>Ga0184627_10001087_pt1 | contig 10849 bp, 21 predicted proteins | sample PLM3_127_b1_FD_133150 | JGI IMG/M metagenome (GOLD analysis project Ga0184627, IMG submission 133150) | Groundwater sediment microbial communities from an aquifer in East River, Colorado, USA - PLM3_127_b1 | ecosystem: Environmental > Terrestrial > Soil > Riparian zone | place: USA: East River...
AAAGATCACGTGAGCGTGAGAGGGTAGTCTACCACGGTTGTCAAGCCCCCTAGCCCCGGCGCGCGTCGGCGAGCACCCGCGCCAGCAGATCCACCGCGAGCCTGCGCGTGCGCGGGAAGCCCTCGATGCGGCCCTCCGCGATGGCGCGGTCATCCTTGCCGCGAATGCGGTATTTGTAGTTCCCGCGCGACTTGGTGCCGGTGCCGTCGTTCGCGATGGTGATGCGCCCGAGGCTGCTAGTGGTACCCGTACGGGCACTGAGCAGCATGATGGGGATGATGATCATCGCTTCGGCTTCCTCTCGGCTTTGCGCGCCGCTACGGCTGCGACAGCGCGGTGGTTTGACAGCTTCGTGCGGGCGGTGCGCAGCAGCTTACGCGCCCTGCGCGAGCCGAGTTTGCGGCGGGCAGCGCGTGCGTCGATGCAGGTGTTCATGATTGCACCACCACATCGTTGACCAGTACGCCCCGCTCGATCGAGCGCACCTCGAGGCCCGGGTATGTGCGTTCGGCGGTGCGCAGCGCGGTGCCGCAATCGGCGGCGACGATGCTAACCTCGCCCGGCGCGAGGAAGTACACACCGCCCGGGCGGGAGAACGACGCACGGTGAGCACCTTTGATGATCCAGACGAAGTGGTCAACTTTCATGGCTAGTATCTCCGGTAGGTGTTGCGCTTGCGATCGCGCGTCTCGCCCTGCCACGGCGCGAAGTCGAGCGCGAGGCCGAGCACGATGAAGAACACGCAGCAGATCAGGAAGGGCCACGTCATGATGACGTTTGCGAACAGCGCGACGAGCAGCCCGAGACAGCCGAGGGCGGCTACGACCATTTGTTTTTCCACACGGTGAGCGCCGCATCGGCTCGAAACTCGGCGTCATGGACCGTTGCGCCGGGAATGAGCGCGGCGGTGAAAAACACAGTCCACAACTTCCGCTCGTCATCGCGGCCCTCGGTGCACCGCCGAAACTCCTCGAGGCCGAGCGGCGGGATGCGTTGCGGCTGCTCGAGGAATGCGCGGATGGCGTTGAACCGCCGCACGTTCCGGGCGTTCGTGGTAAGAACGAGCGCTTGCGCGGCCAACTCCTCGAGGGCTTCGATCGCTTCGCTGCGTGTGGTCATCAGAACTCTCCGGTTGCGCCACCGCCACCCGACTCGCCACCACCCGGCGTGAAGTCGGGAGTGGGGTCGGGGGCGGGGCAGGATGTACCCGCTGCGGCGTGCGGGTGGGCGTCGTGGTGGCCGCTCAGCATGGACCCGTACACGAGCCCGGCCACGAAGGGCATGCCGTCCGTCGTCACACCGCGCACCGTCGTAGTCGAGGGCGGCAGGGGGCGCGCGGCGCGCTCTCTGGCCGTGGCGTAGGGTGTGTAGTCGGCCGGCGTCTCTGGCTGCGCGGGGAGGTGGCACCCTGGCAGCTTCATCTGCCTGATGCGCTCCTGCTCGGCCCTATACGCACCGATCACGCCGGCAACGACCGCGACAACGGCGCCCCACATCACGCACCTCCCGCGCAGATCAGGCTGCGCCACTGCGTCGTGATGCTCGCGTTCGTACCCGAGCCTTCGGGGTACGTCTGCGTGATGTAGGCGTTGTGGCTGATCATGCCTTTGCCCACGGCCGTTTTCATGATGTGGCCCCACGAGCGCGGTTCGTCCGTCTTGATGAACGGGTGCGCGAGCGCCACGTCGAGCGCCGTGAACAGCCGATGCGTGAGCGCGTGCCGGCGGACCGCCATCAGTGCTTCGTACTTGAAAGTGCGTGCGTCCATCACATCCTCCGTAGCGCGTCAATGCGAATGCACACGGCGAGCGGCGACGCTTCCGATCTCCGGTCCCTGGTCATGCGCGCGGCAGCGTGCATGCAGGCTACATACGGCTTGCGGGTGTACTCGATGCACGGCCACTCGTCGCCCTCGACAGGTGCCGGGGTGCAGAGCGCCAACGCGACGAGCGGGGCAAGGGTCCAGTCCATCTCAGTAGTCCGGGCTTTCGCCAAGATCGTCGCGGTCGTACCCGTCGATGCGATCGGCGATGCGGCGCTCGGCGAGCGGGCCGGGTCCGACGCGACGCTTGCTCCGCTTGGCCGGCGGTTGCACGGCGATGACGCGGCCGTCGAGCAGCACATCGCGCGGGGTCATGGGCACGCGCACCGGCCGTTCGCGAATCGCGAATCGAGCCCGCGCCGGCTTGGTGGCGGTGCCGGGATCGAACCCGTCGCACTCGACGACGTGCGTGGACTCCGCACCGGCTTGCAGCGGGAGCGACGCCCTGGGGGCGGTGAGGCGCTGGATCATGAGGATGTGCTCGGCCATGCGTAGCCGCGCTCTAGCGGCCTCGCCCTCATAGCCCGCCGCCTTGAGAAAACGGCGCGATGCGGCTACGTCGAGCCCGATCGCGATGTGTATTCCGTTCACGACACGTTGATTCGTGGTCATGCGAGATCCTCTCCTAGATCGAGGGGCCGGGGCGTGCGCTTGGTCGCCCAATTCCCGACTTCCTCATTGGTGAAAAGCTGAACTTTTTTGCCGTCCACGATTACGTCGGGGATGATGCCGGTGGCGTAGTACCAGCGGCCCACCGCTTCCTTCGCATCGGGGAGCAGCGCGTGCTGCTCGGTGTTCACGCCGAGCGGGCGGTAGACGCCTTTGTCGTCGCGCAGGGGGATGATGGTGTACTTCATCGCGGAGCCCGCTCGCCGCGGAGGGGTGCGTGGTACTGACGCCCGCTCTCACGGAGCGCTGCGTGATAGCCGTGCGAGTAGCCGTAGCTGTACCGCGGCAGCGGGCTCGTCATCGCAACGTGCGACTTGGGGAGCCCGAGCAGCGCGTCGGCGTGGCCGGCGGCGTAACCTCCCCCGAAGTAATCGGTCGAGGCGGCAGCGGCGCGGCGTTGGGTGAGATCGGCGAAGTAGTTCATGGCCGTGATGCTGAGCGAGCGCGATTGCGTTGTCAAGGGCACTATGTCACACTTCGCGCTCGCCAACCCCCGCCCGAGCGCGGTTCCGACCGTCTCCTCCACGGTCCCCGGCTCGGGCGGGGCGTGGGTGAGGGGGCTTGACAGCGGTGGTAGAATCTCACCTATGGACACCCTTGCCGCAGCCGAGGCACGTGTTGATGTGGCGCGAGCCATTGCACGCCTGCCCGAGCGGGAGGGTCTGATCATGCAGCTTCGCATCGCGGGGTACACGCTCGCCGAGGTGGGCGCGATGATCGGGGTGACACAGGAGCGCGTGCGGCAACTCGAGGCACGCGCTCAACGCTCAATGAGGAGGTTCTTGCGTGGCTGATTCGCATCGCACCTATCTTCTCTCGCTCGACTTCGCACGCAAGATCATCACGCGCTACGTGCACCACCGCGGCACCTGGGGCGTGCGCCACCTGCGCACCGTCACGCCCGAGCCGCCTGAGACGATGGACGTGCTCGGCACGCCTGAATCGCGCGCCATGCTCGAGGAGTTCCGCACCACGGGGGGAGTCAAGTGAAGCCGCACATCAAACTCGAGCGCGCCCCGCTCTCCGCGTTTCACGCGTACATCTACGACCGCGATCCGCGGGACACGCGGAGCCGGTGCAGGCAGTTTCGCCTTTCGTTCGCGCTCACTTGGTCGCAGGGCGTGCGGTGGATCGCGAAAGAATGGGGCTTCCTCACCCGATGAACCTGCTAATCGACGTGCTGTTCATGGCGAGCGCCGTGTTTTTCCTCGCCGCTTCACTCTTGCGTCTGCTCACGCACCTGTGACCGATCTCCCCAAGCCTGTGGTGACGCCCGGCGGCGGCAGCACCGATAGCGAGGCCGCGTACGAGGCGGTGCTCGCCATCGCGCAGCGCATGCACCGTGGGCACCATTGGGCTCAAGGGCCGGACAAGACGATGCGGTGCGTCAAGGCGCCGCTCACAAAAACGATGGTGCGGCTGCACGTGGACCAGGGCAGGCCGATCGGCCTGTGCCCCATCGTCCCGGGCGAGAGCATCGTGATGGCCGCCTGCCTCGACTTCGATTCGCATAAGGGCGAAGTCGGGTGGAATTCAATGGTAGTCACCGCGAAGCAGGTGGCCGATGCGGCGGCAGAGCGCGGCCTAATCGCGGTGCCGTTCCGCTCGACCGGCGGCAGCGGCATCCACCTGATTTTCCTATGGGGCTCACCGCAGGACGCGTACACGGTGCGGCAGACCCTCGAGGGGGTGCTGGCGCAATGCTTCTACGCGAGTGGCACAAAGGGTGTCGCAAATCGCGAGATCGAGGTGTTCCCCAAGCAAGACGCGGTGCCCGAGGGCGGCTTCGGCTCGATGTGGGTGCTGCCGCTCTCGCGCAAGAGCGTACCGCTTAACGCCGAGACGTTCGAGGAGATGGCACTGCCCTACCTCGCGCTCAGCGCCGGGCTCGCAACGCAGCCCAAGCCCGAGCGCCTACCCAAAACAGGTAGCAGTCTACCCGAATCGGGTAGCATGGCCACCGCGGTCGAGGCGCTGCCCGCGGTCGAATACGATTACGACCTGTGGCGCGACATTGTGTTCGCGATCCACGACGGCGACTCGAGCGATGCCGGGCTCGTGCTCGCGCAGCGCTACAACGACGAGAAGCACCAGCACGAGCGCGGTCCCGATTGGCTGCCTAACGAGGTGTGGCCGCACATCAAGGACAACGGCGACGAGCGCATCACGGTCGCCACGCTGTTCCACCACGCACGCAAAGCGGGGTGGACCGAAGCGAACACGGACGGGTTCGAGAGTGTGGAGGGAGCGAACTCGGATACAAGCGCCGCAACCGATGGTTTTAAAAGTGCCGCCGACGCGGACACGACCGGCGCTCCCTCCACCACTCCGACCTATGAGGACTTCACCACCCTCGACCTGATCCCACCCGAGCCCCGGGACTGGATCATCAACGATTGGCTCGCTGCGGGCCATGTGCACGCGCTGTTCGCCAAGGGCGGCGCCGGCAAGTCGCTCCTCGCGCAGCAACTCGCCACGGCCGTCGCCACAAATGACAAGTGGCTCGACATGAGCATCATCAAGGGCGGCCCCGTGGTCGGCTACTTCTGCGAGGAGGACGGCAACGAATTGAGGTGGCGCCAGCATCGCATCAACAAACGAGGCGAAATCGAGGCGATGGCGCTCACGCAGCTATACCTGCAAGCGCGCCTGGGCGAGCAGTCGAACGTCATGATGCTGTTCGACAATGAGCGCAAGGCCAAGATCACGATGTTCTACCGACTGGTGCGCGACGAGGTAGCGCGGTTGCGCCCCCGGCTGCTGATCCTCGATAACGCCGCGCAGCTTTTCGCAGGCGTCGAGAACGATCGCGCTCACGTCACGCAGTTCGCCAATGCGCTCGCACGCATCGCTCGAGGCAACAGGTGCGCCGTGCTGCTACTCGGCCACACCGCCAAGTCGGACGAATCCACCTACTCGGGCTCGACTGCCTGGGAGAACGTGGCGCGCGTGCGGTGGTTCCTGAACATGAAGAACGACGGCACCAGCGATCTCTCGGTCGAGAAGAGCAACATTGGCCCGCGCACGAAGATCGCGGTGAACTGGCAGGACCACGTTTTCGTGCGCTTCGATCGCGCCACCGAGGCGAGCAACATCACGGTCGCTGCGCGCGACATGGTGCTCACCGCGGTCCGCGAGATCACCACGGCCGGCCCGGAGGACAGCGAGGCGCGTGGGCTCAGCACGAGCCGCACGCAGGCCACCTACGCCCCCAAGGTGATCCGTACTCGAGGGCTGCATGGGGGGCTCGATCTCGACGTGCTCGAGGCGGCCATTTTGGCGCTTATCGGTACCGGATCTCTGTCGGCCGAAGCCCCGATCGGCCGGCGCAAAAACCGCCAAGTCCGCACGGGGCTAGGGCTCACAGATCAAGGTAATCAGGAGCTTAGCAATAAGCTATTGATAGGAAACGATAGTGCCGACCTCGCTTAAGCCCACCTGGGGCATGCTGGACGGCCTAAAATGGGGTTGCTCCACCGTGCTCCACCGCGCTCCATCGCACCGTGGAGCTATGCTCTACCGTGGCCTATGTAGTAGGCACGGTGGAGCAGCAGCGACAGGCACCCTCCCGAAACAGAATTGCTCCACTGCTCGAGAGCAGGTGGTGGGGATGCGCTCACAGGTGAAGGTCACGCACCCCTGGCCCCGGCGCCGCTTCCACAGGCCGTGGTGGGCGCCGCATCCCCTCGAGGCCCCGAAGGTGTGGGCTCAGCTTGTGGCGCTGCTTGGCGCTACCTGCCGCCCCTCAACGTCCCCCCGCGATCGGCGGCGCGGCGCTCGGCGCGTTGACAAGCCCTAAACGCCGGAACACAATTCACCACCATGACACCGCTCAACAACCAGCAGCATGAGGAGTTCGCGCTCGCTTACGTCGTCGCCTTTGGCAACGGCGCCGAGGCCGCGCGACGCGCCGGCTACCCGGTCGAGAACGCGCGCTTCATGGCGCGCGATCTGCTCAAGCGCGAGGACATCCTCGACCGCATTGACGAACTCGCGGGTGAGCGCATGCGCGCGTTGCGCATCGAGGCCGACGAGGTGCTGCGTGAGATGCACCGCATCGCGATGGCTGACATCTCGCTCGCGTTCGATCCGCTCACCAATGATCTGCTCGCCGTGCACGACATCCCCGAGGACGTGCGCCGCGGCATCAGCAGCGTGAAGATCGAAGCGCTCTACGAAGGCACCGGCCGCGAGCGCGAGCAGGTGGGGCATACGAAAGAGGTGAAGTTCTGGAACAAGGAACGCTGCCTCGAGATGCTGGCGCGCACGATGGCGCTGTTCAAGGACTCGCTCTCGCTCAACACCGGGGACGGTGGCGTGGACGAGAACGCACGCGCGGCGCGCATCGCGTCGCTGTTCGAGATTGCGCGCACGCGGCGCAGCACCGGAGAGGATCTCGTCTAATGGCCCTGTACGGAACGAACACCGAGCGCGCGATCAAGTACGCGATGGAGTCGTGCGCGCGTCGCGAGCGCAATATGATCGTGTGGCGCATCGAGGATCGCGTCGGCGTCACCTCCGACCTACCCGAAGGTGCGAAGCTGATCGGAACTGCGGTGGCCGTCGAGGGCCGCGCAGCCGCAAGGTGGGAACCTGCGCCCTGAGATTCATCATCCGCGCGCTGATGGCCTGCGCGTTCGCGCTACTGCTGTGCCTCAAAGTGCTTGACGATCTATTTGACGAGGAGATTGACGATGACACGTAAGGACACGTTCGACGCAACCATCGGCGTGCTCGCGCTGATCGGGCTCACGATCGTACTGGCAACGTGCACTGCGACGTATCAGCCGGCGATGGCCGTGAGCCAGTGGCTCGAGCCCGACTCTCCCGGCGCGGCCGAGTACCAGCAGCGGCTCGTGCGCATCGAGCAGGTGAGGCAGGAGCAGTGCCTCGCGCTCAACATCTACCACGAAGCGCGCGGCGAGCCCGAGGCGGGCAAGCGTGCGGTGGCCGAGGTGACGCTCACGCGCACCAAGAACGGCAACATCTGCCGCGCGGTGTACGCGCCGTCGCAGTTCTCGTGGACGCATCAGGACGTGCGCAAGGCCAGCGGGCCGGCGTGGCGCGATGCGCAGCGCGTCGCGAGGGTCATGCTGCTCGCAGAGATGGCGAGCCTGCCGCCGTTCGCGAACGGTGCGGACCACTTCCACGCGAAGAGCGTGAAGCCCCATTGGGCGAGGAGCATGGTGCTCGTCGCTGAGATCGGCAACCACTACTTCTATCGGAGGGCGTGATGGACAAGGACACGATCATTGGCAACGAGTCGTGCGCGGGCGACAGCCAGCAGCAGGCGAAGGACTTGCAGGAGCGCTTCCGCGGCGCGATCGTGGGTGGGGCAGGGCAGAGCAGCGCGGGCAGCGGTGCGGGACAGAGTAGCGCGGGCAGCAACCCAACGCCCTACCCGCCGCTCTATGGTGGCGCACCGACGCCCAACGGCGCGCCGATTACCCCGAGCCCGAGCGAGGAGCGCATCAGGCTGTTGCGCGAGTGCAAGCGCTTCGTGCCGAAGCACCTGCGCCTCGAGATCATGAAGTGCCTGGACGACGCGCCCTGATCGTCAACCTATTGTCAACACCAGGAGATTCGCAATGGAAAACGACTACAAGCCGTACGTGGCCCCGGTGCGCGCGCACCGCGAGGTGCAGTTCATCGGCGAACTACCGCACGACGGCGCGTGGATCATGCACGCGGTGCCGACGAGCGGCGCCAAGTGGTGCATTGTAATCGCCGACACGCTCGGTAAGCACGAGCCGCGCATCATCAAGGACGGCGTGATGACCGCGCTCAAAGCCGAGTACCCGGTGCCAGTGCGCTCGGGCGAGGTATTCGACGCGAACGTGACGCGCCTGCCCCCGGTGGGCGCCGGTCACACTGCCGAGGAGCGCACGTGATGGAAACACTCGAGCAACTGCGCTCCGACTTGCAGGACACGCAGCACGAGCTAGCGACGCTGCGCGATCAGTTCGAGACGAACGACAAGCCCGTGCCCAAGGGCAAGCGCTACTACTGCGAGGAGACGACACTCGACATCGAGCATGGCGCGTTCACCGTGCGCGTGTGGCTAAACAACGATTACCAGCGCGAAGATGCGCAGTACCTCTACGACTGCGTGCGGAACTCACTGCGGCAAGCCCCCGATGGCGACCGGAGCCAACTCGCCGTCTATCTCGGCATGGCGCTCGCGCCCAAGGTGACGACCGTGCAGGTGATCGAGAAGGTCGCGGTCGGCGTGCGCGTGGGCACGATGATTTACACGGAGCCGCTCTGATGCCCATTTACGAGTTCATCTGCCCGGCGTGCAAGGCGCGCGTCGAGAATCAGGTCATGCCCGCCGCGATGGTGGACATGGTGAAGCTCGGCTGCCCCAACGGGCACGGCGCGATGCGCCGCGTGCTCACGATCCCCACGCCGCCGCCGCCCAAGTGATCGAGCCCGTCCTCCTCGCTCGAGAGGCACGCGAACTGTGGGCGTTCCTCAACGCCGAGGAGCAGCAGGAAGCGAGCACTCTACTCGCGTCCGACATTCGCGAGGTGTTTTGGAGGCCGCTGCCTGGGCCGCAGCAGATGGCGTACGACTCGGTGGCCGACGTGGTGGGCTACGGCGGCGGCGCGGGCGGCGGCAAGACCGATGTGGCGATCGGCAAAGGGCTGATGAAGCACAGGCGCATCGCCTACTTCCGCGTCGAAGGCACCGAACTCGAGGCCGTGTACGACCGCCTCGAGGAGCTACTCGGCAATCGCAACGGCTTCCATGCGCGTCCGCCTGTGTGGCGCAACTGCGGGCCGCGTGGCGTGAAGATCGACTTCGGCTCGGTGCCCAACCCGGGCGACGAGCGCAAGCACCGAGGCCGCCCCAAGGATCTCCTCGTGATCGACGAGGCTGGCGAGTTCACAGAAGCACCTGTGCAGTTCCTCCGCGGGTGGGTGTGCACCACCGATCCCGAGCAGATGTGCCAAACGCTTCTGTGCTTCAACCCGCCGACGCGTCCCGAGTGCAGGTGGATCATCAAGTTCTTCGCGCCCTGGCTCGACCCGGCGTATGCTGGCAAGCGTGCGATGCCCGGCGAGCTTCGGTGGTTCGCGCGCATGAAGGGCGTGGCCGAAGAGGTGGAGGTAGCGGGGCCGGACAAGTTCATGCACAACGATGAACTCGTGATCCCGCAATCGCGCACGTTCATTCCCGCCCTCGTGGGCGACAATCCTTTTCTCTATGGGACGAACTACATGGCCCAACTCCAAGCACTCCCCGAGCCGCTGCGCTCGCAGATGCTCTATGGCGACATGACCGCCGGCATCGAGGACGATGCCTATCAGGTGATCCCGAGCGCGTGGGTGAACGCGGCGATGGCGCGGTGGCAGCCCATCCCGGGGCGCCTGCCCGAGCAGGAGTCGATCGGTTGCGATCCTGCGCGCGGCGGCAAGGACAACACTTGCATCGCGCGGCGTCACAAGGGATGGTGGTTCAACGTGCCCTTGCTGTTCCCCGGCACCGAGACGCCGAACGGGCCGCTTGTAGCATCGTTGATCATCGGCGCGATGGCGATGAACGATCGCGCGGTGGTCCACATCGACGTGGACGGCATCGGGTCATCGCCTTACGACTTCCTCGTGATGACCGGCTTCCAAACGGTCGGTGTCAAGAACGCCACCAGTACGCCGGGGCAGACCGATCAATCGGGCATGCTCGCGTTCGCGAACCTGCGCTCGCTCCTGTGGTGGCGCTTCCGCGAGTTACTCGACCCGATGAACAACATGGGCGTCGCGCTGCCGCCGGATCAACGGCTGCGCGAGGAACTGTGCATGCCGCGCTTCATCGTGAAGGGTAAGACCATCTACATCGAGTCGCGCGAGGATCTGCTCGACCCGAAGCGCCTCGGCCACTCGCCCGATGTGGCGACCGCGTACATCATGGCGGCCATCGAGACGCCGAAGGTGCGCGCGATCAGCGCGTTGCAGCGCGAGGTGGAAGGACAGCAGGGCCACAACTACGATCCCTACGACGAGAGGAACCTCGCGCGATGAACAACTTTCAGCACCTTCACGACTTCTCGAACACCACGTTGGCGTACGCGCTCAACGAACTGCGCGAGCACGCCGAGCTATGGGATAACCCGCTCGGCAATCTGCGCGCGAGCTACCCCGGCAGCGCGCAGCGCGATACGCGCGCCATCATCATGCGGTGGTGCCCTCGTCCCGAGGAGTCGTTCACCTCGCTCGATTTGGTGCGCCTCGATCCGTGGTACATCCTGTCGCGCTGCGCGTCGCTCGCCGAGTACATCGCGCGCATGCACGGGCGGCCGCTCGCCCGCGTGCTGCTGGCCGAGCTACGCGCTGGCGGGCGCATCACCCCGCACATCGA
>Ga0184627_10001088_pt1 | contig 10847 bp, 7 predicted proteins | sample PLM3_127_b1_FD_133150 | JGI IMG/M metagenome (GOLD analysis project Ga0184627, IMG submission 133150) | Groundwater sediment microbial communities from an aquifer in East River, Colorado, USA - PLM3_127_b1 | ecosystem: Environmental > Terrestrial > Soil > Riparian zone | place: USA: East River...
ATCGCGTAGCCGACCTGGATTTCCGCCTTCTTCGCGAATCCCGAGGCGACGACCTGCTTGGCGACATAGCGGCAGAAGTACGCGCTGCTGCGGTCCACTTTCGAGGGATCCTTGCCGCTGAACGCGCCGCCGCCGTGACGTCCCCAGCCGCCGTAACTGTCGACGATGATCTTGCGGCCGGTGACACCGGCATCGGCCGATGGCCCACCGTGGATGAAGCTGCCCGTCGGGTTCACGAACAGTGTCAGGTTCCTGTTCCACCACGACCCGAGCGCTCTCGGGCCCAGCTCCTCGCGGACGTACTCGGTGATCTTCCTCTGATCGGCCGCCGGTGTGTGCTGGGTGGAGACGACGACCGCCGTGACGTCCCTCGGGTCGTTGCCGTCGTAGTTGAGCGAGACCTGTGACTTGCTGTCAGGGCGCAGCCACGCGTACTTTCCGGCTTTGCGATCGTCCGCCATGGCCTTCATCAGCTTGTGCGCCAGCAGGATCGGCAGCGGCATCATCTCGGGCGATTCGTCCGTCGCGTAGCCAAACATGATCCCCTGGTCGCCGGCGCCCTGATCGCCGCTCTGGCTGGTGGTTTCGGTGACGCCCTGGGAGATCTCGTTGGACTGCTTCGTGATGAGGGAGATGATTTTCAGCGTCGTGTCGCAGAACGGCTCCGAGGTGTCCGTGTAGCCGATTTCCTTGACCGCCTGACGGACGATCTTCTCGTAGTCGAGCTTGGCGTTGGTCGTAATCTCACCAGCGAGGACCACATGGTCGCTCTTGACCAGCGTCTCGCACGCCACGCGGCTCCTGGTGTCCTGCTCGAAACACGCGTCGAGGACCGAGTCGGAGATGTAATCGCAGACCTTGTCGGGGTGACCTTCGGAGACCGATTCTGAGGTGAACGTGAAACGCGACATATTGCTCCTCGAAAATAGATAGAGCCCGCTGACATCGTCGCGGGCCCGTGGTTCGCGACTTAGATAGAGCGTGCCGGTGTTACCGGCGAGCGCGGCCCATCAAGTCGGTGAAATCGCCGCACGCACGAAACAGGCAAGTATAGATCACAAACAAGGGGGAAGGGGGAAGGGGGAAGGGGGAAGGGGGAAGGGGGAGGGGGCAGGGATAGGGGGTAGGGGGTAGGGGGTAGGGGGTAGGGTCCCCCTGCCCCTTACCCCCTAGAAGCGTCAGCGCCCTTGTGCGTGTTCCTTGATGTAGCTTGTTGCAAAGGCCGTGAGCTGAGGATTGGTGAGGCCGATGGCCTCTCCTTCGGCCTGCGCCTTCTCGACCGGCCATCCGTCCTGGAGTGCGCGCTTGATCATCCACACGGCGCCAACTCGGTTCGCCGAGCCGCAGTGGATAAAGACCGGTTGATTGCTCTTGTCGGCGACGGATCCGAGGAAATCGCCGACGACCTTGGCGTCCGGCATCGCGGCATTGAACGGCAGGTGGATGTATTTAAGTCCCGCGGCCTGCGCGGCGGCGCGGCCGGCGTCGACATCAGCGCCGGGCTCCGTCGCGAGTCGAAGGTTGATCACCGACACAAAGCCTTCCTTCTTGAGCGCGGACATCGCGCTTGGATCGACGGCGCCCCCGCATCCCACGGTCGCGTCGACGCGCGAGAAGTTGCGGATACCCGGCATGTCGGATTTCTTCACCTGCGCCAAGGCAGGCACGGCGAGGAGCGCAACGAGAGCGGTCGCGACGAGAATTTGTGCGTACATGTGGAGCCTCCGGTCCAGCATCTTACTACCGCTCAACCGTGATGCTGACTGGCTCTTCCAGCCGCACCGTGAGCGATGAGCCGGAGGAGAGCGTGGCATTGTTGCGGCCAGCGGCCATTGTGGCGGCTGTGCCCGCACCGGCGCCGACCGTTCCGCCAATCGCCGCGCCCTTCGCGCCGCCCAGAATCCCGCCAATGATGGCGCCGCCAATCGCGCCGCCACCAATCTTGGCAGCGCTCTCCCGGCTCGGCGCGTCACCCTCGCGATACACAGCCTCGGTCAGAATGGGCAGACGCGTGCCGTCCGCTAGGACAATTGAGGTAAACCGCACGCCCAGCCGGGCGCGGTCCCGGAGCCGGCCCCCTTTTTCGACGAGGGTCACCTCGCCGTGTGCACGTGCGCCGGCCGGAATGACCACGCGGTCGCCGACCTTGACGTCGCGGCTCACGCGAGCCACGACCTCGTCTTCCACGCGTGCTCGTTCGCTCGTCACCGACGATTCCATCTGCAGCCCGATGACCGACTGTGCAGAGACGACCAGTTCGTCATACACCGGCCCGGCGGGTTCGACCGATCGTGAGGCCTGATTGTCGCTGATCGCCGGCGGCGCGACCGCCACAGGCGGGTCCTCACGCGGCGGCGCCGGCTCGGGTGCGCTGGCAACGGTCGGAGCACTCGGGCGCGGGGCTGGCTTTGCCGCTGGTTTCGGAGTACGACTCACCGCGCCGGGCTTGGGTGCGACGGCCGTTGAAGCCTGCGGCTCGGCTGGCGCCGGGCTGTCCGTCACGACCCCTTCAGATTGCTCGACAGCTGGCGATATGGCCGGGTCCGGAGCGACGGCCACCGGCAGGGACGACGATGGTTGGCTGGCGCTTCTGACGGCCAGGTATGTCCCTCCGGCCCCCGCCGTGACACAGACCGCCGCCAGGAATCCCGTTGCCGCCTTGCTGATCTCCATGTTTCAGGACCTCGTGCTCGTGGTGGGAGCAAGGGCTGTGCCTGAGCGAACCGCGAAAACAGGTGTGATTTCGCGGTTTCTGCCCAGGTCCACCGGCCTGTTTTTCGGATCTGTCCTCGGTTGTCTGCAGGTCAGCCGACGAATTTATACCCGAGTCCGTGCACGGTGAGCACGTATTGCGGGTGGCGGGGGTTGTCTTCGATTTTTTGTCGCAGCCAGGCCACGTGGACATCGACGGTCCTGGTCGACGGCATGGCGTTGTAACCCCAGACTTCGTTGAGGAGCTCGTCGCGCGAGAGGGCAGCCCCGCGGTGCTCCACGAAATACTTGAGCAGCTTGAACTCGCGCGCGGAAAGCTCGAGCAGCTGGCCGGCCTTGGTCACCTCCGCCTTCCGGAAATCAATCGCCACCTCGCCGAAGCGGAACGTATCGCCGGTCACGCCTGCTGCGGCTGCCTGCGCAGCAGCCCGACGAATCAGCGCCTCGATACGCGCCAGCAGCTCCGCCATCTCGAACGGCTTGACCAGGTAGTCGTCTGCACCGAGCTTCAGGCCGACCACTCGATCGACGATTTGGCCGCGGGCCGTCAGCATGAGGATCGGCGTCTGAACGCCCCGCTGCCGCAGCGTGCGGCACACGTCGAATCCGTTACCGCCGGGCAGCATGACGTCGAGCAGGATTGCGTCGAAGGCCTCGCTGCTCGCGCGCGCGAGCCCCTTGACGGCGTCGCCTTCGCTTTCGACCGCATAGCCTTCGGCCATGAGCCGATCGGTGAGCGTCATGACCAGCCCGGGCTCGTCCTCGACTAGGAGTAGGCGCCGTGGCTGCATCAATGGAGTGTAGCGTCGAACACGGGAAGGTTCGCGTTGTGCGATTCGCCCCACCGCGCAGGCCAGCGCGGCGGGGCCGTGATCAGGAGTGCGTCGTCTGTAGCTCGCTGGCGACCTCACGCGTCCGTGCGTCGGGTGCGGCCGCCGGCAAGGCGATCGTGAACGAGCTCCCGGCGCCGGCACGCGTGGTGACGGTCACGCGACCGCCGTGCGCGGTGACGATCCGCTTCACGAGCGACAAGCCCAGCCCATTGCCGTGCACCTGACGTTCGAGCGCGTCGGCGCCCCGGTAGAACGGGTCGAAGATGTGCGGAAGCTCCGTTGCCGGAATACCCGCGCCGTGATCGCTCACGGTAATTCGGACCTCTGACCGGCGCCGGTCATTCGCGTGCTCGGCGCGGAGCCCAACCCACCGGTCCCGGCCACCGTACTTCACGGCGTTCGCGATCAGATTCTGAACGGCGGATCGCAGGGCGGCAGCGTCACCAAGAACCAGCGGCAGGTTGGCCGCGATTTCCCGGTGCACCCGGACCTCCGCGGTGTCGAGCAACGGGACCGAGCTGTCGATGGCCCCCTCGATAATCTCGGACGGCAGCAGCGCGACACGCGCGCCGAAGCCGAAACCTGATTCGATGCCCGCGTACTGCAGCACGCGTTCGACCATCTCGCCGAGGCGCTTGGCTTCGGTATCGAGCAATTGGCCGTATCTCTTCACGCGATCACCGCTCACCACTCCGTGCGAGAGGTTCTCCGCGGCCGACCGAATCACGGCGACTGGGGTGCGCAGCTCGTGCGAGACGCCCGCGACGAATTCCATCTGCTGGCGCGCGAGCCGGTGGGCTCGCCGCGACGTAGCCGCGAGAAGCCCGACGCTCACGGTCAGCAACAACAGCACGCCAAAGCTGATGCCGAGATTCCGGCGTCTCACGCTGGCGACGGCAGCCTCGAGCGATCCACTCTGGTGCTGGACCAGGAGGAGCCAACGGCCAAAAGCCTCCTCATTCCGAGGGCCCGACGGGTTCGGTCCATCATCACCTGCGCGGCGACGGCCACCGCCGCGTTGTTCGTCGCGATCGCGATCGCCCGGCGGGCGGGGCGGGCGAGCAAAGAACGAGGGATCCGCGCGACCCAGTAGCGATGCGGTGGCGTCAGCCTGTTGGGGATCGACCGGCGCATCGGGATCGGAGCGGAACAGCACGTTGCTTGGATCGCCGCTGTCGGTGACCGAGACGCGGTACACGTCGCCTTCGGCGTGGGTGAAGTGGCGCTGGGCGAGCTCGGGCAGCATCTGCTCGCGGATGTACGCCATGTTCAGCTGAATGATGGTGAAGCCGAACACAGGTGTGACCGTCTGCGGACCCAGCGCGGGCGGCGCCGGCTCGACAAGGTTGCGCAGCGGCGTGACGATCAACGAGTCTTCGTCGCGGAACGCGGGGCGTCGACTGAACGGACGTCCCGCGGCGAAATCCGACCGCTCTTGCTCGAACTGCGGCTGCCAGTGTGTGAGCACCGCCGGCCAACTCGCCAGGTCGAACGCGTGCGATTCGGTGTTCCAGCGACGCAGCCGCAACTCCTCGGCCTCGGCATCGATCAGGAGCACGTCTGCAACGACTTGAGGGTGCGCTGCCGTATTCAGCCATGTGTCGTAGCGATCGGTGTACCGATCGGACGCGCCTTCGCGGGCCGTCACCGCACTCACCTGCAGGCTCAGTACGGCGCGAACCATCTCGTCGTCAAAGGCCTCGCGGAACTGCCTTGCGGCCGTGCGAAGGTTGCGCTGCATGCGCTCCCGTTCGGCCGTGCTCACTTGTCCGACCCAGCGATACTGGAGGACGGCGAGTGCCGGCAGCAGCACGAGCAGCACGCACGTGACGAGCGTCGGTCCGGACGGCTTTCTAATCTTCACGGGGCGAGTGTAGCACCAACAAAACAGCCGTAACACACTGAATTTGAAGGTTTTACATTCTTAACAAACTCTTAGCCCACGCTTAACGACGCCCTCTCTCGGGGGCGGGAATAATGAGGGTCATGCAGATGCAGCGACGTGTGTCCGCAATCGTCACCGCCGCGGTCGGGGCCGGCGTTTCCTTGGTGTTCATCGCCGCCGCCGCCGGGCAGACCGGGGATCTGGCCAAAGGCGCGTCCCTGCTCGCGGACGCGCGCAAGGCGATCGGGGGAGAGGACAAGCTGGCAGCGATCAAGCGGCTGCAGGTCAATGGCACGATGCGCCGGGGACAAGGCAACATCAATCTCGACGGGGACAGCGAGGTCTTTTTCGAACTGCCGGACAAGTTTCGACGCAACGAGTCGTTCAGTCTGGGTGTTGGCGGACCGGGCATCGACCGGGTCGAAGTCCTCAACGGCAACGATGTTTGGGACGAAACGAGCGGCGGCGGCGGTGGTGGCCGGGGTGCGGACTTCGGCGGCCGCGGCGGCCGGGGCGGGAACTTTGGTGGCGGCGGTGGCGGAGGGCGCGGCATCGGCGACCTGCTGGGCGCCGCGCGCGGCGACGCCGCTGGTCAGGGAGGCCAACAGATCGATCCAGAACGCCTCAGGGAAGCGCAGCGCCGCGCGCGTCACACGGAAGTCGTTCGACTGCTTCTCGCGATTCTGCTGAAGACGGATGCACCGGCGGCCTGGATCGGCACAGCGCAGTCACCAGACGGCACTGCCGATGTGCTCGAGGTCAGCTCGCCCGACGGTGTGACGACCCGGCTGCTCCTCGACTCAGCCACGCATATGCCCCTGATGCTGACCTGGCCCGGCGCCGCGCAGCGCGCCGGCGGCGGGCGTGCAGAGCAGGGGCGCGGCCGCAACCCGGCCGGTGCACCCGATCAGGCGCAGAGACGAGGGGGCAGGGGCGCGCAAGGTGGTCCCCCCTCCACGATCGAGATGCACCTGGCCGAGTTCAAGGCCGTCAACGGCATCAAGCTCCCACACCTCATCACGCGCGGGACGAGCGGCGAGACGAGCGAGGAGTGGGAAATCAAGAACTACAAGGTCAACCCCAACTTCAAGGCAAATACCTTTACAAAATGAAACGGCTCCTTTTCGTCTTCATCGCGTTCCTCATCTCGGTTCCCGTCTACGCGCAGAACGCCAATCAGACGCAGCTGCGTCTCGTCGTCGTCGACGAGACGGGTGCGGGAATCCCGGCTGCGACGATTATCGTGACGCCGGCGTCCGGCAACGCTGTCACGTTTGCGACCGACGAACGTGGCGTGGCGGCGGCGCCTGGGCTGCCGACGGGAAACGCGAAGCTGCACGTCGAGTTCGAGGGGTTTGAACCCTACGAGGGTGCGCTGACGCTCCGGCGTGGGGCGATGAATCAGACCGTCACGCTGAAGATCGCTGGTGTCGTCGAAGAAGTCGTGGTGAAAGACACGACCGCCACCGACGACCGGCGCGGCAACTCCATGAGCACCACGCTCGAGGCAGCCGAGATCGCGGAGCTGCCAGACGATCCGGAGGAGCTTGCCGAGTTTCTCACGGCGCTGGCCGGCCCAGGCGGCGCGACCTTCATCATGAACGGGTTCCGCGGTGGCCGGTTGCCCAATCGCGATGAGATCCGGCAGATCCGCTTTCGCTCGAGCTCGTTCTCCGCGGACAACCACGAAGGCGGCGGGCGCACGCAGATCGAGATCATCACCAGGCCCAACGTGCGCGAGTGGGATGGGAACGGCAGCCTCAACTACAAGAGCGACGCGATGAACGCACGCAACGCGTTCTCGCGGTCGGAGACGCCCGAGCTGATGCGGACGTTCAACTTCGGTGCGCGCGGGCCGATCGTGGCAGGCAAGACCGCGCTCCGCCTCAATGTCGATGGCCGGCGCAACAACGAGTCGGACACCATCGTGGCCGTGAACGAAACCGGCGCCCAGCTCGGCGACTTCGTCCGCCGGCCGTCCGAGCAGACCAATTTCACGGCCGGCCTCGAGCACGCCGCAACCACCAACCAGACCTTCCGGTTGGAAGTCCGGCGGGGCGAGAACTTCAGCGAGAACCTCGGCGTCGGCGGCTTCAACCTGCCCGAGCGCGGCTACGAGCGTTCGAGTCGCTCGCTGCAGGTCCGGACCCAGCTCCAGGGACTCGTGGGCAAGAGCTGGCTGAACGAGATCCGTCTGCAATACAACCAGCAGCGCAACGAGACGACGTCCGGGTCGCAGGCGCCATCCATCATCGTCCTCGATGCCTTCAGCCGCGGCGGCGCCGGTCAGGCGAGCCAGAGCTCGAATCGGGAGTTCGAGCTGGCCGACAACTTCGACTTCACCATCGGCAGACGGCACCAGATGCGCGCCGGGTTCCTGCTCGAAGGCGGAGAGTACAAGTACTTCGACGCACGCAACGCCGCGGGCACGTTTACCTTCAGCAGCATCGACGCGTTCCTGGCGGGCCAGCCCACGCAGTTCACCCAGCGCATCGGCCAGGTGAACACCTCGTTCCGCCAGTATCAGCTTGGGTTCTTCTGGCAGGATGACATCCGCGTGAACAACAAGTTCTCTTACAGCGTCGGCATCCGGAACGAGATGCAGTCCCACATCGACGATCGCGTGAACCTGCTGCCGCGCGTTGGATTCACATGGGCGCCCTTCGGCAACCGGATGCCGATCCGCGGGGGCTACGGACTGTTCCAGGACTGGTATGAGTCGAACCTGTACGACCAGACGCTTCGCGTGAACGGCGTGTCGCAGCGCGACCTGCTCATCCTCAATCCGGGGTACCCCGATCCGTCGACCGGCATCCTCGCCGACGTGCGGCCGGGCGGGCGCGTGCAGGCCGATCCGAACTTGACGATGCCGACGATGCACCAGGCATCGATCGGTATCGAGCGTCAGGTGTCGCAGAACTTCACTGTTCAGACGACCTACCTCGTGATGCTGGGACGCGACCAGATGCGTTCGATCAACATCAACGCGCCGGATGAATTTGGTGTCCGTCCGGAGCCGACGGTGGGTACGGTGACGCAGTTCGAGTCGACGGGACGCTCGGACACCCATCGCCTCTCGGTCCAGGGAAACTACCGCTTCCCTGCGCGGCAGATCATGCTGAACGGCAACTACACTCTCGGCTCGGTGAGGAGCCACGCCGACGGGGCCACGCAGCTTCCCGCAAACAGCCTCGATCCCGACGCTGAGTGGGGCCCCTCGTCGCAGGACGTGCGGCACAGGGTCCAGGCGACCGTCAACGTGCCGCTCGCGTTCGGCATCCGGACCAACGTCAACATGAACGCACAGTCGGCGCGGCCGTACACGCTCACGACCGGCCTCGACAACAACCGCGATGGCGTGGTGAACGATCGGCCTGTTGGCATTGGCCGTAACACGGAGCGTGGTGCGGGCACGTTCAACATGAACCTGAGCATCCGCCGCTCGTTCGGGATTGGCGGGCCGCGTGATGGCCAGGCCGGCGGCGGTCGCGGCGGACCGGCGGCCGGCGGCGGTGGCAATCGCGGCGGCGCGTCAGCGACGCAGGCACTCCTCGCGCAGGGCCAAGGCGGGGGAGGGGGCGGTCGCGGCGGGCAGGGCGGCGGTGGCGGATTCGGCGGCAACGGTGGCGCCAACGCACGCTACAGCATGGAACTGGTCCTGTCGGCGAACAACGTGCTGAACCGCGTCAACTACGCGGGCTTCAGCGGCAACGTGCTGTCGCCGTTCTTCGGCCGCCCAACCGGCGCGTCCAATGCGCGCGAGGTTCAACTGAGCATGCAGTTCCGGTTCTGACCGGCTGGTGAATCCCGGCAGGGGCGACGCACGCGTCGCCCCCACGCTGAACCACCAACCACCAACCACCAACCACCAACCGGTACAATCGTGCCGTGAACATCACCGTCATCGGCGCGGGCGTCGTGGGCTCTGCCGTGGCCTACGAGCTTGCGTGCCGAGGCGCACACGTGCGCCTCGTTGACGCTCGTGGACCGGGCCGCGGTGCCACTGGTGCTTCGGCCGGCATCCTCGCACCTCACATCGAGAGTCACGCCCCGGCTTTCCTCCGCCTGGCACTGTGCAGCCTCGCTTCGTACGACGCCTTCATCCACCGTGTGCAGACTGATGCCCATCAGCAGGTGGAGTACCAACGGAACGGCACGGTGCAAGTGGCGCTCGACGCCACGCAGGCAGCCGAGATCATCGACGCGGCTCGCGGTTTACAGGCCGCCGGCGTGGAGCATGTGTTGCTCGATGCGCACGAGGCCAGGCAGCTCGAGCCGGCCCTGTCCGATCGTGCGGCGGCCGCACTGCTGGTGCCCGCACACGGCTACGTGAGCGCATCTCGCCTGACGACCGCGCTCGTGCAGGCGGCAGTGAATCATGGTGCGGTGGTCTCCACGGCGCGCGTGCTTCGCATCGACGATGGAAGCCAGGGCGCCACCGTCATCACCGAGGAGGAGGCGATTCACGCGGATGCGATCGTCGTGGCGACGGGGAGCTGGTCGATCGAGGGCGGTCGTGCGCCGCAACCGCCGGCGGTGAAGCCGATTCGAGGACAGCTCGTGCACCTGAGGCTCGATGAGCCCGTCGCCTCCCGTGTGGTGTGGAGCGCCGACTGTTACCTCGTTCCCTGGCGCGACGGTTCAGTGCTCGTCGGCGCGACAGTGGAGGACGTTGGCTTCGACGAAAGCACCACGGCCGACGGCGTGCGCTGCCTGCTGAACGCCGCGTCCGACCTGATGCCCACGTTGCGCCATGCGCGGTTCCAGGAAGCCCGGGCGGGGCTTCGACCGAAAACCACCGACGGGTTGCCCGCCATCGGGCGTTCGTCGACAATGCCCCACGTGTTTCACGCAGTCGGCCACTACCGGAACGGCGTGCTCCTGGCCCCCCTGACGGCCGCGCTCATGGCCGACCTCGTGCTCGACGGGCGGGAGCGCCCGGAGCTCGCGCTGTTGCGCCCGGATCGATTCGGCCTGTGAGGCTCAAGAAGTTCTACTCATCGCGTGAAGTGGCCGTGCTGACCGGGCTGAGCGCGCGCCAGCTCCAGTGGTGGGACGCGCGTCGTCTGTTCATTTCCGCAATCGCGTCCCATCGGACTGAAGCGGGCGGTTTCACGGAACGGCGGTACACGACGATGGACGTGCTGGAGCTGCAGGTCCTCGCGGACCTTCGCCGAAGAGGCTTCTCGATCCCGCAGATACGCCGGCTGCTCTCGACCCTGCGCGAGGTGTTCGGCATCCGCTTGTACGAGTCGATCGGCGACGGCGGGCCGCTGGCGCTGTTCATCGGGGGCGATCAGCTCTACGCGCGCACCCTGGACGGCCGGTTGTACAACATGGACCGCCCGACCGAGCCCCTGTTGATGGTGGGAGAGGAGCTTCCGCTCAGGCCGCTGGCCGCGCGCGAGCGCAGGCGG
>Ga0184627_10001089_pt1 | contig 10846 bp, 6 predicted proteins | sample PLM3_127_b1_FD_133150 | JGI IMG/M metagenome (GOLD analysis project Ga0184627, IMG submission 133150) | Groundwater sediment microbial communities from an aquifer in East River, Colorado, USA - PLM3_127_b1 | ecosystem: Environmental > Terrestrial > Soil > Riparian zone | place: USA: East River...
CGCCGGCGCGGCGCTCTCCCGCGGGTCGGCGGCCAGCCGAAGCAGCGCCGACTCGGCGGCCTCCAGATCACCGGCATGCGGGCTCGCCGCCAGCGCCACGGCCGCCGTCACGACCATCCGCGGATCGCTGTCGGTCAGGTGCTGCCGCATGAGCGCCGCCGCCTCCTGTCCGCGGATGGCCGAGACGGCGCGCACCGCGCTCGCGCGCACGGCGGGATTCTCGTCCGCCAGCAGCCGTTCGACCGCCGGCAGCCACCGGGCCGCCACCTCCGGCGTCAGCGCCTCGAGCGAGCGCAGCGTCCGCGCGCGCACCGGCGCCGACGTGTGGTGCAGGAGGAGCGGGCTAATCAGATGGCGCTTCTCCAGCGACTCGAGCAGATCGATCGCGTAGAGCACCCGCTGCTCATCGGGGTGCGCCAGCTCCTCCACCAGCAGCTCGATCGTCTGCAGATCCGCGTGCGGCGCACGGATGTCCTCCGCTTCGACGTCGTGCCGCGCGATGCTGCGGCGGAACGTCGCCAGGTACTCGCGCTTGGCACGCGTGGCCATGAAAATCCACAGCGCCGTCAGAGTGAGGCTGGCGAAGCTGAGTTCCTGCCAGGTCAGCCCGAACCCCCACGGCTTGATCAGCACCAGGACCAGCAGCGCGCCCAGTGCCTTCGCAAACCTGTCCATCGTCACGTCGACAAAGGGCTTCGCGCGGTACTTGATCGCGATGGGCAACGGCAGGAACAGGATCTCGCGCGTCGTCTTGTCGACCGTGTAGCGAAGCGACGTATCCAGGACGCGCGCCGAAGCGGGTGCCCACAGCCCCGCGTTGAAGAGCATCACGACCGCCGTGGTTCCCAGCCCGACGGGGAGGATCAGCAGCGCGAAGCCGATACCGAGCAGCCGATGAATGCGGCTGGTCAGCGTGACTTGAACCAGAAACCCGATGAGAGAGAGGTAGACCGTGACCTGGGCGAGAAACTGAGTGATGCCATCGGTGTCCTGCCCCAGGCTCGATTCGGCCGCCATGTTCAGCTGCTGCTCGACGATCGCGGCCCCCATGGCGGCGCAACCGATGATCACGGCGATCAGCTGCAGATGCCGGGACTGCCGAAGCAGCTCAATGGCCTCCGACCCGGCGACGCCTTCCGCTTCGACGGCCGCACCCGTCTGGCCGGCCTTCTCTTCCCGGCGGACGATGTAGACGACCAGCGCGAGGCACACCAGCATCACGACGGCGCCAACCAGCAGCAGGTTGACCGTGCCGACCCGCGAGACGGCAGCGGCCGTGATCGCCGCGCCCGTCGCGCCGCCGAGGCTCGCGCCGCCGCCGATGAAGCCGAAGAGCCGTTTCGCGTGCCGTGCGTCGTAGATGTCGTTGGCGAGCGTCCAGAACTGGCTGATGAGCAGGATGCCGAGAATCAGGCCGAGGACGTAAAAGCCGACGGAGGCGGCATCGTATCCGGCGGAGAAGAGCGCCCAGAACACGATCAGCACCACCACCAGGCCGGCCTGCGTCGCCGGAATTGCCCATCGGCGTGGTACCAAGGCGATGGCACGGGCGTACGCGTGCATGATGACGCCGATGAGCAGGCCCGCGCCGAGCTGCACCCAGGGGAGGTTGTCCGCACCCAGGTCCGCGATGAACTTCGACCTCGTGACCGGCTTGATGATGTTGTACGCGGTCATCGCGAGGAAGGAGTAGGCGAACATGAGCGCGGCCGTCGTACTTTCGCCGTCCCTCAAATCGACGAACGGGGCCAGCAGGCGACGCGTTATCACCTCACGAACCGCTGAGCGAGCAGAAAACTCACAACGACGCGCCTATCATATGGCACGGCCGGAAGGCGGTGGAATCTATCCGTGCTACCGGCAACGGCCACCCCGAGGGGGGCATTCCGCGCTGGCTCCAGCCAAAAAAAGAGGGGAGCCGAAGCTCCCCTCTGAATGGGCCGCCGAGCGGCCCGCATCCGGTAGCCGGAGGCCTTCAGGCCTCCGGTTCAAGCCCTAGAACTCGAATTTGACCAGCATAGAGGCCCGCGCGCCCTCCTCGAACAGGTCGGCCTTGCCATAACGCGGATCGTATGCCCCCCGTCCTTCGGGGCTGGCCAGGATCAGCGCGTTGTAGTCGTAGCCCCTCGTCAAGTCCACACGCGACAGGTCGGCCGCTGCGGATGTCCGCACGCCGCCCGCCCCCGTGCCTCGGTTGAGCCCGTTGAAAATGTGCCGCGTCGTCTTCTGATTGAAGAGGTTCAGCACGTTCAGCTCGACCCGCAGCCGCCTGCTGCCCGCAAACGGCAGCTCATGGCTGACAAGAAGGTCGGTTCGCGTAAAGACGGGTGTCCGGCCCATGTCTCCTCGGCCTTCCACCATCGATCCAATACCTCCGGACGTGTGGGTGCTCATCACGTACGTCGAGATCGGTGTGCCGCTCCCGCCATAGAAGAACGCACCGAGTTGCGTCCCGATTGGCAGGGTATAGGAGCCGTAGAGTTTCACAACGTGCGGGCGATCGGTGGCGAGCCGCCCGGTCACGTCGAGGCGACCGTGCGAATCGTAGAGCAGCTCGTCAACATCCCATGCGCGGCTCACGTTGCTGCCCGCACGCGCGATACTCCCAGACTGCTGCTGCGCGACGGACCCGGTGTTTCCGGTTGTCGGAGGCGTGATCTCGTCGGAGCTTCCCAGCCCGGAGTAATTGCCCCAGAGCCGGCTCAGCGTGTAGTTGGCGCTCACGAACCAGTTGTCGGCAAACCGCCGGTTGTACCCGAGCTCCAATGCATCGTACTGACGCTGCGCGAGCGGCATGGCTTGTCCGAGCGGCGTCGCGCCTGATGGGGCCTGGATCGTCGCCAGGCCCTTTCCCGGGTTGCCGATGGTATATCCCTCGTCGCCCTGCGCGTTCAGGAAGCCGATGTCCTCGATCGTGTCGCGCAAGTCGTTATGGATGTAGTGGACGGTGAGCGTGCTGCCGCCATTCAGCTGATACTCGAGCCCGCCACTGACGCTGTCCTGCGACATCGGCTTGATGGCCGGATCGATTGAATCCTGGAACGACGGCACGCGGCGATCGCGGCAGCCTCCGGGGTTGACCCACAAGTCCCGGCCTGGTCGGTTGGTGAGGTTCAGACTGCCGAGATCGAGCGAGTCGAGCCCGCGGTAGTAAATGCACCAGGTTTCCGCGCCGAACGAACCGCGCGGCAATTCGTACTTGGTCCAATCGTAATACCGGCCCCAGCTGCCGAAGAGCTTCGCGCGGCCGTCGCCCGACAGATCGTAGGCGACTCCGAGTCGCGGTGCGACCTTCTCCCCCCATCCAAACTCGAATGCGTTCTCGAGAATGTCGGGCCGGAAGGTGGGCACCTTCTCGTTCTCGGCGCGGACTCCGAGGTTGAGCGTCAGCCGGCTCCCCACGGTCCACTGGTCCTGCACGTACAGCGAGTGAATATCGCTGCCCGCCTTGCTGGTGATTCGGCGGTCATTCACCTCGTAGTACCCATACGTGCCGCGTCCGGGCGCCGACCCGCCGAACGAGAACGAGCGATCCCAGAAAATATTGACGTAGCCCCCCGGGTAGAACGAGTCGATGTCGTTGCCCACGTTCTGGAAGCCGTACCCGACCTTGAACGTGTGCAATCCGCCGGCGCTCACCACGTGGTTGTAGTCCACGTCGAACGTCTTGCGTTTGGTGGTATCGAAACCCGTAATCTGTGCGCGGGGTGTATTCACGCCGGAGACGTTCGTGCCACCCTGCAGCGCCGGCGGAAGGACCGCGTTCAGCGTGGTCGTGGGCGTCTGATAGGCATACGAGGTGACCAAGGGGATGCCGGTATCCGAGTACCGGTCATGGAACAATCCGCCCCGCATGCGAAGGAACGCGGTGTTCGTGACCGTGATATCGGCCGTCCCGCTCGTGTTGACCTGGTTGATCTCATATCCGCGGTCGATCCCGGGGCGGAGCGAGGCCGTGGTGCCGACATACTGGTTCGGATTCGGGCCGTTGTACCACGAATTGAGGAGCGTCCCCTTTGCCGTGGTCGGCGTCCACAAGGCGGACCAGCTGGCGTTGAATCGGGGCGCCGCATAGCTCAGTTTCCCGAACGCCTGCTGCCTCCAGATGCTCCGCGCGATGTCCAGCTTTCCGTCGGTCGCGTTGTATGTGTTGGTGCGCTTCTCGTTGCGCGGCGAATACGCGCCATAGAAGAACAGTCGATCGCGGACGATGGGTCCACCGATCGAGCCGCCGAACTCATTGTGGTTGTTTGGATCTTCGTCGTCCTGGGCGAAGGTGACCGTGGTGTCATCGATCGGATTGAGGACGAGACGCCGCACGGGACCGGCCCCGAGCGCGCTTCCCTCATAGTAGTAATGTCCCTCGCCGCGGAACACGTTGCCGCCGCTCTTGGTGACGGCGCTGATGACGCCTCCCAGGGCGCCGCCGTACTCCGCCGAGATCCCGCTCGTCTTCACCTGCACTTCCTGCAGATATTCGAAGACGGTGTTCTGGCGTGACTGACCGTAGATGAGGCCGTTGGTGACGACGCCATCGACGGTGAACATGTTTTCCGCACCACTGGCGCCGTTCACCTGGAAGCCTCCCTCGATCTCGCCAGAGTTGACGGACGGCGCCGTCAAGGCGATCGACTGGAAGGACCGCGCTTTCGGCAGGCGGTCGAACTCTTCGGCGGACACGTTGTGCGCGATCAGCGTGCTGCGCGTGTCCACGAGCGGAGCCGCCTCGGCGACCACCTGGACCGTTTCCGTGAGCTGGCCGACGCGCAGCTGCGCGTCAAGCTGGAACGCGCGCCCCAGGGCGACGCTGATGTCCGTCCGCTCTACCCGTGAGAACCCCGAGAGCTCGAAGGCCACGGTATAGCGTCCGGGATTCAAGTCGGGCGCGACGTATTGGCCGTTACCATCCGTGACGTAGTCCCGGGCTTCGCCAGTGACGGCATTGGTAATGGTCACGGTGACGCCGGGCACCGCTGCGCCCTGCTGATCTTCCACCGTTCCCCTCAATTCGCCGAAGCGCTCCTGCGCCGACGCCAGGCCCGTCATGACCAGCACCACCACAACAAGAGCGGCACTTATGCGTGCGTACATCTGTCTCTCCTTGAGCAACATGTTTACTTCGTCGTTACTTACGCAGGGTAGGTACCGAAAATGCGTACCACGTGGGCCCTCAGCGTAAATTGGTCCGATTCAGCTATTTGCAGGAATAGGCCCGCGCGAAGTGGGATGAATAATCCATGGGGACCGATTTTGGGAACCAAAATCATGGATCCTCCACGCGTGGTAATACAACAATAACCTTGTATCACAGAAAGACCGCGTTTGAGCCCAGTGATGTTGCCGGCGGTGCGCCGAATGGCACTTTTACTGGGACGAACGACCTCTACCGGTCATCGGAGCCGGGCGCGATCCGGATCAGTGGCTCGAACAGCCGAGTCCCTTTGCACGCAGGGCAGCGGCTCGGCTTGCTCAGCTTGTCTGCGCTGAAGACGAATGCGCAGCTCTTGCACCGCGCCGGGAGGACTTCGATGTGATGGCCCGACGCGCCTGCTGAGCGAAGGGCATGCCGCAGATCGTCGTCCACGTCGCTGCGCGACATACCCAGCTCCCGCGCCAGCGATGACACAGATCGGGGCTCATGCGAGAGGAGCTCCAGAAGATGCCGGCGAAACGCCACGAAGCGATTATCGCGCGGTGGTCGTCGCACACATCGTCTGAACGACCGCCGGCGCGGACGCTCAGTATCGTTTCTTGAGCTGGCGCATCAGATCGAACTTGGCGGTGTCCGCCACGGCCATCACCGCCATCACGCCGGCCTGCACGGGATCCGTCACCACCAGGTCCGCGGCGTCGGGCACGCTGCCGGCCATGTTCAGCGAGATCACGTAGAGCCCGTTCTTCCGGACCTCTTCAACCGCCTCGGCAATCTCCCCTCCCATGAGCGAGCCGGCGAGCACGAGGATGCGCACCCGGGGGAGGCGTACCACGGAACGTACCGCCGCCGCCAGTGCCTGTTCGCCGACGAGCGGGATCGTATCGACCGAGATTCGCTCGCCGCGGATGTTGTGACGGTCGGCTTCCGAGATCGCGCCCATGGCGACCAGGCCCACCTGCGCGCCGCCGCCCATCACGATGATCCGCTTGCCGTAGATCTTGGCAAACGACTCCGTCTCGACCACCGAGGTGACGCCCGGCACGGTCTGGAGATCGTTCAGCACCTGCTCGAGCTTTATTCCGTCCAGCGTGAGCTCGAAGTAGATCTTGGAGTTCGGCTGGCCCGCGTGGATGTCGATGTACGTGATGTTGGCGTGGTGATCGGCCAGGACTTTCGTCAGCCCATACAACATGCCGGGGCGGTCCGACACAGTGGCAAGAATGGCGTGAACGGTCATGGTAGGGATCGCTTGTCATTTCCACGTGCCACGGAGACACCGAGACACGGAGGAAAATCATTAGGAATTCTTCTCCGTGCCTCTGTGCCTCCGTGGCCCGTCAACGTGAAAACGGCGTTCGCGGCGTTTGCATGTAGGGGCCGGCTTCAGCCGGCCCTGCGAGCGTCGAGGGCCGCCTTGACGCGCTCGGGCGTGAAGGGAACCTCGCGCACCCGCGCCCCGGTGGCGTCGAAGATCGCGTTCCCGATGGCGGCCGCGGTGACCGTGATCGACGTTTCGCCTGCGCCCATCGCCTCCGCGTCCGGTCTGTTGATCAGTACGCTTTCGATGACCGGCACCTGATCGCCGAGGTACCACGGCCGATACGTGCGCCAGTCGATCGACGTCACTCTGTCGCTGTTCCACGTCACTTCTTCGCGCAGCGCGCGGCTGATGCCGTGGATGATCCCGCCTTCGACCTGATTCCTCAACCCGTTGGGGTTCGAAATCGGACCGCAATCCATGGCGGCCACACAGCGCCGCACGACGACGAGGCCGGTGTCCTGGTTGACCTCGACCTCCGCAACCAGGCCGCAATAGCCGTTGTCGCCCTCGTACAGCACGCAGGCCACACCGCGGCCGGTCACGACGCCCGATCGACGAAGACCCGGGCGTGGCGACGGACGGCTGTCCCAGCCGGCCTTGGTCGCCGCGGTTGTGAGGACTTCACGCAATCGCGGGTCTCTCAGATGCCGCAGCCGGTACTGCACCGGATCGGCTGGTACAGTCGCCGCAATCTCGTCGATGAAGCATTCATGGGCGAACGTGTTCTGGAGGCGCGCCGGCGACCGCAGCGGCCCGGTGAAAAACGGCGAGTCGATGACGTGCGACAGCACCCGCTCGCTCTTCACGGTGCCGGTGCCGCCGCACATGCCACCGATGCACCCGGTCACGTACGACGGCACGGTGTTGTTGCCGTTTCCGTACTCGCCGGTGGGAGCGGGCGCCGGCGACCGCGGCGCGACGCCGGCGGGCTCGAAGCCGGCGAGGAACCCGGTCACCACGTTGCCCGGCGCATTGCCCCCGGGGCGCCCGCCGCGCGACACCGACCATCCCTCGTAGTCCCACCCGACGATGGTCCCGTTCGTGTCGAGCCCGACGCGTTGATCGATCGCGAACGCGAGGCCGTAGTTTTCCCAGGCCATCTCGTCCTGCCGCATCAGCTGCACGCGGACGGGCCGGCCCACGGCCTGCGACATCAACGCCGCGTCATACGACACGGTGTCGGCGCCGTTGACCCCGTAGCACCCGGGTCCCATGCGGAAGATGATGCGCACATTCTCCGCCTGCTGGCCGAGGAGCATGGCCATCGTGCTGCGCAACGGATACACCGCTTGCGTCGCCGACCAGATTGTGACCCCGTCGGTCCGCACGTCGGCCACCGCGCAGGCGGTGCCGACGGAGGCGTGCATCTGATAGGGATGCAGATACGTCGCGCGGACGGTCCTGGCGGCCCCGGCCAGCGCCGCATCGACGTCGCCCGAATCGACGGCGAGCGTGTCACGCGTCGCCGTCTGGCTGCGAAGGTGTTGGTAGAAGGTTCGCTGATCGGGGAGGCGCGTCCCCTCGTTCCACACGACTTTCAGCTGGCGCGCCGCCTGCTCCGCTTGCCACGGTTTGTCGGCCACGACCCCGATGAAGTTCTTGCGGACGACGACCTTGACGACCCCGGGAAGCCCCTGGACCGACCGCTCGTCGACCGTCTGCACCGTGCGGCCAATCGCCGGCGGCCGCACCACGCGGCCGTGCAGCATGCCCGGCACCCGCACGTTCTGCACGTACTCGAACCGGCCGGTGGCCATGGCCGGAATATCCAGTCGTGGTACCGGCTGTCCCAGCACTTTCCACTCATTCGCCGGTTTGCGTCTGGCGGCGCGGTTGAGCGGGATGCTGAACTTGCGTCCTCCAATCAGCTCGCCGTACGAGGCGCGCTTCGACGCGTCGTCTCGCACGATGACCATGCCGTCGGCCGTGGTGAGTCGACCGGCGGGCACGCCCAGCCGCGTCGCGGCCAGCTGAACGAGCGCCTCGCGGGCGGTGGCGCCGGCGAGCGCGAGATTGCTCTGATTGAAGTTGGTGGGATGCGACTGCGCGCCGGAGGTCGTGCCCTGATCCGGGGTGATCGACGTGTCGCACTGAATGAGCCGGACGCGGTCGATCGGCACGCTCAACTCTTCGGCCACGAGCTGCGTCTGCGCGGTGAGCAGCCCGTGCCCGAGCTCGCACTTGCCCGTGTAGGCGGTGACACGGCCGTCCGCGTCGATCGCGATCCACGAGTCGAGCTGGGGGCTGCCAGGGCCGTTGATCCCCTGGGCGGCAACGCCGCCGGGCACGATGCCGAGATCGCCCGCCAGTCTCGCTCCGCTGAAGGCCACAATCAGCGCGCCCGACCGCTTGACGAACTCTCGTCGCGAGAGCCCCGCGGTCGTGAGGGCGGCCATCGCGTCGGGGGTCATGGAGGGTGTCATGCCGTCCTCCTCCCGCCTTCGCCAGGGTCGGGTCGCTTCGCGACCCGACCAGGCAGCGTTGGCTGGACGGTCCGCTGTTGCGGACCGTCCCGGCGAGGCTGGCCGAAGCCTGCCGCGTCGGCTCTTCCGGCAGGCGAAGGCTGCTGCGCGTAGCGCTTGATCGCGGCCAGCATGCGCGTGTGCCCGCCGCACCGGCAGAGCACCGTCGACATCGACTGCCTGATCTGGACGTCGGTGGCGTTCGGCGTGCGATCGAGCAGCGCCTTGGCGGTCATGATCACCCCGCTGAGGCAGAACCCGCATTGCATCGCCTGCTCGTCGATGAACGCCTGCTGGATCGGATGAGGATTCTCGATCGTGCCCAGGCCCTCGAGGGTCGTGATGGTCGCACCCGCGACCTTCTCCACGGCCGTCGTGCAGGACCGGACGGCCTGGCCGTTCACGATGACCGTGCAGCAGCCGCACTGGCCCAGCCCGCAGCCGAACTTCGGCCCGCGCAGTTCCAGGTCGTCGCTGAGCACGTAGAGCAGTGGAGTGGCCGGATCCACGTCCACGGTGTGGGTCCGGCCGTTGACGGTGAGGCTGATGACGCTCATGTCAGGATCCTTTCATCCTTTCGCCGAGAGCTTGGCGAATCGTATCGCTACCCGGTGCTCGCGTCCACTGAATCCCCGATGAGCGCCGCGACCCACCCCAGACCTGACCGGTCTGAACGACCCGAACGATCCGAACGATCCGAACGACCCGAACGATCTGAAGAACCGGCGTTGCGGTATGATGCCGGCAATTGGAGGCTTGATATGTTGCGCATCTCAACGCGTCTCGCAGTCGTCTCCGTCGCAGTCCTGCTGCTGGCTGGAAGCATGGCCTCCGAGCGGCCGATGGCCCAGACGCCTCCGGCGGGAGCCGTCACCGCGCTGACGGGCGCGCGCGTCATCGACGGGACCGGCCGCCCGGCGCTGGAGCAGGCGACCATCCTCATGCGCAACGGCAGCATCGACGCGGTCGGCGCCGCCTCCGCGGTACAGATCCCCGCCGGCGCCACCAGAATCGACATGGCCGGGAAGACCATCATGCCCGGCATGGTCAACGCGCACGGTCACGCCCAGAAGGGGCTCGATGCCAAGGTCCCCATCCGGGAGGACCTGATTCGGCAGCTCCGGATGTACGCGGCGTACGGCGTGACGACGGTCGTCAGCCTCGGCGCGAATCCGGACGACGAGCTCGAGCAGATCAAGCTGCGGGATGAGCAGAATGCCGTCGTGCTGGATCGCGCCAGGGTCTATACATCAGGGGGGAGCGTGCGTCGCTTCAAGACGCCGGAGGAGGCGCGGAAGGACGTCAATCGCGTCGCCGACCTCAAGCCCGACATCGTCAAATTTCATTTCGACGATCCCCCGGCCAACATGAGCGCCGAGACATGGGGCGTCATCGTCGAAGAGGCGCACCGGCGGGGCCTGAGAGTGGCGCCGCACGTCTTCTATCTCAGGGACGCCAAGGCGGCAGTCGAGAAAGGCGTCGACGCGCTGGCGCACAGCGTCCGCGACCTGGATGTGGATGCGGCGCTCATCGCCGAGATGAAGCGGCGGGAGGTCGGCGTCATCCCGACGCTGACGCGCGAGGTGACCGTGTACGTCTACGAGAGCACCCCCGCGTTCTTCTCGGACCCGTTCTTCCTGCGCGGCATGTCGCTCTACCGCGAGCACGTCAATATCGTCAGCGCTCCGGCGTTCCAGGAAAAGGTCCGCAACGACAAGCTGGCCCAATCGATCAAGCAGGCGTTCGTGCAGGCGAAGAAAAACCTCAAGATCATGTCCGACGCCGGCATCCCGATAGGGTTGGGGACCGACAGCGGCGTGCCGAACAACATGACGTTCGGACGTTTCCAGGGGTATCTGGAGCACATGGAGCTCGAGTTGATGGTCGAAGCCGGGCTCACGCCGATGC
>Ga0184627_10001090_pt1 | contig 10845 bp, 7 predicted proteins | sample PLM3_127_b1_FD_133150 | JGI IMG/M metagenome (GOLD analysis project Ga0184627, IMG submission 133150) | Groundwater sediment microbial communities from an aquifer in East River, Colorado, USA - PLM3_127_b1 | ecosystem: Environmental > Terrestrial > Soil > Riparian zone | place: USA: East River...
ATCTGCGCGAAGCGGTCGACACGTTCGTCCGACGGCCTGTCGAACGGGATGCCGGGGGCGGGATTGAGCGGAATGAGGTTCACCTTCGACTTGATGCCGTTCAGCAGCCTGGCCAGGCGGCGCGCATCCTCCGGCGTGTCATTGACTTCGTCCAGTAACACGTATTCGAAGGTGATGCGGCTGCGTTTCTTCAGCGGAAACCGGCGGCAGGCGTCAAGGATGTCGGCCAGCGGGTACTTGCGATTCAGCGGCACCAGCGCGTCTCGCTGCTCGTCGGTCGTCGCGTGAAGGGAGACCGCCAGGTTCGGCATGAGCGGCTCGAGTGCGAGGCGATCGAGCCCCGGAACAATGCCGACGGTTGAAAGGGTGACGCGACGAGGCGATACGGCAAGGCCCTGCTCGGCATGCAGGATGCGCAGCGCCTTCATCGTGTTGTCATAATTGTGGAGCGGTTCGCCCATGCCCATCAGGACGATGTTGAACGGATGGTCGAGCATGCCGGTGGCCGCGGCCATGACGCGGACCTGCCCTGCGATCTCTCCGGCCGTCAGGTTCCGGACGAGACCCATTCTTCCCGTCAAGCAGAAGCCGCACGCCATGGCGCATCCCACCTGGGTGGAGATGCAGAACGTCATGGATGGCGTGTCGGGGATGAACACCGCCTCAATGCGTCGCGAATCGGCAAGCTCCAGGACGAACTTGCGGGTCCCATCGATTGACCGATCGTCGGCCACGACCTGTGGCGTCGAGAGCACCAACTCGGTCTTGATCGCCTCGCGCAGCGTCCGTGAGAGGTCGGTCATCCGGTCGATGTCGGTGACACCGCGTTTGTAGATCCAGCTGTAGAGCTGGCGAGCGCGGAACGGCTCGACGCCCCGCGCGTCGAGCGCGGCCTCGAGTTCGCCCACTTCGAGCTCAGCCAGATCGGTGCGCGGAGGACTCATGCTATGTCTCGCATTTTCAGACAGATGCGAGCACTCGATTGTAGCAACAACGTTCCTTTCTTCCATGCTATGATGAATTCGTTCTTCTAATTCCCTGTCTGTCAACGGTTTGCAGCGAGCGGGTCAGCTCTTGCGCCCGGGGATGGACGCGGCCGGCAACCACTCGATCCCTAACGCATCCGTGGCTCAAACAACGATCATTCGCGACGTGCTTCCCAACGGTCTCCGACTCCTCACGGAGCGAATGCCGCACGTGCGATCGGTCAGCATCGGCGTGTGGCTCGCGCGCGGCTCCCGCCACGAGCCGCTCGAGCAGAGCGGCATCGCCCACTTCGTCGAGCACATGCTGTTCAAGGGAACATCCACGCGCAGCGCCGAAGACATCGCTCAGACGATCGATTCCATCGGCGGGCAGATGGACGCGTTTACCGCCAAGGAATACGCGAGTTATTACATCAAGGTCCTCGACGAGCATCTTCCGCTGGCGGTCGAGGTGCTGTCGGACATCGTGATGCGGCCTGCGTTCGGCGCCGACGACATCGAGCGCGAGAAGAAGGTGGTCGCCGAGGAAATCAAGATGGTCGAGGACACGCCGGACGACCTCGTCCACGAGCTGTTCACCGAGCATTTCTGGCGAGACCATCCGCTCGGCCGGCCGATCCTCGGCACGAAGGACACGGTGGAATCGCTGTCCGCCGACGGCCTGCGCCGCTATTTCACCACCGCGTACAGCTCGCCGAATATCATCGTGTCGGCCGTCGGCAATATCGAGCATGAGCAGGTGCGAGACCTCGTCGCACGGTCTTTCGAAGGGTTGCCCGGGGTCAGCGAGCCGCTGGCGGACCAGCCGCCGCGTGTCGTCCCGCACGTGTTGATTCGCAACAAGGAGCTCGAGCAGAGCCACGTCTGTCTCGGCACGAGCGGCTATCAGCAGGATCACGAGGATCGGTACGCCAGCTACGTGCTGAACACGGTGCTGGGCGGGTCGATGAGCTCCCGGCTGTTTCAGAATGTTCGTGAAAAGCGCGGCCTGGCGTACGCGGTGTTCAGCGGCTTGAGCGCGTACCGCGACGCCGGTTCGGTGACCATCTACGCGGGTTGCGCCAACAACGCCGTCGGCGAGTTGATCGACGTCGTCATCGTCGAGCTTCGGCGATTGAAAGATGAAACATTGCCGGAATCCGAGCTTCGGCGCGCGAAGGATCATCTGAAGGGCAGCCTGATGCTCAACCTCGAGAGCACGTCGAGCCGCATGTCGCATCTTGCTCGTCAGGAGATCTACTTCGACCGTCAGTTTGGGCTGGACGAGACGCTGGAAGGGGTCGAGCGGGTCAGTCGCGATGACGTGCAGCGCGTGGCCCGGGATTTGTTCGCCGATGGCGGGCTGGCGGCCACGGTGCTCGGCGCCGTCAACGGCCTGCAGCTGCCCCCGGAGAGGCTGTCACTCGGATAGGGAATTTCGCTTTGCCCGATTGACGAACGTACGAATTGACGTATCCGGATGGTTTTGAGGTTCGTCAAGTCGTCAGGCCGTCGATTCGTAAATCGCTGTAGATGATTGGACGGTACACGAGCCCGGAAATGGGTCGCATCTGGAGCGACCAGCGGAAGTACGAGACCTGGTTGCAGGTCGAAACGGCCGCTGCCGACGCCATGGCCCGCGCGGGAATCGTCCCGCTCGACGCGGCGCGCGACATCAGGGAGCGCGGCCGGTTCGATGTGGCTCGCATCGAGGAAATCGAGCAGGTCACGCAGCACGACGTGATTGCGTTCACGACCGCCGTGGCCGAGCATATCGGCCCTTCCGCACGGTGGCTGCACTTCGGCCTGACCTCCTCCGACGTCATCGACACGGCGCAAGCGCTGCAGATACAGGACGCCTGCGACCTGATCCTGGGCGGACTCGACGCGCTCATGCAGGCCGTCCGGACCCGCGCCGAGGAGCACCAGCACACGACCATGATCGGCCGGACCCACGGCGTCCATGCCGAGCCGATGACGTTCGGGTTGAAGCTGGCGTTGTGGTACGCGGAGCTCGCGAGGGACGTGACGCGTGTTCGTCGCGCGCGCGATACGGTATCGGTGGGTAAGCTCTCCGGTGCGGTCGGCACGTTCGCGCATCTGCCGCCGTCGGTCGAAGCCGACGCCTGCCGGAGCCTCGGCCTCGAGCCGGCGGCCGTGGCCTCGCAGGTGATCCAGCGGGATCGCCATGCCGAGTTCCTCGCGGCGCTCGCGATCACGGCATCGTCCCTCGAAAAGTTCGCCCTCGAGATTCGCGGCCTGCAGAAAACTGAGATTGGCGAGGTCGAGGAGCCGTTCGTCAAGGGGCAGAAGGGCTCCTCGGCGATGCCGCACAAACGCAACCCGATTGGATGCGAGCAGGTTGTCGGACTGGCGCGGCTCGTGCGCGCCAACGCCGGCGCGGCGCTCGAAAACAACGCCCTCTGGCACGAGCGCGACATCTCGCATTCATCCGTCGAGCGCGTCATCCTGCCGGACAGCTGTATCGTGCTCGACCACATGCTGCGGCGTCTCACCCGCATCGTTGCTGGCATGGTCGTCTATCCCGATCGGATGCGTGAGAACCTGGAGCGGTCCCGCGGTGTGGTGTTTTCCGGGACGGTGCTGCTCGAGCTCGCGCGGCGCGGCGCCTCGCGCGAACAGTCGTACGAGTGGGTGCAGCGCAACGCCATGCGATCCTTCAGCGAACGACGCGATTTCAAGGCGCTCCTCCTGGCCGATGGCGACATCACCGCGGTGCTCCCGGCAGCCGACATCGAGCGCGCGTTTGATCTCAGCGAGCAGCTGAAGCACGTTGATCACATCTTCGAGCGTGTGTTCCAGGACCAAGATACAGTCGTAGGGGCGGTGCGCAGGGTCGGACGTTCAGGTCGGCCCGAACGGGGGTGACAGTCTGATGCGTGCTCGTGTCTTCGTGACGCTCAAGCCGTCGGTCTTCGACCCGCAGGGGACGACCGTGGCCGAGGCGCTGCATACGCTGGGCTACGCGGCCGTCAAGGATGTCCGCCAGGGCAAATACTTCGAGCTGGAGATCGACGCCAGGACGCCTGAGGACGCACGCCGGCTGGCGTCGGAAGCCGCCGACAAGCTGCTGGCCAACCCGGTCATCGAGAGCTATCGCATCGAGGTCGATTCGGGTGCCGCGGAGACCGTCCGATGAAATTCGCCGTCGTTGTGTTCCCCGGATCCAACTGCGACCATGACGCGTACCACGCCGCCAGGCACGTCCTCGGCCAGGAGGCGGCGTTCGTGTGGCACAAGGACACCAGCCTGCTGGGAGCCGACGTGGTCATCCTTCCCGGTGGCTTTGCCCACGGCGACTACCTGCGGACGGGCGCGATTGCGCGTTTCTCGCCAATCATGCAGGAAGTGCGGCGGTTCGCCGAGGCTGGCGGCCCTGTGCTGGGCATCTGCAACGGCTTTCAGGTGCTTCTCGAGGCGGGCCTGCTGCCGGGGGCCATGCTCCGCAACCGCAGCGTCAGGTTCCAATGTGAGCACGTGTTCGTAAAGGTGGAGCACACGGACACGCCCTTCACGTCGGGCTGCCTGCCCGGCCGGGTGCTCAGGATTCCGATCGCGCACGGCGAGGGCAACTACTACGCTGAGCCGGAAGTCATCGACGGGCTCGAAAAGAATCGGCAGGTGATTTTCCGCTACGCGACCGCTGCTGGGGCGGTCACGCCTGACGCCAACCCGAATGGCTCTGTCAACAACATCGCGGGCCTCTGCAGCGATGCACGCAATGTCGTGGGGCTCATGCCGCACCCCGAGCGCGCGTGCGAGCTTGCGGTCGGAAGCGTGGACGGCCTCGTTCTTCTGGAATCTGTCGTCGCGTCGATCAGCCAAGGGGCCCTCGCTACCGCACGATGACCATTGCCGACGACGTCCTGCAGCAACACGGCCTGACGCGAGAAGAGTATCAGCGCGTCCTCGAGATGCTCGGGCGCGAACCCACGATGACCGAGCTCGGGATCTTTTCGGTGATGTGGTCCGAGCACTGCAGCTACAAGAGCTCGCGCGTCCACCTCAAGACGCTGCCAACCACCGGCAAGCGCGTCCTCCAGGGACCGGGCGAGAACGCCGGCGCGGTCGACATCGGCGACGGCCTTGCGGCGGTCTTCAAGATCGAGTCGCACAACCATCCGTCCTTCATCGAGCCCTACCAGGGCGCGGCTACCGGTGTGGGCGGGATCATTCGAGACATCTTCACGATGGGAGCCCGTCCCATCGCGCTCCTGAACTCGCTCCGGTTTGGACCGCTCGAGGAGCCGCTCGTCCGCCGCACGTTCGCGGGGGTCGTCGCCGGCATCGCCGGTTATGGCAACAGCATCGGCATCCCTACGGTTGGCGGTGAGATTGGCTTCGACGAGAGTTACATCGGCAATCCGCTCGTCAACGTCTTCTGTCTCGGCATCGCGAGAGCAGACGAGATCATCAAGGGCGTTGCCTCTGGCGCGGGCAACGCCGTCTATTACGTCGGCGCAAAAACGGGCCGCGACGGCATCCATGGCGCGACGATGGCGTCGGCGGAGTTTGACGAGACGTCCGCGGAGAAGCGGCCCGCCGTGCAGGTCGGCGACCCGTTCATGGAGAAGCTCCTCCTGGAAGCCTGTCTCGAGGTGATGAAGACCGACGCCCTTATCGGGATCCAGGACATGGGAGCGGCGGGGCTCACGTGCTCCACATGCGAGATGGGGGCGCGCGGCGGCGCCGGCGTCGAGATCGACGTCTCGCTGGTCCCGCAGCGCGAAACGGGCATGACGCCGTACGAGATCATGCTTTCCGAATCCCAGGAGCGCATGCTCCTCGTCGTCAAGCAGGGGCGCGAAGGGGAAGTCGAGCGCATCTTCGAGAAGTGGGACCTCCACGCGGTCCGCATTGGACAGGTGACGCCGGATCGGCGGATGCGCGTGAAGAACCAGGGGGCGGTGGTCGCGGAGATCCCCACTGCATCGCTCACGGACGAGGCGCCGCTCTATCGCCGCCCGATGGCGGAGCCTGCCTACCTCGCGGAGGCGCAGCAGTTGTCCTTGGCGTCTCTGGGGGCGCCGCCGCCTGCGTCCGAGGTGTTCCGGCGCCTGCTGGCGTCGCCAGGCATTGCCAGCAAGCGGTGGGTGTATCGGCAGTACGACCACATGGTGCGGACCAACACGCTGGTGTTTCCCGGAATGGGTGCCGGCGTGGTGCGCGTCAAAGGCACACACCGGGCGCTGGCGCTCTCGGTCGATGGCAACGGCCGGTTTGTGTATCTGGATCCGTTTGCCGGCGCGCAGCTGGCCGTCGCGGAGGCGGCCCGAAACGTGGCGTGTGCGGGCGGTCAGCCGATTGGCGCGACCAATTGCCTCAATTTTGGCAATCCGGAGCGGCCCGAGATCATGTGGCAGTTCGCGCGCACTGTGGAAGGCATCGGCGCCGCGTGTCGCGCGCTCGACATCCCGATTACCGGCGGCAACGTCAGTCTCTACAACGAAACAGACGGGAAGGCGATCCTGCCGACGCCGGTCCTTGGCGTCGTCGGGCTGATCGAAGACGCAGCGAGCGTGGCGCGCCGGGCGTTTCGCAGCGAGGGGGACGCGATCGTGCTCCTTGGCGAGACCCGGGACGAGCTCGGTGGGAGCGAGTATCTGAAGGTCATCCACGGCCTCGTCAGGGGCGCGCCGCCACGGCTCGATCTCGAGCACGAAGCCGCGCTTCAGCGGCTGTTGGTGAAGGGCGTGGCTGATGGCCTCGTTCGATCCGCACACGACTGTGCCGAAGGGGGCCTCGCGGTCACCCTCGCGGAATGCTGCTTCGACACCGGCCTGGGAGCCGATGCGGATATTCCGGCGGTTGTCGAAGCGGGTCTGACCCCTTTCCATGACGTGACCGCGTTGTTCAGCGAATCGGCCTCGCGCGTTGTCGTGTCGATCGACGCGGGCCGAACGGCTGAGTTGCAGGCGTTGGCCGCGGAATCCGCCGTTCCCGCGACGATGGTCGGTCGTGTCGGAGGGAATCGGATCCGAGTCGCGGTGGCCGGGCGCGGCGTGCTCGACGAGCCGCTTGGCGAAGCGGAGCGCTTCTGGTCGGATGCGATCGGGAACTACTTTGAATCACAGCGCGCGATTGCATAAAGCCGTACACTACAAGGGCCGCCTTGAAGGTCGGCCCGTACACAGTTCCACGCGGTTGCAGGGGCGGACTTGAGGTCCGCCCGAGGAACCCATGTTCGACAAGTTTCACGAAGAGTGCGGCGTCTTCGGGATCTTCGGCCACGCTGAGGCCGCCAACCTCACGTACCTCGGGCTGTATGCGCTGCAGCACCGCGGCCAGGAAAGCGCGGGCATTGCAGCGTCCGACGGCGTACAGATACGCCACCGGAAGGCGATGGGGTACGTCAACGAGGCTTTCGACGCGGATTCGCTCGCCGCACTCACCGGGAATCTCGCCATCGGGCATGTCCGCTATTCGACGGCTGGCGAGAGCAAGCTCCTCAACGCCCAGCCGATCGTCGTGGACAGCGTGCACGGCCAGTTCGCCATCGGTCACAACGGCAACCTGGTGAACGCCGGCGAGCTCCGCGATGCACTGGTCCGGGAGGGCGCGATCTTTCAGACCAACAGCGACACCGAGGTGCTCGTCCACCTGTACGCCCGTTCCCGCAAAGAAGGGGCGGAGGCGGCCATTGTCGACGCCATCTCGCAGGTCCGCGGCGCCTTCTCGTTTGTGATGATGACCAGGGATCGCATCATCGGCGTGCGCGATCCGCATGGGTTCCGGCCGCTCGCCCTTGGCCAGCTGGGCGAGGCGTGGGTGATGTGTTCCGAGACCTGCGCCCTCGATCTCATCGGTGCGACCTACGTTCGCGACGTCGAACCGGGCGAGGTGGTGGTCGCCAGCGCCGCCGGGCTCAAGTCCATCAAGCCGTTTGCACCCGCGCCACAGTCGCAGTGTGTATTCGAGCACGTCTACTTTGCGCGGCCCGACAGCTACGTGTTCGGGGAGAGCGTCAACGAGGTGCGCACCGATCTGGGCCGGCGGCTCGCCCGCGAGTCCCCCGCTGACGCCGACGTCATCGTGCCGATTCCCGACTCCGGCGTCTGTGCGGCCGTCGGGTACGCCGAGGCCTCCGGCATACCGATGCGGATGGGACTGATCCGCAACCACTATGTGGGGCGGACCTTCATTCAGCCCCAACAGTCCATTCGCCATTTCGGGGTGAAGGTCAAGCTGAACCCCGTGCGAAGCATCATTGACGGCAAGCGCGTGGTGCTCGTGGACGATTCGATTATTCGCGGGACGACCAGCCGGAAGATCGTCCGCATGGTGCGCAGCGCCGGCGCGCGGGAGGTGCACATGCGCATCAGTTGCCCGCCGACGATCTCCCCCTGTTTTTACGGCGTCGATACGCCCCGCCGGTCCGAATTGATCGCCGCCACGCATACCCTGGAGGAGATTCGCAAGTATCTCGGCGCCGATAGCGTGGGGTACCTGAGCCTCGAGGGGCTCGCTGGCGCCGTTCAAGGCGGGCGTTCGAAGTACTGCACGTCGTGCTACACCGGTGTCTATCCGGTTGCATTTCCGCGTGACGAAACGACATACCTGCAGCTCGCGCTGAAGCTCAACCCCGAGCCGGCGTCCACCGATCGAACGGACATGGCGTTAGCGCAGTTGGAGAATGATTCCGTCGCGAGTTGACGCCGTGACGTCACGACTCACGCTCGTTCTCATCATCCTGGCCCTGGCTATTCCGGCTGTCGCGCAAGAAAAGCCGCCCGCCGACCTCAAGCACAGCATCGACAGTCTCTCGGTGTTCGACTACGCCACGCGAATGAATGCCGCGCGCGTCGTGCGGCGGGCAATCCCCGCCAACGCCGTTCCGGCCCTCGTCCAGGCAGTGCGCGGGCATGCGGATCAGTTTGTCCGCTACCGCGCGCTGGTTCTCCTCACGGCCTTCAACGACCCGGCTACGCCGGATCTCATGAGGAGCCTTCTCACGGACCGCAACGATCGGATACGCGAGGGCGCGTACCGCTGGTTCGAGCGGCGTCCCGATCCAGGCCTCAAGGAGACGCTGCTGGGGGCGTTGAACACCGAGCAGGCTGAGTTCGTGCGTCCGGCTCTCATTGGTGCCCTCGCCGCGCTTCCGTCCGATGCCCGGGTGCAGCGGGCGCTCACCGCCGAGGCTGGCCGTGGGTTGGATTTTTTCCGCAGCGCGGTCATCGAAGCGCTTGGCGGGCATCGCGCCACGTATGCCGTGGAGGCCCTGATCTCGGTAGCCGCCACCGACGGGCCGCTCCAGGACGATGCGGTGCTGGCGCTTGGACGGATTGGGGACCGCCGCGCGGTGCCGGCGCTCGCGTCTTTGACAAACGCGTCGCAGGAGGTGGCCCCCGCGCTGCAGGCGGCGCAATGCCTGCTCGGGGACAACTGCGCGGCGCGCATCAACTGGCTGATGCAGGCGGCACGCAGTCCCGGAGCGCGTCCCGAAACCGCGCGCGCGGCGGTCGCGGCGCTGGGCGCCGTGGCCTCGCAGGGAGATTCGGCAGCCGTGGACGCGCTGATCGGGTTGGAGCGCGAAGCGACCGGTCGCTTCCGCGGTGACCTCGCATCTGCATTTGCCGCGGCGGCGCTTCGCCGGCCGGGCGACATCATCCTCTGGCTCGGGCGCGCGGCCGATGTCGTGCGCGCCCGCGCGATTGACCTGCTGCGCGAGGGATTTGACAGCCTCGAGGAAGATTTCGCGGAAGAGCAGTTCTTTGCCGTCGCCCGCGCGGCGTACTGGAGCGCCGCTGGCGCGGAGACGCGCACCCTGACCGCCACGCTGATCGACAAGCTGGACTTTTAGTGGGCCGGGTCAACTGATGGCGGACCACGTCACCCGGATGCTGAGCACGATCGCGCAGGCCGCGACAACGCGGTGCGAGCGGAGCGGCCTGGCATCCTTTTCGACGAAACGTTCCAGTAATGGACTATAAGAGCGCCGGTGTCGATATCGACGCCGGCAACGAAACGGTGCGGCGGATCCGCGCGCTCGCGCGCTCGACATTTACCGCCGGGGTGCTGTCCGAGATCGGAAGCTTCGGCGGGCTGTTCCAGCTCGAGACGGGCCGGTTTCGCGAGCCGGTCCTCGTGTCGAGCGCCGACGGCGTCGGCACCAAGCTGAAAGTCGCGTTCCTGACGGGCCGCCACGACACCGTGGGCGTGGATCTTGTGAACCACTGCGTCAACGACATCCTGATGCAGGGCGCGGAGCCGCTCTTCTTTCTCGACTACCTGGCGACTGGGCGGCTGTCACCGGAGCTGGCGGAGAGCGTCGTCGGCGGGATCGCGAGCGCGTGCCGTGACAGCGGCTGCGCGCTGCTTGGCGGTGAAACGGCGGAGATGCCCGGGTTCTACGGCGATGGGGAGTACGACCTTGCCGGGTTCATCGTCGGGGTCGTCGACCGCGAGAAACTGATCAACGGCCGGGCCATCAGGGTGGGCGACGTGCTCGTCGGCGTGCCGTCATCCGGCCTGCATACGAACGGATTCTCACTGGCCCGGCGGATCGTGTTCGATCAACTGGGCCTTCGGGTCGACGCCCTCGTGCCGGAGCTGGGGCGCACGCTGGGTGAGGCGCTCATGGAGCCCCACCGCTCGTACCTGCCGCTGGTGCGCCCGCTGCTCGACGGCGGCCGCATCAAGGGGCTGGCGCACATCACCGGCGGCGGCATCACGGATAACCTGCCTCGCGTGCTTCCCCACGGCACCGCCGCGGTGGTCGATGCCGCCGCGTGGGAAGTGCCGCCGCTTTTCCGGTGGCTGCAGCGGAACGGCAAGGTGCCGATTGACGACATGATGCGCACGTTCAACATGGGCCTCGGGCTGGTGATCGTGACGGCCCACGACAAAGCGGAGCAGC
>Ga0184627_10001092_pt1 | contig 10843 bp, 8 predicted proteins | sample PLM3_127_b1_FD_133150 | JGI IMG/M metagenome (GOLD analysis project Ga0184627, IMG submission 133150) | Groundwater sediment microbial communities from an aquifer in East River, Colorado, USA - PLM3_127_b1 | ecosystem: Environmental > Terrestrial > Soil > Riparian zone | place: USA: East River...
GTCAGCACGAAAGGCCTGACGCCCAGCGCCTGACTGATGCGGTCCGCCGCCTGGCGCGCCTCGGGCTGGTTGGCGTACGGCCCGGCGTGCACGCGGAATAACCCGTCGCGGCTGAAGACGTGCAGCGTGCTCGCCAGCCACTCGACCTGGACTTTCATCCGTGCCAGGAAGTTCTCCGCATTTTCCCTTGAACCAAATGCACCGAGCTGCAAGTAAATACCCCCTGCATCCGAGGTGACCGGCGCCTGCGGGGCGCTTGCCATCACTGGCGGTGGCGCTTCGGCGACCGGGAGCTGTGCGGCTGGCGGCTCAGGCTCGCGCGCCGCCGCGAGCGGCACGCTCTCGGGCGTCGGGGTGCGCGCCACAGGTAGTGGCGGTGCCGCGGTGACCATCGCTCCCGAGGCGCCGGGGATGATGGCCTCGACCTCGACCATGGCGCTGCCGCCGCCGAGCACCCCGATGCGGTGCGCGGCGGTGTACGACAGATCGATGATGCGCCCGTCGACAAACGGCCCACGATCGTTGACGAGCACCACCACCGATCTTCCGCTTTTCAGGTTGGTGACGCGCGCATAGCTCGGGATCGGCAGCGTGGTGTGCGCCGCGGTCATGGCGTACATGTCGTAGGGCTCGCCCGACGCGGTCGGCTTGCCGTGGTAACGGCGGCCGTACCAGGTGGCGATGCCGCGCGCCCGGTATGGCTGGTGCGAGGTCATCGGCGTATAGCTGCGTCCCATCACCACGTAGGGACGGCTGGTCCCGCGATTGATCGGCACCGACCGCGGCACCGCGTCCGGGATGCTGTCGAGGTTCGCCGGCGGGTTGGTGCCCGGGCCGTCGTCGAGGTAGTAGCCGCCCGGCCGCGCCGGATCGCGCTTGGCTGGCGTGCCGCAGCCACCCAGCGCGATCGCCAGCGCCATGGCGATCACAAAGTGACAAGTGATAAGTGATAAGTGATAAGTGCCATGCCGGTGCGCCGCGCTGGGTTGAGGGTTGTTCCTATCACCTATCACTTATCACCTATCACGTGTGAACGAGCTTCTTGTGGCTGTGGACGCTCATCAGTATGCCGATGCCGATGCAGATGGAAACCAGCGAGGTGCCGCCGTAGCTGATGAAGGGCAGCGGCACGCCCACCACCGGCAGGATGCCGCTTACCATGCCCATGTTGACGAAAGCGTAGGTGAAGAAGGTGAGCGTGATCGCGCCGGCGAGCAGGCGCGTGAACAGGGTCGGCGCGTTGGCGGTGATCAGCATGCCGCGCGAGATCAGAAACAGGAACAGACCGAGCAGCACGACGCAGCCGAAGAGGCCGAACTCCTCGGCGAACACGGCGAATGCGAAATCGGTGGTGCGCTCGGGTATGAAGTCGAGGTGGGACTGCGTGCCGTTCAACCAGCCCTTGCCGAACCAGCCGCCGGAGCCGACCGCGATCGTGGACTGGATCGTGTGGTAACCCCTGCCGAGGGGATCCTGCATCGGGTCGAGCAGGGTGAGGACGCGCTGCCGCTGGTAGTCGTGCAGCGCGGACCAGACGAAGGGCAGGGCGGCGGCGCCGGCAACGGCGAGCCCGGCGATGAAGCGCCACGGCAGACCGGCGAGGAACAGCGCGAAGAATCCCGCCGCCGTGATCAGCACCGCGGTACCGAGGTCGGGCTGGCGCGCGATCAGCGCCACGGGAATCACCAACATCACGGCCGCGATCGCGTAGTGCTTGGCCCTCAGGGTCGCCTCATAACGGTCGAAGTACCATGCCAGCGCGAGCGGCAACGCGATCTTCATCAACTCGGAGGGTTGGATGCGGGTGACGCCGAGGTCGAGCCAGCGCCGCGCTCCCTGGGCGACGTCGCCGAACAGCGCCACGCCCACCAGCAGCAGCACGCCCAGCAGGTAAAGCGGGAAGGCGAGGCGCGCAAGGAAGTGAGGCGGAAGGTTGGCGAACACCCACATCACGCCGAGCGCAATCAGCATGCTGGCGAGCTGCGCGGTGACGCGCGCGGCGCTCATGTTGGAGGCGCTGATCAGCACCATCAACCCCACGGCCATCAGCGCCAGCACCACGCCGAGCAGCATGCCGTCGACGTGGCGGGAGAAATAGCGCCCGATCTGCCTAATCGCCGGATGCATCTATGTTCTTGCGCCGCTCCGGCGCGGGCAGCTTGCCGAGCAGGTAGTAGTCGAGCACCTTGCGCGCGGCCGGTGCGGCCGTGCGCGCGCCGAAACCGGCGTTCTCCACGATCACCGCAAGCGCGATGCGGGGATTTTCCGCCGGCGCGTAAGCGATGAAGAGCGAATGGTCGCGAAGCTGCTCCTGCACCTGGTCCTCCACGTATTTCTCGCCCTGCTTGATGCCGATCACCTGCGCGGTGCCCGTCTTGCCCGCGCTCACGTACGCGGCCCCGACAAAGGAGCGCGCTGCGGTGCCTTCCTTGTTGACGCCGATGAGCGCGTTCTTGACCACAGCGAGGTGCTCGCGCCTCACGTCGAGCGTCCGCAGCATCTGGGCCTCGACCATGGTGCGCTCCCGCGTGCGGATATCCTCGATATAGTTCACGATGTGCGGCCGGTACACCATGCCGTCGCTGGCGAGCGTGGCAATTGCCTGGGCGAGCTGCAGTGGCGTGTAGGCGTTGTAGCCCTGCCCGATGCCGACGCTGATGGTCTCCCCCGCGAACCACTTCTGGTTGAAGCGCCGCATCTTCCATTCCTGCGAAGGGAGCACTCCGGCCGATTCCCCCGAGATGTCGATGCCCGTGCGGGAGCCGAAGCCGAACTGCGCCATGAACCTGGCGATCGCGTCGATGCCCAGATCATTCGCGACCATGTAGTAGTAGGTGTCGCTCGACTTCACGATCGATTTGTACATGTCGACGATGCCGTGCCCTCCGGGGCGGCTGTCGCGGAACTGGTGGCCGCCGAACATGAAGTAGCCGGGATCATTGATCGTCTGCTGGGGGGTGCGCTTGCCGTAGGTCAGCGCGGCGAGCGCCATGTACGGCTTGAAGGTGGAGCCCGGCGGGTAGGTGCCATTGAGCGCCCGGTTGACGAGCGGCTTGTCGGGCGAATTGTTGAGTTCGTTCCAGTGCAGGGAATCGATGCCATCCACAAACAGGTTGGGGTCGAAGCCCGGCTTGCTCACGAAAGCAAGCACGCCCCCCGTGGCAGGGTCGATCGCGACCAGCGCGCCGCGCCGGTCGCCGAGTGCGTGATAGGCGACTTCCTGCAGGCGGGCGTCGAGATTGAGCACCAGGTTGTTGCCGGACACCGGCGGCGTGCGCGACAGCGTGCGCACCGGGCGCCCGCCCGAGTCGACCTCGACCTCCTCCACGCCGGTGGTGCCGTGTAGGGTGCGCTCGTAGTTCTGCTCGAGGCCGGTCTTGCCGATGTAGTCGGTGCCCCGGTAATTCGCGATGATCCCGTCGGTCTCGAGCTGCTCGACCTCGCGCGGGTTGATGCGGCCGATGTGCCCGATCACGTGCGAAAAGATTTCGCCTTGCGGGTACTGGCGGAACAGCCGCGCGTTGATCTCGACGCCGGGGAAGCGGTAGCGGTTCGCCGCGAAGCGTGCGATTTCCTCGTTGGAGAGGCGCGTGCGAACCGGGAGGCTGCCGATGCTCTTGCTCTCCTCCAGCAGCCGCTTGAAGCGACGCCGGTCGCGTGCCGTGATCTCGACCACGGTGGCGAGCTCGTCGATCAGGCTCTCCAGGTTCTCGATCCGGTCCGGCTGAACCTCGAGCGTGTAGGCGGAATAGTTGTGCGCGAGCAAGACCCCGTAGCGGTCCACGATGATGCCGCGGTTGGGCACCACCGGCACGATGGAAATGCGATTCGCTTCCGCCAGCGTGTACAGCTCGCCATGCCTGACGACCTGCAGGTAGAAGAAGCGACCGAACAGCACCAGGAACATGAACAGCACGAATCCGGTCGCGATCGCCAGCCGCACCTGGAAATGGTGCAGCTCGAGCTGCGCGTTGCGCAGCTCGACGCCGGGATTGATCGAGAGTTGGGAGCTCATCGTGGCGGCGCTAGTGTCCTGAATCGCTAGACGCGGTCGGGGTCGGGCTGCGGGCGCTGCGGCAGCTTGAGCAGCACGCCCAGCGGCAGCCACAGCGCGCCCGCAATGAAGCTGCCGATGAAATACTGGAATCCGGGGAAACCGGCCCCGGCGAGCACGCGGATCGTGATCACGATAAGGTCGTTCAGCAGCAGCAGGACCACGATGTGCAGCACCTGCGGCGTGCCGGAGAACATGAGCACGCGCCGGTGCAGCACGATGCCGGCGTAGGCGAGGATGGAATACGACAGGGCGTGCTGGCCGAACAGGGCGCCGTCCGCCACATCCATGACCAGCCCCAGCAGCCAGGCCGAAACGAAACCGACCTTGCGCGGTTGCGCGACGCACCAGTAGAGCAGCACCAGCGCGACGAAATCGGGCTTGAGCCACAGCCACGCGCTCGACCACGGCAGCAGGTTCAGCAGTAGCGCCACGATCAGCGTTAAGCCGATGAAGCCGGCCCTGACGGGCAGCAGGATCTCCTGCAGCATGATGCGGGTGTCGGCCATCAGCCTTTTCTCGATTTCTTGGGAAGTGGCGACTTTGGCTCCTCGGCGGGCGGCCGCGGCGGGAGGTCGCGGCTGCCGCCGGCGATCAGCACGTGGGTATGATTGGCCACGCCGCCGAGCGGCACGCCGGTGACGCGGGCGAACATCTTCTCCGCGCTGCGTTCGACCTCGGTCACCCGCGCCACCGGCAGCCCCGGCGGATACACGCCGTCGATGCCGGAAGTGACGAGTTCGTCGCCGTTCTCGAAATCCGCGTTGGGCGGAACGAAGCGCAGCTCGAGGGTGCCGTCGCTGCCGGTGCCGGCGAGAATCGCGCGCAGGCCGTTGCGCAGGTTTTGCACCGGCACGAGCTGCCCCTTGTCGGTGACCAGGGTGACTTCCGAGATCCAGGGATAGACGCGCGTCACCTGGCCCACCACGCCGCGGTTGTCCACCGCCACCTGGCCCGCCCGGATATCGTCCCGCGAGCCCTTGTCGATCACCACCTTGCGGCTGAACGGGTCGCGCGCCGCGTACAGCACCTCGGCCGTGACCAGCTCGGTGCCCAGGCGCTTGCGGGCGGCCAGCAAGTCGCGCAGTTGGGCGTTCTCCGCCTGCAGCGCCTTCAGCTGCAAAAGCAGGGCGGCATTGTCGAAGTTTTCCTGTGCGAGCTGCGCGTTCTGCGTGCGCAACGAACCGTGCGTGACGAGGAAGTCGCCGATGCGCCGCGCGATGCTGAAGGGGGCGGCGGCGATGCGCTGCAGCGGGTAGATGACGACCGCCGCGACCTGGCGCAGGGAAGCGAGGTAGTCGAAACGGACGTCGGCGACGAGAACGGTGAGGGACAGCGCGGAGAAGATCAGCAGCCTGGCAAGCGGGGCGGGGCCGGTCTTGAAAAACGGCGGGGGCTGATGCTCCATCGGAGCAGTGTTGAGTGTTGAATTTTGAGTGTTGAGTTACAGGATCGGCGGCGGCCCGTTTAAACTCAACACTAAACACTCAAAACTCAAAACTCCAACGTCAGTCGTTGGTAAAGATGCTGCCCAGCCGCTCGACCTTCTCGAGCGCCTTGCCCGAGCCGCGCACGACGCAGGTAAGCGGGTCTTCGGCGACGATCACCGGCAACCCGGTTTCCTCCATCAGCAGGCGGTCGATGTCGCGCAGCAGCGCGCCGCCGCCGGTGATCACCATGCCCTTCTCGGCGATGTCGGCGGCGAGCTCGGGCGGCGTCTGCTCGAGCGCGGACTTGACGGCGGAAACGATGGCGTTGAGCGGCTCGGTCAGCGCTTCGAGGATTTCGTTGGAGGAGATGGTGAAGCTCCTCGGTATGCCCTCGGCGAGGTTGCGGCCCTTCACCTCCTTTTCGCGCACTTCCGAGCCGGGGAAGGCGGAACCGATCTCCTTCTTGATCTGCTCGGCGGTGGTTTCGCCGATGAGCATGCCGTAGTTGCGGCGGATATAGTTGATGATCGCCTCATCCATCTTATCGCCGCCGACGCGCACCGAGCCCTTGTAGACGAGGCCGCCGAGCGAGATCACGCCGACTTCCGTGGTGCCGCCGCCAATGTCCACGATCATCGAACCGGTCGCTTCGCCCACCGGCAGGTCGGCGCCGATCGCCGCCGCCATCGGCTCCTCGATCAGATAGACGCTGGAGGCGCCGGCGCCGATCGCCGACTCGCGGATCGCGCGGCGCTCGACCTGCGTCGATCCGCACGGCACGCAGATGATGATGCGGGGCGAAGGCTTGAAAATGCGCGTTTGGTGCACCTTCCTGATGAAGTGCTTGAGCATCTGCTCGGTGACGGTGAAGTCGGCGATGACGCCGTCCTTCATCGGGCGGATCGCGGTAATGTTGCCGGGCGTGCGGCCGAGCATCTGTTTCGCTGCGAGGCCGACTTCCTGGATCACCTTCTTGCCGTTCGGGCCGCCTTCCTGGCGGATGGCAACTACCGATGGCTCGTCGAGCACGATGCCCTTGCCGCGCACGTAGATCAGCGTGTTGGCGGTGCCGAGATCAATCGCCAGGTCGTCGTTAAAGTAGCTGCTGAAGAAACCCAACATAAATCGTTCCACCTAAAGGGAATTGGCTCTGTGCAACAGGGGGTTATGATACCCTATGCAGCTTCGATTTTTAAGGCATTTGCAGCAGGGGTACCATGGCATTGACGCTGGATGACGTGAAGCGCGTCGCCCATCTCGCGCGGGTCGCGATAGACGAGGGCCAGGCGCAGGCCGCGCTGTCGCAGATCAACGACGTATTCAGGCTCATCGCGGAGATGCAGGCGGTCGATACCCGCGGCGTCGAGCCGATGTCCCACGCGCAGGACCTCGTGCAGCGCTTGCGCCAGGACGCCGTCACCGAGGGCGACCAGCACGCCCTGTTCCAGTCGGTGGCGCCGCATGTCGAGGGCGACCTCTACCTGGTGCCGAAGGTGATCGAGTAAGCCGCGGCGAAGGGCCGGTTGCGGGGGTAAGTCCCATAACCCATCACCCACCACACGCGATGCACAACGCAACCATCAGCAGCCTGTCAGCGGACCTCGCTGCCGGCAAGCTCTCCAGCGTCGAGCTGACGCAACATTTCCTCAACCGGATCAGGGCGTTAAGCGGCCGGTACAACTGCTTCATCACGGTTGACGAGGAAGCGAGCCTGAAGCAGGCCCGCGCGGCTGACCAGTTGCGCTCGGCAGGCAAGGCGCAGCCGCTCACCGGCATTCCCATTGCCCAGAAGGACATCTTCTGCGCCAAGGGGTGGCTCACCACCTGCGGCTCGAAGATGCTCTCCAACTTCGTCTCCCCCTACGATGCCCATGTGGTCGAGCGGCTCGATGCCGCAGGCGCGGTCAATATCGGCAAGACCAACATGGACGAGTTCGCCATGGGCTCGTCGAGCGAGACCTCGCACTACGGCCCGGTCAGGAACCCCTGGGACGCGCAAACCGTGCCCGGGGGCAGCTCGGGCGGATCGGCGGCAGCGGTGGCGGCACGGCTCGCCGCGGGGGCGATCGGCACCGACACCGGCGGCTCGATCCGGCAGCCGGCGGCGCTCTCCGGCATCTGCGGGCTGAAGCCCACCTACGGCGTGGTGTCGCGCTACGGCATGATCGCGTTCGCCTCCAGCCTCGACCAGGGCGGGCCGATGGCGCGCAGCGCCGGGGATCTCGCGTTGCTGCTCAACGTGATGGCCGGTCACGACCCGCGCGATTCCACCTCGCTCGAACGCGAGCGCGAGGACTACACGCGCCAGCTGGCTACGCCGATCAAGGGCCTGAAGATCGGCCTGCCGAAGGAGTTCTTCGCGACAGGCGCCGCGCCGGCGGTGGCGAAGGTGGTCGAAGCCGCGGTGGCCGAGTACCGCAGGCTCGGCTGCGAGACGGTCGAAGTGAGCCTGCCCAACATGAAGCTGTCGGTGCCGGTGTACTACGTGCTCGCGCCGGCGGAAGCCTCGAGCAACCTCGCGCGCTACGACGGCGTGCGCTACGGTTACCGCGCCCCGGACTATTCCGACCTGACCGACCTCTACAAGAAGACGCGCGCGCAGGGCTTCGGCGACGAGGTGAAGCGCCGCATCCTTATCGGGACCTACGTGCTGTCGCACGGCTACTACGATGCCTACTACATCCAGGCGCAGAAGGTGCGGCGGCTGATCGCGCGCGATTTCGCGGCAGCGTTCAGGCGCTGCGACGTGATCGTGGGACCGACCAGCCCCACCACCGCGTTCAGGCTCGGCGCAAAGATTGACGACCCGGTGCAGATGTACCTCAACGACATCTACACCATCCCGGCCAACCTGGCGGGGCTGCCGGGCATGTCCATCCCGTGCGGTTTCGACGACCAGGGGCTGCCGGTCGGCCTGCAGATTATCGGCGACTATTTTTCCGAAGCGAAGATGCTCGGCGTCGCGCACCAGTTCCAGCTTGCGACCGACTGGCACCAGCGGATGCCTCCCGGCGTCGAGTAAACGGTAAACGGTGAACAGTGAACAGTAAACAACAAACAGTGAAGAGCAGGTCACGCTGCAGGCTGATCGGCGGTTTTACCGTTCACCGTTCACCGATCACTGTTCACCGGATCAAGCCATGAAGTGGGAAATCGTCATCGGTCTTGAGACCCACGCGCAGCTCTCGACGAAGTCGAAGATCTTCTCGGGCGCGTCGACCGCGTTCGGCGCCGCGCCCAACACGCAGGCGTGCGCGGTGGACATCGCGCTGCCGGGGGTGCTGCCGGTGCTGAACCGCGAGGCCGTCGAGAAGGCAGTGCGCTTCGGGCTGGCGGTAAATGGAAATACCGCGGTAAACATAAACCGCCGCTCGATATTCGCGCGCAAGAATTATTTCTATCCGGACCTTCCAAAGGGATACCAGATCAGCCAGTACGAAATGCCCATCGTCAAAGGCGGAGAAATTTCAATCGTTTCCCCAACCCGCGGAGAGATCAAGGTGCGCCTCACGCGCGCGCATCTTGAGGAAGACGCCGGCAAGTCGCTGCACGAGGCCTTCCACGATTTCACGGGAATCGATCTCAACCGCGCCGGCACGCCGCTGCTCGAGATCGTCTCCGAGCCCGACATGAGGAGCGCCGAAGAAGCAGTTGCCTACGCCAAGACCCTGCACGCCCTGGTGCGCTGGATAGAGATCTGCGACGGCAACATGCAGGAGGGCTCGTTCCGCTGCGACGCCAACGTCTCGGTGCGGCCCGCGGGGTCCGACAAGCTGGGCACGCGCCGCGAGATCAAGAACCTCAACTCTTTCCGTTTCCTGCAGCAGGCGATCGAATTCGAGGCCAGCTGGCAGATCGAGGCGCTCGAGGGCGGCGGGACGATAGAGCAGGCCACCGTGCTGTTCGACTCCGACTCCGGCGAGACGCGCTCCATGCGCACCAAGGAAGACGCACACGACTACCGTTATTTTCCCGATCCGGACCTCTTGCCACTGGAAGTCTCCGAATTGTGGATCGGGAAAATAAAAATAGAAATGCCGGAGTTGCCGCAAACGAAACGCGACCGCTACACACGACAATACGACCTCATACCACAAGATGCGGTTCTTCTAACGACAGACAGAGACACCGCTGAGTACTTCGAAGTAACGATGAGTCACATTACTGAAGTCGAGCTGAAAGCGGCAGCAAAACTCGTTCTAAATTTCATGAAGGGCAAGCTGGCGGCGCAGTTGAATGAAAGTAATCTTTCCATCAAGGATTCACCGCTGAAGCCAATTGCTCTTGCTGGCCACGTAATGACAACGCTCCGTCATCAATTGCCTATATCCACCGCCAATAAGGCAATTGACATCATGTATATGGGATCTGCAACAGCCTCAAGCATGGTGTTTTCGTTTGACTTAAAGCACCAGAATCTGCCGCCGGATTTTGCTGACAAATTAAAATTGTATGCGAATGTACCTTCGGGAGAGTGGCTCTATACGTCTGTGGGGACACTGACAAGTCAGGACCTCTGGCCTAGCGGCGACGCGCAAGAACTCGAGAAAATCTGCGACCAGGTGATCGCTGCAAATCCTTCGCAGGTGGCGGACTACAAGAGCGGTAAAGAGAAGGCCTTCAACTCGCTGGTGGGGCAGGCGATGAAGCTTAGCAAAGGGAAGGCCAATCCCCAGCAGGTCAACGAGATTCTGAAGCGCAAGCTGACTGGCTAGCTCTTCCGGTCACCGGTCACCGGTCACCGGTCACTGGTCACCAGTCACGCATTACTTCTTGGTGGGGGCCGCTGCCGCCGGCGCTGCTGCTGCCGCCGGGGCTGGTGCGCTGCCACCCTGCAACTCGATGTAGCGCTGCTTCATGTGGGCGTAGCGCTTGTGGATTGCTTCCTTCTCGTTGGTCTTCGCCACGATTCCCTTGCCGAAACGCTCGCTGTCGCTCTCGGCGCGAGCCGCTTCGTCCCTCAAGAAGTCGGAGACGGGCTTCTTGGCCTTCTCGCTCTCCAGTATGCGCCCCCTCAGGTCCGCGGCGCGGTCGGTCGCGTTCTTCTGCGCCGCCTGCTGTTGCGCGATCTGCCGGTCCGCCACCTCCAGGTCGCGATCGCGCTTGAGATCGATTTCGTTTGGGTTGGAGAAGGTGGCGAGCAATGCCGCTTCCTGGCGTCTCTCCAAGGTCGCGCGCCTTTTCTCCTCCTCTCGCTGCCCGGCCAATTCCTCTTTTTGCTTCGCCAGTTTCGCGTCCTCGACGGCGCGTTTGGCCCGCTCCTCGGCGGTGTCGGTGGTCTTGCGCGTCACGCCGCGGCGGTCGAGCTCTTTCGTGGCGCTGTCCTCGTATTCCGGCGGCACCTTGTCGCCGCAGCCGA
>Ga0184627_10001093_pt1 | contig 10838 bp, 12 predicted proteins | sample PLM3_127_b1_FD_133150 | JGI IMG/M metagenome (GOLD analysis project Ga0184627, IMG submission 133150) | Groundwater sediment microbial communities from an aquifer in East River, Colorado, USA - PLM3_127_b1 | ecosystem: Environmental > Terrestrial > Soil > Riparian zone | place: USA: East River...
AGGGGAAGTCTTGGTCAAAGTCGGCGACAGGGTCAAGCCGGATGATGCAGTTGCCCGGACTTATCTACCCGGCCCGGTGGAGCCAATCAACGTCGCCAATATCCTAGGCGCGCCGCCGGAAGATGTCCCTCATTTCATGCTCAAAAAGGAGGGCGAGAGAGTCCAGGAGGGGGAAATTATCGCCAAGAGCAAATCGTTTTTCGGACTATTCTCCTCAGTCTGCAAATCCAAAATTTCAGGCACAATCGAATCTATTTCCCGAATCACCGGTCAAGTGCTCATCCGAGGCAATCCTGTCCGGGTAGAGGTCAAGGCTTACCTAGACGGTGAAGTCGTGGATGTTTTCGAAAAAGAGGGAGTGGCGGTGGCCTGCTGGGGGTCATTCATTCAGGGAATCTTTGGCATCGGCGGAGAAACTCACGGTGAAATCAAGGTGGTAGTCAAATCTCCTCAAGATGTGCTAACTGAAAAAGAAATCGGTTCCTCCTGTGAGGGTAGAATCATTGTAGGGGGGAGTCTGGTGACCAGCGCTGCTATACAAAAAGCAATTTCAGTCCAAGCCAAGGGAATTGTGGTGGGAGGATTAGACGACAAAGACTTGCGGGACTTTCTAGGCTATGACTTGGGTGTGGCTATCACCGGCTCAGAAGACAAAGGGATTTCCCTGATTGTCACGGAAGGTTTTGGCCAGATCAACATGGCCGAGCGAACCTTCGACTTACTCAAATCCAAGGAAGGACTGTCGGCCAGCATCAACGGCGCCACCCAGATCAGAGCGGGTGTGATTAGGCCCGAAGTGGTCATACCCTTGGCTGGGGATCTAAAGGCTAAGCTGGACAAAGAAAAAATGGAGAATATTGGCTTACAGGAAGGGAGTCCGATTCGGGTCATCCGCCAGCCATACTTTGGCAAGCTGGGCAAAGTGGTTAATCTCCCTTCACCCTTACAGCAACTGGAGACCGAATCATCGGCCCGAATTCTGGAAGTGGAATTCCCGAACGGGGAGAGAGCCCTGGTCCCCAGGGCCAACGTGGAGATGATTGAGGATTAGGGCAAGGCCGGCCATCTCGCCAACTCTTGCGTGTGACCTAGCTCACATGCTTCCAGATCCAGAGAATTAACTTGACAGCATTATGAGCCTGTCCTATTATTTGCAGGTTTGCAGGATGCGGTTTGACGCTATGTAACATGTGATGATGAGACCAAAGAGAGCTTTCCTGAAAAAGATAAGAGGAAGCCGGGATTGAAAAAGATTTTGGTTTCCTCTTTTTTATTTCTGGCAGCCGGGCTTATCCAAGCTCAAGTGCCAGCCCCACCCACGGATGTAAAAGCTTACGACACGCCAGATGATGCCGGTAATAGCATCTCCATTGAATGGGTAATGTCGGCAGACGACAAAGAGGGAGTAGTCACCGGCTACGAAATTCTGCGGTCTGAATCCCCTCAAGGCGAGTACACTAGAGTTGGGGATGCTCCCCGGGGAACGAATTCCTATATTGATAGTGGTCCCCAGAATGGCAAAGATTATTTCTACAAAATCCGAGCGTTGTCAGCAGCAGGCCCTTCTGATTCGGAACCTTCGGCAGCGGTCCAGACCAAGGCCCAGTGGTTTAAACGCAACCGGGTCAACGGGCTTGTCGCTCTTTTACTCCTCTCGGGAGGAATCTTGTACTTCATTCGCAAGGCGCGCTCCGGCAAGGAAATCTACATCCGCAAGATTGCTGGCATAGAAGCAGTCGAGGAGGCCGTAGGCCGAGCGACTGAGATGGGCAGAAAGATTGTCTTCATTCCCGGCATCCAAGATATGGATAACATGCAGACCATCGCTGGTATCACCATTTTGGGGCATGTGGCCAGGAAGGCGGCCGAGTATGAAGCAAAACTGGAGGTGCCGGTCTCACGAGCACTGGTTATGGTAGCTTGCCGGGAGATCACTAAACAAGCCTTCACTGCCGCTGGACGGCCAGACGCTTATAAGGACGACATGGTTTACTATATAACTGATGACCAGTTCGGTTACACCGCGGCCCTTGATGGGCTTTTTGTTCGAGAAAAACCAGCCGCCATATTCATGCAGGGGGCCTTTTTTGCTGAGTCCTTAATTCTGGCCGAGACCGGAAATTACATCGGGGCCATCCAGATTGCCGGCACGGCCCAGCCTTCCCAGCTCCCTTTCTTTGTGGCGGCCTGTGATTATACTTTAATCGGCGAAGAGCTCTTTGCTGCTTCGGCCTATCTTTCCAAAGATGTGAAACTCTTGGGAAGTTTGAAAGGTCAGGACGTGGGTAAGTTTCTAATGATGGCCGCCATCTTGGTGGGAGTCATACTAACCAGCCTGGGTGTATACGATCTAAGCCGGATTTTTACGGTGAGGTGAACTGATGCGGCGAGAAGTCCCTTTAATCATAACTGCGGCCTGTGGATTCATCTTCATAATTCAGTTTTTCATCCCCCATCCTCCCTTAAATCGGATTCAGGATGTTTTTAACGACTGGGTTAATATCATTGCCGGATTTGCTATCGTCCTGGGAATTCTCAATCTCCTCCGGGTCAATTTGAATAAAATGTCCAAGAAGTCCAAAGGTTGGCCCTATGCCCTGTTCACCATTCTCGGACTGTTGGCTTATGTGGTCATTGGACTGGCTTTCTCCGGGGGGAGGTCCTTTCAGAACCCTGGAACCGCTTTTTACTGGGTTTACATCAATCTATTTTTCCCTCTTAATTCGACTATGTTTGCCCTTTTAGCCTTCTTTGTGGCCAGTGCCTCTTACCGAGCCTTCCGAGCCCGCAACAAAGAAGCCACCCTGCTTCTGATTGCCGCCACCATCTTGATGTTGGGCCGAGTCCCCCTGGGGGAATACTTAAGCGGCTGGCTGCCTTCTGGGTGGAGATTGGCGGACCTATCTGATTGGATCATGGATTTTCCCCAGACCGCTGGCCAGAGGGCGATTATGATGGGAATTGCCTTGGGAATTATTTCCACCTCCTTAAGGATTATTCTGGGAATAGAAAGAACTTATTTGGGCGGCGACTAAATGGACTTCTGGCAGAAACTGTTAGCGGTTGATCGACGAGTCATCTTCGCCTTAGTGGCAGTGGCCATTATCATACCATTCTTTTTGAACTTCCCGATCAAGATTACCGTCTCTCCTCCAGTAAACGCAGTCTATGACTATATAGAAAAGCTCCCTACCGGTTCTCTGGTGATGATTTCTTGTGACTACGACCCTCCCTCGGCTCCTGAGCTTCAACCCATGACCGAGACCATGCTGAAACACTTCTTTCTGAAAGATCTTAAGGTCATAATCCTGGGTTTGTGGCCCCAGGGGTCAGTACAGGCCAATATTGCCTTAGAAGTTGTAATGCGGGATCCAATTCTCAAAGCCAAGAATCTGAAGTATGGGGTTGACTATGTGAATTTAGGTTTTACGGCCGGCAACGAGTTTGTGATAATCCGGATGGGGACCGATATTCATGCCGCCTTCCCGGTAGACTTCAACGGCACCAAAATAGCGGAACTCCCTTTGATGCAAAATGTTAGAAATTTTAATAATATTGCTTTTGTATTCAATGTCTCAGCCGGCTATCCGGGAACTTATGAATGGGTCATTTTCGGAGTGGACCGCTACAGATTTAAGCTGGGGGCCGGTAATACCGCGGTCCAGGCCCCGTTGGTTTCTCCCTATGTTCAGTCCGGTCAGCTAATCGGCCTCTTGGGAGGCATGCGAGGAGCGGCTGAATATGAAGAGGTATCTCATTATTTCGGCAAGGCCATGGGGTTTATGCGCTCCCAGACCTTCTCCCATGCGGTGGTCATCTTTTTCATCATAGTGGGGAACCTGGCTTACTTTATGACCCGAGGAAAGAGGACTTAGATTATGGATGCGAACTCCTTTTTCAATATCGGCAATCTCATTGCCGGAATCTTGACCATCGGGATTGTCTCCTTTCTCTACAAAGACAACCCGCTTTACAAATTCTGTGAAGCGCTATTTGTGGGGATTTCTGCCGGTTACTGGCTTGTAATCATCATTTTCACCGTGATTCTGCCTAAACTGTACGACAAATTGGTCTCCCAGGAGTATGTTTACCTAGTAGGAGGAGCCTTTGGGGTCTTGATGTTGCTGCGTTTAGTCCCCAAGATTAGCTGGCTCTCTAATTGGGCTTTAGCTTTTGTAGTAGGAAGCACAGCCGGAGTGAACCTGATTGGCTACATGCAGTCCAATGGGATGAACCAGGTCAAAAATACAATCTTGCCTTTGTGGACCGGAGCCTGGGGCAGTTCCATCGGCAACCTCATCATCGTTGTGGGAACTTTCTGCGGGTTGGTCTATTTCTTTTTCTCCAAGGAGCATAAAGGGGTATTCGGTGGCTTGGCCAAGGTGGGAATTCTATTCTTGATGGTTACCTTCGGAGCGGCTTTCGGCTACACGGTGATGTCCCGTATGTCGCTTTTAATCGGCAGGATGGACTTTATCTTCGGGGCCTGGTGGGGGCTGATTAGGTAGTGATAGTTATTCGATATCCTGTTCGCTACTCGAATTAAAATCGTAAGTTTGATGAATACTATCGAGACAGTGAATGAGTTTTTGTATCTAAAAGAGAAGATGCACAAATCTTTGCATGATGAATTGGAGAAAGGAATTTTTAGGAATGGAACCGAGATCGAAGATAAAGGTAGTTATACTATTCTAAAAGTAACTATACATGATGATTCGTTGGGGACTAGTCTCTTTTCATATGGGACGCTTACTCAAAAGGCTAAATATTCAATGAAAGTGTTTGTACAATATCTTCCTCTACCATTCCGTTTAGAGATTGATAACAATTGGTCTGCTCCTCATATCAATAGTTATTGTCCTTCTGATAATCATCTGGAAATACCTAATTGGGGTACCCAAAATCTAAGTGCGATTGGCTCCACAATAATGGGCCAATCGATCGACAATCAACAAATGGGTGATCTCATTAGACGACACATCGAGTGGGGATTGAAGAATTGAAAGACTGCTTCAAAAGAAAGTCTGGTCCATATTTTTCATCGGTAGTATCGTTAGTGTTAATACTGGCTTTTTCAGTTTTTGCCTACGCTCAGGAAACGGTAGTTCCCCAAGCTGAATCTGCTTCTGACAGCCACTGGTTTGACTCAAATCGCTGGAATGTCTTTTTGACCCTTCTGATAGTGTTCTTCTTCATCATCTATTTCATAGAAAAAGCTAAAAAGGGGAGAGAGCTTTTTGTCCGCCGTATTGCAGGTTTGGATGCGATTGAAGAGGCAGTAGGACGGGCGACTGAGATGGGAAAACCTATTCTCTATGTGCCGGGCATTGATGATATGAACAACATCCAGACCGTGGCCAGCATGATTATCTTAGGAAACGTAGCCCAGATGGTGGCGCAGTATGATACGCCCTTGATCGTTCCTTTGCGAGTGCCCTTCGTTTTACCGGTGGCAGAGGAGGCGGTCAAGCAGGGGTATATGTCGGCTGGCAGGCCGGATGCTTTTCAAAAGGACAACATCCGCTTCATCTCAGACGAGCAGTTTGCCTATGCCGCCGGCGTCAACGGGATTATGCTCAGAGAAAGGCCGGCCGCCAATTTGTTTTTAGGCTCCTTCTTTGCTGAATCTCTGGTTTTGGCGGAGACTGGATCTTCAACCGGCGCTATTCAAGTGGCTGGAACCGCCAATATTCACCAGTTGCCTTTTTTTGTGGTGGCCTGCGACTACACTTTGATCGGGGAAGAGCTGTTTGCGGCCAGCGCTTATCTGTCCCGCGAGCCAAAACTCTTAGGTGCGCTGAAAGGCTCAGATTACACCAAGGCGATAATTCTTTTTATTTTGATATTAGGAGGGATTTTGGCGAGTTTTAATATGGAGTGGTTTAGGGATTGGTTTTTTGTGGAGTGAGGCTGACATGGAAGAGAAAGAAAAAAGCAGTGTGTTGGACCAAGATAAAAAAATAGAGGAACGCTTAGAAAAGGAGCAAGAACAGTATTGGCTCCAAATAAGGCATGTTGAGAAGTTCATTGCGTGGATAGCAGGCATATGGCTTGTGGGTTCGGGATATTTTTACCATGAAACTATTAAAGCATGGAAGGAGACCGTGTATTATGGCTGTCATGTTTCCCTTGAGATCATACTGCATATCGTTTTTACTGGATTCGTGATGTTAATAGTCCATAGATTGCAGGTGGTTAGTGACATGTACCATGATTTGCTGGACTTTAATGATTTAGTCAACATTGCTATTAGTAAAAAAAGCCGCAACAGTCGTCTCAGAGAAAGCCTGCCCTTTAAGTTCTCATTGCAGCTAATATTCTTGGTAGGTCTGACTGTTGATATAGTAGCGATTTGGATGATTTGTTGTTGTCGTGTCACATGTTGTGCAATGCAGCCCTATATTTATAAATGAGACTAGTATGTTTCGTGAAAACGTCACTTGTTTGTTAATAAAAAAACTAGATGCGTAAAGAAGTTCCCTTAATCATCACCTTCTTAGCCGGCGCTTTCTTCATCGCCGACTATTTCATTCCCCACAAAGACTTTTCCGACATTGCCCAACGAATCAACGGCTGGACCATTATTGTGATTGCCTTCGCCTACGTGTTGGGTGTAGCAAATGTAGCCAGAGTCAACTTAGACTATATCCAGAGAAAAGGGAAAGATACTCCCTATAAGATAGTGCTTTTAATCTGCTTGCTCTTCATGATGACAGTGGGAATCATCTGGGGGATTGGAGAGGGCACAATTTTCGACTGGCTCTTTATCAACGTCTATACCTCCATGCAGGCGATGATGTTTGCGCTTTTGGCATTTTACATAGCTTCAGCCGCCTTTAGAGCCTTTAGGATTCGTTCAGTTCAAGCGTCTTTACTGGCAATCACTGCAGTTTTGGTAATGATCGGCAGAGTCCCTATCGGAGAAGCCATTTGGAAAGATTTTTCTAATTTCTCGGAGTGGATCATGAATGTGCCTCAACTGGCTGGGAAAAGAGCTATTCTAATTGGTGCAGCCTTAGGAGCAATCTCTACCGGATTGAAAGTTTTGGTCGGATTGGAGAGGACTCATTTAGGGCAAGATTAAATGAGAAAATTCTTAGAGATAATAAATACTTTAGACCGCCGATGGATTTTCGTTTTCATAGGCTTGGCGGTGAGTCTGCCATTATTTTTCCCCATTGGAATAAAGTTCTCGGTCTCCCATCCGGTTCAGGGATTCTACCATACCATTGAAAAAATCCCTGACGGGAGCAAGATCTTAATGTCCTGCGACTTTGACCCAGGATCCATGCCTGAGCTTTACCCCATGACCATCACTGCTCTAGAGCAGATGTTTCGCAAAGACTTGAAAGTTATCATTACCTGCCTGTGGCCTGCCGGACCTCCATTGGTAGAGAGAGCCTTAGCTCACGTGGGAGCAGAATACAATAAACAGAAGGGGATCGATTACGTCCACTTAGGCTTCAAGGAAGGAAAAGAAGTGGTGATGGTCTCAATGGGAGCCTCTATCCCCAATACTTTTCCCACTGATTATCACGGCACTCCGGTTTCAGAGATTCCCATCATGCAGGGAGTGACGAATTACAGAGAAGTCGCCATGCTAGTTAACATCTCGGCCGGCTATCCCGGAACCAAGGAGTGGGTCCAGCAGGTTCAGTCCAGATATCAAATTGATATAGTATCTGGGTGCACGGCCGTGTCCGCTCCGGAGTACTATCCCTACTATCAGACCGGTCAGTTAAAGGGACTCCTGGGAGGGATGAAAGGGGCAGCAGAATATGAAAAGTTGGTCGGAATAATGGGTTTGGGGACCAGAGGAATGGATGCCCAGTCTGTCTCCCACTTGATGGTCTTCGCCTTTATTCTGATAGGTAACCTGGCTTACTTTATCCTAAAGTTTATGAAGAGAAAGGAATCAGTGTGAGCTACCAGACTTTAGGGATCTGGATCGGAGCGCTGTTCACTCTGTGTATCCTCTCCTTTTTATACAAAGACAATCCCTTTTATAAATTTGCAGAGCATGTCTTCGTCGGCATCTCGGCCGGCTACGGAGTGGCCCTTCAGTATCACAACGTCTTTTTACCCAACCTGTGGCGACCTTTAATGGCTGGAAACTTGTTAATGATCATTCCCTTGATAATGGGAGGGCTTCTTTTTACTCGCTTCTTCGCCAATATTTCCTGGCTTTCGCGCTGGTCGATCGGCATGCTCATTGGGATTTACTCCGGGATTGCCATCATAGGATTTGGCTCGGGAGATCTGGTGTCGCAAATTCACGGCAATCTGCTTCCCTTGTGGGGGACTGACCTATTCACTGCCCTGAATAACTGGATTCTTACAGTAGGATTGATTGCCTGTCTGGTCTACTTTTTCTTCTCCAAAGAGCACAAAGGATCATTTGGAGTAGTAGCCAGAATGGGGATTTACTTCCTGATGATTTCCTTCGGGGCTTCTTTCGGCTATACGGTCATGTCCCGTATGTCTCTGTTAATCGGAAGATTCTACTATCTGTACGGGGACTGGCTGAATATACTCCCACAGTAATTCTATAGTCCGCTCCTTCTTATTAATCTTTAGCAAAGAATAGCCTCTTAATCGCAACACAAATTAACAGGCAGACACCAAAAGTAACTACAATAGATGCGCCGGTGGGTAAGTCAATCAGATAAGACATGGCTACTCCGACTACACTGACTAAGGTGCCTAAAATCCAGCCCAAAGTTAAACGGGAGGATGTTTTCTCGGCAAAGAGCATGGCGCAGACCGAGGGGATGACCAAATAGGAGAAAACCAGAAACACACCAGCGATATCTACTGCCGAGGTCACCACAAATCCGAAGGAAATGTAAAAGAAGAGATCCCACAGACGTAGATTTAGTCTCTCTGCCTGGGCCTGTTCGGGGTTTAAGGAGATGAGCATCAGCTTCTTTCTGAAAACCCAGTGCAATAAGCCAATCACCGCATAGAGCAGGCCGGTTTTGACCACCTCCGGCCAGTCGACGGTCAGAATATTACCCACTAACATGTCTTTTAGATGCTCACTCCCCTGGGGAGCTTTGCTCATAATCAAGATGGCCAGGGCGGCACTGACTATATAAACAATACCAATAAAAGCCTCTTGGGGAATATGGGATTTTTTAGATCTAGTCCCGGTCACTACAAAGGCTGCTAAAAGGGTAAAGCCTAAGGACCACCAGTAGGTGGCGGGAGAATGAAAGTCTAATCCAAACAGAATTCCTACGGTAGCTCCTAAGGCGGCTACCTGAGCCATGGCCAAATCCACAAAAATGACCCCCCGCTCCACGACGTGCAGGCCCAAATAAGCCAGTATCCCGGCCAAGACTAGACCGGCCACAAACGGTGCTGCTAAAAAAGATATGGCATCCATGATTTCCTCTAATTCTGCAGGTTTTGCAGGAGCATTTTCAAATTGTAGTCAAAGAGCTGGAAGTAGTCTGTCGCTTCCGGGACCCCTCCCACCGAGGTGGGGAGTACCAAAAGTTTAGCACCACTCTTCTGGGCAATAGATTGGGGAGTTTTCAGATCATAGAAAGGTTCGACGATTATGACCTTAATTTTCAGCTCCTTGATTTTCTGGATGACATCCAAGGTGTGGGAGGGAGTGGGGGGAATGCCGGGCTTGGGCTCGATCTGGTCCACCACCATCAGCCCAAAGCGGTTACAAAAATAGCCCCAGGTGCGGTGATAGGTGATGATTTTCGTATTTTTATGTGGTTCCATCAACTGTTGCCAGGTTTTTAGCTTATTTTCCAGTTGCCGATTGAACTCTTCTAAATTTTTGGCATAAAACTCGGCATTGGCCGGATCAAGTTGGCTGAGCCTGTTGGATATATTTTGAACGATTGCTTTTCCATTTTCAGGATCTAACCAGTAATGTGGGTTGCCAAAGGGATGCACATCTCCTTCAGCCCGAGTCAACTGGCCAGTGGGCTTCTCAATCATGTCAATGCCAGTAGAAGCATCCAGATAACCCTTTCCAGATACAATCTTATTATTTCGGCAGTCCTTAACCAGAGTCGGTAACCAGCCCACTTCCAGTTCCAGCCCCACGGCAATCAGTAAATCAGCGTTCCGGAGTTTTAGAAGATAGCTGGGCTTGGCATCGACAAAATGGGGGTCTTGGTAGCCTTTGGCGATATAGTTCAAATCGATTCGGTCTTTGCCGATGAGACTGGCGATAGAAGCTAAATCCTGGGTGGTGGTGACAACTTTCAGCTTCGCATAAGAGAAACTGCTGGCTGTCAAGACAGCAGTTACAATTAGTAATAGTCTTTTCATTTTTTGTACTCCAATTTTTTAGAAGGGATGGACTCCGTGTGGTCCGATGTTAAAGGTTAACTTTACAAAACCGGCGGTATCTTCTTTGCCGTCCGAGCGTTTTATATACCTTCCCTGCAGGCTGACTAAACTGAATTCGGAAGGAGTGAAAGAAATATATCCCAATCCCCCCTTTTCATTAACTTTTTCCTGTTCTGGAAATTCGGAATAATCATATCTTCCGCCGATGTGCCACCTTTTGACGAATTGCCAGTCCAAAAGAGAGAAAATTCCAAAGGTTTGGACATTTTCCTGACCGGCTGGCATTTCACGGTCATTTAGAAACGCCTCAGTTCTCCAGGTGACGGAGCGGTAAACTGCTCTGCGGGGATTCTTCCAGCGGAAGGTAAAGTCGGCGCCCAATAGTCGGGTCCACAGCTTTTCATCCGGATGGTTTATAGAAGTTGCAATACTACTCCCTACAGAGAAATTGGCAGCCTCTGACAAATCGAAGTAAGTTTCGAGCCGAGCCAGATAACCCAAGTCACCTCTGTTTTTAG
>Ga0184627_10001095_pt1 | contig 10832 bp, 10 predicted proteins | sample PLM3_127_b1_FD_133150 | JGI IMG/M metagenome (GOLD analysis project Ga0184627, IMG submission 133150) | Groundwater sediment microbial communities from an aquifer in East River, Colorado, USA - PLM3_127_b1 | ecosystem: Environmental > Terrestrial > Soil > Riparian zone | place: USA: East River...
GTGCGGGATTTCTTCGACAAGGACGAGGTCGATCGGGTCTACCCCGGAGAAATCGAGGAGACGGTCAAAGCTTTGACGGGCGCAAGCCGCGTTCTGGTCAGGGGTTGGATGATCCGCACCTCAGGCGATATGTCGAGACATCAGCGCCAGGTCGTCGGGTACACGCATCAGGGCGGCGTGCAGCCACCGGCCGGTGAGGCGCACGTCGATTTCTCGCCGCAGTCCGCGGAACGAATGGCGCGGGCGTTCTACAAGGAAGCATTCCCGGAGGGCAAGGGTTTCTCGCGCTTCATCGCCTCGAGCCTGTGGCGCGCCTTCTCGGAACCACCGCAGGACTGGCCGCTGGCGCTGTGCGACGCGCGCAGCGTCGGACCCGACGAAGGTACTACGAACACGCTCCACATCGTCGACCAGATTCCCGACGAGAAGGCCATGCTCGGCGACATGCCCGGCGAGGATTCACTGCCGACGGCGGCGATCTTTCACTTCAACCCGAATCATCGCTGGTGGTACTTCTCCAGCATGACGCGCGATGAGGTCGTGCTGCTCAAGTTCCACGACAGCGATCGAGCGCGCGCGTTGCGTGTGCCGCACACTGCATTCTGCGACACGACGTTCCCGAACGCGAAGCCGCGAAACAGCATCGAAGTGCGCACCTTCGCGTTCTTCGAGTAACGCCAGAGCAAACGCGCGGCAGTCACGCGCGGCTCAAGGCCGGGCAGCCGCGTGGATCCGAACCGGCAGTCGTGCGGGCCCATGACCGATCGTGGTCATCCAGGGTTCCGGCTCGCCGGCGGGTTCGAATCGCTCGATGTACTTGATGAGCGCGCCAAGCAGTGCATCCGCTTCGAGCAGCGCGAGGACACGGCCTACACAAGCGTGAATGCCATAACCCCAGCCTACGTGGCCGCGCAGATCGCGCCGGATATCGAAGCGGTCCGGCTCAGGCCACTTGCGGGGATCGCGGTTGGCAGCGGCGAACAGTAATCCGCAGCGCTCGCCTTTCTCGATCACGTAGTCGTCGATGATGACCTCGCGCATCGTGATGCGTCCCGCCATGCGCGATGGCGAATCCCAGCGCAGGCTCTCCTCGAAGGCGCTGCGCGCGAGCGACGGCTCGCGGCGCAGTGCCTGGAACTGTTCGGGAAACAGGCTGAAGGCGCGCATCGCCGTGGACAACGTCATTACGGTGGTATCGGCGGCAGCGGACAGCAGGATTCCCACCAGCAGCTTGGCTTCCGGGTGCGTAATTTCGCCGCGATCGGCGGCGAGGAACATCTGCATGCCGAGGCCTTCCGGATCCAGGTTTTCGCGCTGGCAGCACTGCTCGACCCATTCGATCACCGGGCCGACATTCTCCATCGCCTCCTGAAACAGCTCGTTCTGCGGCCCGAGAGTCGCCCACACCATGTGGCCAAACGCCGTCATGTTCTCGCGGCCTTCCTGTGGCAGTCCGAGGAGATCCGGTAGGACTTTGTAAACGAATGGCCGGGCGATGGTGGTGGCCGCATCGATGATCTCACCGTTGCGCTCGGCGACCTGGCGCACGAGCACATCCGCATCGGCGTTGAACGCCTGCGCCATCTTCGCGAGCGCTCGCGGCGACAATGCGCTCGCGATGACCGGACGCACGGCGCTGTGCCGTGGCGGGTCATCGGTGAGCAGAATCTCCGGACGCACCGAGTTGGGGTCATGCCAGGGGCGCGAGGTGGAAGAGAATGCCTGCCAGTCCTTCAAGCCCTCGGCCACGTGTTGATGGCGCGCGATTATCGTGATGTTCTCACGCGCGAGCTTCACCACGGATGCCTTCTCACGCAGGGCATCGTCGACCGTACGGGCGTTACGCACCGCCTCAGGGCTGAAGACATCGTCGTGGGAAACGGGAATTGGAGTTGCCATCGGCGTCTAGTTCGCGGCGGCAATGCCGCCATCGACGTGCAGGATCTCACCGTTGATGAAAGCGGCTTCCGGACTGAGAAGAAACGCGACTGCTTCCGCATTGTCCTCTTCGCGTCCCAAACGGCGCAGCGGAATAGTGCGTGCGCGCCGCTCGTACTCCGCCTTGTCATTGAGTCCCATGGCGCCGGGCGTGGGCACGGAGCCGGGGGCAACCGCGTTCACACGTACTTTCCGTGGCCCCAATTCTGCGGCGAGTGCCTTGGTGAGCGTCACGATCGCGCCTTTGACCAGGCTGTAGATCGCAGTGTTCGGAAAACCGCGCTCGGCGACGGGCGAGGCCATGTTGATGATCGCGCCACCCCGCTCTGCGTCCATGTGCGCGAGCAGGAGCTGTGCTCCCCACACCGTACCCTTGATTCCGATCGCGAGCATGCGCTCCAGCACGTCTTCGGTGACCTTCTCGATCGGCTCATAGCGAAGCAGCATCGCATTGTTGATCACCGCATCGATGCGCCCGCGCTCATTGGCAAAGCGGGCTGCCGCCTGCGCAAATGCGCTGCGATCGGCAACATCGGCCACGTACGCGTGCGCTTTACCACCCGCAGCGCGGATTGCCGCCGCGACCGCGTTACAGTTTGCGCCGTCGATGTCGACGAGACCCACGGTAGCGCTGCAGGCCGCCAGCTTCTCAGCCGTGGAACGGCCCAACCCGCGGCCGGCGCCCGTGACCAGCACGGCCAGCTCGCTGAAGTCGTGTTGCAGCGCCATTGCCGTTACTTGAGCACGAACTTCCACGCCCCGCCATCGCGCACGATGCGCCCGGCGGTCGGGTCGCAGAAGTGCATGCCGATGATGGTGATGTCCGTGTCCGCGTAGCGCTCGACGAACGCACGCCGTGTCTTCGCGCCCTGATCCTTGTCCATGTCGAAATTGCCGTGCATTTCCGGGGCCGCAAGCTGAATCGGGTGATGCATCATGTCGCCGGTAATCACCGCTTCCTCGCCCTTGGAGCGGATATGCACGCTCACGTGTCCCGGCGTGTGACCCGGCGTCGGCTCGAGCCACACCTCATCTGTGATCCGGTGATCGGTCGGTACCAGCTGTTCGAGCTTGGCCTCGATGATGGGGTCGATCGAATCGACGATGTGATCGAAGTTGTGGTAGCCGCCGGTGTCGCGAAGATGCTGCCAGTGCTCGAATTCCTTGCGCCCGAAGAGATAGCGCGCGCGCGGGAAAGTGGGCAGCCACTTGCCATTGATCTTGCGGGTGTTCCAGCCCACGTGATCGAAATGCAGATGCGTGCACAGTACGGTACTGATCGTATCGGGCGGAAATCCCGCGCTGGTCAGGTCCTCGAGAAAAGTCGTCTGCAGGTTGCTGAACACCGGGTACTCGCGCTCGCGATCGTTGCCGATGCAGGTATCGATCATGACGCGCTGGTCGCGCGATTTCAGGACGAAGCACTGAAACGAGATCAGCATGCGCCCGGCGGGCGTGGCGAAGTGCGGCAGCAGCCAGGGGAACTGCTGCACGTACTCGGGCTTGCCATCCGGCAGGAGCATCGCGATGTCGTCTTCCCAGTTGTTGACCTCGACGATGCGCGCGACTTCGACGTCGCCGATTTTCCAGTGCCTGACGTTTTCGATCGCCATCCGCCTCTCCTTATATACAGCTCGCCACTCAATGCCTCAGTTCAAAGGGTGGTGGTGCCGGAATGCCGAGCATCATGTCCGCGGCCTTTTCCGCGACCATCACCACCACGGCGTTGGTGTTGCCCCCCACGATGCTTGGGAACACCGAAGCGTCCGCCACCCGCAGGCCCTCGATGCCATGGACGCGAAGCTCGGCATCCACGACATCGTCCGGTCCCCCGCCCATGCGATTACTGCCCACGGGATGATGGACCGTCAAAGCGACACGACGCACGTAATCGGCGAGCGCCTCGGTTCCCTGCGCACCAGGCCCGGGCTGCACTTCGACCGCGCGATAGCGGGCGAAGGCTGGTGCGGCGATGATTCGTCGCGCGAGCTCGAGCCCGCGCAGCGTGGGCGCGAGGTCATCGGCAACTCCCAACAGGTTCGGATCAACGACGGGCGCGGCGTGCGGATCGGGGCTCGCAAGCGAGACCCGTCCGCGGCTTTTCGGATAGAGATGCACGACGCTCAGGGCGAAACCGTGGCCCAGCGGGAAGGGGAAGGTCCCGGCGTTGCGGCGCGCGGGCTGAAAGACGATCTGCAGATCCGGCCGCTCGCGTTCCGGAGCCGAGCGCACGAACGCATTGGCCTCGAACACGTTGCTGGCGAATGGGCCGCGTCGCAGCAGCGCATACTCCAGCACGTTCCATGCACCGCGGGGCGCGGCGCGCAGCGAGATTCCATAGGATTCGCTGTTGCTCATCTCCATGAGAACACCGGCGGCCAGGTGGTCGTGATAGTTGCGGCCGACGCCGGGCAATGCATGCTGAACCTCGATGCCCAGTTCCCGAAGCGCGGCCGGGTCGCCGATCCCGGAAAGCAGGAGCAGCTGTGGGGACTGCACGGCTCCCGCGCTCAGTACAATTTCCCGCCGGCTGCCAATGCGCCGCTTGACGCCAGCGCGCTCGACTTCGATCCCGATCGCGCGCCCGTTCTCGACGATGATGCGCGTCACAAGGGCGCCGGTCTGGATCTCGAGATTCCCGCGAGAGCGTGCCGGGCGCAGGTAAGCGGCCGCTGTCGAATCGCGTCGGCCCTTGCGGATCGTGCCTTGCCGTGGGCCATAGCCTTCAGGGTCTGGGCCATTGAAATCTTCGCAGCGTTTGAAACCGAGCGAACGCATCGCTTCGAGAAAGGCGGCAATCATCGGATTGGGGCGCGGAATGTGGCTGACCCTGATCGGCCCATCGCTGCCGTGATAGGGCGAGCCCGCATAAGAGTCATTGCATTCGGAGCGAATGAAGTAGGGCAGCACTTCGCGAAAGCTCCAGCCGCGATTCCCCATTGATGCCCACCCGTCGAAGTCCTGGGGCTGGCCCCGGAAATACACCATGCCGTTGATCGATCCCGAGCCGCCGATGACGCGACCACGCGGCAGCGGAATGCGCCGATTGTTGAGCTGCGGCTGCGGCGCGGTCATGAAGCGCCAATTGAGCGCCGGCCGAGCGATCGCGGCCCCAACGGTGGCCGGTATCTGGATGAACGGATGACGGTCCTCGCCGCCGGCCTCGAGCAGGCACACCGTGGTGCGGCGATCCTCGGACAAGCGGGCGGCAAGCACGCAGCCCGCGGTGCCCGCGCCGACAACCAGGTAATCGAACGTGCCGTCCACTACACGGCTGCCGAGACCGCAAGATCCGAGAGCCGCTGCCAGCGCTCGATGTTGACATCGGAGTTCATTACGCCGGTGGTGAGGCCCACGAACGACATGTCGAGCTCCGGATCCACCCAGAAGAGTGTCGTTCCCGCACCGTGATTGCCGAAGGTTTCAGGCGAGGTCAGCGTTCCGAACAGCGCGTGACCCATCCGTTCGCCGCGCAATGAGAAACCGAGACCGATGTAGGCGGGCAATACCTCCCAGCCGCGTGACTCGAAGATCTTGCGATAGAGCTGGTTCGGCTTGTCACCGGTCCAGCAATGGTGGGCACGTTTCACCATCGTAGGTGAGAGGATGCGAGCACCATCGAGCTCACCTCCTCGCCGCAACATTTCCGCAAAGCGATACATGTCACCCGCTGTGGAAACGGCACCCACCCACGGCATCTCCGCAAGCTCTTCCTCGAATGCGCCGTTGGGGCCGAGATTGCTGTGGCCCAGGTGCTGGGTGGGCGAGTTGCCACGAAATGCGGGCACCAGATGCCGGCGGCGCAGATCCTTGCGCAAGCCGATCGCCGTATCCTTCATGCCCAGGGGGTCGAACAGGTCCTCCCTGGCCATCTGTCGGAAAGAGCGCTTCTTCGGATCGATGCGCCGCAGGGCGTCGCCCATGAGCGCATGATGCACGATGGGCGCGTAGCGCAGGGTCAGTCCCGGCGCCTCCTCGGGATAGATGTTCTTGCATATTTCCGCGATCACCTCATCCAGCCGATCGATGTACATGCCCTCGCGTGCCGAGTACACACTCGGCAACCCCGAGGAATGCGTCAGCAGGTGGAAGATCGTGATCGCTTCGCGGCCCCTTCCGGAGAATTCGGGGACGACATCCGAGATCGGCGTCGTGAACGCGAGCCGGCCGTGCTCGATGGCACGCAACACCAGAACCACGGTGAATGCCTTCGTAACGGAGAACAGGCTGAAGACCGAATCCTTCTTCACCGCTGGCGCGCGTGCAGCGTCGGCATGGCCGATAGCCTCGAGCAACGCCAGCTTACCGTGACGACCGACCGCGATGACACCACCGAAGTATCGATCGCGCGCGATGTCCTCCTGCATCGTTTCCATGATGCGGCGCAGGCGGGCGCTGTCCAGGCCGCTGCCGTTTTTCTTTTTGCTGGTGCGTTTCACTCAGGCTCTCCCCTGCAGTTTCGCCACGTAGAAGCTGTCCATGTATTCGCGCAGCCGCCAGACTTTGCCGTCCTTGATCTCGATGGCGAAGGCATACAGGTTCTCGTACGGCCGGCCGTCCGTGAAGGTACCGCGCCCTTCCGCCTCACCAATGACCAGGTCGCCATTCGAGGCAATCGACAGGATGCGCACCTTGGGGTCTCCGGGCTTGAACATCCCGCGCACCGGTGCCAGGAATTCGTCGATGATCGCTTTCTTGCCGCGATGCGAGCCCTCACCCGCGATGCCCTTCACCTGCACGTCCCAGACGGCTTCGTCGTGAAACAAGTCGCGCACTTTCTCCAGATCACCGTCACTCAGGGTCTCGAAGAACTGCAGAAAGAACTGTTCGTTCGCATTGCTTGCCTTGATCATGATGCTTCTCCTGTTTTCAGCGTGCTGCCGCGTCGATTTCGGCGAACGCTTCGCGCGCGATGCGCACCGAGTCGATGCCGGCCGGCAGGCCGGCGTAGATTGCGACCTGCAAAAACACCTCGCAGATTTCCTCGCGCGTGAGGCCGTTGGTGAGCGCGCCTTTCACATGAATCTTGAGCTCGTGCGGACGATTGAGCGCGCTGATCATCGCCAGGTTGATCAGGCTGCGTTCGCGCCGCTCGAGACCGGGACGACTCCAGATGCGGCCCCAACAGTATTCGGTCGCGAGCTCGAGCATCGGGCGGCTGAAATCATCCGCGCCCGCGATCGACTTCTCGACGTAGTCCTTGCCGAGCACGGCCTGGCGAATTTCCATGCCGCGCGCAAACAGATCCTGGCTCATGGCTGGTTTCCTCGTTTGGGAGAGATCTCGCAGCCCGCGCGCCCCTCGACGACGCGGGCGACAGTGGTGCAATCGGATTCGGCGCCGAACTGATCCCGGGTCGCTGCCAACAGCTCGCCGACGGCGGTGCCCACGCTGATCGGCACCCCGAGCGCCGCTGCTTCCTGCAGGCAGAGCCGTACGTCCTTGAGCGCGAGGCCAGTCGAGAACCCGAAGTCGAAGCGGCGCGTGAGCACGTGGTTCGGAAACTTGTCGGCCGAGGCGGTGTTGCGTCCGCTCGATGTATTCAGCACGTCGAGCATGAGCTCGGGATCGAGCCCTGCCTTGACGCCGATGGCGAGTGCTTCGGCGGTAATAGCGATAGCGCTCTGCGACATCAGGTTGTTCGCGAGCTTGAGCGTTTGCCCGAGCCCTGGTTGCTCGCCGACGAAGAACACGCGGCCCAGCTGCTTCAGTATCGGCTCGACGCTGTCGAAGGCAGCTCTCCGACCCGACGCCATCAGCGCGAGCGCGCCGGCGCGCGCGCCTGCAATACCGCCGCTTACCGGTGCGTCCAGTGCATCGATGCTCCGCTCGGCCAGCGACTCGGCGATTGCCCTCGCCGCGCTCGCGCCCGAAGTCGAGAGATCCACAAAGGTGCGGATACTCGTGCCCTCACGAATTCCCTTTGGACCCCGCACGACCTGCAGTACGACTTCCGGCGTCGGCAGGCTCGCAAATACGACTCGAGCGGCGGAGGCGACCGCGGCGGGAGATTCGCTCCCTTGCGCGCCGGCGGCAACCAGAGCACCGACCGCAGTTTCATTGGTGTCATATATCGTGAGCCGATATCCAGCGGCCAGCAGGCGCTCTCCTATGGGCCCGCCCATGCGACCCACGCCGATCAAGCCGAGCAATTCGCCCGGTCCTCTGTGTGTTGTCGTCAAATGTCGGTCTCCCGGGGTGCGAGATCGATCCGTGCCACCCCTTCCAGTCCGGCGCGAGCCATCGGGTAACGCCTCAATACCAGCGGATCGTGGCCGGGAATGAAATGCTGAGGCGAGCTCGCGAGCCGCAGCGCGCCGTGCTGTGCCGCGACGTAGTCCGGCAGGCTGTCGAAGATCGGATACGGGCGATTCGGTTGCAGGTTTGCATAGAAGTGAGCGGTATCGGAGCCGAGCACGACCCAGCCGCGCTCGGTTGCCACGCGCACGATCTGCATGCCGCGCGTATGACCGCCGACCTTGTGCAGCGTGATGCCGGGCGCGAGTTCCGCGTCGCCGTCGTGAAATTGAACGCGGCCGGTGAAAACCTTGTGAGCCATCGCGGCAACGGCGGCGGCATCGAACACGCTACCGATCTCGGGGTCGAGCATGCAGCGACCGGTGCAATAGGCCATTTCCGCGTCCTGCAGGTGGTAGCGGGCGCGCGGAAACAGGTCGTAATTTCCCGCATGGTCGTAATGCATGTGTGAAATCACGATATCCTCGATCCGGTCCGCTGGGATGCCGATGGTGCGCAGGCCTTCCGCGACCGGACGCACGATCAGGCGGCCGCGAAGTTGCGCCGCCGCCTGATCGAACCCAGTGTCGAGCAGGATCGTGCGCTCGGCGTTGGTGATGACCCAGACGTAGTAATCGAGCGGCATGGGGCCATCGTGCTCGTCGCCGCCGAGGAAATTGTGCCGCGCGGTCCGCTCGAGGTGAGCGTAACGAACGGCGAAGATCTGGTAGGTAGCAGCCATGAACAGTAACGATATTGTCGTCGTGGGGTCTGGGCACAACGGTCTGGTGGCCGCCGCCTATCTTGCGGCGGCCGGCAAGCGAGTTCTGGTCCTAGAGAGAAATGGCTGGTTCGGGGGCGGCGTCACGACCCGGGAACTGACCCTTCCCGGGTTCCGGCACGACCAGCACGCGATTGCCCATATTTTCATTCACGCCAATCCCTTGCTGGCGGGGGACGAGCTCAAGCTCAAGTCGAAGTACGGGCTGAGATACACGTTCCCGGACCCGCCCATGGTTTCGGTATTCGAAGACGGTAGTACCCTTGCCGTGCATCGTGACCGCGAGCGGACCTGCGCGGAAATTGCGAAATTCTCGCGGCGCGATGCCGAGTCCTTTCGCCGGCTCTCCGTCCAGGCGGCTGCCTGGCTGCCGACGGTGGCGGCGAGCCTGTTCACCGCGCCTGCTCCGCTCGGCCCGTCGTTCGCACGCCTCGACCAGAGCCGCGAGGGACGTGAATTCTGGCGAATCGTGCAGATGAGCACGCACGATGTCGTCTGCGAGTACTTCGAGAACGACAGGGTGCGCATGCACTTCGCGCGCATCGCTGTAGAGAATCTCGTTTCGCCGGACGAGAAAGCGACCGGGCTCGGGGTGTTCGTGTTTGTCGGCTTCATGGAGGCGTACGGCATCGGTCTGCCGATCGGCGGCAGCGGCCGCCTGACCGATGCACTGGTGGCGTGTATCAGAGACTCGGGCGGTGAGGTTACGCCCAACGTGGATGTGGCGCGCGTGCTCGTGCGCAATGGCCGCGCCACCGGTGTCGTCACTACGAGTGGCGCGGAATTTCAAGCGCGGGAGGCGGTGATCGGGGCGATTCATCCGCACGACCTCGGGCGTATGGTCGAGGGGATCGACGGCGAGGTCGCGCGTGCCGCAGCGGCCACGCAGTTCTCGTCAAATGCCTGCATCACGGTGCACGCCGCGCTCAAGGCGCCGTTGCGCTTCCGCAATGGTGAGCCCGTGCGTGCCGTAATGAATGAGCTCCTGCCGAATCACTACGAGCAGCTACGGCGGTCCTTCGATGACCTGCGCTACGGCGGATTCTCCCAGTATCCGCTCGTGGGCTTCGGCTCGCTCACCGCTTTCGATCCCTCGCGCGTGCCCGAAGGGCGCGCCACGCTGCACGCGTGGGACTACGTGCCTTATAGTCGCGCCGACGGCCGGTCATGGGATGACGCCAAGGGCGAGTATGCGGAGCGCATGCTGCAGCACATGCGCGGGTTCATCGCCAATCTCGAGCCGCAGGACATTCTCCAGATTCACTGCGACAGCCCGGTCGACATGGAGCGCACTTCATCGAGCTTCAGGCATGGCGACCTGCACGGTATCGCGACCTCGAGCTATCAATCGGGCGCGCACCGGCCGACGCCCGAGCTCGGTCAGTTCACCGTTCCCGGAGTCGAGCGGCTCTATCTCGTCGGACCTTTTCAGCATCCCGGCGGCGGTGTGTTTGGTGCCGGGCGCGCGACGGCCATGAAGATGAAAGGAGATCTCGAAAGCCGCTGACGAGGCGGCGGGTCGCCTGCTCCGTTTCTCCCGACTATCGTGCGCCGTTCGCCTTCAGCGGCACGATCCGGGGCGTGACGATCGCCGATGTTCCGCAGCGGTCCACGGTCATGCCATCCCAATACGCTCGGCGCCTTCGCGGAATAACGCTGCGCCCTGCGGATCAAATCGAAAGGCAGCGAGGAAGTCGGCGACGCCGTATCGCGGGAGCGTCCTGTGAATCGTGGCGGCATAGCCGCGCGCCTCGTCGAGCGAGGCGGCGAGCGCCAGACTACAGGCCGCAATCGCAAGGATATGGGGATGCGCATTAGGGCGGGCGGCGGCCTTGACGGCCCAATCGGCGGCTTCCTCGAACTGGCCGAGACGCAC
>Ga0184627_10001096_pt1 | contig 10832 bp, 13 predicted proteins | sample PLM3_127_b1_FD_133150 | JGI IMG/M metagenome (GOLD analysis project Ga0184627, IMG submission 133150) | Groundwater sediment microbial communities from an aquifer in East River, Colorado, USA - PLM3_127_b1 | ecosystem: Environmental > Terrestrial > Soil > Riparian zone | place: USA: East River...
ATGGTTCTTGACCAAACACTTGCAAGATAAATTTGATTCTAATCTGCTGTTTCAGATAACTGATGATGAAAAGTTCTTGTTTGGAAATCAAACATTGGATGAAATCAAGAAAAATGTGTATGAGAATATCCTTGACATAATTGCAATTGGTTTCAAAAAGAGTAAAACAAAAATAATTATCAATTCAAGACACATCAAGCATCTTTATTCAACTTCACTTGAAATAGCAAAAAGGATAACGTTTTCAACAGCAAAGAGCGTATTCGGTTTTACCAACTCAACCAATATTGGAATGATTGGTTTTCCACCGCTTCAGGCTGTCCCCTGTTTTCTTCCATCCATAATTGAAGGAAAACCTACACCTGTATTAATTCCCGCTGCAATAGATCAGGATCCGTACTGGAGATTGACACGAGATATTGCAGAAAAAATTGGATTTTACAAGCCTGCACAGATACACAGTAAATTTTTACCGAGTTTACAAACAGTAGGAAAGATGTCATCATCGAGTCCTGAAACTGCGATATTTACTACCGACGAGACAAAAATAATAGAAGAGAAAATATCAAATGCTTTCACCGGAGGTCAACCAACTATTTCTCTTCAGAAAAAATTGGGTGGAAATCCTAGTGTATGCTCCGTATTTTCATATCTCAAGTATTTGTTTGATACCCCTGCGGAGTCAAATGAGAGGGAACTAAAATGCAGAAGCGGCAATCTACTTTGTGGAGAATGTAAACATGATCTGTCCGACGACTCAACTGCATTTATTTCAAAGTTCCAGGAGCGGAGGGAAAAAGCTAAAGACGTTGTTTCCGATTTTATGTATAGTGAGGAAAGCTGAGCGGTTGGAAAAAGTGACAAGATTTGAATGTCTTGACTCATACGAAACCGAAAAATTAGGTAGTATGTTGTTAGGGGATAAAAATAGTGTCCACTTTGTAGTTGAAGTCATAAAAATTATAGATAACGAGATAATACTAATGTTGAAAGATAAATCATGTCATGCCGTTCTAATGAAGGATAACATAAATGCGGTTAAATTAAGGGAATTTGTAGGAGAAATAATATTCGGACCTATGATAGTTATTAGGACATTTGGTCAGGAAAATATATTGAATGTTGTGCATGAAACTTAATTTTGAACAGATTACTTATATTTAGCACGTTAGACGTGCAACTAGCTTTATTCAGTTCTGCATGTTAACATACTACGGAGAACGCAATAATCAAGTGCTAGCCTTAATTGTTACATTGATAGTTTGCTTCCATTTATGTCAATTTCACCCTGTCTTATTCTTGTTGAAGATATCACTTTACCTTCATGATCCTTGACTAAGGGAACAATAACAATTTCCAATTTCGTAATGTTTTTTGATTCTCTTAATGCATTAATTTTAATGCAATTTTCCTTGGATGATTCAGTGGTAACGATAGCCTGTACTTCTCTATTCAATATTGTCGGACCATAAAAATCATTTAGCTCATAAATAGAATAGTTGGATTTAATGAATTTTTCTTTAATAAATTTCCTTAAATTTTTTAGTCGAATGGGGTAGTCGTTAGCAATTTTTTTCTTTTTCTGATTTGCATAATTGTCACTGCTTAGACCAATTATTACATGATTTCCAACTTCAAATGCCTTTAGTAACAGTATATAATGACCCTTGTGCAAAATGTCAAATGTGCCACCGGTAGCCACGGTGTCAAACATCAATCTTCAGCCTTACTAGTTTGGCGTCAAAATACTATTGACTCTTTTGGAATATCTTTACGCATTGTGGGGGACAAACGTTCTCACATGCCATGCAGAAAATACAATCTTTTTCTCTTATCATAAATGGTTTCTTCTCTGACGCCGGATGACCTGGCGTATCCAACCACTCGTATACGTTTACAGGACAAGCCTCAATACAGGCCCCATCAGCAACGCAGATATCAAAATCAACTGTAACCTCGGTTCCCCAAATGCCAAGTTGTCCTGGAGGATCTACTGGACCCCATATCTTTATTCCTTGATACATACCTTTTACCTGACGCTTTGATTTGAACTCAGGATCAATTGGACCTTCAACCTTTGAATAGTCTGTTCCGCTACCCGTTAAAGAAATAGTTGTTTGACCGCCTGAAGATGGTGTTGCGGTGGATTGTTGTAGAGATGGAGGATTGAGTGCAGTTTGAGCTTGAGCCGTTGTGGAAACAGATGGAGCTGGCCTCTGGGTAACCTGTGGAACAGGAGTAACTATATTTTGCCTCTTAACCGAACACAGCTGATCATGAACGTCCTTCATACTATCGAGTGTTACTTGATTACTATGAACTAATAGCGTACCACAAGATTCGCATATGTACTCCATTTTCTCAGACAATATTTTATAATTATGAGTCCCTTATCAATTTTATGAACCAATTTACGGATTGGCATGGAGGCATCGGGTCGTAAAGTAGTCTATAAAGTACTGGTGTTGAAATTAATAGCCTCGCCATTCCAAAATAAGAAATAGCCATTCATTTTTTAGACTTGGTAATTGTCAGGACTGGGACTTAACTATTGGAAAGAAGTGATTGGAGTTTTGAGAAGCATAATTCCAGTTTATGATAAGGTCAACAAGAGTATTTCATTAGGCCAGGATGACAAGTACAGGCAATTAGGCCTGAATGGTCAAATTCGTCCAGGCGATTTGATACTTGATGCGGGTTCGGGTTTTGGCAATATGTCATCTAAGGCATTAGAGATCCTGAGTGGAAATGCCAAGATAATTCTTCATGATCCCATACCCGAAATGCTACATCTTGCCCAGAATCGGGCAAATCAAAGACTCAAACTATCGTGCGGAGTTTTCGAATATATGCCATTTAGGGAATCAACGATAGATGATGTCCTTTGCGGATACTCCCTAAGAGATGCCTTCTCTCTAGTCGAGGCAATCTCCGAAATTCATCGGGTCCTAAAAAATGATGGAAGATTCATTATTGTGGATATAGGAAAACCCGATAACATGCTCCTTAGAAGCTTTGTTGCATTTTACTTGAAATATGTTCTTGGCATAATTGCATATTCCGTTTCTGGCAAGAGAGGTTTGAAATTTAAGACTTTGCATGGAACTTTTTTACGATGGCCCAAGAACGCTAAGTTAAACGATCTCCTACTTGAGAAATTTTCGAGAGTTAAATTCACAAAAAAAATGTTTGGAGGCGCAATAATTGTTGTGGCGTACAAATAGGGGCGTATTTGTCACACGATTAGAACTTGTTTTATTGAGAAAAAGTAAATGTTAGCTAGTCAAAAGCCAGATAATTCTCTACTCTTCTATTTATAGACAGATTTCCTAATAATGGCCCATTGAATAATCGGAGTACCACTGACATTATCGCCATGATATTGTTTACCGCAATCAATGGAGAAAGAAAATCATCCATCATGTCAAAAGCACATTTGAATTATGAGCAAATCAAAAAATACATAAAAATTTTAGCAATAAACGACCTAGTTATTGAGAGAAGTAATTTGTCTGAAGGCTCCGTCACATATCATACCACTGACAAAGGAAAAAATTACTTAGAAATGTACGAAGAATCAAAAGCATACAATTTGACTTCTAACATGTATGTATTTGGAAAACAAGAAAATCAGGACTTATTTTCCATATAATATTAAATGTACCAATGAATTTTTTCGTACAAGTTCTGAATCTCATTAGCGTGACTTTATATCATTCATAGTAACAATTTTCTTTTGTTCAAAAAATACAGCTGTAATTAGACAGACTAGTCGCTTCTGCATATTTGTTATAGAAAACATGTCAATATCTATTATTAATTCAACATCTACTTTGTTCTTACGATTATACTGACAAAATTACTGGAAAAAGTGAAAATCCATTTACTATAAGAGTTAATGACGAAGTTTTTATTTTATATATTTGCTTATCTTTTGTGGAATCACTCAGCAAGTTAGATGTAATTGCCATTATCTTGAAAAACGCATACAAAGACTGTGACTACGAGGAAATATATTCTAGATTAAAATCCAACATTACGATTCTAGAGTTAATGAAATTTCTGTTCGAATTAAGAAAGCACAATTTACTAATGTACTCTGAGAGTCAAAACAATAAGGTAATCATTACTGCAAAAGGAATGCAATATATGCAAATACATGAAGAACTAATGAATCAGATATATCCAAGAAATAATAAGAGGTTAGGCATTTTTAATCGTCATAATCGATTTTTGAAATTGCCGAATTTATTTAAAAAGAACAGTATTAGATCATTAAGATAATTACATAGGTAGACGTAAAAGGAGCTTTGAGTAAAGTTAATTAAAAACAAAGAAAACCCTTTCTCATTAACATGGTTGATAAACAAAAGATCCAAAATATTGTCGAATCTTCTAAGGGCAATCCAAAAGTTATAACCGAAGAATCGTCAAAAGAAATTCTAAGTGAATATGGAATCAAAGTCCCTCAATATGCACTTGTAACAAGTAGTGATGAGGCGGTAAAGAAATCAAAGGAGATTGGATTTCCTTTAGTGGCAAAGATTGTTTCAGCCGATATTTTACACAAGACGGATGTCGGTGGAGTAAAAGTAGGATTAAGGTCTGAGGATGAAGTCAAAAAAGCTTTTGACGATATGTATCATAGGCTTAAAGAAAAATTTGATGTTAAAGGGGTCTTGTTGGAAAAAATGGTTCCAAATGGAGTTGAATTAATTATTGGACTCCAAAACGACTCGCAATTTGGTCCCTCAATCATGGTCGGATTAGGCGGTATCTACACGGAGTTACTTAAGGACGTTTCATTCAGAGTTCTACCGATTACAAAAGATGATGCAATAAAAATGTTGAATTCTCTAAGAGGCAGGGATATCCTCAAAGGGTTCAGGGGATCAAAAGCCGTTAACATGGATATGATTTCTGAAGCAATTGTGAATATCGGAACCTTAGGGGTAGACTTAGCTGGCAAATATGAGAGCATTGACTTTAATCCTGTTGTTGTATACCCTGATGGATATTTTGTTGTAGATGCAAAGATTATACTCAAGGAAAAATCTTCAGATGATGCTATATCGAAAGCAAGTCCCGACGCCAGTTTCATGGACTTGTTCTTTAATGCAAAATCGGTCGCGTTAATAGGAGCATCACCGGAGCCAGGCAAGATAGGGAACTCTGTTATGGAGAGCCTTGCAAAACATGATTACAAGGGAAAAGTTTACCCCGTAAATGCAAAAGGTTACCCAGAAATAATGGGTATCAAGGCATACAAGAACCTATTGGACATCAAGGATCCAATTGATGTCGTAATCGTTACCGTTGATCTTAAGTTTGTCCCTGACCTTCTTGCAGAATGTGGAAAAAAGAATATTCACAATATGGTAATAATCTCTGGCGGCGGTAAGGAATTAGGAGGAGAACGTGCAGCAATCGAGAAACGGGTTCAGGATCTTTCTCGCGAATTAAATGTTAGAATAATCGGCCCAAACTGCATCGGTATTTTTAACGGAGAAAATAGATTGGATTGCGCATTTCAAGGACACCTAAGAATGATAAGACCAAGACAAGGAAATGTGGCTTTTCTTTCTCAGAGCGGAACTGTTGGTATTGCTTTTATGGAGACTGCAGATGCATTTGGATTAAGCAAGATGATCTCTTATGGTAACAGATCGGATGTTGATGAAGCTGACATGATACACTATTTAGCTCAAGATCCAGATACAAACGTAATTGGCTTGTATGTAGAAGGGCTAGGAGATGGTCGCAAATTTATGAACTCTGCAAAAAATGTAATAAAAGAGTATCAAAAGCCTATTGTTGTTTTCAAAAATGGACGGTCTACTAAAGGGGCCAAACAAGCAGCGTCACATACTGGTTCTCTTGGTGGGTCTTTTGCAGTCATAAGTGGAGCCTTTGAGCAAACAGGAATTATTTCTGTGGATTCTTATGAAGAGTTGACATCAGCGCTTAAGGCATTGACATGGCAACCTGTTCCAAAAGGAAATAGGATTGCCATCGTAACAAATGGAGCAGGACCAATTATAGCTGCGATAGATAATTTCGAAAGATTGAATTTAGAATTGGCTCAACTGAGTGATCAAACCATGAAATCATTCAAGGAACATTATCCCGCCACCTATGTCATCGGCAACCCGTGCGATGTTACTGGTTCTGCAAGCGCAGATGATTACCGATTCGCAATACAAGCATTTCTAGATGATCCTAATGTGGATATCGTCATGCCTTGGTTCGTTTTCCAAGATGACCCACTGGAAGAAAAAATAGTCGACATACTGGGAGATTTGCAAAAGAAAAAGAAAAAGCCAATTCTTGTAGGCGCAATGGGCGGCCCGTTTACCGAAAAAATATCTAAGAAAATTGAAGCGTTCAATATACCAGTATACCAATCAGTAATCACCTGGATTACAGCAGCTGGTAGTCTGGCAAAATGGCAAAAAATTAAGGAAAGCCTAAAATAAAATCTGTCGGAAATGAGTCTTTTGTTTTATTTGCGCATCCAAAATTCTCATTTTCAAAACGTTATTATAGTATAGAAGGGCAATGTACTCATAATGGAAAGTACACTTCAAACGGAATTGATTACAATAAGTCCAAAGGCAGCAGAAAAAGTCACGGAATTCATGAAACAAGAGAATAAGGAAAGCTTGTATCTACGAGTTTATGTCTCTGGCGGAGGTTGTTCAGGTCTTTCATATGGTATGGGTTTTGAGGAAAAGCCAGACGAAGATGACAATGTGATTGATCAAAATGGCATCAAAATGATTGTCGATAGTTACAGTCAAAAATACCTAAAAGGAACAAACATCGATTACATTGAAAGCCTGATGGGATCTGGTTTCAAGATTAATAATCCAAATGTAACGAAATCATGTTCATGTGGACATTCCTTTTCAACTGAATAAAAGAGAATTTTTTAGTTACTTTTTTTATCTCTTAAATTTTTGTCGTGCGAAATTTTGTGATTGTCTCCAACGTAATTAAGGCCACAGTCCTCTTATCTTTATGGCGTCAACCACTCGGTTCAACGCAACTACCATACTTGCCTTTCTCATGTGGATATTGTGTTTTAAATGGGTATCATAGACGCCTAAAAATGCCTGTGTGATATTTGTATCCAACCGTTCATTTACTTCTGCTTCTGTCCAATAATCTCTACGTAGATTTTGCAACCATTCGAAATAGGATACAGTGACTCCACCTCCGTTTGCTAGGATGTCAGGAATTACCAAAATTTTATTGTTAAATAATATCTTGTCGGCTTCTGGAGTGGTAGGTCCATTCGCAGCCTCTGCTACTATCTTGGCATTTATCTTTCCAGCGTTATCCTTTGTTATTTGGTTTTCGAGAGCAGCAGGGATCAAAATTGTACATTCTGTTTCAAGAAGATCCTTATTGGAAATAGATTGACTCCCGGCAAAATTTGTAACAGAACCTGTCTTTTCCTTGTGTTTCCTAAGTGAGTTAATATCAATTCCATTTTTATTAATCATGCACCCTTTCGAATCACTTGCTGCAATTATTGTTGCTCCCTGCTCTTCTACTAATTGGGCCGCAAATTGTCCTGCATTGCCGAATCCTTGAACAACGACTTTAGCATTTTTCATATCGATATTCAGCTTTTTTGCTGCCTGCCTAACAGTAATAGCAAGACCTCTTCCCGTTGCCTCATTACGTCCAAGAGATCCTCCAATCTGAATCGGTTTACCTGTGATCACTTCGGGCTGTATGTAGTTGCCTTTGATTACTGAAAATGTATCCATAATCCATGCCATTTCTCTTCCACTAGTGTAAACATCAGGGGCGGGAATGTCTTTGTAGGGGCCAATGATATCTGAAATTCCATATGCATACCTTCTAGTCATTCTCTCCAACTCTCCTTCAGACATGCTTTTTGGATCACATATTATACCACCCTTTCCACCACCAAAAGGGATATTTGCTATGGCGCACTTCCAAGTCATCCACATAGAAAGTGCCTTAACTTCATCAATAGTTACTTGCGGATGGTAACGTATACCTCCTTTAAAAGGACCCAAGGCATCGTTATGCTGAGATCGAAAACCCGTAAAAACTTTAACGGAGCCATCATCCATTTTAACAGGAATAGATATCGTCAACACTCTCTTTGGTTGAGCCAAAAATTGATGTATACCATTGTCAAGTCCAATCAGTGATGAAACTTCGTCTAGTTGTGTAAGTGCTACTTCAAATGGATTGATTCCACTATTTGCAGAATTTGACATTACGTGAGTTGAAAAAATCACATATTTAAATTTTGAAGGGAATCGAGTTTCTTTAAATCATTTGTTAATCTTTTCGGATATAAGGAGCCTCAATTTCTCGTCATTTTTGTTAACATGGTCTATTCCCAAAGATTCGGCTATCAATTCAAGTTTGTGTCGTTCACTATCCACTGCACCGGCTATACGCGGTCCAGCATAACTAGATTCAGCTTCCATCCTTTGTCTAAGGGAAATCGCACGCATCTTTTCAAATTCTCCCATTGCTTTTCCTATGGTTCTTGAGAATTCAGGTAATTTCTTTGAACCAAATAAGAGTATTACAATAAGCAATCCAATAATTATCCACTCTGAACCACCGATGTTCATCTGGTAATTGGCAAGCATGCGATGGTGTATTATCAAACAGAATGAAAAATAAGTCTTTGCCAAAAAAGGACAATCTTAAAATCTTAAGTTTGGGAATACTTCAAGATACTTTTAGCATATCTGAGAAAATTCAAACTAACGTCAACATCAACGAAATCCGAAAATAATTCCGGTAACAAAGACAAGATTCATTAATGCTAGACGCCAATCCTATTTCAGTAAATGATATACGAAAGGGAACAGATTACCCTGGAAATTAGATCGTTTATAGAATCCTTAAATCATGAATGTAAAGCAGGCGCAGTAGTTGTAGTAGAGGGAAAAAAGGATGGAATTGCCTTGCGAGAAGTAGGATTCAATGGAGAGATTTTGGTTTACAATAATTTTAAAGGAATCATTAATCTTGTAGACTATTTATCCAGAAAAGGAAAAAAAGTCATTCTTTTACTTGATAGAGACAAGAAGGGCAAAGCTCTTACATCAAAAATTATAAGAAAACTAGATCTGTTGTGTCCCCATGACAGTTTGTATTACAAAAAATGGTTTGTGAAGATGACCAGGGGTAAGATTACATGTGTAGAAAACCTGTCAAAATATTGTTTGCGGTTTGTGGAGAATTAGCGTAAAAATACAATTCCGTCAGTGCATTAATCTAAGTTTATATCTGTTATGACCTATTCTAAGATTTGATGCAAAGAAGCATTGTAAATAGCTATGAGCTGAGGAATGATTTTCCAATTTTCAAGAAGAAAATTAATGGCAAGGATCTGGTATACCTCGATAATGCTTCTACTACTCAAAAGCCATATTCGGTGATAAATTCGATAACTGATTTTTATTCGAATTATAACTCTAATATTCATAGAGCGGTTTATCAACTCGCAGAAGAAGCTACAGAACTCTATGAGCAATCTCGTAAGAAAATTGCAAATTTTATAAACGTGCGTCCCGAAGAGATCATCTTCACAAGGAACACAACTGAATCAATAAATCTTATTGCGCATTCTTGGGCGAGGTCGAATCTTAAGAAGGACGACGTTATAGCCATAACCGAAATTGAACATCATAGTAATATCGTACCTTGGCAGATATTATGTCAAGAAATCGGAACGCGTTTAGAATATGTAGGAATAGATGAAAGCGGATTTTTGGATATTGAATACTTGATTGAATTGATTTCGTCAAGAAAAGTAAAATTGGTTTCGATAAGCCATATGTCAAATGTTCTTGGCACTATAGTACCAATTGAAAGGATCGTTAAAACTGCACATCAATACGACATACCGGTGATTGTGGATGGTGCACAATCAGTGCCACATATGCCCGTAGATGTGAAAAAATTGGACTGTGATTTTTTGGTCTTTTCTGCGCATAAGATGTTAGGCCCAACTGGAGTCGGAGTATTATATGCAAAGAAGGAATTACTTGAAAAGATGAAACCGTTCATGGCTGGTGGCGATATGATAAAGGAGGTTTTTAAATTTCACACAAATTACAACGAAGTGCCATACAAGTTTGAGGCAGGTACTCCTAACATCGCAGATGTAGTTGGCTTTGGGGCAGCTGTCGAATATCTGGAAAAAATTGGGATGGAAAATATAAGGAAACACGAAATTTATTTAACCGAATACGCTCTTGAATCAATGCAATCATTGAAGTATATTACAATATATGGTCCCATGGATTCCAAATTCAGAGGAGGAGTAATTTCATTTAATATTGCAGATATTCATCCTCATGATCTTGCAACAATAATGAATGATCATGGAATTGCTATAAGGTCTGGTCATCATTGCGCACAGGTATTGATGCAGCGACTTGACGTACCAGCTACTTCGAGGGCTAGCTTTTACATTTATAATACTAAAGAAGAAATAGATATGCTCGTTAATGCTATTAAAGAAGCAGGGAGAATCTTTAAGATATGAGCGATGATATATACAGGGAGATCATATTAGATCACTACAGGAATCCAAGAAATAAGGGCAAATTGGAAAATGCCGATGTTACAGTTCATGACAGTAACCCTCTATGTGGAGATGAAATTGATATGCATTTGAAGGTAAATGATGGTGTGATCAGCGACGTAAAATTTGAAGGAAAAGGATGTGCTATTAGCCAAGCAAGTGCCTCGATGTTAACTGAAATGGTCATGGGTAAAGATTTGAATGTAATAAAAGATTTGAAAAAGGAAGACATTCTTGA
>Ga0184627_10001097_pt1 | contig 10828 bp, 11 predicted proteins | sample PLM3_127_b1_FD_133150 | JGI IMG/M metagenome (GOLD analysis project Ga0184627, IMG submission 133150) | Groundwater sediment microbial communities from an aquifer in East River, Colorado, USA - PLM3_127_b1 | ecosystem: Environmental > Terrestrial > Soil > Riparian zone | place: USA: East River...
CGAGTTGGAAATCCGGTGACAAATTTGCCGGAGCGCGGCGCCCGACTGGCAAGGCGCAACGACCGAGAATATCGGGAATATTTGAGGGAGGAGCAACGCAGCCAGACGGGATGCCCCGCCCGGAAAATGTCAGTGGATTTCCAACTCGGGACACTAGGTTGGCGTCTGGCCTGAAGCGGTCGGGATGCCCGGAATCTTGCCTGTTGCCAGCTCCTGATCGATCAGCAGCAGTCCCAACCCCGCGGATCCGACCAGCTTCAGACGGCCGAGGATCGCGCGAGCACTTGCCTCCTCCTCCATCTGCTCGTTGACGAACCACTGCAAGAGCATCTGCGCGGGATGGTCGGTCGTGCGCACGGCCATTTCGTACAGGTTGTTGATCGAGGCGGTGACTTCCCGCTCGTTCCGCAACACTTGTTCGACCAAAGCTTCCGCCGATGGCCACTCCGAGGGCGGCTGCGCCACCGCGGGCAGCGTAGCTTTCTGATCGCGCTCGATAAGATGATCGATGATCTTGCTGGCGTGCATCAGCTCATCGCCCGATTGGTTGCGTATCCACAACGCGAACCCCGGCAGATCGTGCGCGGCAAGCCAGATGGCCATGGCGAGGTACTCGTGGGCCGCACGGAACTCCAGCGTGAGATGTTGGTTCAGACCCTTCAGCAGCTCTGCGTTCATAGGCGTGGTCAGACCCGCCCGCACCGTGAGCCTCACGCAGGCCTCAACTCACGGTGCAGGCTTGTGCTGATCGATCGGTTAGGGAAATTGAAGGCGGCCGGTGTCTTGCTCCGAACCCGGCAGCAGTTCGCCGTCGAGCGCGCCTCCCTCGGCCGGACGTGCCGGCGCTGCAGCCGGCGCTCGCCGTGGCCGTGCTGCCTTTCTTGCGCGCTTGCGTGCGGTCTTGGCTGACTTCGCAGACTTGCGCGCAGTCTTCCTGCCTCCCGCTGCTTTCCTGGCCGTCTTGCGCTTGGACGCCGCCTTCTTTCCTCCGCCGCGCCCGGTCTTCCGTCTCGCACGCTTCGCCATACGCGATGCCTCCTGGTGAAGGGGGGGAAAGTATACCCCGAAGCACGCGGCGTTCGCTGAATTTACGTGGAATCTAATCGAGAATTCTTGGGACGAGTGGAATCAGCAGCGGTGTGGTGCGCCCGGGGCGAACCCAACCGTCGAGTCGCAGCCGTTCTTCGAGGAACCGCCGCCGGCTCATCAGTTCCTCCGGGTCAAGGGACCTCTCGGTCAGCGTGCGGCCGTCATTCGTCGTCCAGACCAGCTCGAATCCCTCGCTTTCGCCGGACTGACGTATCTCGCACTGCAGCCGTTCGCCAGGGCGCTCGAAGAACCAGATCATCCGCGCCGTTCTATCGGGTGCGGAAATGTTCATCTGTAGGCGGGGTGGCCCGGTCCAATTGTGCCGCAACGAGAAATCGCGGGAAAGACCGATATAATGGCCGAGCGAAGGAGATGAAGGTCGACGTCACACGCCTACGGCACGATTGGACGGTCGCTGAGATCGAGGCGATCTACGACGCGCCGCTCCTCGATTTGGTGCTCCAGGCCCAGCTCGTGCACCGCGCACATCATCGACCCAACGAAGTGCAGGGGTGCGTCCTGTTGAATGTCAAGACGGGTGGATGCCCCGAGGACTGCCACTATTGTCCGCAATCCGCGCACTACGAGACCGGGTTGACTCGCCGCGGGCTGCTCAGCGTCGAGGAGGTGCTGACGGCGGCCAGCCGGGCGTGCGCGCAGGGCGCGACCCGATTCTGCATGGGTGCCGCGTGGCGGGAGGTCACCTCAGGGCCGGATTTCGATCGAGTTCTGGAAATGGTGGCCGGCGTTCGCGCGCTCGGGCTCGAGGCGTGTTGCACGCTCGGCATGCTCACGCAGGGTCAGGCCGACGAGCTCGCCCACGCGGGGCTCACCGCGTATAACCACAATCTCGATACGTCGCCCGAATACTACGGGCAGATCATCACGACACGCACCTACCAGGAGCGCCTCGATACGCTCGGACGGGTCAGGCGCGCGGGCATCACGGTGTGCTGCGGCGGGATCATTGGCATGGGTGAGGATCGGCGCGATCGGTCCCGGTTACTTCAGCAACTTTCGACGCTCGACCCGCATCCAGAGAGCGTGCCGATAAACCTTCTCGTCCGCGTGGAAGGAACGCCGCTGGCCGATCGACCGGCGGAAGAGCCGCTCGAACTGGCGCGCATGATTGCGACCAGCCGTTTGCTGATGCCGCGGTCGATGGTGCGATTGAGCGCCGGCCGGTTGTCGCTCTCCGAGGAGGCTCAGGCACTCTGCTTCCTTGCAGGCGCGAACTCCGTGTTCCTGGGTGATCGACTGCTGACGACGCCGAATCCGTCGGCAGAAAGCGATCGTCGATTGTTCGATCGCCTCGGATTACGGTTGCAGGCCCCCGACCCTGCGCAGGTTTCTGTGAACGGTCCCCATGCCTGAAGTGCTCAAAGCGCGGCTGCGCGCGCGCCTCGAGGAGCTTCAACAACAGCAACTCCTGCGGACGCTCCTCCCGCCTACGGGAAGCGATCTGTCCTCGAACGATTATCTGGGCCTCGCCAATCATCCCCTGCTGAAGGCGCGGATGATGGACGCGGTCGAGCGCGAAGGATGCGGCAGCACCGGGTCGCGCCTGTTGAGAGGCGAACGTGAAAGCTTCGCGGCGATCGAGCGCCGATTTGCCAGCTTCAAACGCACCGAGCGGTCGTTGTATTTTTCGAGTGGATACTTGGCCAATCTCGCAGTGCTGACCACGTTTCCGGAGGCCGGCGACCTCATTCTGTCGGATGAGCGAAACCATGCGAGCCTCATCGACGGCAGTAGGCTGTCGGCGGCAAAACGAGTGGTATTCCCTCACAACGACATCGCTGCGGTCGGTCGACTGCTCGATGAGTATCACGGCACCGGGCAGATCTTCGTCGTCACAGAATCTTTGTTCAGCATGGATGGTGACAGTGCGCCGCTTGCCGAGTACGCGGCCCTTTGCCGCGCCACGCGTGCGGCGCTCGTGGTTGATGAGGCACATGCCGTTGGCATCTTCGGCGAACGAGGCAGCGGGCTGATTGAGAGCACCGGTACCGACGAAGACGTGTTCGTATCGGTCAATACGGCAGGTAAAGCGCTGGGAGTGGCGGGCGCGTTCGTGGCCGGTCCCGAGTGGGCGATCGACTACCTCGTTCAACGTGCGCGCTCCTTTATCTTCTCGACCGCACCACCTCCTTCGGTCGCCGCCGCGCTGCACGCGAGCCTGACGCTCATCGCGAACGAGCCTGAGCGCCGCGCTGCGTTGGTGGATCGCGCGCGGCACCTCCGTACGCGTCTTGCAGAAGCTGGGATCCCCGTGCCGGATGGCTCTTCCCACATCGTCCCGGTGATTCTCGGCGAGAACGATCGAGCGGTCAGCGTCGCGCAGGCACTGCAGTCACAAGGCTTCGACGTGCGTGCCATTCGTCCCCCGACAGTCGCGCCCGGCACCGCTCGGCTGCGGCTGTCCGTGAACCTCAACGTCACTGAAGTCACGCTGGATCGGTTCGTGGCCGCACTCGCCGCGGCCGTCGGAAAATCGCTGCCGTGCTCCGCGGCCTCTTCGTAACAGGAACCGACACCCACGTGGGCAAGACGGCGGTGGCTGCCGCTCTTGTCCACCGGTATCGCCGTCTGGTCCCACTGCGGTATTGGAAGCCTATCCAGACGGGCATTGAAAGCGACGATGACACAGCGGAAGTGTGTCGTCTGACCGGGTGGGGGGCGAATGATGTGCTGTCGTCGGGTGTCCGTTTGCCCCGCCCTGTCTCGCCGCATCTTGCGGCGAAGCTGAGCGGACAACCCATCGCCACCACGCCGCTGGTCGAGTCGATTCGCGCGGAACGCGGGCCGGCGCGATGGATCGTCGAGGGCGCTGGCGGCGTGCTCGTGCCGATTAATGAGTTGGACACCATGATCGATTTGATCGTGCAGCTGGCGCTGCCAGTGGTGGTGGCCGCGCGAACCGCGCTCGGGACCATCAACCACACGCTGCTCACGCTGGAAGCGCTTCGCAGCCGATTGGTTCAGACGGCCGGCGTCGTCATGGTGGGTCCGCGTGAGCCGGACACCTGCGCCGCAATCGAGCACTACGGCCGTGTCGCTGTGCTTGCCGAAATGCCCCGATTCGATCCGCTCAGCAGCGAGCAGCTCGCGGCCTGGTCGGTCTGCCATCTCGACCCTGAGTCGAGGCTGCTGGAATTCCTTCGATGACTGAGCCCGACGGCCTCGTCGAACGCGATCGCAGGCGCGTCTGGCATCCGTATACACAGATGCTGACGCGGGCAGCGCCGCTGCCGATTGTGAAAGGCGAAGGCGTGTACCTTTACACGGAAGACGGCCGCCGGCTGCTGGACGGCATTTCCTCCTGGTGGGTCAACATTCATGGGCACGCCCACCCGAAGCTGAACCAGGCGCTGTCGGATCAGGTGCGGGTGCTCGAGCACGTCGTCTTTGCGAGCTGCACCCACGTCCCTGCCGTCGAGCTGGCCGAGCGGCTCGTGGCGGTGCTGCCGTCCGGCCTGACCCACGTGTTCTACTCGGACAACGGTTCCACTGCCGTCGAGGTCGCGGTGAAGCTGGCCTGCCAGTATTGGCAGAACATCAACCAGCCGCCCCGCCGCATCTTCGTGGCGCTTCATCACGGATATCACGGCGATACGGTGGGCGCGATGTCCGTCAGCGACGAATCCATCTTCACGCGCGCATTTTCTCTGCTGCGCTTTCCGGTGGTGCGGGCGCACGCACCGTACTGCTACCGGTGTCCGCTCGGACTCCAGCGGGATACCTGCAGTGTCGATTGTCTGGGGAGCCTCGAAGCGGCCCTGAACACCCATGGCGATGCCGTTGCCGCGGTCCTCATCGAACCGATGCTTCAGGGCGCTGGTGGAATGATCGTGTGGCCCTCGGAATACCTGGCAGGTGTCCGTCGCTTGTGTGATCAGTACGGCACGCTGCTCATCGCTGACGAGGTGCTTACTGGCTTCGGACGCACCGGCCGCATGTTCGCCAGCGAGCATGCGCGGGTCACGCCGGATATCATCTGCCTGTCGAAAGCGCTTACCGCGGGATACCTGCCGCTTGGCGCCACAGTGGTCACCGAACGTGTATATGAAGCGTTTCTGAGCCACGATCGCACGAAGACTTTTTTTCACGGGCATTCGTTCACCGCCAACCCCCTCGCGTGCGCAGTGGCGCTTGCCAGCCTCGACCTGTTCGAACAGGGACGCGTGCTCGATCGGGTATGCGTTCTCGAGAGAAAGCTGCGCGAAGGTCTGTCGCCGCTGCGAAAATTGTCGGTTGTCGGCGACGTGCGCGTCATTGGCGGCGTCGGCGCGGTGGAGCTGGTCGCTGACAAACAGACACGGGGCGGATATCTTGATGAGCGTGGGCCCCGGCTAGCGGACGCATTTCTCGAGCGTGGGCTGTTGCTTCGGCCGCTCGGCAACGTGGTCTACTTCATGCCGCCGTACGTCATCACCGAAGAAGAGACCGATTGGGCGCTGGAGCAGATTGCTGAAGTGCTCGAGGAAATGGACCGTGGACAGTAGGATGTCATCTTCAAACCCCGAAACGCCATTGCCGCCGGGAGTGCCGCGCTATCGGCCGCGCGAACGGTTCTGGCCGTATGCCGATCTGCCCGAGCAGCCTACCGCGGAAGAGCTCGCCGGGATGGATCCCGATCTCTATGCGGCGCTGTTCGGCAGACCGCCGCGACCGTTCTCCATCACGCTCGTGTTTCCCCGCGTCGAATCGCCCGAGTACGAGCGCGCAGTGGCGCTGGCGCGTGCGTCGGCAGAGTATCGCGAAACCGGAACCGGCGATGCCTTCCGCCATCGCGCCCGGTTCTGGCCGACCGATGCCCTGAAGCTGCGCGACTTGTTCGAGATCATCGACCCCTTTCCTGATAGCGAGGTCCTCATCGACGATCGGCCCGTGCCCTATGCGCGCGAGCTCTGGTTGCCGCTCGTCTGGTTTCTGATTCCTCGCTGAGGCACCTCAGCGCGGCTCCCGCTCCATGACGCAGCCTTCCGACCTCGAACGGGATCTTCGGCTTCTCGAGGTGGAGCTGCGCAAGCTGGAATCCGAATACACCATGTTCTTTTCCGGGCGACTGCCCAAGCCGCCGTGGGAGACGCGCAGCCGCGTCGAGGCGCTCGTCAAGCGGCTCGACCGCGCGCACATCCAGAACTACGGCGACCGATTTCGCTTCAGCACGCTGCAGACACGGTTTGCCACCTTCAGCGAGCTGTGGGAGCGGGGTATGCGCGCGCGCGAAGAGGGACGCCCGGGCCCGTTCGCGCCGCGTCCCGCTGCTCCCCTCGCGCCGGCGAAGGGTCAGGATCGTCTGGTGCACGTGACGGCATTTCACGACCCACTCAACGAAATGGATAAACTACACACCCTCTACGACCGGCTCGTGGATGCGCGGCGAGAAGTGGGCGAGGAGAGCGTCCCGTTCCACAAGTTCGCCGACCTGGTGAACGGTCAGGTCAAGCGCCTGCGCAGAGGCGGCGTCGAAGAGGTGGCGTTTCGAGTCTCGGTGAAAGACGGCCGCGTGAACTTCAGCGCGCGCGGGTTGAAAGGAACGAAGGAGGAGGGGACGCCGTGAGGGCGGGCTGCCAGATCCAGGTGCCGGCTGCCCTGGGGGCCGGCACCTGGCAAAGATGGTTCAGTTCAGATCTTGGTGACGTTGCCGGCCTGCGGGCCCTTCGGACCGTCAACGATCTCGAACTCAACAGCCTGGCCTTCCTCGAGGGACCGGAAGCCAGCACCCTGGATGGCAGAGTAGTGGACAAAGACGTCGCTGCCACCCTCGCGTTCGATGAACCCATACCCCTTGGCGTTGTTGAACCACTTGACCTTGCCTTGAATGCGCATCGTTCTTCTTCCCTGCTTGCTATCGCGGCGCCGTGCGCCGCGGCGGGGTGCCTGACACGGCCACCGCGCCTGGTACCCCAAGTACACCGACCCCCGGGTCGAAATCCGTCCCGGAGGCACAAAAAAAAGACCGCACGCGCGGCCCGGACGATAATAACGGAGGTTGCACGTCCAGTCAACCGGCCGTCTCGCTTGCGCTAAGCTTCACTCGCCGCTTACTCCGATGCCTCGCGCTCTCCTCAGCGTGTCCGACAAGACGGCCGTGATTGATCTTGCCCGCGCGCTCGTCGCACGAGGGTACGACATCATCTCCACTGGTGGCACCTCTCGCGCCCTTCAGGCAGCCAACGTCCTGGTCACCGGCGTTTCGGACGTCACGGGTGTGCCCGAGATGCTCGATGGACGAGTGAAGACGCTGCATCCAGCCGTGCATGGTGGCATTCTGGCGCGCCGGAACCGGCCCGAAGACCTCCAGGCGCTCGCCCGCCATCGCATCGGCCTCATCGATATCGTGGTGGTCAATCTGTATCCCTTCGTGCGGGCAGCGGCTAATCCAGACACGCCGTTCGAGGCGTTGATTGAAGAAATCGATATTGGGGGGCCGTCGCTTCTCCGCGCTGCCGCCAAAAACTTTTCCGATGTGCTGGTGATCGTGTCGCCGTCCGATTACGGTCGGGCGCTCGAGGAGCTGGACCGCGCGGGCGGGCCGCGCCCCGAGTTCCGATTCGAGCTTGCGCGCAAGGCCTTTGCCCACACGGCGGCCTACGATTCGGCGATTGCGGCCACGCTCGCCGCGGTGGAAGCGAATGGACATGGCTTCACGCGGCACGCTGAGACGGTGCTTCCGGCGCGACTCGCGCTGGGATTGACGAAGATCAGAGATCTCCGCTACGGCGAGAATCCGCACCAATCCGCCGCGTGGTACGCCGCCGACCCGCCGTCCGCTCTCGGCGCTGCACAAGTGTTGCAGGGGAAGGAGCTGTCGTTCACGAACCTGCTCGATCTCAACGCCGCTGCCCGGATCGTGCTGGAGTTCGAGGAACCGACGGCTGCGGTGATCAAACACACCAACCCGTGCGGCGCCGCCGTGGGCCGGACCAGCGTCGAGGCCTACGTCCGTGCCCGCGACGCCGACAGTCTCGCCGCCTTCGGCGGCATCGTCGGATTGAATCGCCCGATCGATGAGGAAACAGCGAGAGCGATCACGGCGACCTTTATCGAAGCGGTCATCGCGCCCGGTGTTGCGGATGCCGCCCGGCCGATCCTTGCAGCCAAACCCAACATGCGCGTCGTGGTGGCCGATCTGCAGAACGCGGCGCGCGGATCGCTTGACCGCCAGGAAATTCGCACGATTCTCGGCGCGGCGCTGGTGCAGGAAGGCGATCGCGTCCGCGAAGCGTGGAGCCCATGGGGGACGGCAACAGCCGCTGAGGTCGGGCTGAAGGTCGTGACGCGACGCGGGCCAACCGGAGCCGAATGGCAGGCGCTTCGATTCGCGTGGCGCATCTGCGCGCACGTGAAGTCGAACAGCGTCATCTTTACGTCCGAGACTCAGACGCTGGCGATCGGTGCAGGGCAGATGAGCCGGGTGGACGCGGTCAAGGTGGCGACGATGAAGGCTGGCGATGCGTCGAAGCTGAAGGGATCTGCCGCCGCGTCGGACGCGTTTTTTCCGTTTCGCGATGGGTTGGATGCTGTCGCGGAAGCCGGAGCGACTGCCGTCGTGCAGCCCGGCGGCTCGGTTCGCGACGCCGAGGTGATTGCCGCGGCCGACGAGCATGGGCTGGCGATGGTGTTTACGGGACGGCGGCATTTCAGGCACTGACATCCTCGGCATACCGAATACCGAATGCGGAATGTCGAAATACCCACATACGGAATGGGACGTTGATTAGAGTGCGCGAGTGGCCCTCACGTGATTCGCTCGCGATTCGACCCGCTCCCTTCGTGGCCGCGACCGTTGGGTATGTCGGCCTTGCCATCGCCCTGACGTGGCCGCTGGTCCTGCAAATCAACACGGCCGTTCTTCACGATCCGGTCGATCCGCTCATGAGCGCCTGGATCCTGTGGTGGAACGCGCATCACATGCCTTTCGTGGCCGACTGGTGGAATGGGCTGCAGTTCTATCCGACTGCGGGCACATTGGCGTTTTCCGATCACCGCGTCGGCTTGAGTCTCATCACGTCGCCGATTCAATGGCTCGGCGGGTCGCCGATTCTGGCCTACAACATCGTGCTGCTCCTGACGTTCGTGCTGTCCGCGCTTGCTGCGCACGCACTCGCCTTCGTGCTGACGCGGCGTCATGCCGCGGGCCTGGTTGCCGGCCTGACGTTCGGTTTCTGTCCCTATCGGATCGCGCAGATCCCGCATCTGGAAATTCTCGCGAGCTACTGGATGCCGGTTACCCTGCTGGCGCTGCACCGCTACATCGCCACGGATCGAGCGAAGTGGCTCGTCGTATTTGCGCTGGCCTTGTGGCTTCAGGCGCTCTCGTGTAGCTATTACTTTTTTTTCTTCTCTGTCATTCTTGTGCTGTGGGTCATGTGGTTCGTACGGCCGGGAGAGTGGCGACGCCTGCGTGCTGTCGGGCTTGCATGGGCAACAGGAGTGCTCGCCATACTTCCGGTGCTTCTGCAGTACCGCGCTATCTTGCAGCGCCTTGGTCTCTCGCGCGACATCAGTGAAATCGAATTCTTCAGTGCCGACATTACCGGTGTGGTAAGAGTGGCACCGTCGCTGGCGTTCTGGAAGGCCCTTCCGGCGCCGATCCGGCCGGAGGGAGAGCTTTTTCCTGGTGCGGTCATCGTGGCCGTGATCATTGTGGCGTTGCTGCTTACCACGAACAGCAAAGCACCCACCAGGACGCCCTGGCGGCTTCGGCAGTTGTTGTTTGGATGGGCGGCCGTGGAGGCCATCGCCGCCATGAGTGCGGTCGTATTCGGTCCCTGGCGGATCGGATGGAACAATGTCAGGTTGCTCTCGGTGACCACACCCGACAAACCGTTCTCGATTGCCTTCGCGTGCCTCGCGCTGGGGATTGTGTCTGGCCCGCGTTTCGTGACCGCCTTCCGTGCGCGATCGGCGTTCGCCTTCTACCTTGCAGCTGCGCTCGTGGCGTGGGTATTGAGCTGGGGTCCCTCACCTCGGTTTTTGGATCGCGTTGTTCTCTACAAGGCGCCGTATACCTGGCTGATGATCTTGCCAGGCTTTCACGATGGCCTGCGCGTGCCGGCGAGATTCGCGATGGTCATGATGTTGATGCTCGCGGTGGCCGGAGCGCTCGGATTGATGCGGTTGCTCGAGCATCTGCCGCGGCGCAGATTCCTGCTGTGGACCGCAATCGTGGCGGTTGGGATTGTCGCCGATGGTTGGATGAGCGGCATGCCGTTCGCCGCACCCCCGATACCTTGGTCCGCGCCTCCTGGCACGGATCTGCGGCAGGTCTCAGCCGTTCTCGAACTGCCACTGGGAGATGTCGGGCAGGATACGGCCGCCTTCTATCGGAGCATGAACCACGGGCGACCCGTCGTGAACGGTCTCAGCGGCTATTTTCCGCCACATTACCCCGTGCTTCAGTTGGCGCTGGAGGAACACGACGAACAGGCTCTCCACGCGCTTGCTGCACACGGCCCGTTGTTGGTCGTGATCGATCGCAAATCTGATCCGGAGGCGAACTGGAGGTCGTACATTTCCCGATTCGCCGGTGCGGCGTCATTGGGTTCCACGGCAGATCGCACATTCTTCCTCTTGCCACGCAGTCCGCAGTCAGCAGAACCCGAGCTTGGTTCCAAGTTGGAGATCCGCCGCGTGAGCGCAAGTACAGGACAGGTCAACATCCGGGACGTGCTGGACGGCGATCGGAACACACGCTGGTCCAGCGGCGTCCCGCAAAAGGGCGACGAGC
>Ga0184627_10001099_pt1 | contig 10826 bp, 5 predicted proteins | sample PLM3_127_b1_FD_133150 | JGI IMG/M metagenome (GOLD analysis project Ga0184627, IMG submission 133150) | Groundwater sediment microbial communities from an aquifer in East River, Colorado, USA - PLM3_127_b1 | ecosystem: Environmental > Terrestrial > Soil > Riparian zone | place: USA: East River...
CGGCGCTAACCTATCCTTGAGGTACGGCTTCGAATCGGCGCAAATCCGTTTCGCGCCATCCAGCTTTTCGCCGCGAATTTTTGCTTCCAGTTCCGACAATCTCTGAGGCTTGGGCCCGACGCAGCCAACGGCGAGCCGCGCATCTTCTACGGCGCCGTTTTGCAGTTTCGCGGCGACAGCCACGTTAAGCGTGGGACGCTGGTAGCGGTGAACTCGAAGGTACGCGGCGCACCATCCGACGGGCAAGGGCGTCACCAAGACTTTTTGCAGGAGCTCGCCCGGCTCGAGCCCGGTCGAGTACATGCCGAACAAAAAATCAGACAATGCAATCTGTCTGAGGCCGTCTTTGCGCGCGAGCACAACCTCCGCTTCGTGAAGAAGGAGGGCTGTTCCGGGATCGGAATGGGGGTCATTAAAGCAAAGATTCCCACCCAACGTGCCCTGATTGCGAACCCGGATATTCGCGATTCGAGACTCGGCATCGGCGAGCAAGGGCAAGCGTTCGCGAATCAGAGGATCGGTTTCTAAACGGCGGTGTGTGACAGTTGCCCCGATTTGAACTGTTTGACCGTCCCAACAGATTTCGCTTAGTCCGCTGATGCATTTAATGTTGATGAGGTACTCCGGATGGACCATTCCGTAGCGGAGGAGAAGAATCAGCTCGGCACCCCCCGCATAGATCGTAGCCCTCTCGCCCAGACGAACCAACTCCGCCGAAGCTTGTTCTATGTTGGTGGGAGTTAGTACTCGAAACGGCTGCAGCACTTAGATTTTCCCTAGAGCTTTTAAAATTTTTTCCGGGGTGATTGGCACCGATCTTATTCGGACCCCGAGCGCGTCGTAAACGGCATTGCCAACGGCTGGCGCAACCGCCGTGATCGAGGTCTGCGACATCCCCTTGGAGCCGAAGGGCCCCGGGCCGTCTTCGTTCTCGAGGATGATCGTGCGGAAATGCTCTGGAATATCCTGCATGGTCGGAAGCCGATATTGAAACGGGTCGGCATTCAATAAAAGTCCGTCTTGATACACGGTTTCTTCGAATAGCGCGTGACCGAAACCCATCACGGCGCCGCCCTCGAGCTGTCCCTTGGCCGAATTGAAATGAAGCACCTTTCCCGCATCCGACACCACGGAATATTGAAGCACCTTGATCTCCCCGGTTTCACGGTCGACTTCCAACTCCACGGCTGCCGCGCTCGCTGCCCAGTGGTCCAAGCCGCCAAAAGCGCCTCGACCCGAGGGCGGGCTGTAAGAGCCGATCGCTTTCAATACCGAGTTATCACCGAGAGTCTTGATGCCGGCTGCGATGTCGCCGAACGAAAAGCTCTGTTCGGCGCGCCATAATCGACCATCTGCAACCCTCCACTCGCTCGGATTTCCCCCTTTGATTTCGCAGGCGACGTTGACCAATTCCTGCTTCAAATTTTCACAAGCGTTCTTGACGGCATTTCCCAATTGAATCGTGGTTCGTTGGGCGTTGACGCCGCTAAAGGGCAATCTGACGGCCGTGTCCGGCTCGCCAACGATGATCTGGCTGCGCGGCAGTTCCAGAGTTTTCGCGGCAATGATGGCGATCAAATTGTAGATTCCTTGGCCCGGATCGGGGGCGTTGTGATCGATCTTGACATTGCCGCGAACATCGACGGTGGCCATGGCGTAGGCCCGTCCGCCTCCCTGATTGCCATTTCTCAAAGTGAGAACCAGGGCTCTTCCTTTCGCGGACGGAGACAGCGGGTTCGAGTCTGAACGTCCGTGGCGCTCCGTGGAGGAATAGCCATCCCAGTCAATCGCCGCCGCCGCCTTGTCCATCATGTCCAGGTAGTCGGCGTCCATCGGGGGCGTCCCCTCGGCGACGAATTCGCCCCGGCGCAGAACGTTTTTCTTTCTGAAGTCCGTAGGGTCAACATCCGTCTTTCGGGCGACGCTGTCGATCAGGCACTCGATCGCCCAGGTTGTTTGAAACTTGCCGGTCGCGCGTGTGTGGCTCGCCGGGACTTTATTGGTGTAGGCGCAGCGCGCCTTGATGCGCACGTTCGGGATGCGGTAGCAGCCCCAGGCCGAAATGACCATATTGTGCGTCGCCAAAACCGCGCCCGTCGTATAGGCCCCGGTATCGATAATCATGTCAACATCGAGCGCCGTAAGCGTTCCGTCAGATTTTACACCTACTTTGGCCGTGTAGATCATCCCGTGACGGGCGGTCGTTCGGAAACTGGCTTCCGTGGTAGGAAGGGTTTTCACGGGGCGCCCGCATTTGCGGGAAAGAAACAGTGCGGCAAGCATGTAGTTCGTCACGTTTTTAGCTCCGAAATGGCCGCCAACGTACGGAACCCTGAAACGCATGCGCTCTCGATCAATTTGAAAAAAGTCCGCCATCTCATCGCTGTCCCGAAAAGGCGCGTCTGTTGACCCCCAAATAATCGCCTCATCGTTCAAAAATTGGGCGACACACCCACCGACATTTTCCATTGGATGATGGAACATAGAGGGTGACGTGTACGTTTCCTCGAAAATGCGTGCCGCTTCGCGGAAACCACGTTCCACGTTGCCCCATTCCAATCTATCTTCTAACAGCAGATTTGTTCCTTTACTTTCATGAACAATCGGAGCAGAAGCGCTGAGCGCCGCGACGGCATCAAAGACGGGCTCCATCGGCTCGTAGTTGACCTCAATCAACTCCACAGCTTTTTGCGCTGTGCGCAGGTCATCGGCAGCTACGGCGGCAACCAACTCGCCATGAAAGCGTACCTTATCGAGAACCACCAAGGGCTGATCATCGGGCAGAGGACCGGACAACGTTTTGACCATGTACTCGTATCTCGGTGTGTGAAGCATGGGACTTAGACCGTTAAGATGTTCCCGATCCAATATCGCGATGACCCCGGGAAGTTTCTCTGCTTTAGAAGAGTCGATGGAGAGGAGACGCGCGTGCGAGTACGGACTGAGAAGCATGGAAGCATAGCTCGTGCCCGCAGGGTTGGGCAGGTCCTCTACGTATCTTGTCTGACCAGTGACTTTATCTCTTAGGTCGAAACGGGGCTCAGCAGTTGGAGAGATGAGGTTACGGGTATCCGCTGGTGTCGTCATGCTTCCCTTTCATCCATGCCCGAGCGTGCCTTGTTAAAGTACACACGAAATTATTCCGGAAGAATCGACGTGTCAAGGGATGACACACACTACCGCACGGTAAATTTGTTCTCTGTTTTTTATCTCAAGCAAGGCCAGCGGCGCAGGAGTTAGTTGTCATGCGCAGGTAGCCGAACACCGCGCGGATATTCCAATTCAGTTCCCGCATCTTCTGCGCTACGCTGGATACGCCCTTGGACTTGATCACACCGATGGCGAAGCGGCGCAAGCGGCTGATGTTCTCGGGGCCGTGGCCGGTGCGGATGAGTCTCGAGGGTCAGGACTTGGATCTTGCTGTGTCCAGATGAAATGCTTTCTTGATCTGCAGGGCGACTCACAGCTGATGAGGAAAATCTGGTGGCGGTCAGCGCCATGCACCTCTGTGGCTGTAGTCGAGATTAAGGGCAAGCATCTCAAAGGAAACGAAGATACGAACTAAAAACGGAAGATAGCCAACTACCTCCAAAAAGTTGGGTATAAAGTGCCGTGGCAGAAACTAGGGGCAGATTTCGAGGACGAGACAGTCCGTTTCCAAGTTCTGGACGAGGGAGAATACGCAGATCGTGACTGCCGAGATGACTTGAATAAATTGCTTGAGTCTGCGGCATACTAACCACCTGACGAAGCGAATGAGGCTTTTTCAGCAGCTGGCTATAGCCTAAGGCGGTGAGAGTACGGATCGCGTGAGGAAACTTTTTATCGCGCCTTTGTCCTTCTCTCCTCTTCGAGTCTCTCCAGGAATGACAGATCGAGCATGTCGGCCGCGTTTAGCTGCATGCCGGAAAGGTCGGTATCGTTGGCGATGACGTTCTCGATGGACTTGGCGGTCACCAGCGGCAGTCCCGGGGTGACCCGGCTGTAGACGTTGATGGTTTCTTCCAGCTCTTCGCTCGCGTTGGTCCGGTAGTATTCGCTGAGAAAGCGCATCGACTTTTCGCGGTTCCTTTCGTCGCGATAAAAATCCATTCCGTCGGCCAGCCCGCGCATGAAATTCATCACCGTCTCTCTGTCCGAGCGGATAAACGAACGCGTGGTCACCACCCCGGAGAGGATGTATTGAAAGTCCTGGGTGGCGAAATCGGGCAGGGGCACATAGCCGGCTTTGCGCGCCCGCAGCGTATGCGGGGTCTGGAAGAGCGAGGCCTGGACATGGCCGGCGGTCAGGGCCGACCATCGCTCCCCCGGCGATCCGATGGGCACGATCGTAACGTCCTTTTCAGGATTCAATCCCAATCGCCGCAGCCCCAGCCGGGCGATGAAATCGGGGCTGGCTCCCAGTTGGCTGACGCCGATCCGTTTTCCTTTCAGATCGTTGGCGTTGCGTATCGAAGGAATCGCAACGATCACATAATCGAACCGGTTGCCCACGGCCCCGATAAAGGTGACCTCCCGGGCGCCGCGCGCCCAGGCGTGAATGGCGGAGGGGCCGGCCGTCAATTGAATGAACAGCTCTTTGGCCAAAAGAGATTGAATCGCGGTCACGCCTCCTGGAATGAAAATCGGTTTAAGCCTCAAGCCATGTTTTTCGAATGAGCCGGAACGGTAGGCAACCCAGAAGTAGCTGCTCGAGCCGCCGAGAAGGTAAGAGGTATTGAGATCTTTCAGTCCCTTCGCCTGGGCTAAGAGATCGGTGGGCGCGATTAAGACGACCGCCACAATCGCCATCAGCCGATAGACGATTCGGATGACCCTACCCTCCCTTCGGCATGACATCTCTGATCATTGCTCTCCGAATTAAGTCGCCACCGAAACAAAATCCGAAATCCGAATATCGAAATCCGAAACAAATTCTAATCTAAATCCGAAACAAACCGAAACACGCAATGCAGAAAACAAAAACTCGAATCCCGAAACGGGCTCGTTTGGAACTTTGTGTTTTTTGATCATTTAGATTTGTTTCGAATTTCGGATTTCGAGTTTCGAAATTGTTCTCTGCCTCTCATTCCTTTGTGGATTTGCGCAAGCCGTCAAAAGTAGCCGTCACTCATTTTTCACCCTCAGTTCGTTTCACGGGCTCGAATCCGGGCCGGAATTTTTTCTCGTCCAGGAACTCGCGCATCCCGCGCGCCCGCGTCTGGTCCGGATCGACCGCGCGCAGCGCCACGCCCTTGGCGGACAGATACTCGTAGGCTTACGCCATGTTCATGTCGCGCACCGCGCGTATCCCTTGTTTAGTGAAAGCAAGCACAGTCGGGCTCTTGGCGATCAGTTCGCGCGCGATCGCCACGGTCTCGTCGCGCAATTTATCCGCCGGCACCGCCAGCCGGGTCGTTGGCTAGCGCGCCGATCTCAGCGCGGCACGGCCGCAACCGAAACTCGGAATATCTCGCGCAAAGACGCAAAGGCCGCAAAGGTGACGGGCCGAGGCCCGTCATCCTGAGCGGATGCGAGGGATCTAAGAAAGATTTCTCCCTTCGGTCGAAATGACAACAAGTCTTCCTTGGCGCGCTTTGCGCCTTGGCGGGAGTCAATTCTTCTGTTCGAGTATTTCAGCTCAAATAAAGTTGCGCAGAGCGCTAAAATTCTCAAGGATGGTGGTACGGAAAGACCGAATGACGATCATATCGGGAGTTTTCCAGAACGTTTCTCGAATGAAATACTGCGACCCCCTCATGCTTCCTTGACAAGCGCGAAGAGCTGAGGCTAGAAGAACTAGATGCCCGCAAGCAAACGCCGCGAACAGCGGAAACTCAAGAGAGACTAAGGAGACTCATCATGGCAATCGGCTTCGAAGACCACTGTTGGAAAGATATCGTCACTCCGGAGATCCTGGAAACCTACACGCCCTATCACCGCCAGACCTACATCGGGCAACGGCCGGCGTTGCTCGCCATCGATCTTTATAACCTCGTCTACCAGGGCGGGCCCAAGCAGCCCCACGAGCTGGTCAAGGAGCACAAAAGCTCCTGCGGCGTCTACGCTTACAATGCGATCAAACCGACCGAAGAGTTATTCGCGCTCTGCCGCTCCCTCAAGCTGCCGATCTTCTACACCACGACGGAAACCCGCAAGGAAGTCAGACCCGACAACGTCTACGCGACCAATCGCCAGCGCGTCGAGATCGATCCCAAGCTCTTCGAGATCCGCGCGGAGTTCAAGCCGCAGCCCGGCGACGTGATCATTTACAAGGAGCGGGCCAGCGGGTTTTTCGGCACGCCGCTGGTGGCGCACCTGACTCAAAGGGGCATCGATAGCCTGATCGTGTGCGGCGAGAGCACCAGCGGCTGCGTGCGCGCCAGCTGTGTCGACGCCTATTCGCTCGGTTATCACGTCTCCATCGTCGAGGAATGCGTCTTCGATCGCAGCCTGCTCTCGCACAAAGTGAACCTCTTCGACCTGCATCACAAGTACTCCGACGTGATGACGCTGGAAGAAGTCAAAGAAAGCCTCCGGCAGGAACGGCCGCGGAAACCTAACTAGAATTTGTTCAAGTCGTTCAAAATGTTCAATTCGTTCAAAACGTCCGAAGACTGACGATTTGAACGGAGCGCAGCGGTTGAACGGTTTGAACCTTTTGAACGCCGTTATCCTAGATTCATGTATTCCACTACCAACGGAATTAGGATCTATTACGCAGTCCGCGGCCAAGGCATCCGGTCATAAATGTCCACAGACTTCTCTGGCGCTGGCCCGATAGATTGGGTTCTCTCCGGCCTCTGCTCTACGACTGTGATCCAACAGTGCTGGCTGCATTCGAACAATCCAGGCTAGCGCCATGACCAGGACGGAAAAGCTGGGAATCGTTTATCGGTCTTTCTCCCAGTTTCACGAGAACGAACGGCTCATCGCCTGGGTGCAGCGCCAGCGCATCATCGTCTGGCTGACACCGCGGCGGCGCAAATTGATCTTGCTTTTCGGCGCGCTGATCGTCGGTTTCCAAGCGACGATACAACGCTACATGAAGTGGGACGACACCGGGGCTCTAACGTGGCTGGTTCCTCCGCTCGCTTTTTCCGTCCTTTTAGCGCTTGTATATTTACTCTACCTGGCTGCGGCGCATTTCCAGAAATTGCCGAGCGTGATCCGGCGGCGCCCGCAGATCTCGCTTCACCTGTTGTTTTGGACATTGCTCGCGTTTCTCTGGCTGACACCGGACGGCGGCGGAGTCCCGCGCAACGCTCTCGTTCTCGTCGCTATCTCGCTGCCGTTCCTGCTGTGGCGCTGCGGCTACATGTTGCTGTCGGGACAACGCGGCAAGGCCCGGAGCTCGACCTTCCGAGACCATCTGTTTTACCTCTGGCCCGTGTGGGGAGGAACCCACACACCGATCGGTAAAGGCGCCGACTACCTGTCACAGTGCGAAGCGCAAACCCCGGAGCGCTACGCCAGGTCGGTGCTAGCGGCGCTCAAATTAATTCTCCTGGCGCTTGCGCTCGAGTGGCTCAGGCTGGTCTTCGGAGCGATACTCTACGGTGAGACCAAAAACCCCGTGACGCGCATGCTCGGCGGCACTAGCCTTGCGCTACCGCGCCTCAACGAACTCGTCACCGGCCAAAAGGCCGGTTCGCTCATGACGAGCTGGATCACCATCTACCTTGACCTCATATGGGCCACGCTGACACACGCCATCCACGGTCACAAGTGGGTGTCGCTCTTGCGGCTCTGTGGCTTCAACGTGTTCCGCAATACCTACAAACCCTTGTTGGCGGAATCGATCGTCGATTTCTGGAATAGGTATTATTATTACTTCAAGGAGCTGCTGGTGGAGTTTTTCTTTCTTCCGACCTACGTGCGCTGCTTCGTCACGCGTCCGAAGCTGCGCATGTTAACGGCGGTCTTCGCGGCCGCCTTCGTCGGCAATATGTACTACCACTTTCTGCGGGCCAACGAAGCCCTCGTCGCGGGCGATCTCGCGTTGGTATGGAAAATTCTGAGCCCACGAATGATCTACTGTTTTGCGCTGGCCCTCGGCATCTATATTTCCATGCTCCGGCAACAGCAACGGCGGGGCAATGTCACGACCGCTAACTCCAGGGACAAAAAATTTGCCACGGTGCGGCGCATCGCGGGTGTCTGGACTTTTTTCGCCCTGGTCAACTATTGGAATACCCGATCGACTGCGTCGATTGCGGATCAGGTCAAATTTTTCCTCTCGCTCTTTGGCCTGTAGCGCGGCGATAACCATTCGTCATCCAACAGCCCGCATGTTTCCCGGACCGCGCCTATCCTCATTCTCGATAAAGATTGTTCTCCCGAAGACCGTTGTTAAACCACTGAACATAGGCCTTAAGTTTGTTTTCGAGCTTTTCTTTGATTTCCGGTTTGTCCGTGACCGGAGTACCTAGCTGTTTCAGGGAAAACAACTGACTCAGCCCCTTGAAACGATATTCCATATAATAGTTTTTGTCCGCGATCCAGTAGTTTCCGCTTAGCTCGCCGTAGGCTAATCCGCCGTAGGAAGCATCGAAGATCGAATGTCCGAAGGGCAGAGTTTTGTCCGTTTCGATTCCCAAAAAATCCAACAGGCTTGGCCCGATGTCGACGTGTTGTGCGATCCGATCGGGATTAACTTTGGGCAATGGGTGGCCGGGATGAAAAAACACCAGCGGAATGCGGTAATTGTCGATTAATCTCGGCGAGACCGCTTTGGCGGGGCCGATGTGATCTCCGGTGATGACGAAAAGCGTGTTCTTGTACCATGGCATTTGCTCGGCGGTCTCAAAAAATTTTTTCAAGGCGTGGTCGAAATAGCCGACGGTCTGGTGAATCGGGAGTTCCCCTTTCGCGAAAAGGCCCTCATATTGCGACGGAATCTGATAGGGGTGGTGCGTGCTCAATGAGAAGAGCACCGTGGCGAACGGCTCTTTGCGCCGGCTCATCTCCTGGGCCAGGAACTGGAGCATGGGCTCGTCGTAAATTCCCCAAATGCCGTCGAAGTCTTCCCGTTTGGGGTACTCGTTCAGGCCGTAATAACGATCAAAGCCCATGCGCTGGGAAAAAACGTCGAACTGCATCGTACCGTTCATGCCGCCGTGAAAGAAGCTCGTGTCATAACCTCGTTCCTTGAGCACCGCGCCGATTCCGTGCAGCTGCTTCATCCGGGTGCAATAAAAAGTCTCGTCCCGAAGATGCGGTAGGCCCGCCAGGATCGACGGCGCCGCATCGATGGATCTACGGCCATTGGCAAAGCTGTTATGAAAATAAATGCCTTTTTTCGCCAGTCCGTCCAGGAACGGCGTATAGCCCTGGCCGGAGCGTCCCACCCCGGTATAATCGGCGGAGAGGCTTTCGACGATGATAATGACGATGTTGTCGCGGCGCGCGGGTCTTGCACGACTCGCCGGTTTCGCCGGAGGGAGCTCCTTCCTGAGTTCCTCGTCCGTAGCATAAAAATGAAGCCTGGAAAAATTTCTCGCATCGCATTTGCGATCGCTGTGCAGCAAAGTAAAGCTGGAATTCAGCGCCAATTGCGCCAGGAGGGGTTTATTGAATACGTCGGCTTGGGCCACCGACAGGCGGGCTAATTGCCAGCCTCCCCGACCCCCGAGAATCCCGAGGCCCACAACGACCATCAGGACCAACAAATCCCGACCCAGGCCCCAGGACTTTTGCGTCCCGTGCGTCGTCGGTGGAAGCAGCGCAGGTTTCGTGAGAAAGTAGCAAAAAGCAAAAATAAGGAGTCCGCCGGTGGCCACGAGATACCAGTAGTGAATCGACAACTGAGCAAGTTGGGCCGATATATCAGCTCCCATATCGAGCAAACTAAGCGACGAACGCTGGTCGATGAACTTGAAATACTCATAGTCAACGACATTGATGATCAGGAACGGAATGTTGGAAATGAGAAAAACAACCCTGAGAGATTTTTGATACCAAGTCGAATACGCAAAAGGGATCGGCAGGAGCGATAGGACAATAAAAAGCGCGTTGATACGGCAGATCGCCGCCACGTCAAACCGGACGCCGACAAGAAAAGCGCCGAGAAGCTCCGGCGCCGGTATCTGAGAAAAAGACTGAAAATTGAAGGCAAGAAACAGCGCTCGGGAGATGCTGTAGAGCAGCACCAGCTGACCCAATCGCATAAGCAAGAGATTGACTCGTTTCATGAGATGATACTTGCGACTATTGGTTGTTGCGCGGGGCTCACGATTGAGAAGTTATGATTTTTATTGGGCGACGGAAGTTTTTAGCGGTCAATCTTGACACCCCCAAAAGCTAGGGTTACAAGGCTATCTTACGACTCTGTAATCTACACGATGACAGAAACATGTAAAGACCCTCGCACCGAGACCGTCTTGGTTTCAAATGACCGGCGCGGAATCGTGAAACAACTTGAATCCCCTGCACGGTTCGATTAACTGCAAGTGCCGGGATGTGAGGATCGCCGATGTCTTACAGCACGACCCATGGTTTGCGCATCTACTACGAGGTATCCGGCGAAGGATTTCCTTTCGTCATGGTTCACGCCAATCCCTTCGATCACAATCTCTGGATGTATCAGATCGCGCATTTTTCGACTTACTTCAAAGTGATCGCGCTCGACATCCGCGGCTATGGCCGCTCGGATAAGCCGACTACTCCGTTTAGTCTCCAAGACATGGCCGACGACGTGCTCGGCGTCTGCCGCGACGAGGGGGTGACCGAAGCGATTCTCGGCGGCGTGAGCGTGGGCTCGGGCATTGCGCTCTTGCTTGGCCTGGAGCATCCGGAAATGTTCAAGGCTCTGATCCTCGTCGGCGGCAATAGCGGCGGCGCGGGCA
>Ga0184627_10001102_pt1 | contig 10822 bp, 17 predicted proteins | sample PLM3_127_b1_FD_133150 | JGI IMG/M metagenome (GOLD analysis project Ga0184627, IMG submission 133150) | Groundwater sediment microbial communities from an aquifer in East River, Colorado, USA - PLM3_127_b1 | ecosystem: Environmental > Terrestrial > Soil > Riparian zone | place: USA: East River...
AGTCATGCCAGAAAAAAAAGATCACTTGTTAGATATGAAACAAAGTATATGCCTAAATTCTCCAAGACCTCACTAGACCAATTAGCTACGTGTCACCCTAAACTACAGGAGTTATTCAATGAAGTTATCAAGACATATGATTGTAAGGTTCTTGAAGGACATCGCAACCAAGCTGATCAGGATCGTGCTTTCAACGAAGGCCGGTCGAAACTTCGCTTCCCAAATGGTAATCATAATCGCTTTCCATCTAATGCAGTAGACGTTTATCCTTTCCCTATAAGCCTTAAGGACACTAAACGTTTCTACCACTTCTCTGGATTTGTTCAGGGAGTAGCAGAAAGAATGGATATAAGTATAAGATGGGGGGGTGACTGGGATATGGATTATGATTTGAATGATCAGAATTTTAATGACCTCGTACACTTTGAATTGAAAGGATAAATATGGCAAAACCTAAAAATTATATCTGGCCTGGATATGTTCCAGAGCGCGAAGTTATAGTAAGTAGAAGAACTAAAAGAGAACCTCCTATTGAGTATGATACTGCGGACATTGTTAAGGACAAGCCTAAACTTGAATACGAAAAACATGACCTAGGTATGGCTTATCAAAAGGAAGCCAAACAAGCAAGAAAAGCCTTAGGGGTAAAAGTACCAAGACCTGCTGGCAGAATCGCCGGTATATCAGCAGCCAAAAGATATCTAGCCACTAAACCTACACAAGCTGTCTCAGGAGTCTCCCGATTAAGAAAAGCAGTAGGAGCTGTAGGAAAAGCAGCTAAAGGACTAGGTAAAGGTATCCCTGGCATAGCAGCTAGCATAGCCGCAGAAGAATTAGGTGCAAAGTTTAAAGTACCTAAAGCTATATCCACAGGCGTATCTTACGGAGTAATGGCTTCAAGAGCAGCTATGCCTGCAATGGGGATAGCGGCAGGAGTAGCTGAGGGTGCTTCTAGCTTCTTTGGCAAACATATAGGTGAACTTAGAGAAGAAACAAAAGCTAAGGAAGCTGGAGCTAGAGAGTATACTAAAGCTAAAAGTTGGGCCGATACTCGTAAGATAGCCTTTCGTAGAGGAATCCAAGCCCCTGGGGGAAAGAAAATGACTCTAGAAGAAGCGGCTGATATTGCCAAAAGAGTAAGGAAAGGAAGATAACATGATTGTAAGAAGACGAATGAGCCCTTTCACTAGACGAAGGAGAGCATACTCCCAACACAGAATAGTTCAAGGTGGTAAACGACAGAATATGTCTCGTGGAGCTAATGTAAGTAAACTTAGACGAAGAGTAAGTGGGAGACCTTTAGGTAGGTAATATGGCTGATAAACTACGAAAAAAGGTAAAAGAGCCTCTAGGGAAGAAACAATCTTTGAATGAAGTGGATAAGATGATAAGACAAATGAGAGCTGAGAATTGTGCAAGACGTAGTGAAATCTTAGTAAGTTCTGGCTCCGAATGTTCAGGTGAGTGGAAACAAGGCACACAAAAAACAGAAGCGGAGAAAGCAAGGGATGCGTTAAATAAGCAACTCAAGGCGGGTAGCCGCAAGAAATGGTGGATTTAGCAATAATGGCTAATAAACTTAGTAAACTATTAAGAGATATAAGGAAAGGAGCGAGAAGAGCCCCTTTGCCTATGGGGTATATTGAAGAGGGTCCTGAAAGGATAGGTGCATATCGTAATCCATTTACTTCAGAAAAAGAGCTAAGAGCCCCAGCGAGAAGAGAAATTTATAAGCGCGAGCTTCAAAGTTTAGCTAAGCATAGACTTAGGCCTGAAGATAAGACTATAACCTTTGCTCATCCTCTTCAATCTTTTTCATCTAAGAAAGGATATCCAAGAGTAAAAGGTGCTATAGGTGGTGAAAATATGGAGGCTTTAGGTGGACATTCTTTGATAGAAAGTCATCCTATAGGTCCTTTTACTCTAAGTAAATCAAATAAAGGTTTAGCTATTAGAGAATTAACAAAAGCCCGTCGTTATAGTAAACTCCTCAAAAAAGTAAAAGCTAAAGGTGCTCTAGGCCTAGCTTTAACAGCAGTCTCAGCTTTCAGTCAAATAGGAAGTAAAGAATAATGGTAGCCCTAGAAAATGGTGAGGTGCTAGCCCGTATTGCAGTTCTAGAGGTAGAAGTCAAAGCTGTAAAAGACTTGCTAGGTGATCAAAAGGATTGTGTGGCTACCCTAGATGGTAAGTTAGATCAGCTACTTTTAAGAGAAGCTATAGGAACAGGTGCAAAAAATGCACTTTCCAAAGTAGCTACAGCATTAATAGCTTCTGTATCAGCAGCAATAATGCTTATATTAGACAAAGTATTATTTAGGGAGTAAGAATGGCAAAGAAACTAAAAGATAAAATAAAGGCCCCCCTAGGATTAGAACATGAACTTATTCCATTTGCTGGATCATATCATCATTTTTCAGTTGCATTGGGAGGTGGGGGTTATACTAAATGGGGAGCTGATTCAGGGCAGACAGACATAGCCCTACAAAAAGTTAAGAAACTAAAACAAAGAGAAGGCTAAATTATGGGTAGGGGGGAAATCAAACTAATAACTCCTAAAGAGAAAGCTTTCATCGAATTCCAAGTGGAGACCGGCCTTGGACCCATCGAAGCAGCGAGACGTATTCTCTCTTGGAGATGCGAGCCGAAAACTCGTGAAGCGCAGAGAGCCCTCGATTTAAGCAGAACTCCCCGCTGTAAACAATATAAAATAGAATATGAGCAAAAGAAAGAATTAGAAGCTAAAGCTGGCAAGAATCTCTCTAAGGCTATAGACCTAGATAAACTTAGAGAATACTCACACAAGAAGTTAGTAGCTCTAGCTAATGACCCCGCCCAAAAAAGCAAGATCCGTTATGATGCCGTTCAGGCTCTAGAGGACCTAGCAGATCCCACAAAAGACATTAATCTTATCATGAAATGGGTGCAGCTATCCTGGAGGGGAATGACTGCTCATTGCCCTTCTTGTCACAATTCTTTCCCTCTATGGAAAGTAAAGAATAAAGCTGTAGAAGAGTATGTTGCTGAGATGGAAGAACCTATAGTTCAAGCTGAAGATAAGCTTGATCTTAGACTACAGATGTTAGCCAGGGCCGATAAACGTAAGACTCCCCATGCTAGCCAACTAAAAGCTCTGGGAGCAAAAGAGAGACATATTGTAGCTATTGGTCCTGCTAGAGGAGGTAAGTCATATACTCTAGCTATGTTAGCTTATCTCTCTTCACTTATCCCTGGTGCTGAGACATGGATTCTAGCACAGACTTATGATGCAGCTAGGAAAGAAGTAGAGTATCTTAAAACCTTCTTTAGATCTGCCTTCTATCCACACTCTCATCATTTGATCAAGGAAATATATGATCAAAAGACAGGGGAGCTTATTATAGAGACTAAATGGGGGTCTTCTGTTATAGTTAGATCAGCCAAGTCCAAAGGTTCTATTACAGGTAGTGAGCTTGAGATGGCACTAGTAGCAGAACCCGGATGGGTACCTGATGATATCTTCAATCACCTTTTAGCTAGAATGTCCTCAAGACTTGGGCGCATCATTCTCATGGGTACCCCCCAGGGGTTTGGTGGTATTCTAGGAAGAATGATCAACGCAGTAGGTAGAGACCCAAAGACCAACAAGATTATACGAATCCCCCCAGAAAAGAGAACTATAGAATCAGGGTGCGCGTGGAACCTATCAATGCTTTTGTATAAAATGAAGGCAGAGGACAATCCTGCATATGTTAAGAGTGAGCTAGAAGTAGCCCGTATGGTGCTCATGGATTCAGAATATGCCACTGAGTTCGAGGGGGATATGGCTTCAGCAGAAGGGGCTCTATTTCACCAAATTAAGCCTAGACACTGTATAGCTACAGTTAGATCTGATTACACAAATGCTAGCTTCGTCTTAGGAGTAGATCAGGGGCCAAAGAACTTTGCTTCAGTATTATTAGCTTATAATGGGACTACAATAACCTCAGCATTTGAGGAGTTTAATGTGGACGAAAGAACCATGAAGTCTACTCTAGTAGATCTTAGATCAGAGATTCCTTCTGTTATACGAAAAATAGGTGGAAATCCCGATAACTGGATACTAACTATTTTTGATACAGATCCTCCATTGATTAATGAATTAGCTGAACTTAGAGGAGAAGGTAAACCTTGGCCTACAGATGTTACCTTTAAACATAAGAACTCTAAAGGCAGGTTTATAAACGAAAACTGGAGAAAAGAGACGTATGAGTACGTTAATGAGATGGCTCTACAAGGCAGACTTGTATTTGATCAAGAATACTGCAATCTGTTACACGACCAACTCATGCGGGCCTTATCTAAGTCTATGGACACAAATAGTGACAATGAAGGTGGATTTGGTAAGGGGTGGATTATAAGAGATCCATTTAGAAAAGATCATCCAGCTGATGCATTTATCTTAGCTATGTGGACATTACTGAGCGGTATGATTTCTCTTCCAAAAGAGTCTATTGCTCCAATGGATCCTTTTGCAGCAGCTAAAGCGGCGTTTGATTATGACTTTGCTTCTAGGGAGATGAGAGAATTATCAGGGCATGAGGGATATAAAAGCTGGAGCCCAAAGACTGCTGATGAACTTTTTGAGGAGACCCATGGAAGGAAGAGGGAAGTTGATTGGGGAGTGCTATTTGGTAGCAATAGATCTTCCTATGAAGATTATTAGAGTTTCTCATAGGACTGTTTAAGCTTCCTTACTTCTTTCAGACTAATATTTAAGGTATCAGCTATAATAGCTATGTTAGCTTCTCTTACTATAAACCCAACAGTTTTTTGAGATGGATGTCTACCTTCTAATCCATCCTCAACTAATGAGTCTAAAAGAACTTTAGAAGGTTTATTTATACCATATCTTTTGTATAGCCATTCACCTACAGTCATTAAAATAGCTCTCCTGCATCAGTAGTAGGCACGTAAACCCCTGTGCCTCTAGGGGAAGGATTTAGGGACTTCATATCCATAGACTTATTCACTCCAGCATCTACCGCACTAACTAGAGAGTCACACTCACTGAGTGTGAGGTGGAGGCCCTTCACGTTAAAATCATCCTCTGCTCGGACTATCTCTATATCCCCATTTGCGGAAATCTTTGCTGTAAAACTACGTACAGGGATTTGATCTGGCATAGCTGGTAGAGAACTCATTCTCCATACCACACTAACTAGCTCTCTAAAGTTAGCATGTTCCCCAGGGGTGATATCTATACCACCTGGGCCTGAACCTTTTATAGATATATGATCTTGCGTGACTGTTAACGTGAAATTATCAACTTTAAACGTTTCCATTAAGCAGCCTCTATCTTAGCCCTAGTTCTAAACTCCTGATCTTTAGCTGCTACTTCAGGATTCTCATCTAGGTACATTTGGAGCTGTAGAGCTGATGCAAACTCCTTGGGAGGAGACACACCAAAGCAGGTCTGCTCAGGATTGTACTTAGGAGCTGTTCTACCAATCTCACCAGTCTTCCGTAGAGCACCCTCAAGCTTAGTGATACGAGCCTTTAGAGTAATAATCTGCTCTCTCATTACATTATATCCACCCATAGAGATCATACCCTCTAGATCATCCTCTGATACAACCGACTGACCAGCAGCAATACGTTGATTACGAACATTGTTTACATAATCACTGAAGGTCATCTCTTTTTCTTTGACACAAGCCTTTAAACAATCTAGCATCTGGATATCATGGCTTTTATCTGTATCATACATGAAACAACCAAAGCTCTGCAGGAGCCTTCGTACTTCCTCAGATCCTGGCTTACCGCTTCTAAAGTCATCCACTTGCTCAGGTGTTAACCTGGCAAATGAATCTCCTGGTATGATAATCTTTACCCTTGAGTAGGGAATCTGAGCTTCCCAGGGAGTTGAGTTAAACATTTTATCGCTAAGGCCCATATTCTATCTCCTTATACTGTAACGGATTTCTTTGATGAACCCTTTACTCTGCCCTGCTTTCGCATAACTACACTATTAGCCTTTAGGAAGTTCCTAACAGATCCTTTACTCACACCGTGAGCTGCTGCAATAACCTCTAGAGACTGACCATTTTTGTATGCTGCAATCACTATGTCAGTGACCTTATCCAACTTTTTGACTCTAAACGACATTGTTTACTCCCTTTGAATTTTAGTAACCTTTTCTTAGGCTCTATCTGAATTATACCTTATAAATCAGAAATTTTCAAGTGATTTCTGCTTTTAGAAAAAAAAAAGAGATAATTTATTTACTTGGAGATACAAATGAAAACTAAACTATGTAATATGTGTAATCTTACTAAACTAATAATAAACTTTTCTATGAGCAAAGAAAAAAAAGATGGTGCAGAATCTACGTGTAAATCATGTAAAAAAGTTTATTATAATAAAAACAAAAATAGAATAAAAGAAAATAACAAAATATACTACTATAAGCATATTGATAAAATCAAAAACAGGTATATTAAAAGATCTTCAACACTAGAAGGATTCCTTAAAAAATTAGTTACATCATCTAGGTGTAATGCTAAAAGGCAAGGAGTTCCTCATAAAATAACATTCAAAATATTAAAAAATATGTTTATATACCAAAAAGGAAAATGTGCTATCTCAGACGCAGATATGACACACATAGCTGGAAGGGGTATAGTACAAACTAACATAAGTATTGATCGAATAACTCCCGAATTAGGGTACATACTGGAAAATACAAGGTTAACATGTTTAAGAGCCAATATCATGAAATATAACCAAAATGATTCTGAACTTATTCGATGGTGTAAAGCTATTCTTTTTGCTATACCCAATGCAGGGAAAGTTGAATTCTAGACTATTCCTACAACTTTTGTCTGGTGATCGAACAGTATAGGAACAATTTCCATTTTTCGCAAGGAGATTGCCTTGATCCCCATACAATCATAAACTTTAGAGAAATTATAAGCTCCGTGAACTAAAAGCTGGGGTTTGTTAGCTGAAACTATACGTTTAATTCCTTCTGATATAGACTTTTTTCTACCAAACTCTTCCTCTAAAGGCCCTTGATGAGTGAGCACTATATCACATCCAGCGTGTGAACAAGCCTTCTCTACCTCTCTCCTAGTGTAATGCTTATACCTTTTCATGCTAGGAGCGTTCTCTCTGTCATAGAATATAGGAGAATAAACTTTTCCTAGCCCTACTATATCTGGCCCTATACAAGTCTTAAACCCATTCATCAAGTGATAAACATTACCTAGAACCTGTTTATCCTTTCTCCTATGTAGCCAGAAATGATCCTCATGAGCACCACTAACAAAAAGAAGGTTCCTAGATAAAACCCAATTAGAATTGTATAATCTGTGGAAGTCCCCAGGATCCCCATTCTTTCTGGTACCTTTGTCTAAATGTTGAAAATCAACCCATACACCAAAAGATCCAGTACATAGTATCCAGTCACATTGTCTTTTAAGTTCATCTTCTTTTTGATAAACCAGCCGTAGCATTTCTAATATGTGGCCTTCTACATCTCCAACGAGAAAGATTAGTGAATCAGACTTTTGATCTGAGGGCTTCGACTTCTGTCCGAAGAGTTTCATTTTGAACCTCTAGTTCTTTAACTTTTGACTTAAGTTCATCTACTGCTGTACCGAAAGTCTCAAATCCTCTAACGGTTGCTTCTTGTAGCCGCTTAACCAGTTCTAAGGCTGCTCTTCTAGATTCATCCCTCAATGCTGTACCTACTCTAGGAGTAACTTTTCTAACCACTTCTAAGTTGTTCTGGTGGATAGGAAGGCCAGCGGCTTTGAATACATCATATATTAAACCAGCAAATTCCTCCTCAAAAGGAGCTTTAGATTTTTCCATTTATTTTTCCTTTTTAAAGTATGTAACTAATGTAGGATGCCAGGAAGATAGGTATTCAGCAGCCCAGTTAGCTAGCTGATAGCCGTAGTCTTGCTTAAAGACATCCACGAATATCTCAAGATGTTTCTCGGAAAAGTCTTCCATCAAAAGACTTAGCATAGTCTTGGTGGGAGTAGCTGTAGAGGCCTGTATAGCTCTAGGACATAGAGGACTAGTACCTGTCTCAGCCCTTCTCATCTCTAGGTTTATCTTCTCAAGAATTTGTCTTTTCTCTACTTCGGTAGCAGGCACAAAACTAGACTTTACTTCTACTTGAACATCTTCTTTATTAAGAGATTGTTCAAAGTCTGAAAAATCAGCTCTGGAAAAGTAACTATTCTTCATCCTCTTCTCCCTTAGAAAGTTTACTATGTTTTATAATCTTAGAGCAGCATTTACAAATATCTGCTCCCTCAACAGTATAAGCTGCTTTATTTACTCCACATGTCTCGCAGAGGATCTGTTCGTTAAGATCTTGATAAGAAAGACCTACATGTCTCATGGTAAAAAACTCATATCTAGATCTTTAAACTCTATTATAGCACTCCAATAGGTATCGAGGGTGGTCTTAACACTTACATGACCAAGTATAGATTGAACTATCTTAGGACTAAGCCCCGATTCTAAAGCAAGAACTGATGCCGTATGCCTTAGGCTATGGATAGACACAGGCCTTACTCCAGCCTTGATACATATAGATTTCATTGCATGATTTGGATTGAAAACCCGTGAGAACAGATTGGCCTCCCTGTCTGAATTATACATAGTTCTAAGCACTTTTTCAAGTTCCCCAGTCATTGGGATCTTCCTCGACTTACCATTTTTTGTGGGCTGCCCATCATATGAACGGCACACAACGAACGATCTCGACTCCAAGGCTATGTCCTTCCACTTGAGCCCGAATATCTCACCACGTCGAAGCCCATGAAGCCCCAGGAGCATTATAGGGTAGAATTCTGGTCGCTCTTCTTTGCAGACCCGCATTATAGCAGAAGCTTCCTCAAAGGTCAAGGCCTTGGGCGGATCCTCTTGAGAGGATCTGGAAGTAGTGTAGAGCACTTTCTTGACCTTTTCTGTAGGGAGACCTTGATCCTGTAGGACTAGATCTAATACCCTTAGCACCGCCTTTATTGTCCTAGGCTTGTACCCCTGAAGCTTAAACATTAAGTCTGGCAGAAAGTTACCCTTTATATCACCTGACTCTACATAAGGCTGGATCCAGTTCCTGTAGAGGGAAGTATAAGCCTTAATCGTGTTGGGTCTACCGTAAAACATAATGTTTAGACTGAGGAAGGTAGGACCACCCAGAAAGGCACCCTAAGGTGAGAAGGGGTGGCCTACTTTCATGTTGAACTTTTCCCTCTTATTCTTATATATATGTTTAACATATTAAAGAGAAGAAGGAAGATCATATCATGATGATCTTTAAGTTTAACTTTTTTTTCTTCTTTTGACTCTATACTGTAGTCTCTTTTCCTTTCGTTTACTGCCGCAGCCCCCTAGGGGACTGACTCCCTCGCCCGGAGCTTTTATCTTTTGTGGAAGCTCTCTCCGGTGCCGTCAGGAACCATTGCAGGTTCCATCCCTCCTAACCACATCCCAGGAACCTCCTCCTGTGAAACCATCTGTATTCCAACAGTATGATCCTCCAGCCTTAGCTGGAATTGAACTTATTCCCACATTGAAGCTAGGGAAAGTAGAAGGAGAAAGTAACAAGTAGAAAAAACCTTTCCCGCTTACTCTCTTCCACCTAGCTCCAATTTGGATTGCCGTATTATAGCATCGTTTTGAACCTTGTCAAGGGCCCTCGACCAGTTTCGACACTGGCTAATGCGGAGGCTTAGTGCAACGAGCCATTACGCCGCTGCCTTCTCGTCTCTCCGTCTTCCCTTTGCTGGGCGTGTGTCCTTCCACACCGCGAGGACGAACGGGAATGTACAGCATCTTTGTGGGCTCGTCAAGTGGGTAAGGTGATAATTTAGTTAGGATTAGGGGGGAGTATGTCTAAAAAAGAAATCGGCCAGTTAATCTTAGTGGGATTCGGTCAGTTTGACCTTAAAGATATGATGAAGTGGGTAAATACAGATAGGGAGAATGAACTAATATTTGCCCCTGATAACCACCCACCTAGATATAGAGCAGAAAGTTCATGTTCACAAGAGGATCTTGAAACCTTTGTTCAATATGTAAGTTGGGCCTCCAATTTTTTGAAAAAAATATATGTAGGAAAAAATGAAGTATAAAGATTTATGTGATAAAAAATTTGGTAGGTTAACTCCTATAAAATTTTCTGGACCTGATAAAAGGTCTAGATCTTCTCTTTGGTTATGTAAATGTGATTGTGGTAATGAAATAATAACTAGGAGATCTAGACTTATTAATAGAGAAACTACATCTTGTGGGTGTTTAAGAATAAAACATGGACATAATATGAATAATAAATCTTCTACTTATAATTCGTGGGCGAGTATGAAACAAAGATGTAAAAATAAAAATATTCGTGAGTATAATTATTATGGTGGTAGAGGCATAAAAGTCTGTGATAGATGGCTAAAGTTTGAGAACTTCCTTGAAGATATGGGAGAGAAGCCAGAAATTCATCTAGAATTAGATCGTATAAATAACGATGGGAATTACGAACCAGGAAATTGTAGGTGGACTACTAGATCAGAGCAAAATAGAAATAGAAGAAAGTATACACACAAACGAAAGAAAGTTTATACAGGAGATAAGAATGACAGTAATAGCATCGGCTGATTTAGGTAATGCCATAGCAGGTGGGGTAGGTAGTAGAGTCAGAAGTGAATCGGTAGTTCAGTCTATAGGAGCTGGTACTTCTGAGGTTATAAGTTTTACTGCTGCTGATGTTTTCGATACAGATAGTTGGCATGATCATACTGCTGGAGCCCCTGGAGATACTAGGTTTACAGTTCCTACTGGACAGGCA
>Ga0184627_10001103_pt1 | contig 10816 bp, 19 predicted proteins | sample PLM3_127_b1_FD_133150 | JGI IMG/M metagenome (GOLD analysis project Ga0184627, IMG submission 133150) | Groundwater sediment microbial communities from an aquifer in East River, Colorado, USA - PLM3_127_b1 | ecosystem: Environmental > Terrestrial > Soil > Riparian zone | place: USA: East River...
CCTTGCGGCTCTTGTCGGCCCGCAAGTAGAAGCTCTGGTCCGTGGCCCAGGACTCGCCCGTGAGCGAGATCGTGCCACCGTACTTGAGCCAGGCCACTAGCAGCGAGTCCTCGTATCCCCCGGAATCCACGCTCAGCACATTCTGGCGGTGCTTGCGCCACAGGTCGACCGACGACTGCCAGGGCCACATGTGCACCCACTGGGCATTCTCGATGAACATGGGCTGCGGCGCTCCCCGGTCACCGTTGACCAGTACCAGGCCCCCGCGCGCGGCCACGGTTTTGCGCAGGGCCATGAGGTAGTTGGTGATGTTGGTCTCCCACAGGGGCAGCTTCTTCTGATCCACGGCACCGAGGCCGGGACCGAGAACCTCGTCCATCATCCAGTCGGCTGGCTGGAGCCAGAACTGATCGAGGAACAGATTGACGCAGGCGCCCTTGAAGGCTAGTTGCTGGTCGATGATCTGCGAATAGCGCTCTGGGCCGATCTCGGACCAGTCATAGATCGAGGGGAACCCGAAGGCGATGAACACCAGCTCGGCGCCCAGCGTGTCCGTCAGTACGGCATCCCAGTCACGCACGGTGGCGTTGAGCCAGTTGAACCATACGTTGTCGCCACCGACCCATGAGGGTAGGGGAAGCGTCAGCATGTTGTAGTAACGGTAGCCCGGGTTCCCAGCATCGACCATCTGCCCCACCGTCTTCTCGTATAGGCCAGTGTGGCCATAGACGAAGACGTCGTAGGGTTCGAGCGTATCGACCGGAGCGCCGTCGAACACGCGACCCAGGTCGGGCACCTGGAAGTCCCGCATGAGCAGCTTGGGCGGAGGCTTGGCGGCCCACCAGAAGATCGCGGCGCCGCTCAGGACCAGAGCCGTGAACAGCGCCGCCAGCTTGCCTTTGGTCATTGCTTCTCCAAACTGGGTGCGGGAGCGGGAGTCGCACCCGCCATGCTGGGGTTATGGGCCCCTGCTGAGCCTACGCCCTCCCGCATCGATTCTCCAGGTCATTTATGAACTCCTCGCCAGCAGCGGCAGCGGCCCGCCCTTGGTCCTGATGCGCGAGTCAGCCAACCACAGGCTGATCAGGCGGTCCCCGGTGTGTTCCAGCGGCGTGTACCGGCGCATCTCCCCGATCAACTCCTCCACCTCGGGGCGTCCCCTCGGCAGGCGCCACTGGTGGGCGTCGAAGTCCGGGGCCAGCCCCCTGATACCCCACAGCGCGTGGGTCTTGTTCTCCCCCGTGTACTGCGCAATTACCCGCACCGTCCCGATGTCCTCATCTGTGGCCCCCACGGACCTTAGCACAGGCTCGTTCTGGAGCAACTCGGCGATGTGGAGCTGAGCAGCATTGGATTCTACTACCCACTCCAATGGCTGGTGCTGCTGGTGTACGTCAACTACTTGCCTGAGAAGATCCGCGCCAACCCAGTGGCCGGAGCGCATGTGCAGGAGGTGCTTGGTCTTGCCATCCATGGCCAGGCCCACGACGGCAATCGCCGTGCGGCTGGCCGTTGAAGCCCGAGAGGCCCCGAGGTCGACGCCGGCCGAGGACCACAGGAATGGCCCCCGGCCCCCGTTCTGCCGCTGGCGGTACATCCCGACCCACCAAGAGTCAGGATCGCTACACGCGTCGCGACACCAGTTTACACCATCCAGCTTAAAGTAATTCGTAGCCTCGCCGAGGGGGATGTTGAGCATCTGGCGGGAGAACTCGACATCGCCCAGCAGCACAGCGCGAGCAGCCAGGCGCTCCTGGGGCCACCGTTCGAGCCAGACGCATGGAGGTTGGCCGGCCTGGTAGGTAGCAACGTGGAACTCGCCGGGGCGCTCCTTGGCCAGCCAGTGGGGTAGGTCCAGCTCGTGCCACGCGGTGCCGATGATCAGGATGAAGCCGCCCTGGACGATGCGGCCGACGACGGTCTGGAGGAACCAGTCGATGGTGGCGCGGCGGCCGTGTTCGGTCTGGACGTTCTCGGGGGTGATCACGTCGTCCAGGATCGCCCCGTCGAGCCTGGCGCCGAGCAGGGCACCACCACCACCGAGGGCCTGGATGGAGTAGTCCTTCTCGGTTAGGCGGGCGGCGGGAGAGCGCTCAACGACGATCGCGTTCTGGTGCCACGGGCCGTCGGTACCAGGTCGGAGGTTCGGGAACACCTGGTGCAGGCGCTGGTTGTGGAGGATGTTGGTCTTGATCTGTCCCAGCCACTTCTGGGCCTGCGAGGCCGTGTCCGAGATGATCGCTAATCGGAGGTCTGGATTGTTCCCCAGAAGCCACAGGGGCCTCAGGACCGACAAGGCCGTCGACTTGCCATGGTCCATCGGGGCGTACAGGATCAAGTTCGGGTGCTGGTCCGCCAGATCCTGCCACTCCAGGTGGAACGGCTGCGCCTCCAGGCCCAAGCAGTACTCCCCCATCATCGCCGGGCTCAACCTCGACAACTCCACCGACCAATCGACGTATTCCGCGTAGATGCGCGATGGCAAGGCGACGACGCTCTGGATCTCGGAGCGCTTCCACCACGTTCGTTTGGATCGAGGCATTGATCGTTGAGCCGGCACCGGGGCCGATGTTGACCGAAGTGATGGGCGCGATCAAGCCTCGGGCGCGGGCCCAGGAGTTCAGGACCGACTCGGCGCGCTCGTGCCAGCGGAGCCTGAGGGGGGAATCGGCTGGCGCCTTGGAGTACTGGACCATGGCGTTGGTGTACTGGTTCTCGTACTTGGACGAGTGGCGCATGCGGTCGTCTTCGAGCGAAGTGCGGTGCGCCTGGTCGGCGTACCACCAGTCGAGGTCGTAGGAGACGGTGCGGGCAGAGACGCTAAGCTGCTGCGCTATTTGGGTTAGCGGCATGCCGGCGGCCTTGAGTTCTGCGGCGTGGCGGCGTCGTTCCCAGCGTTGAAGGACCGTTTGCGTTGGGCCTGCCATAGCCCAAATTGTGTAGCGGGTATCTAGCTACTTTGCAAGGGCGGATTGGGGGTCATAGGCAATCCCTTAGTAGGTCATGAGTCCTCCTTCGCCTGTGCCTCTAGACGCTCGGAGCAATCCAAAATAACTTCTCTCGCAACGGTATGGTGATCCTCGGCCCACTCACGCAGATCGCGTGCGGCTTGCTGTAAAGTCATGCGCCGCGCCTCCTTAAAATCAACAGTAATACTTTTCCAAGACATCGGCGGTGCGTATTCCGCATACGGCCGGTGAGATGTGGGCGGTGACTCCTCGATCGGACAAGCCGTGTCCTTGGGTGCTGGTGGCGACGGTGTTCTTGGTGATCGCATGACCATGCGGGGCGTAACCCGGAGGATAGGGAGCTTGCGCTTGGCGGCCTGGCGGAAGACGTAGGCGGTGCCTCCGTTGGGGCGGTCGTCGTAGCACAGGACCACCATATCGGCCAGCTCCAGCATGCGGTAGTTGCGGACCATGGGGGCTTGCTTGGGCGGGTAGTTCTCGTAATCGGGCTTGATGGCCAGAGTTAGAATGTCGCGCTCCTCAGCGTAGGCGGCGACCTGGGCATCGAATCCTCGGGCGCCGCCGTGGAGCCAGATGGCGCCGGGGGCGCGCAGCTCGACTGCCAGCAGCTCGTGCTCGTGGGTGGTGACGTTGCGGTGGCCGGAGAACACGACGATGCGGCAGTCGCGGTGCGTCCACCAGGGCCCGTCGAGTAGATCAGGCATCTTCGGTAAAGGCAGTAAAGCGCACGCGTTTGCCGGTTCTACGGGCGTGATGATCCGCCACCAAACGCATCATCTCGACCAAGTCTTCTCGGCTGGTAACTAGGGGGAAGTGGCGGCCGCCGATTTCCGCGCCAATGATGTTCCACTCCCCGGGGCGCTCCTCAACTAGCCAGGCGTAGAGCTTAATCGCCATCCCAAATCCCATGCGGCGCGGCCTTAGCTAGCTCAACGAGGTTTAGAATGGCTAGCTTGGCGTTGCCCTCGGTAGGTTTCCAATAGTCGGGGTCGAACTCATCCGCGAGTTTAGCTGCGGCGGCTTCGAGAATGGGGATGCTAGCCTCGCCGCTGAGCCCGTAGATGGAGCGGATGCCATCCTCCCCGAATACGCGGTAGAAATGAGGACCGTAGTTGTAGGTGACGTTGAGCCAGGCTTCGGTGGTACCGCCGAGCGCGTAGGTGCCGCCCTTAAGCTGGTGCGGCGTACCGAAGTAGATTTGCTCCTTAGTTTCTGGATCGAGGAGGCGAATGTCGTAGCTCACGCGAATGCTCCTGAATCCAGCGCGCGGATGCGGGCGGCTACCGCAAGGCAGGCGTGTCCATGCTGCAAGTCACCACTAGCCTGGTAGTCAATCGCCATCTCGTGGGCCACCTTCGCGCACTCCTCGATGGTGCGGGCGCGCTTGGCGGCAAGCCGATTTGCTATGGAACCTGGGCACTTGTGGCTCCCTAGCGTGGTGTTCCATTCCTGCCCGCACTCTTCGCATTCGACGATCACGGCTTCTCCTCGGGCAGCGCGCGGATGCGGGCGGCTCCAATCTCAAGCACGACAACCACGCTTTCGGTGTCATCGCGCCCTATGCCTGCATGCTTGGCCTTCTCAGCCATCTCATCCAGCACCTTCGCACACCGCTCCCGAGTCAGCTCCGGGGTTTCCAGCGCGTTCACTGTTGATTCGGAGAAGTGTCCATCCGGTGGGTTAAGGCAAATTAGGCATATCTTGTCTGGCAACTCGTCCACTGCTTCCCAACTGGCTGGACAAACCATGCCATTATTCAGGGTCGGCGGTTGCATTCGACTCCTCCTCAGGCAGCGCGCGGATGCGGGCGGACCCGGCTTCAAGTGCAATGAGTACGCCCTCGGCATCATCACGAATCGGTATGGCTTCGCGTTTCACCATCTCAGCCATCTCATCCAGCACCTTCGCACACCGCTCCCGAGTCTGGTTGAAGGTGCGTTGGCGTGTCTGTACGATAAACTCCTCGGGAAGCATGATCCGTTTCTTGCAGCACGGGCAAGCGAGAACACAGTCACCGTCCGGGAGGTCAACAATACGGGCATGCTCACCACAGTTGTAGCAATGGACTTCACCGGTGCTCATTCCCCCTCCTCGGCGTTCATGGTTTCCAGCGCGGGGGTGAGGTCGATGATTCGGGCGAGGGCGGCGTCATCGAAGCCGGCTTCCCCCAATTGCTCTTTTGCGACAGGGCCGAGTATCCTCAGTGCCAACACATGGAGCAGCACCGCGTCCCTCACCTTCTTCGCTGCCTCCATCACCGCCTCGTCTCGGATCGCCAGCGCCTCACGGGCCACGGCGAGCCAGCCATACCGCCGAGCATGAATCGGCGTGTATTGCCGTGGCGCATCGGCTTTGTCATAGGCTACCGCCAGCCTCTCCGCCACCGCCTGCTCAAGCTCGGGTGGGTAGGTCATGAGAATGCTCCCGAATCCAGGGCAAAAGATCGCGCGCAGACGCTCGGCAATCCGGGTATAGTCATCGACCGACCCGGTCGCGCTCGGGCCTTGGAGACGCACGTGGCGATCCTTGCTGTCGTATCCCCAATCGAACATCTCGACGAATACCTGGTGGACCATGGCCGCGATGGCCTTGAGATCACCGGTATCTTGGTATCGCTCCATGATCACCTTGGCCTCGGGTTCGTACTCATCGCGCGAGTACTGGGCCATACCCACCGGGTCCTCCTCGTGGAGCATCTCGGTGATCTGCTCCAGCACCGTCATGGCGTCGCACCTGGGCCGAGGCGTTCACCGCCCTTGCCCTTGTACTTGACCCAAGGTCCCGGGGGATCACCGGTGCCATCCCAGGTGGCGCATGCCTCAGCGGCATCGGCGCGGCGCTCGTAGCAGTACCGCTCCTGGTAACCACTCCGGTCGAGGCCGACGAACAGGCCGGTGGTAAACAGCTGGCCCATGGTCCCGACCAGGCGACCGTCGGGGAGCTGCCTCACGCACTCGTACCCCTCACCCTGGAGCAAGACCTTAAGCTGTTCGATGGTCATGTTTTGATAATCTTCCACGCCTTGCGCTTGATGTATTCCAGGCCGGATGGCGACCACCTCGCCATGATTAGGCGATTAACAACAGCCCAATTGGGTGGGCGATCAGCAGCGATGCCATCAGCATAGGCATGGGCAAGCGCGTCGCGCGTTGTGTTGCGATTGTTTATCAGGTTGAGGAGGATTCCGGTGGTCATCGATCCTCCCGGTGGGTCACCTGGGCTGGCCGGCTTGACCTTGCTCATGGCCTCTCGCACGGGAACCGCACCTGATCCACCATCATCAGCTCCAGCTTGCTCAGCAGGCCCTCGCGACGAAAGCGCTTCTCCTCCGCGTCCCAGCGCCAGACGTCGAGGGTCTCCAGGTCGACGAACCGCCACTTAGTGGGCACGCGGCTCTCGATGGTTATGGCGGTGGGCTCGGGGTTGCGCTCGCGCTCCTGCCCCCACGCCTCCATCTCCTTGGCTCGCTCAGCGTAGTCGTGGGTCACTCCCCGGCCTTCTCCTTCAGCTTGCTGGCGATGTATCGCGCCGCCTCGGCCGCTTTGTCGGCGTAGGTTTTGTCCCACTCAGCGGCGCACTCCAGTACAAACTCGGCTGCCTGATGTCGTCCCTCACCGATTCCAGCTTCGTAGGCCAACACCCTCGACATGTCGGCAGGAAGGTTGTCCAGGTTTCCCACGATTCGCTTCGCAGCGGAGAATGCCGATTGCTTGGTGATCGGCCCGTGGTCGTTGATGCACGATTTCAACGCCCCGCAGATGTTCACGATGAGGTCGTCTTTGGTGCGGTTGGCGGGAGTAGGGCCGACGCGTCCGCCGGCTTCGGGGGCCGGCGTCGCACCGGTACCGCGCGGCGGTACCCCACCCTCCCCTGCACCTGCTCCCGCCTCATCCATTCCGTTACCTTCCTGGCCGACGTCTCGACCAACGCGCCTACAGCGTCGTGAGCCGCGCATCGGGCTCATCCCACACCGCGATCGTGGCAGTTTCGTGCCCATAGGTGACGTCGAGGATGGGATCGAAGGCGCGGTGATCAGTACGACCCAGAGCCCAGACCACGAACTCGGCACTGGACAGGTGCTGCTTGATCCTCAGCGCCATGGTTAGCGCCTCGTCGGGTACGTAATCTCGATAACCGTGGAGCATGGTTCCCCTCCACCTATACCCACGCTCGCACAGGCAGATGATCGGCGTGACCATCGCGGCTGCGATCGGCGGAACGATTAACGGCGTAGTGATCAAGCCAGCGCGATAGATCACCGCGAGGGCTACAGCACAAATTGCCCAAGCGATCCACGCCGGCTTCAGCGACACCCGCAGGGTGGCCTTCCGCACCTGCCACCGCATGTACCCTCGCACCGACTTGTCGGTGTATGGTCGCACGCCAGCCTTGTGCAGTGCCTCCTCCAGCTCCTGCTTGTTAAGAATCACGGCGCGGCTGGGGCTGTACCGCAGCTCCTTGTACGCCTGCGCCCGGATCTCCGCCGACACCGCCGCCTCGGGTGCGTTGACGTCGATAGATACCAGCACCGGGTCGCGCTGCTTGAGCATCTTTTCTGCCGTAGTGTTCATGGCTCCATCTCCTCCTCTGTCTGCCAGTATTTCTGTGCGAAAAAATCCTGAAACGTGCAGTGGTCTCGGATCGTCAGATGTATTACACCTTCCTGTGATGGAAGTAACCGCTTGAGCCAAGACCACCGACCATGCCGACGGTGATACCAGACCGAGAGCACCATCGGCTGCTCGGTCTGGCTCTCCTCCGTCTCTAGCCATTCGTCCAGCGTAGCCTTCTCCTCCTTGGTGGGATTGATCCTGATCTTGGGCTCGCCGGGCTTGGTCATTGCGTGGCGAATGGCTTGTACCCGGGTTCATCCCAGTAGTCGATCACGATGGGGTCGCCCTCGACGCCGAAGATGGCCAGGAACGGGTCGCGCACCGCCTCGATGCTCGACACCTTGAAGTGCACCAGCCGCCTCGGCTTGGGTGGTGTCCGCTCGATCGTGGTCCGCCCGGTACCCGTCTGATAGGAAATAGCCACTACGTCGCCGCTCGAATTGCCCGAGCTTTCCAACGTCATCGCCTGTGATTCTATGGGTGAGATCATGGCCAGTGGCTGGGTGAGTTGCTTGATCAGCTCCAGCGCTCGCAGCGACAATGCTGCCGTGCCACCGATCAGCTCCTCGACCCGCGTCCACTTCACCTGGCTATAGACGGCCAGCCGACGCCGCACGTCGTCGTTCAGACGCTCCAGGTAGTTCGACACGCCGAGCCAGGGATAGACCGGGATCTCTTGCTCTTGCAGCAGCGACAACACCGCGCGGCGCAGCACGCCGGTTCCAACTTCGACGCCGATCGCCTGCGCCACCCTGGGCAGGTCGAGTGCATTGGCAATCTCAATCGCCTTCGTCGCCTGCTGCTCGCGCTCGGTCTCGGGCCCTATTACCACCGGCATTGCTACGGGTCGCTGCACCATCGCAGTCGCTTGCGTTTCCATTCTCGGCTTCTCCCTTGGCACTTCTGGCATGGCCAGAATGCGCCGATGATTTCGCTCTATCACGCTCATGCTGTCCCTTACCGCCTTCGCCCACGTACTCATCGCCATTTGAATCTTCTCCTTCCTCTGCGGCTGTAGGTGCCGGGCTCCCGACGGGAGTGTCGGACCCCACATACGACACCGTTTCCCCTGCCCATCGATCACCCGGCACCCCAATCGCGTTTGCGCCTAGGCCAGCGCCGCTTCCGGCTCGGGTTCTGGTGCTGGCGCGGGCTCGGGTTCAGGCTCGGGCTCGGTGTCGGGCACCGGCTGCGTGCTGGCCAGGATCAGCGCCTCGGCCTGTTGCTTATCCTGCTTCAGCTGGTCGAGGAAGTCGGCGATGCGTTCGCGCGTCCAATTGTGCGGCGGGTTGTTGAGGTGGGGGACGATACCGATTCCATCGTACAGCAGGTGGCACTCGGGGCATACCGCAACGACCTTCTGCCAGTGCGGCCACGCCGATCTCGGCGAAATCGGAAACTCCGCGAGTCCGTACTTCACCATCGCCAAACCCCCACCCTCAAGTGCGGCACCCAGGGCGCAGCTACCCATCTCCCCGCTGGGCGTCATGCCGAAAAGAATGCATGAAACTTGCGGCCTCATCGCGGCACCCGCACGCATCGCGGCGGGAAGATCAAGCGTAGGCTTCATCGTCGCTTCTCCTCTCTCTGCGGACTTCATCTACCAGGTCCAGGCTACTTGCCTAGACCAACACCAGCTCTTGCTCCTCGACGGCGGCGGCATCGGTTTTCGCCGCGTCGAACGCAGCCACGGGCGTCCCCGCGCTTGCCGCCGGCCGAGCTGCTCCCGCCAATTCTTCCTCAGCCGCCAGCTCCTCGACCACGGCCATGATGTCATCGAACCCGATATTGGGATGATCGTTGATGTCGGTGATTCCGCCGCAGCCGCCCGCTTTAGCAGCTAGACCAAGGCGAGCCATGGCACCACGACATTTCCCATAAGCCTCAGAGTACGGAGGTGAGTCCGTAAAGTCATGGTCGCGGCCAAAGGCCCAGCGAATCCAGCCAACCATGCAATGGCGATCACCCTCCCAGTTATAGTGCTCCTTCACCCAACCTCGCGCTCCTCGGCGTCGCAGCTCGTCGCGAATCCTAGTAAAGATTTGCATCGGGGAATCCTCCGCCTTTTTTCTGTGCTGAACTACACCTCAACTAACTCAGCTTCGACTTCGACCAGATCAACAGGAGCGGGGGAATCCCCTGGGTTAGTTCCCCCCGCTCCCAACGACATCGCTAGCTGCCTGCTGGCAACTTTCTCATTGGCAGCCAGGAGTTCCACCGCCTTCACGATGTGACTAAACTCGGTGAACTCCAGGTCGTTGTATGACTCACAGCATCCATCCTCAACCGATTCAACATCCACATCGTCCTCAGTTAGCACATAGTGCAGCGCCTCAGCCATTAGGACGCATGGATTTACTTCGCGAAGATGACAACCCGCCGACTGCTCGGCCACTCTGATCCAACCTACGATGCAGTGGGTTTCTTTACCGGTTTCGTCCGAGTAAGTATCGTACATATCCTTGCACCAGCCATCCTCGCCTCGTAGTCGCAGCCGTTCTTTGATCCAAGTAAACAGCATCGGGGGAACTCCCTTAGACCGCCGCCAACTCGGCGGCGGGTTGCTCGACCTGGGTTGTGGGCGCCGCGACTGCCGGCGCCGTGGTGATCATGTGCTCCTCGTCCTCGGCCGCCAGGCGCTCGACCGTGGTGAGGATGTCTTGAAAGGTAGTAGTCGCCATGTCGTTCATCGCTGGAATCGGTGGCGTCACGCCACTGCACGCAACACAACATCCGTCAGCGTGAATATCGACGCCTCGCGTGGTAAGTACCCCGGCGAGCTGGCGGGCCGCGCGCTGAATAGCATCTGCGGTTTCGTTGGTGTTCATCCGATATGAACCGCCGCCAACGATCTCAATCAAGCCGCCGAGGCAGTAACTAATCGTGCCATCGGCATGCACCGTTTGAGTGTGGCCCTTAGTCCAACCACGCGGGCCACTCTCGCGCAGGAAACTGCGGACTCTGGTGAAGATTATTTCCATGGGGGAATCCTCCTATTAGATTTGTAGCAGGCGCCGGGCTCGGCGTCCGAGATCGACGCACCCTGCCGATGCGCCACACTTCGCCCGGCACCCACACCGCTCCGCTCCTCACTCGTTACTACCGCATCAGTCGAGTAGGTCGACTACCTTCCCCGCGAACTTCTCGACCTCGAACCGGATCTTCCCGAAGATCCGCCCCGCTCCGGTACCGCACCAGTTCGCGGGCTCGCTCCCGTCCTTGGGGTGGCAATCG
>Ga0184627_10001107_pt1 | contig 10801 bp, 7 predicted proteins | sample PLM3_127_b1_FD_133150 | JGI IMG/M metagenome (GOLD analysis project Ga0184627, IMG submission 133150) | Groundwater sediment microbial communities from an aquifer in East River, Colorado, USA - PLM3_127_b1 | ecosystem: Environmental > Terrestrial > Soil > Riparian zone | place: USA: East River...
GACACGAAGGACACGAAGGAATCAATATTATTTGGGCGCTATGGGGTGGCAAAGGTGCGTCCCCACTATGGGGCGCGCCCGGCCAACATCTGCGCGTCCCTCCCTATTCCGGCCGTGAACCGTGGTACAGTTTTCCCGCAGCGTCCCCTAGGAGTTTGTCGGACTTAGGTCGGACAAACTCCTTATGTAAAACCGCCCGCACGATAACGGGAGTAAAGAACAGTGAAAACCTTATTTCCAGCCTGCGCGCATGCCCACCGGAAGCCAGTCGGGGTCGTTACCCTGGGTTTCATTCGAAATTCGCGGGCGGTTTTGCTGTTAGCAGCCTGTCGGCACCTAAGTCCGACAGGCTGCTAAGAGGACCACGTGAACGACGCCAGCAGCGCCTCGAGCGTCCAGCCGCAGCAGCTCGCTGCGCGCATCGGCGCCAATATCGAGCGCGTGATGTCGGGCCAGGGCGCGACGGTGCAGAAAGTACTGGCGGCCTTTCTCGGCGGCGGCCACGTGTTGCTCGAGGACAACCCCGGGACCGGCAAGACCACGCTCGCGAAAGCGCTCGCCAGGAGCATCGGCGCGGAATTCAAGCGCGTGCAGTTCACGCCCGACCTGCTGCCCTCCGATATCCTCGGCGTCTCGGTGTTCGATCCCCGGGACCAGACGTTCCAGTTCCACGCCGGGCCGATCTTCACCCAGATCCTGCTCGCCGATGAAGTAAACCGCGCGAGCCCGCGCACCCAGTCGGCCCTCCTCGAAGCGATGGCGGAAGGCCAGGTCAGCATCGAGGGCAAGACCCACGCGCTCGACGAGATGTTTTTTGTCATCGCGACGCAGAACCCGGTCGAGTTCCACGGCACCTATCCCCTGCCCGAGGCGCAGATGGACCGTTTCGCGCTGCGCCTGTCCCTGGGTTACGTCAGCGCGGAGACCGAGGTGGAGATTCTCTCCGCGCAGGAGCACAGGCACCCGCTCGAGACCATCGGGGCGTGCGTCAGCCTGGAGGACGTGCGCCGATTGAGGCGCAGCGTGAAGGAGGTGCGGATCAGCACCGAGCTGAAGCGCTACGCCGTCGAGCTCGCGCGCGCGACGCGCGCCGCGCCATCGGTGCAGCTCGGGGCGGGCCCGCGCGCCTCGCTCGCTCTCGCCCGCATGGCGCAGGCGCTCGCGCTCGTGCGCGGCGACGAGTTCGTGACGCCGGACCACATGCGCGACATGGCGGTGCCGGTGCTCGCCCACCGCCTCGTGCTCGATCCGCAGGCGAAGTTCGCCGGCGCCACCGCGCGGCAGCTCGTGGAGAACATCCTGCGCGCGGTCCGCGTGCCCGCATAAGCGCGCGCCCATGCGGCGGATTTCGTACCGCTTCTTCCGTTTCATCTCGGCGGTCACCTACCGGGCCAACCGGCGCTTCACGGCCGCCGGCGCGCTGGTGTTCTCGGGCGCCGTCATGACCGGCGCCCTCGGCGTGGACACCACGCAGAGCGCCGCCCATCAGGTCTTCGGGTTCCTCGCCGCGCTCCTCGCGGCCGCCGCGCTGTGCCTGCCGCTGCTGCGCGCGCGCGTCCACGTGGAGCGGGAGCTGCCCCGCGTTGCGACGGCGGGCGAGCCCTTCACCTACCGCGTGCGGGTGAGCAACCCCGGCGCCGCCGCGGTGGACGGGCTCTCGCTGTTCGAGGATCTCGCCGATACGCGGCCCGCGTTCGAGACTTTCCGCGCCGCCATGACGATCCCCACCTACCGCGCGTGGCAGCGGCTCGTCAACGCCGCCCGCATCGCGCGGGTTCCGGAGCAGGCCTTGCCCGCGCTCGCGCCCGGCGCAACGGCCGAGATCGAGGTCCAGGCGCAGGCGCTCAAGCGCGGCATCGTGCACAGCCGGGGCGTCACCGTGGCGCGTGCTGATCCGCTGGGACTCATGAGGGCGCTCACGCCGGTGCCGCAGCAGGCCAACCTCGTCGTGCTGCCGCGGCGCTATGCACTGCCACCGTTCACGCTGCCCGGCCAGCGCCGCTACCAGCAGGGCGGCGTCGCGCTCGCCGCCTCGGTCGGTGATTCCAGGGAATTCCTCGGGCTGCGTGAATACCGGCCCGGCGATCCGCTGCAGCACATCCACTGGAAAACCTACGCGCGGACGGCGAAGCCCATCGTCAAGGAATTCCAGGACGAGTACTTCGAGCGCCACGCGCTGCTGCTCGACACGTTCGCGCGGCCCGGCGAGGAACGTCGCTTCGAGGCGGCGGTGTCCATCGCCGCTTCCTTCGCCTGCACCATCGAGACGCGGGAGTGCCTGCTCGATCTCATGTTCATCGGCGCCGAGGCCTATACCTACACCGCGGGCCGCGGCCAGCTGCAAAGCGGGAGCCTGCTCGAGATACTCGCCGCCGTGCAGCCCTGCCGCGATAAGCCGTTCGCGGCGCTGGGCGAAGCGGCGCTCGCCCGGGGGCAGGCGTTGTCAGGCTGCATCTGCGTGCTGCTCGGCTGGGACGTGGCGCGCCGCGAACTCGTGCACAAGCTCAGAAGCCACGGTGTCGCGCTGCGGGTGATCGCCGTGACCGGGAAGCCGGTCGAGGAGCGCCCGGCGTGGCTCCTCGTGGTCGATCCGGACCAGGCCCAGGAAAGCCTGGCGCGGCTATGAATACGCTGCCGCTGCTGCTCGCCGCCGCCTGCGCTCTGTGGGGCGCGCAGACGGGGCAATGGCTCATCGCCGCCGCGGCCGCGGTTGCGCTCGAGGCGCCCCGCGTGTTGCCGCTGCGCTGGAACATCGAGCAGGTCCATTTCAACCGCCTGTCCGACTTCTGCAGCGTGCTGATTGTGGCGGTTGCGGTCTACCTGTACTTCACGTTCGGCAATCCGCGGGCGCTGCTGCTGTTGTTCCAGTGGCTGCCGGTGCTGCTGCTGCCGCTCGCGCTGGCCCAGGCCTGGAGCAACCTGCCGCGCATAGACGTCTCGGCCTTCGTGTGGACAATGCGCAAGGATCCCGCGCGTGACCGCTACGCCCTCAATCTCGGCTATCCCTGCTTCGCGGTCTGGGTGTTCGCGGCGAGCGCGACGACTGCGCGCGGCCCGGAGTTTTACGCCGGGCTCGTCATGCTCGCCGCCTGGGCGCTGTGGGCGGCGCGACCGCGTCGCTTCCCGCTGGCGGCGTGGCTCGCTCCGCTCGCGCTGGCCGCGGGCGCCGGTTACGGCGTGCAGCAGGGGCTGCGGGGCGCGCAGGCGTGGCTCGAAGAGGCCGCGATCGAATGGCTCGACGCAAGCGGCTCGCGTGCCGATCCGTACCGCAGCCGCACCGATCTCGGCCACCTCGGCGAGCTCAAGCACGACGACGCCATCGTGCTCCGCGTGCGAACCGGGGACGGAATCCGCCCGCCACTGCTGCTGCACCGCGCGAGCTACAACAGTTATTTCGGCACGACGTGGTCGGCGCGCAATGCGCCGCTCGAGCCGCGACTGCCGGATGGCCGGTCGCGCTGGGTGCTCGCCGCAGGAGCCTCGCCGTCCGTTCGCGTGACGGTGTTCGACCGCTCGCCCCGCGGCAACCCGGTCCTGAGCCTGCCGCGCGGCACCATCGAAGTGCGCGGGCTGGAAGCGCTCGCCCTCAAGCGCAACGGGCTCGGCACGGTGCAGGCCGAATCACCCCCCGGCTTCTTTTCCTATGCTGCGTGGGGGGATCCCGCGGCCGCGACCGACAACGCGCCGCGCGAGGATGACCTGAGCGTCCCGCAAAGTGAGCAGTCACTACTCGCCCGGCTCGCGGGGGATCTCGGCCTGCCGGGCCTTTCCGCCGAGAGCGCCGTCGCCGCGGTCGAGGCGCACTTTGCGCGCGGCTTCGCCTACAGCACGTATCAACCGCCCGGAACGCGGGGAAGCGCAGCGCTTGCCGATTTCCTGCTGCGCACGCGCGCCGGCCACTGCGAGTACTTCGCCACGGCCACCGCGCTGCTCCTGCGCGCCGCCGGCGTGCCGGCGCGCTACGCCACGGGATTCTCGGCGCAGGAGTACAGCCGGCTCGAAGACGCCTACGTCGTGCGCGTTCGCCACGCGCATGCGTGGGTGAAAGCCTACGTGAACGGGGCGTGGCGGGACGTGGATACCACACCCGCCGCGTGGGCGAGCGTCGAACAGGACGCCGCGTCGTCGTGGTGGTCGCCGCTCGCGGACCTGTGGTCGTGGATGCGCTTCCGACTGTCGCAGATGACAGCCGGCGCGCACGACGAGGCTGCGACGACTGCACTCTGGACGGGGGTCGCGCTGCTGCTCGCGGCTTGGTTCGGCTGGCGTCTCTACCGCCAGCGCCGCCTGATCATGATCGGTGAACGGGGACCGCGTGGGGAAAAGACCGGAAGCGGAGCGACCGGCGGCGACTCGGAGTTCTTCCTGGTCGAGCGCGCGCTGGCCCGCAGCGGTCTGCCGCGCGGCTCCGGCGAGACCGTGATGGAGTGGCTCGCCCGCATCGGCCCCGGGCTGCCGGAGGGCATGCGGGCGTCGGAGCTGATCGAGCTCGCGTCGCTGCATTACCGCCACCGCTTCGATCCCGCGGGCCTCGCGCCCGCGGACCGCCAGCGGCTCAAGGCATCGGCGCAACGCTGGCTCGCGCTCAACCCCGAATGACAGATTGGGTCAGACTTGGTTATTGAGCGACTCCAGTATCTCGTCACCCGTACCTCGTCACCCGTACCTCGTCACCCGTACCTCGTCACCCGTCACTCGTCACTTGATGTCAAGCAGCGCCGCAAGATTCTTCCACAGGATCTTCTCCTTCTCCTCCGGCGTCAGCGACTTGAGATTCTGCACCCACGCGACTGGCGACGGATGCCACGGCACGAACGGCCAGTCGCTGCCCAGCACGACCCGGTCGGCGCCCACCCGGTCGAGCAGGAAGCGCAGCGCTTCCTCGCTGGGGACCACGGTGTCGTAGTACAGGCGCTTCTGGTATGCGCTCGGCGGCTGCGAAGTGCTGCGCGTTGCCGGCCGCCCGTGCCAGTTGCGGTCGAGCCGCCCCATCGCGAAGCAGGCGGGCCCGCCGCCGTGCGCGATGCAGACCTTGAGATCCGGGCACTTCTCCAGGACGCCGCCGCAAATCAGCACCGCCGTCACGATCGCGTCGTCCAGGATCACGCCGAGGCTGTTGGAGAGCCCGTGGCGCTTGATCCGCTGCATCAGGAAGTTATTCTGCGGCTGCGGATGGTAGAAGAGGACCGCCCCCATCTGCTCGGCGGCCTTGAAGAACGGAAGAAACTTGGGCTCGTCCCACTGGTCGCCGTTCACCTGCGTGTCGAGCGACGCCCCCTTCAGCCCGAGCTTCGTCACCGCGCGCTCCAGCTCGCCGATCGCGGACTTCACGTCCTGTACGGGCAGCGTGGCGAGCCCGGCGAGGCGCCCGGCGCTCTGGCGGACGGTTGCGCCGATCTCGTCGTTGACTTCGCGCGCCAGGGCGAGTCCCTGCGCCGCTTCGAGGTGATAGCCGACGAACGGCGTGTGGATGGAGAGCACCTGCACGTCCACTTTCTGCTGGTCCATGTCCTTCAGGCGTTCCTCCACCGTGTAGCGCACCTTGGGCGAAGTGAAGCCCGTGCGCATGCCGCCCCCCATCACCGTGCCCAGGCCCTCTCCCGCCTCGTGGCGAAAGCCGTGCCATTCCTGTTTCGCATCGATGGCCTTCCACAGGGAATCCGGGACGATGTGGGCATGGATGTCTATCGTTTTCATGAAATTCCTTCCCCTCTCCAAAGAACGAAACCGGGTGAGGGTAGCACAGCGATCCGGGGACCGCGTCTAAGATACAACGCCCCGCGATGGCTGGGGCCGGTCTCAAACGCGTGACTCGCGGCTCGTGACTCGCGACTGGACTCCCGAACTGCGGGGCCCCCGGCCCGACACGCTGCATCGTGTCGAGCGTTCGCCGGCTCAAACGTGCAAGGCGCCAATCGCGCCTTCCAGGCGCGGTATACCCACGTTATTCGAAACCCCGGCTCACTCCTTCATCCTTCATCCTTTGGGAATTTCCTGACGCCCCCGGCTGTTAACGGCGGAGTATGCTGTGCAACACCTTTTTCACATGGAAGAGCAAATGAAGACCCGCATTACCCGCATTTCAGTTGTAACCTGCGCGGCCCTGGCACTCGTGTCCTGCGCCGAGATGATGCCCGGATCGAGTTCGATGGGCTTTTTCGTCACCAGCGCCGGCTCAGGGAAGGGAGCCGACCTCGGCGGCCTGGCCGGCGCCGACCAGCACTGCCAGTCGCTCGCCAAAGCGGCCGGAGCCGGCGGGCGCACCTGGCGGGCCTACCTGAGCAACCAGGGGAAGGACGGCGCGCCAACGGTGAACGCGAAGGACCGCATCGGCAAGGGTCCCTGGCACAACGCGAAGGGCGTGCTGATCGCGCGCGACGTTGACCAGCTGCACGCGAGCAACAACATCAAGAAGGAGACTGCGCTCGACGAGAAGGGGCAGGTCATCGCCGGACGCGGCGACAAGCCCAACCGCCACGACATCCTCACCGGCTCGCGCACTGATGGCTCCGCGTTTGCGGCGGGCGATCCCGATATGACCTGCGGCAACTGGACGCGCAGCGGCACCGAAGGCGCCGTGGTCGTCGGCCACCATGACCGCCAGGGGCCGAGCGCCGACCCGTGGGCGACGTCATGGAACTCGTCGCACCAGTCGCGGGGCGGCTGCACCCAGGCAGCGCTGCGCGGCACCGGTGGCGACGGCCTTTTCTACTGCTTCGCCGCTAATTGACCTTCCCCGGTGACAGGCACGCAGCCTGTCCCCGGTTTCCTGGAGAACCCGGGAGGTCGGGAGTTCGAAAAAACGCGAGCGTCATGGGGTCAGGTCTTGGGTTCGCGTACGTAAATGCAAGACCTGACTCCGTGTACGCGTGATTCGTGGGTCGACCCGGTTTTCGTCACCCCGTCACTGCGTCACCGGGGTTAAGCCCCTCATCCCTCATCCCTCTCAACGAAAAGAAGTGACGATTAAGGGTGACGAATAAGGGTGACGATTAAAGGTGACGAAAGGCAGTAACAGGTTGTACGTCACCCGTATCTCGTCACTCCCACAGGGGCTTCGCCCCCTGTGGCGCCGGCCGGGGTGGTGAGGCCTCTTCTTCCGGTTTCTCCTTCAGCCTTCTGTCGTCGATCTTACCGCTGCCGTTCGGCGGCATCGAGCGCTGCCCGGGCGCCTGCGGAATCACCGCGCGCCTCGCGCGCCTGCGCGATGAGGCGCCAGTTCTCGGCGCGCAGCGAACTGTCTCCACCGGCCCAGGAGTTCGAGCGCGCCGCGGTGCTCTCGGCTTGCGCATATTCGCCTTGTTTCAGACGCACGCGCGCGAGCTCCTGCCACAGGCGCGGATTGCGCGGCTCGATGCGAAGCGCGCGCTCGAGCGATGCCGCGGCGTTCGCGAGCCGACCGGACGCAGCGTCGGCGCGCGCGCCGTCCAGCAGGCCGGCGATCACCACGCTCTCGGTACGGGCGGCGGGCGGCGCGGGAGCGGGTGCCGAATCCGTCACGGGCGCCGATACGGGCGCCGGCGGCTGCACGACCGCGCAGCCGCCGATGACGACTGCGAGGAAGGCAATGAAGGTTCTCATCGAGCGCTCATTATCCTCTCACCTTCCAAACAGGCGCTCCAGCCAGCCCTTCGCGCGTTGTTGCACCTCTTCGATCACGGCGCCCAGGGCGGACGCGCAGGGAGCGCGCTCGACCGGCGCCGAGCCTTGCGCGAACGGCAGCTCCAGCGCGTCGGCGCAAGCAAAGTCTGCGCGCAATCCGCTCTGCGGATCGATCAGCACGGTCTCGATGCCGTCGGGCTTGGGAATGGCCAGCGGCTCCGGGTTGAGCATGGCCATCAGCTCGCCCCACACCGGCAGGGCGGCGGCGGCGCCGGAGAGGCGCGCCGCGCGGTTGTCGTCGTAGCCGATCCATACGATACCGAGCCGGTCGCCGGTGAACCCCGCGAACCAGGCGTCGCGTTGCTCGTCGGTGGTGCCGGTTTTGCCCGCGACGGCGCTCTCCGGCGGCAGCCAGTTCTTCAGGCTCTGCGCCGTGCCTTCGCGCACGATGCCCTGCATGGCGGCGGCGAGAAGGTACATCGGCTCGGGCGGGAATGCCTGCTCCACCGCGATCGGATAGCGCTTGAGCGGCCGGCCATCCTGGGTCGTGACCTCGCGGATGGCGCGCAGCGGCACCCGGAATCCGCCGCTCGCAATCGTCTGGTACATCTGCGCCACCTCCAGCGGGCTCAACTCCACCGCGCCGAGCAGCGTCGCGGCGTACGGCCGCAGCGCGCGCTCGACGCCGAGCCGCTTCACGGTGGCGAGCACGCGCTCGACGCCGAGCTCGGTGCCCAGGCGCGCCGACGCGGCGTTGTAGGACTGCGCGAGCGCCGTGCGCAGGGGCACCGCGCCGTGAAATATCCCGTCGTAGTTCGCCGGCTCCCAGTCCGGTGCGCCGCGGCTCTTCCAGACAAAAGGTCCGTCGTCTATCGGCGTGACGAGGGTATAGCGCGAGGGCTCGGCGAGCGCCGTGAGATAGATCGCGGGCTTCAGGAGCGACCCGACGGGCCGTGCGGCGTCGAGCGCACGGTTGAAGCCGCGGTAGTGCACGTCGCGTCCGCCGACCAGCGCCTGCACCTCTCCCGTCTGGCTGTCGGTGACCGCGACAGCGCCTTCGAGCCCCGGGGCGCCGAAGCGTTTCTCCTTGTCGAACTGCGCGAGCTTGCGCTCGAGCACGCGTTCGGCGGCACCCTGCACGCGCGGGTCGAGCGTGGTGAAGATCCTCAAGCCCTCCGAGCGCAGGTCGGCTTCGTCGAAATCCCGCCGCAACTGCCGGTGCACGAGCTCGACGAAGGCCGGGTGCGGCGAGGTGCCCACCGAGGCCTTCGGGTTCACCCCGAGGCTCGTGGCCCGCGCGGCCGCGTACTGCTCCATCGTGGCGTAGCCCCGGTCCTTCGTCTCGCGCAAGACCAGGTTGCGCCGCTCGAGCGCGCGTTGCGGGTGGCGGTAGGGGTCGTAGGCGGCCGGGCCCTTCACCATGCCGACCAGCAGCGCGCCCTCCGCGAGCGTGAGATGCTCGACCGGCTTGCCGAAGTAGTAGAGCGCGGCGAGCCCGACGCCGTGGATGGCGCGGTCGCGATCCTGGCCCAGGTAGATCTCGTTCAGATAGGTCTCGAGAATCTCCTCCTTGCCGTAGTGCAGCTCGAGCAGGATCGCCATGCCGAGCTCGGTGAGCTTGCGCCTAAGCGTGCGCTCGGGCGTAAGGAAGAAGTTCTTCACCAGCTGCTGCGTCAGCGTGCTGCCGCCCTGAAGCCCGTTTCCGCGGGCGAAGCTCACGGTGGCCCGGGCGATGCCGCGCGGGTCGAAACCGCGGTGGGAGTAGAAATTACGGTCCTCGGTCGCCATCAGCGCCTGCACCAGGTGCTTCGGCACCTCGCCGAGCCTGACGAGCACGCGGTCCTGGTTGTTCGCGGGATAGATGCCGCCGATCGGCAAAGGCTCCAGGCGCGCAAGCGCCAGGGCCTTGCCCTCGGCGTCGCGCACCGCCGCGACCGCGCCGCCGTCGAACGCGAGGCGGATGCGCTTCGCGGGCTGCGGCCCGTCCCAGTACACGAACGGCCGCACCGCGATCTCGAGCCCGTCGCCGTCGCGCACGAACCAGCCCGATTCGCCCTCGACTGCGCCCTCGCGGTAGCCGGCCTCGTGCAGCTCGTTCACGACGTTCGCCTGCGCGATGCGCAGCCCCGCGTGCAGCTCGAGCGGCCGGGCGTAGATGCGCGCGGGCAGCGCGAAGCGCCGGCCCTCGAACTCGCTGCGCACGCGATAGTCGAGGTACAGCGTGAAGCTGGCCGCGAGCAGCGCGACCGCGAGGCAGGCGAGGCGGACGTATCGCCAGAATCTTGGAAAACGGGGCATCTGTTGGATTTTACTTTGTCGCGGAATGCCGGCGCTCGAACGCCGCCGCGCCCGACGTCAGCGAAATCAGCGCTGTCGTCCCGCGGCGACAGCAACGATGAAGGCGGAACGAGGAAGGGAAGGTCCGTCGGATTCCTTCGCCTTTCGGATCCCGGTCACGGGTCATCGATTCCAGCAGCCGTCTGCCGCGCGAAGTACCGCTTCATCGCGTTGACTTTTGCGAGGTAGGTCCTGACGTCATGGTCGCCGCAGCGCGCGGCGGCGGTCAGCTGGAAGCTCCGCCGCGCGTAGGCGTCGCCCGTTCCGGCTCCGCACAAGTGGATGACTGCGGCCAGGTCCTGTTTCTGCTGGAGCGTGGTAGTGGTAAGCCGCTGGCGCGCCAGCGTTCTCTCGACGCTGCGGTCCAGGAAGGCGGCGGTCAGCTCGACGGCGTGGCTCGGGATGACGCGAGTGTAGAGGCTGTTGAACCAGCACGACTCCCAGTCGTTCCAGGGGCCGTCCTCGACTACCGCGTGGTCCTGGATGCAGTAGCGCCTCGCGTCCCGGAACGCCGCGTTCGTGATCTGGTACATGCCGACCGCGCTCGATGCAGGCTGGTATATCTCGAAGGGATTCCAGGACAGGCGCCACCGCCAGTAGGTCCGGGCCACCGGATTGCCCGCACCTTCGACCTGGGCCAGCGCGGCCAACAACTCGGGCGTCATGACGGCCGTTGAGTGCTCACGGAAGAGCGGCCCGTACTGCCGCCAGGTCTCGGACGGCGTCTTGTGGAGCGCGCCGCTCACTGGGAAAAACATCTCGGCGGGTTTGCGGATCACCTGGTACAACCAGTTCAGCAAAAGCATGAGCACCAGGATGACGGCCGTCCCCGCGACGAGCCGGACCGGCAGCGGCACGGCCC
>Ga0184627_10001108_pt1 | contig 10801 bp, 11 predicted proteins | sample PLM3_127_b1_FD_133150 | JGI IMG/M metagenome (GOLD analysis project Ga0184627, IMG submission 133150) | Groundwater sediment microbial communities from an aquifer in East River, Colorado, USA - PLM3_127_b1 | ecosystem: Environmental > Terrestrial > Soil > Riparian zone | place: USA: East River...
GGCAATGGCACGACGAACCGCACGGGATTCGACGGGAATTCCTGCGCCACGCCGGCACCGGTGGCGAGCGCCGCCGCGGATGCAATGAGAAGTTTCAACAATGGCCTGAGAGCCATATACCCCTTAGAGCGCCTAACAAAATGACCGGCCCTGCTTTACTCCCCTCCTTTTCAAGGGTGAGCCGGGGTTTCGAGGAGCATGCCTCCGAGCCGGCGAACGCCCGACGCGATGCAGCGCGGCGGGCCGGGCGGGGTGGATGCGAAAAGACGCAAATCGCGCCTTCCAGGCGCGGTAGACGCGGGGTGGTTACGTGGGCACCTCTTGCTCCCACCACCCCGCCCGCTTGCGCGGGCACCCCTCCTCTGGCAGGAGGGGAATGCATTTTATTACGGGTTCTTAGGACTTTCCGCTCACCGCTCACCATTCACCATTCACGCGTTTGTCCTTGGCTAACCGTGAAGCATGTGCAGCGCGCCGAGCTGCAACAGGATGCCGAGCTCGTCGCCGAAGTACCAGCCCTCGGCCCACTTGCCGTCGACGAAACGCGCGATGCCGATCTCCGGCATCTCGACGCGCCGGTCGGTCGGCGGCAGGCCGTAAAAACTGCGCGTGTGGGTGCCGCGCAGGTTGAACTGCATCCATACCATGTCGCCCTCGGCGAGCAGGCCGAGGATGTGGTCGCGCCGGTCCGGGAACGCGTAGGTCGGGGTGAACTTCGCGGTTCCCTTCGCGATGCCGTAATTACGCATGTGCTGCAACCCCTGGCGCAGCTGCTTGTAGCCAGGCGCGCGGTAGTCCTTGGGCGGCGCGGAGGACTTGGAGGCGGCGACCACCAGCTTGTTGCGGTGTTCCTGGGTGGCCGCCGGCTGTGCCTTCAGCCGCGCCAGCACCGCATCTCCGTCCTCGCCCGCGCCCGTGATCGGCGGCGCGATCAGCTTGCCGTCCTTGCGCGGCGGCAACGGCGCGCCGAGCTGCTTCAGGATACCCGCCTCGTCCGCCATGAACCAGCCTTCGGTGATCCTGCCGTCAATCACGCGCAGGATGGCAATCTCGTAGACGTCCACTTTCCTGCCCGTCGGCGCGATACCGAACAGGTTGCCGCGATGGGTGCCGGTAAGCCGGAAGCGCAGGCCCACCCGGTCGCCGTCGGCGATCACGTCCTCGATGACGTCGACGCGGTCGGGAAAGGCGCTGCGCAGGAACGACCCGCCGCCGGGAAAACCCTGATCGCGCGCATTGTTGGCGAGGTTCGCCATGCCGCCACGCCAGCGCTTGTACTCCGGCGCCAGAACCTCGCGCATGACGTCGGCTTCCTCCTTCGTGCCCTGCGCCTTCTTGAAGCTCAGGGCCACCGCCTTGTTGCGCTCCAGCCGCGACGCCGGCGCCGGCCCGTTTGACGCGCAGCCGGGCAGCAACGCGCCGGCGCCGAGCGCAGCCAGCCCGGCAAGCACCTGCCGGCGCGGTAATTCAGTATCGTTCCTGTTGCCGTTCATGGTTTCCTCCAGATTGCCGACCATCACGCAAACCTACTCGATCGCACGAACGGATTGATCGTGAAGCTGGGCGCCATGAATAGCAGGGTGTGCCCGTCGGCAGACGCCCGCAGCACCAGCTCGGAGCCGATCACGGTGTTGGCGCCCGGCCGGTTCTCGATGACCACGCTCGGTCCGAACACCCGGGTCAGCGGCGGAGCCAAGGCGCGCCCGATCGTGTCAGTCGTTCCGCCAGCCGGAAAGGGAACGACAATCCTTACGGCTTTCGCTGGAAACTCCTGCGCCGCGGCCGCGCCGGCAGCGAGCAGCGACGCGGTTGTGAGTGCCAGCGCGAACCGGCGTCCGGTGCACATGTCCCCTCCCCCTCTTTGTCTTCTCCCCCCTCAATGATGGCATGCAATGCGGGATCCATCCACGCAAAGCGCCGCTGGCCACCCGTGGTGGCCAGCGATAGGGGATGTTGCGGGGGGCGGCGGCCGGAAACCGGCCGTCCGGGTCGTGCTACTACTTATCCGACCCCGATTGCTCGCTCTTGCCGTCTTTCAACCAGATGTACGCGAAGAAACCGGCGACGGAGACGACGAAAAGCACGCAAAACACGATGACCCAGACCACGCTAACGGTTTCGGCGGGCGCATTCGCCGCGTCCATCTCTCTCATGGCGGCAAACAGCGGACTGGACATCAGGAACAGCGCAACGGCGGACAGGAATCTAGACATATGGCTCCAAAGCGGTAACCCGCTGGTTGATCAGGCGCCCGGGCAACACGCACAGGAAGCCTGTTCGAAACCACGCTCCCTCCCGTATCATCCAAGCCTGGTGATTATCTTACACCAGACTTACACCAAGCTTACCGAACTAGTCCACATCATGACGAACAACCCATGCGATGATGCAGGTAGTCGTCCTGTAGGCCCAGCAAAGTCCATATAGTAAACATGCCGGCGGTCGTTGCTCTCTATCGCTACCCCGTGAAGGGTTTCACGCCCGAAGCGTGCAACACGCTGACCGTGCTCGCCGAGGGGCGCATCGCCGGCGACCGCGTCCTCGGCTTCCGCTTCGCCAATGCAACCGCGGCGGACGCCGCGTGGAGCAAGAAGTACGAGTTCGTGGCGCTGGTGAACACGCCCGCGCTCGCGCGGCTGGACCTGAGCTTTGACCACCAGCGGATGCGGCTGCGCATCGGTGTGGATGGCGGGTTGCTTATCGAGGATGCGCTGGACGACGATGGCCGCAAGCGCATCTCCGCTGCCATTCAGAGTCACGTGCTCGGACTCGCCGACAATCCGCTGTCCGGGCATCCCGAGCGGCTGCCGCTGCGCCTCGTCGGTGACGGCGTCACGCCGCGCTACCAGGACAACGAGGGCGGACAGGCTACGCTGCACAGCCGCGAGACGCTCGCCGCTGTCGCCGCCGCCAGCGGCGATCCCGGCCTCGACGAAGCGCGTTTCCGCTCCAACATCGTCATCGACGGCGTCGCAGCCTGGGAAGAAAACGGCTGGATGGGACGGAAAATCCGCATCGGCCGAGTCGCGTTCGAGGTGGTCAAGCAGAAGACCCGCTGCCTGGCTACCCACGCGAACCCGCGGACCGGCGAGCGCGATCTGCCGGTAATGAAGCTGCTGATGACCCGCTTTTCACAGGAAGACCCGACCTTCGCGGTCGGCATGGTCACCAGCGGACCCGGCGGCGAGATCCGCGTCGGCGACGGCATCAGCTTAGCAGCCTGTCGGACATAGGTGTCGGACAGGCTGCTAACAGCAAAACCGCCTGCGGATTTCGAATGAAACCCCGGATAGCGACCCTTATTGGCCTCCAAAGGGCGCACGAGTAGGCTCTAAATGAAGTTTTCTTTGCTTATTACCTCGATTTTCGTGCAGGCGGTTTTGCATAAGGAGTTTGTCGGAGCTAAGTCCGACAAACTCCTAGTTGGCTAGAATTTGGACGCGCCCAATCCGCGGCGACAGGTGCAGGATGCCGTCAAATTCCTGCAGAGCGAGATCGCGCGCTGGACGCGGCTCATCGAGCAGGCTGGCATCCGGGCCGACTAGCAGCGGGTCGGGCTTTCGCCCCGGCAAGCTGCTAAATTGAACGCATTATGTTAGTCACTCCAAGGAGCATGCGATGACGGGCACCGTGATTCTGTTCGACCCCACCGCGCCGCGGCAGGAAGGCGCCCGCGAGGAGCAGCGCACCCTGGCCGGGCTCAAGGGCGCGGTAGTCGGCTTCATCGACAACGCCAAGCCCAACTTCAACCACCTGGTGGACGATCTTGCCGAGCTGTTGGTCGCCCGCTACGGCGTAGCGCGCGTGGTAAAGCGGAAAAAGCGCTCGGCGTCGGTGCCGGCGCCGGCGGAGATGATGCGGGAGCTCACCGGGGAATGCGACCTGGTGATCGCCGGCTCCGGTGACTGAGGGTCGTGCGCGTCGTGGAGTGTCCACGACAGTGTTGAAGCCGCGAAAGGCGGGCGGGCCGCCGTGACGATCTGCTCGACCGCCTTCGTTACGCTCGGCCGCGCGCAGGCGTCCGCGCTGGGCCGCCCCGACCTGCCAATCGCGGTGATCGCGCACCCGTTCGGCCTGCGCACGCGCGAGGAAGTGCGGGGCATCGCCGAGCAATGCGTCGACGACATCGCAAGGCTTGTTGCGGGCAACAAGCCTTAATTATTCCGGCGACCTATGAACGAGTCTGCCCCTGATTCTGCGCGCTTCGAGGCGCCCGACGACTTCGACGCGATCAACCGGCTCTACCGCGAGCGGCGGTGGAGCGACGGGCTGCCGGTAGTGCCGCCGACGGTCGAGCGCGTCGAGCGCATGCTGCGCCACACGCGCCGCTCCCGCGAGGAGGTCGTGGCGCGGGTCGCGCCGGCCTTCGGCGCGGCAACCGTCGAGCGCATCGCAATCAACGCCGTGCTCGCGGGCTGCGACCCGGAGGCGCTGCCGGTCCTGATCGCCGCGACCGAGGCAGTGGTCGAGCCGCAATTCAACCTCCAGGGCATACAGGCGACCACCAACCCGGTCGCGGTGTGGGTCATCGTCAACGGGCCGGCGGCGCAGAAGCAGGGCGTCAACGCCACCTTCAACTGCCTCGGTCAGGGCGCGTGGGCCAACGCCACGATCGGCCGCGCGCTGCGGCTCGTCCTGCAGAACATCGGCGGCGCGCTGCCGGGCGAGATGGACCGCGCGACCCAGGGGCAGCCGGGCAAGTTCACGTTCTGCTGCGCCGAGAACGAGGCGGCGAACCCGTGGGAACCGCTGCACGTCGAGCGCGGTTACGCGCGCGGGGCGAGCACCGTGACGGTGGTCGGCGCCGAAGGCACCATGAACATGAACACCCACACCAAGGATGCCGGCGAGCTGCTGCGCGCGTTCGCGGAAACCATGATGCACCCGCCGAGCAATGATTACTGCCACGGCGGGGAGCCGTGGCTCGCGCTGGGGCCGGAACACGCCGAAATCCTCCAGCGCGCGGGGCTCAGCAAGGCCGAGGTCAAGCGCCACCTGTGGGAGGGGTCGAAGATGCCGGCCAGGCGCATGACCGGGAAGGACCTGCTGCGCGTGCAGGATTCCCGCGGCGCGGAGCTGGGGAAAATCGGGCCGGACACCCTGCTGCCGGTATCGCACCGGCCGGAAGACATCCACTTCATCGTGGCCGGCGGCCCCGGCACGCACTCAACCTACATCCCCTCCTTCGGCAACACCCGGGCGGTCACTCGAGAAATAACAGCGTAGCGGTGGTAAGAAGAGAATAGGGTCCCGCCACCCGTCACTCGTCACTCGTCACTCGTCACTCGGGTTTAGCACCGGTTTCCCTGAGGTACACCGGCAGGTCGGTGGTGGGCGGCCGCGCCGGAATCTGAAAGAAGAGATCAGCGACAAAGCCGCGGTGGTAAGTCGTGTGGTTGACGACGTGGAGCAGGATCTCGCCGCGCGTCATCACGCCGCGGTTGCCGCCGATCAGCGTAAAGCTCACCTTCTCGTCCAGCGCGGCATCGGACAGCGCATCGCTCCAGTTTACGTACCAGCGGTCGATCTCCTGCTGCGCGCGCCACAGTTCCGCGAGTGGCGGATGATCTTTGGTGTTGCGAGCGTCATAGCCGTGCTCGCGCCCTTCGAGGTGCGCCTGCCAGATACGGTCGATGACGTAATTGTGGTTGAGCGTGTGGACCATGTTCCGGAACAGGCTCTGGCGCTCCTTCGTCGCCTCGCCATCCGGCAGCGCGGCGACGGCGTCGAAAATAAGCCGGTCGGCCCAGGCGTTGTAGCGCGCGAGCATGCGCGCGGAGCGGGTCGTGATCATATGGCGTCGGCAGGCTTCACTGCCGCAGGTGATTGTCGAAGAAGTCCATGAATATGTCGAATGCCGATGGCACTCGAATCCACATTGTCCTCCTGTCGGGAAGCAGCATTCTACCGGTTCGGGCCCGGCAGCCTCGGAACCGCGCTGCTTTCCTTCAAGCGTTGGTTCTTCAGGCAAACTAGCGATTGGAGCGATTCATTTTCTTTTTCCACGGGAGATTCCATGACAAGCAGCAGATGGCTGGTTCCGGCAGCAACCCTTGCCTTGTTTCCATGCGTGGCAATCGCGCAGACGACGCTCGTGACCGAACGCAGTATTTCAGTCAGCGCGGCCATGGAATTGGCGACGGCGGCATTGGAGGCATGCCGCAAGCACGGCTCCCAGGTGACCATCACGGTGCTGGACCATGCCGGCCGCACCAAGGTCGTGCTGCGCGACGACGGCTCGAATCCCCACAGCGTCGAGCACAGCTTCCGCAAGGCTTACACCGCCCTCACCTACCGCATGCCGTCGGGGCAATACGGCAAGCGCGCGACCGGAAACTTCCCCGCCAGTCACGGTCCATTGCACCTCACCCATATCACCACCGCGGCGGGCGGATTGCCGATACGCGCCGGCGATACCGTGGTCGGAGCGATTGGCATCTCGGGCACCACCGGTTCCGGTGGCGCCGGCGCGGGGGGCGGCGGCACAGCCGACGAGACCTGTGCGCAGGCCGGCATCGAGCGCATTTCCAGGGGGCTCGGCGGCGAAAATTGAGTGGCCCCGCCACACCGGCACGAAGCCACGGAAATGCGGAGCGACTTATGCTCCGGGCATCGTGATATTGTTCACGCGGTGTGCCAAATTACGGCCATTCGTGATGGATTGCTACTGACAGCACGCCGCGCGGCTGCTAATCGTGTCCGGTTGGAACGTCCATAACAACCCAGAACAGCGTCTGGGTGCGGCACCAATGTTCCGGGGGGAACATGCAAGGTCCGGCTGGCGTTATCCGATGGCTGCGCTACCTCGCGCAGGTAAGCCTGCTTGCCGCGGCTTATTTCGCGGCGGCCAAGGCATCGCTCGTGCTCGCCATCCCGCCGGGCTATGCCACGGCGGTGTGGCCGCTGTCGGGAATCGCGCTGGCGGCGCTGCTCCTGCTCGGGAACCGGGTCTGGCCGGGAATCTGGCTCGGCGCCGTACTGGTCAACCTGACGGTCGCATCCTCGCCGTTCGTGGCGCTCGCCATCGGTAGCGGCAACACCCTGGAAGCGCTCGCCGGAGCGATGCTGGTGCGGCGCTACGTCGCCGACGCCCCGCCCTATTTCGACCACGCTAGGAACGTCGTCAGGTTCGTCGCCGTGGCCGCCTTATGCTCCACCGTCGCCGCCACGATCGGGGTCATGTCGCTGGCGCTGGAAAACCCGCTGCCATGGCCGGAATTCTTCGCGAACTGGGGAACCTGGTGGCACGGAGACGCCGCGGGCATCATTATCATCACGCCGCTGCTCCTCAACTGGAAGCTGCGCCACGACATCTTCTGGTCGCCGGCGAAAAGACTGGAGGCGGCCGGCTTCGCATTCTTGCTGTTGCTTGCCGCCTATCTCGCGTTCAGTAACGGCACCCGGTATTTTTCTTCCCTGCCCCTCACGTTTCTGATCCTGCCACTGTTCATCTGGGCGGCGTTCCGCTTCACCCGGCGCGAGGTCACGATGGCGGGCGCGGCAGTGTGCTTCATCGCCGTGTGGTACACGGTCGAGGGTCAGGGCCCGTTTACCCACCCGTCGCTCAACCTCTCGCTGTTGCTGCTGCTGGCTTTCACCAGCACCATCGTGGCGACCGGCCTGATGCTAAGCGCGGCGGTGGACGAACGCAGCCGGACCATGGAAAAACTGGAGCAGGCGCTGCGCCACCTGCGGGAGCAGGCCAGCACCGATTCGCTGACCGGCTTGTCCAACCGCCGCCACCTGTGGGAATTTCTGCTGCGCGAATGGATAAGGTCCAGACGCAGGGAAAGCTCTCTTGCCATTATCATGATGGACCTTGATTACTTCAAGCGGATCAACGACCGGTTCGGGCATGAGGCCGGAGACGTCGTGCTGATGGAGATCGCGGCCCTGCTCAAGGCCCAGATCCGGGGCAGCGACATCGCCTCCCGTTTTGGAGGCGAGGAGTTCGCGCTGGTCCTGCCCGACGCCACGCTCGAGGCCGTGCGGAGCAGGGCCGAGGGCATCCGCGCGGCGATCCACCGCCTCAAACTGGAATATCGCGGCCAGCCGCTCGGCAAAATCACTGCTTCGTTCGGCGTCGCGCTCGCGCCGGATCATGCCGGAGATCCCGAATCGCTCTTACGCGCGTCAGATCAGGCTTTGTACGACGCGAAGGCCGCCGGCCGCGATCGTGTCGCCGTCTGCACCGCGAAATACGTGCAGGCCAGACCGTCCGGGGGAAACGCGGCCTCGTAGAGCCGTTCCAGCCGCCGGTTTTCGGTTTCCTTTTTCCCGGCGCGGGCTTTATGATGGGCCCCTACCCGGTTTTCCCAAGATCAGGAACGAGTACGACCCAAGGAGATTCCATGGCGCGCGAAGTCACCCAGACCCTGGCGGAATTTGCAGCCGGATTGAACTACGACCAGATCCCGGCCTCCGCCCGCGAGCACAGCAAGAACCTGTTGCTGGACGCGGTGGCGTGCGCGCTGGCCGGCCCCCAGGGAGAAGAGACCCACCAAGTGGCGGCGTTCGCGGCGGCGCTGGCGCAGTCGAAGGAAAGCAGCGTCATCGCCGGCGATCGCCTGTCGCTGGCCGGTGCCACCCTGCTGAACGGCTACCTGGTCACGGCCGTCACCATGTGCGACGTCCACCGCCCCACGCTCACGCACATCACGCCGGAAGTGGTCCCCCCCGCCCTCGCCATCGCGGAGCGTGACGGGCTGAGCGGCCGCGACCTGCTGGTGGCGCTGGCGGCGGGTTTCGAGACCGCCACGCGCGTCGGGCTCGGCTGGGATTTCCCGACGGCCCGCGCCCGCGGCTGGCACGGGCCGGGCATCATCGGGCCGTTCGGGGCCGCCGCCGCGGCCGGCCGCCTGCTGGGGCTCGACAACGAGGCCATGGCGCGGGCGTACGGCCTCGCCGGCAGCCAGGCCGCGGGCACGTTTGCAGCGTGGGGCACGCCGACGGTCAAGTTCCACCAGATGCGGGGCGCGCTGTCCGGATTGATGGCCGCCCTGCTGGCGCAGCAGAAGTTCGTGGCAACGCCCGAGTTTCTCACCGCCAGGGACGGCGGCCTCTACAACACCTACTCGAACGGCGGCAAGCCCGAGGCCGCCGTCGCCGACCTCGGCCAGCGCTGGGAGCTGGAGAGAATCGCGCTCCGGCTGTGGCCCTGCGCCTCCGGCATCCAGGGCTTCGTCACCGCGATGTTCGACCTGGTGCAGAAACACCGCCTGAGCTTCGACCAGGTGAAGAAGGTGCGCGTCTTCACCAGCAAGACGCTGGTGGACATGCACGGGATGTTCCCGCGCTACCACGGCAAGTTCGAGGCGCTGCTGTCGACCCACTATTGCGCGGCGGTGATCCTGCACGACCGGGTGCTGACGCTCGCCCAATTCGAGCCCGCCCGCTACAACGACCCGAAGCTCACGCGTTTCGCGGCGGAGCAGGTGGAGACGAAGGTCGATCCCTCGCTGACCGGGGTCCAGTCCATCGTCGAGGCCGACCTTGCCGACGGCAAGACCGTTGCCGCGCGCTGCGAGCACTCCAGGGGCTCCCCCGAGAACCCGCTCTCCCGCGCCGAGATCGAGAATAAATTTCGCTTCTATGGCAAGGGCGTGCTGCCGGCCGCGCGCATCGAGGAAGCGATCGCTGCGATCACTAAACTCGAGGATCTCAAGTCCGTGCGCAGCCTGATGGACCTGCTGCGGTCGGGCAACGAGCAGCGGCGCAAGTCGGCGTAACTGACAGAGATGAGCGAAGAATACGTGAGGGCGTGAGCGCGTCAGAGCGGGAGAGCGAAGCGAAAAGCTCTTGCCATCTCCCGATTTCACGATCTCCCGATTTCACGAACTGGTGAGGAAGGAGTGCATGTCCATGCAGAAATTTCTGATGTCGCTCGCCGCAGTTGCGGCTTTCATCGCCGGTACGGCCGCCGCCCAACCCTATCCCAGCCGGCCCGTACGCATCGTCGTCCCGCAGGCCGCCGGTGGCGGCGTTGACATCTGGGCACGCAGCATCGCCCTGAAGCTCACCGAGACCTGGGGCCAGCAAATCATTATCGACAATCGCCCGGGAGCGAATGGCATCATCGGCATCGAGCAGGTCACCAAGGCCAAGCCCGATGGTTACACGATCGCGGCAGCCTTTACCTCCGTGCTGACCATCAACCCCCACGTCTACAAGTCGCTCCCCTACGACACGTTCCGCGATCTCGCGCCGATCACGCAAACCGTCACCAACACCATCGTGCTGGTGGTCAACCCGTACCTGCCGGCGCACTCGGTGAAGCAGTTGGTGGCGCTCGGCAAGTCGCGCCCGGCCGATCTCACCTACGGGTCGTTCGGCGTCGGCAACATGACCCACCTCGCGGGCGAGCTGCTGCGCCTCGAGGCCGGCATGAAGCCGGTGCACGTTCCGTACAAGGGGGAAACGCCGGCGGTCACCGACCTGATCGGCGGCCAGGTCGCCTACATATTCGCGACCGCCCCCGGCGTGGCCGGCCACATCAAGAGCGGAAGGCTGCGGCTGCTCGCGACCTGCGGCGAGCAACGCGCGACAGCGTACCCCGACACGCCCACCATGATCGAAGCCGGATTTCCCAAGGTCGTCGTCACGGGGTGGGGCGGGTTCCTCGCCCCGGCCGGCACCGCGCCGGAGATCATCCAGAAATTCCAGCGCGACACCGCGCGGCACCTGCAATCGCCGGATCTGCGCGACCGCTTGAGCGCCATCGGCTCCGAGCCCTCAGGCACCACGCCCGAGCAGTTCGCGGCCTTCTTGAAGAGCGAAACGGATAAGTGGCTGCGCGTGTCCA
>Ga0184627_10001109_pt1 | contig 10797 bp, 10 predicted proteins | sample PLM3_127_b1_FD_133150 | JGI IMG/M metagenome (GOLD analysis project Ga0184627, IMG submission 133150) | Groundwater sediment microbial communities from an aquifer in East River, Colorado, USA - PLM3_127_b1 | ecosystem: Environmental > Terrestrial > Soil > Riparian zone | place: USA: East River...
AGAGAAAATATACAATGAAGTAGTTAGGAGTTTTAACGCTGGGTTGAGTATCACATGCGCTATGGGACTTAGAGCATTGATTGAAGGAATTTGCGTGGATAAGGGGATTACCAAAGGGAATCTTGAGCAAAAAATAGATAAGTTGGAGTCTTATGTCCCGAAAAATATTGTTGAAAATCTGCATAGCTTTCGATTTATAGGCAATGAGGCAGCACATGAATTGGAAATCCCGCAACATTATGAATTAAGATTAGCTATTGAGGTCATCGAAGACTTGCTAAATTTCTTGTATGACTTGGAGTATAATTTACTTCAAAAGTCTACGTCGCTTATGAAGATGCGAGAAAGAAAAAAACCAAGAGGGTAAGGAAAAATTCAAAATTATTAAGAGCCAGCTATCCGGCTGGTTTTTTATTTTGCTCATTGTCCTAGAGGGGGAGTCGTGATAGAATGGGAAAGATGAGCAAGATTTAGAAAGGGGTTTCTGTTGGACATTTTATTGTATCTGCTGTATTCACTTGTTGGCTTTGTCTGTGGTTTGTTCCTCAAATCATTTCTACCAGACTATTTTGGGCAAAAAGGAAAGAACCTTGCCACAAAAGAAGATATAGAAGAAATAACAATAAAAACTGAAAAAGCCCGTCAACTCCAACAGCGCAAGGAAAAAAAGATTGATAAAGTTAATGAACAGCTAAACCGATTCGCTGAACTGACTGAACTATATGCTTTTTTTGCTCGTATTGAGGAGCATATAGTAAAGGACGAAAGTGGGAAATTGGCAAAGGATGAAACCGGAAATTATATTATAGAAAAACATATCTTAGAATCCGAGCCACGTTTTGAGAAAGCAATAGAGGCATTAAAGGGATCAGATTTGAAAGGTGCGATTGCTCAAAAAATTGCCGAAATTCGCTTAAGCTCAGGAGAAGCAATTGCGATTGTCCATGAACTCGACTCAAGCGGTGAGTTAAATAAAAAGTTTCAGAAAATATATATACAAACTGCTAGTATTGAGGACTGGATTGAACGAAAGAACTTTGAGCAAATGGTTAATTCCCTTCGAGAAGCTAGGCAAACTGGAAGGAAGATATACTCAATGCTGGAAGCCTACCGAAATAACGATCAATAGCATTGAATAGCTGAGTAACCCCACTTAAAAGCCAGTCTTAACCGATAGGCTTTTTTCTTTTACTTTGCGACATAAGTTATAACTGTATATGTCGCTTTACGTAAGTAATTATAGCAGGATAGGCGTCAATCATTTCTCGACATAAAAACCCAGCTTTATTTGCTGGCTTGCTTCACCCGCCCCACAATCAGCCGAGCGGTGAAAAAAACCTTGTGATGTTGACAATCGTTTATTGATTATGTTATGATACAAGCGGTTCAACTTGCAAGGTTATGTTTATCTAGAGGGTTGGTGGAGGAGAAGGGTTCAATGGCACGATCAGCGTCCAAAACAAGCAGGGTTCTGATTACCTTTACTTTAGCCTGCATCATTTTGTCGGCCTTCGTCATCTCCGGCTTCACCATTTTCGATGGTTCTAAGCGGCCCGTTGCGGGCTTAGAATCGGTTCAGGCGCTAACCAACGTGATCAGAAATGGCGATTTTGAGCAGAATCCAACCAGCAGCATCGCCACCTACTGGCAACCTTATAACAATGGGCAGGCTCACTTTAGCTGGTATGACGAAATGTGGGCTGAAGCAGTTCACAGCGGCCAACATTCCCAGCTTATGGAAATTTTCCTGGTAGAGAACTATGCCCCTGACCGGGTGATGGCCATTCATCAAACGGTTGATGTCGTGCCTAACCTAGTTTATAACCTGACCATTCACGCCTTGATGCGCACCGACGCGCCTATTGAACTAAGAAATAAAGGCCAGTACGCTATGGACTGGGGCGTTGATTATAGCGGCCAGGGTAAATATCATCTGGTGCAACAGTGGGTACCTATGACCATGACCGAGCAGTTGCGCATCGGCTCAAATACCGTCAGCAATGACGAACCGAACCGTCTGTTCTTCCAACTCATCACTGGGACTATTTACACCGCTAACAGCAACAAAATTACCCTGTTTATTCGCGGCGTAAAAGTAGAGCCAACCGGCACCGAAGTTAACTTTAATGTGGACGACGTTTCGCTCATCGGCCCTTATCCACTCCCGCCCACGCCGACCCCAACCCCACTTCCAACCGCAACCTTTCCCCCACTTCCCACCTTGACTCCCACGCCAACATCAACTTCGACGCCTGTACCTGCCGCCACTCCTACCACCATCAGTCCTGGGCTCCCAACCACGGGCGACTCTGCCGCTCCGGCCAGCGAACAAAATAATTTGCCCGACGCCGGCGCAATCTTGCCCAAAACCATTTCCTTTAGCGCCCTCGGCCTTGGTGGGGTGATATTGATTGTGCTGGGTGTCAGTGCCGTCAGTAACCTTTTGTCCAAGCAAAAGAAACAGTAAAATTGGACAAAAACCGCACTTTGGACTATGATTAATCTTTGTTGCAATCGGGCTAATAAAAATACCAGATAGCAAAGTCGCAAGGTCGCACGTGTTTATCTGACTACTGGCTACTGGCTACTGGCTACTATTTTTTCAGGAGAAATACTTTGGCCAACATAAAATCATCTGCTAAGCGCGCCCGCCAAAACGTCAAACGGCGCGCCCAAAACCGCTACTTTAGCACCACGGCTCGTACTTATGTCAAAAAAGCTCGCCTTGAGATCGAGGCAAAAGACACAAAAGATGCTGCCGAGGCAGTGCAACAAGCAATTAAGGCTCTGGATAAGGCGGCCCAAAAAGGCGTCATTCACCCCAATAATGCTGCTCGTCGTAAATCCCGCCTGGTTAAAGCTTTGAATAAAGCCAAAGCCGCTGCTTAAGTTTTCACCTCCACAAGCTAGCTTTCCCTAGACAGGAGCCGAGATAACTATCTGGACTCCTGTTTTTATTTTTGCTCAGCAAAAGCGACTCGAGGACCTTAAAATCGAGGCTTTTTTGTGTTTACACTCTTGACAATAGAACATATGTTCTATTATAATAAGGTCAGATTTTAACATCCTATGCACCCAGCCACTATTGTCAAGGGTTTTTATGGAAGTTTCCCTGAATATCGAACGTATTTTAGAATATCAGGCCGATCAGATCGAGCTGATCCTGGCCAGTCACCGCGTCCCTGGCCGAGTGACGGGCGGCACGGTTACGCCACGTTGGATTCGCTATCAACTTCTCCCTGAACTGACTACCCGAGTTACCAAGGTTGTTGCTCTGTCGGAGGAAATGGCGTTACGCTTGGGCGCTCCCGATGTGCGCATTTCCCGCCAAGGGCCGGCTATTCAAATTGAAGTGCCGCGCGCCGATGCTCAAACTGTCCGTTTGACTCAACTGTGCCGGCAGTTGCCCGAAATCCCCCGGCAATCGGCTATTTTGGGCATGGACGAAGTGGGACTGCCCCTGTTGCTCCGGCTTTCCTCGCCCGAAGTGGCCCATGTTTTGATTGCCGGTACGACGGGCTCCGGCAAAACAGCCTTAGCCCGAAGTATGGCTCTCTCGCTGGCCATGTATAATCGCTTAGGAGAGGTGCAAATGATTTTCATTGATCCCAAGGGAACGGGCTTTGGTCCTTTTTCCGCGCCAGGTCATTCGCTGCCTCATCTGCTGCGCCCTGCCGTGAGTGATATTCATCAAGCGATTTTTTTGCTGGGCGAAATGGTCGAGGAGATGGTCCGCCGCGACCATGAAAATATCTCCGAACCACGAGTCATTATTTTTATTGATGAGGTGGCCGATTTAATAGAGCAAGGGGGCAAGGCCATGGATCGGCTGATGACCCGCTTGACTCAACGGGGACGCAGCGCCGGACTCCATCTTATTGCTTGTACCCAAAAGCCCTTAGCCGCCACTATCGGCTCCTTGACGCGCAGCAATTTTCCAGTGCGGCTGGTGGGTAGCGTCGCCAGCGCCGACGATGCCAAAGTAGCTGCCGGCATCCCCGGCACAGGTGCAGAAAAGCTGCTCGGACGGGGCGATTTTTTACTGGTCGCCAAAGGGCAAATGACTCGCTTCCAAGGCGCTTATGTGGCCGAGCAGGAAATCAGGCAAATTGTCGCCCAATTCCAACCACGCCACCGCACTAGCCGAGGCTGGCTTGAGGCGCAGGAAAACCATAGCGATATGTTGGCAGCTACCGGCACTGAAGGTCGGCTGGCTCGCCTGGCTCCACCCGGTTCCAAACGCCGCCGGAGCCTGGAGTTAATGTTTGGCCATCAATTACAGTTGATAAAATGAGGCGTGATACGTGAAACTTTGGTTAAATGAAATCATCACGTTTCACGTTTCACGTTTTACGGAATGAGATTATTCCTATGAAACGTGGTTTGCTTATTGTAGGTGTCACTTTCGCCATTGCCCTGGCAATTGTATTTGGGACTCGGGTCAGTGCCGATGCCTTAGCAGTAATTGTCGGGGTAGTTTTGGGAATAGTGGCTAGTGTCCCCACCACTCTATTGGTAACCTTTATCCTGACTCGGCAGCGGCAGGGACTCGACAGAGGGTTGCCTCAAGCTCCCCAACAACCTCCGGTCGTGATCATCAACGCTACCGACAAAACCGCCTTAGCCCCACCCTCAACGCCCGCCTTGTCTTTGCCCTATCCCAGCAACGCAGCCCGCAAATGGACGGTTATTGGCGATACGGAGACGGATGTTTAAGAAGAGGAGTGCAAACCTTGCGCTTGACGTGCTAAAGGAGCAAGGCAAGCCTTGCACTCCATTTTTCGTTTCTACAAATTCCCTCGCCCGATATTGATCAAATCAATCAAAATTGAGTATCCTGTCTCCATCCTACCCGCCCCTGCGCCGACCAGCGTAATAGGGCCGAGCAGATCACACTCATAGGTAATCGCGTTGGTCGCCCCCATCACCCCAGCCAATGGATCAGTCAATGGGATAGCTTCCGGCTTGACGCTGGCGACTACCCAGTCACTCTCCTTTTTAACTCGGCCAATCAGCTTCCAGCGTTTGCCTTCAGACCTGGCTCGCTCAATATCAGCCGGAGTGAGCTGGCTAATGCCTTGGCAAGACACATCGGCTTTCTTTAGCGGGACATTCATCACCACGTTGGCCAAGATGACCACTTTACTCATGGCGTCGTAGCCTTCCACGTCGGCCGTAGGGTCAGCTTCGGCATAGCCGAGCACCTGGGCTTGCTGAAGCGCTGCTTCGTAACTCAAACCCTCTTCCATCTTGGTGAGAATGTAGTTGGTCGTGCCATTGAAAATGCCCCGTACTTCGCGAATTTCATTGCCGGCTAAAGCGACTATGGATAGGCGTAGAGCGGGAGTTCCACTCATCACCGTGCCTTCAATGCCAAAGCGCACACCTTTCTCTTGAGCCAGGGCTAATAGTTCTCTATAGGCCAGGGCTACTGGCCCTTTGTTGGCTGTCACGACATTTTTGCCGCTTTCAAAAGCCGCCCGGCAGTGGTCAATCGCCGGCTGGCCAGTAGTCAAGTCAGTATAGCTCACTTCCACCATGGTATCGGCGTTGCTCTCCCGGATCGTTTTTAGATTATCCCAGTCGCGCTCCAACCCCGGCGAGTCGGGATAATCGGCCAGCTTGCCGGTGCTCTTCATCACTGCCAGTAATTTACTTAAATCCAGACCTGCGGGGTCATAAACGGCCCCTTTCGATAATGTGCAGACAGCCACAATTTTGGCGTCGAAGCCGAGATTTTGACGCAGCGCATCTTTTTTGTCATGTAAAATTTGAGCCAGTCCCTGGCCCACCGTGCCAAAGCCAATGAGGGCTAATTTGTGAGTCATGCTAATTTCCTCCCAAAAAGATGACACTATAGTAATGCACCGAACTAAAAACGGCAAACAACTTTTGCTTTTCCAAAAAAACTTTGGATTTAGAGATGACCATGTTACAATAACAACGAATGACGAACAGCAAATGACCAATGAATAAAGACACCTCTTTAACAACTACCGCTCAACCGTCTACCGTCTATACCCTCACGGGCACAGGCCGTCTACCGTCTACCGTCTACCCTCACGCCACCTGGCGCTTGCTCATCACCCCGCCGCTGGACGGCGCGACCAATATGGCGATTGATGAAGCTATTCTTTACACCCTGGCTGAAGGGAATGGCCTCCCTACCCTACGCTTTTTTCAATGGGAACCGCCCTGTCTGAGCTTGGGCTATAACCAGCATTGGCAAGAGGTTGACGAGGCCGCTTGTTGGTCGTTGGGCTATAGCTGGACGCGGCGACCCACGGGCGGCAAGGCCATTCTCCATACGGACGAAGTGACCTACAGCCTGATTATGCCTCAAGACGATCCACGCATTCAGGGTGGTATTGTTGAGTCGTACCGAATTTTGAGTTTGGGACTGTTAAGAGGTTTAGAGAGGTTAGACGTTCAAGCCAACCAGGCCACCAAAGAGGATGGAGTGGCCAATTCTCGTGCGGGCAAGGGTGGGCCGGTCTGCTTTGACACCCCTTCCCGCTACGAAATTACCTGGCAGGGCAAAAAGCTGATCGGCAGCGCCCAACTCCGGCGAAAAAAAATTGTCTTGCAGCATGGCACGCTACCCCTGTACGGCAACTTGAATCGCATTTTGGAGGTATTGAGTTTCTCTGACGAAGAGCGGGCTATGCAAGCTGAATTATTGCCCCAACGAGCCACTACCCTGGCGCAAGTTTTGGGCAAAGAGTTAGCCTATGAAGAAGTCACGACGGCCTTGATTGAGGGTTTTGCCAAGCAACTCAATCTGACCCTGACAGAAATGCCTTTGACAGAAGCAGAACAAGCCCTGGCAAACAAATTACGAGCCGAACAGTACGCCAACGATAGTTGGAATAAACGAGTCTAACGATTTTAGATTTTAGATTTTAGATTTTGGATTATCAGGCTAAAATCGTAAATCTGAAATCCACGCCCGTCTGACGGGCAGTCCAAAATGGCTATGGTTATCGGTATCTGCACCCTTGAACTAAATATCCCCACTGCTGCCTCGCTCAAAGACAAGCGGCAAATCGTCAAAAGTGTCATTGCTCGACTGCGGAATGAGTTTAATGTGTCCGTGGCCGAGGTGGACCGGCTGGACTCGTGGCAATCGGCGGTGGTAGCGGTCGTGACCGTCTCCGGCGACCGGGATTATGCCCACGCTCTGATGACGCGCGTTGCCCTATGGGTCGACCGCCACCGGCTGGATTGCGACCTGGTTGATTACGAGATTGAATTGATTTGAGTCGAGATTATTAAACCAAGAGGGGTTAGACGCGCGGTAGCAGTTGAAGTACTTCACCCTTAGTGTGGGCGTTGTGCAATTGACCGCAGCCGGCGGCAATATCAATCCCCCGGCGTAGGCGCACGGTAGTCGTAATTCCGGCGGCTTCTAAACGACCTCGAAAAGCATAGACTCGCTCATCCGGCGAACCGCTCCAGGGCGAGTCCGGCGTAGGGTTAAGTGGGATCAGGTTGACATGGCAAAGTAACCCACGCACCAGCTCGGCAAACTGGTCGGCGTGAGTGTCGCTGTCATTGAGACGATCCATCAAGGCATATTCAAAAGTAACCCGCCGCCGAGTCGTGGCAATGTAATCGCGGACGGCCTGTATCAGCATCGCCAGCGGGTAGCGGCGGTTGATCGGCACAATGGTATTGCGTAGCTCATCTGTGGGAGCGTGCAACGAGACAGCCAGCCCAACTTGCTCCGGCTCCTTGCTCATGCGGCGAATAGCCGGAACCAAACCGACTGTGGATAGCGTCATGTGCCGCGCCCCCAGGTTAAAGCCGGCCGGATCATTCAACCGGCGGATAGCCTGCCACGTTTCAGCATAGTTAGCCAATGGTTCACCCATCCCCATAAAGACAATGTTGGTGACTCGCTGCCCCTCCAGGTCAAGCTGGCGGGCATAATGGAGCACCTGAGCCACAATTTCGCCGGCGGTGAGGTTGCGCATAAAACCCATCTGCCCAGTGGCGCAGAAGGGGCAAGCCATGGCGCAGCCGGCCTGAGTGCTAATGCACAAGGTTTGGCGCTGCTCGTAGCGCATCAAGACTGCTTCGACTTCCCTACCATCGGGCAAGCTAAACAGGGTTTTACGGGTGTACCCATCCAAGGAGTCCAACACCACCAGTGGCATGAGCGGATCCAACTTGGTTTCCTCAGCCAGACGCTGGCGCAGCGATTTGGGCAGGCTGCTCATCTGGGCCACGTCATCAACATACTGTTGGTAAAGCCAGGTTTCAATTTGACCGGCCCGATAGGCTGGTTCACCCCAGGCGGCTAATAATTCTTTTAATTCAACTTGTGAGAGGTTGAGGAGATAAGGGTTGTTCACCATTTTCCTTTACGCTGCGGCCAATGAGCCATCAGTCTCTAGTCATCTGATCTTTCCGCCTAAACAAACCGGCAATTTTTCGCGGAATAAAGGCGATTACTGTCCAGATGAAGCCTAAAATCCGACCAACAAACCCAAAAATCGTTTTCCAAGTATTAACATATGCCCGGATATAAGCCTTACCCCCCTTTTGAGCCGTCTCGCCTGCTTTTTTAGCCCCAGAAGACAGAGCCGGGCCGACTGTCTCGGCAACTTTGCCCGCGCCGGTGGCTACGGCTTCTCCAGCCGCTTTACCGGCCTCGCCGGCTTTGCCTGCGCCCCAGACCAGGGCCGCACCGGTAGCTTTGCCGCTTTCGGCCAGCCAGTCGCCCAGCTTGCGCTCATCCACCCCGGTGATAGTTCGTAGACTATCCGCCCAGGTAGGAACGGCCTCCGGCCCCAAGCGAAAATAGGCATCGGCTCGCTGACCGATGATGTAGGTCGACAGGACATTCGTCCCGGCGGAGGCGATCACCCCGATCACGGGCAGGGCTTTCACGATCGCTTTCTCGGCAAAGCGCTCGCCGACTTCAAGAGCAATCTTCTGACCCGCCTTCCGCGCCAGGGCACTGGTACCGGCGCTGAGACCAGTAATTAACAGCACCAACTGCTGCTTCTCACTCTCCGTCAGGGGGTAATCATACACGGTGGCGATTTCCAAAACCAATGCAGCCTGCAATTTGAAGGTAGCTCCAATATCCGCCGCCACCCCCAGAGTCAGCGCTGCCGCTGTGCCGATGCCGGGGATCAAGCCCGCCCCGGAGGTAACTGCACCAACCGCACCGGTGCGCTGGCATTTATCGCGAATCAGTCTTTGAGATAGTTCTTCCGGCGTCGCCTCCGGATATTTTTCTTTCAAAGCCTGGACTCGTTCAGCAGCAGCGGCAATATCCACATCGTGAATCACCCCGAACAGCTTCTTCATCAGGGCGTTAGCTGTGGAGTCGATTTCCTCCTGAACAGTCAGCGCCTTGGACTCATTGACCTGCTGCAACTCCCGGTCAACCGCCCCCATAATTTCTTCGGCTTGATTTTTTATTGATTTTTCTGCCATAAGGTTTGGTTATCCTCGTGATGGGCATTGCGTTTCACGTTTTATGAGCAGCATGTGCTACTTTAACTGTAGCTGAAGTACTTTGCGCTTATGCTGCCGCGTGGCTTGTTGATACAAGGCCAGCGCCAGGTCCTGTTCGCCGCGCTTTTCGTAGATCGCGCCCAGATTGTGGTAGGGCCAGGTGTAAGCCGGATCTAGCTCGATGGCCTGTTGGTAGGCAGCGATAGCCTCCTCTGGCTGATTCAAGGCACTGTAAATGTTGCCCAAATTCGTCCACGAGATGGCTCGGTCAGTCTGTGGGGAGCGGCTTTCAATGACCTGTCGATACAGCGCCGTGGCCTGGTCATAGTTGCCCAATTTTTCATACACAATCCCCAGATTGTTATAAGGCCAGGCATATTCGGGGGCCAGTTCGATGGCCTGCTGGTAGGCCTCGATAGCCTGATCGTAGTGATTCAGATCATTGTAAATATCCCCCAGACTATTCCAGGGTAAGGCTGAGTTCGGGTCAAGTTCAATCGTCCGCCGATAAATCACAATTGCCCGCTCATAGTAGCCAAGGGTATTGTAAACATTGCCCAAGTTATGCCACGATACTGCCCGATCCTGGTCGTTCCCGTGGCGGACAATCGCTTGCTCGTAAGAGTTCAGGGCCTGGTCATATTTTTCCTGACTTTCATAAATCAACCCCAAATTGTGATAAGGCCAGGCATAGGCCGGATCTAACTCGATGGCCCGTTCATACGCCGCGACAGCCTCTCCTGGCTCACCCAAGGCACTATAGACGCCGCCCAAACTGTTCCAGGGCAAAGCAAATTGCGGGTCAAGTTTGATGGCCTGCTGGTAGGCCGCCATAGCCTCCTCGTAGCGGCCCAACACCCGGTAGACATTGCCCACACAATACCACAAAACTGCTTGATCTCGATCAGTTTCAGCTCGACCCACCCCGTCCGCCGCCTGGCGCTCGATGGCCTGCTGATAGGAGCGCAAAGCCGCTTCGTAGTCGTTTTGACGTTCATAAACCAGGCCCAAATTTTTGTACAGCCAGGCCGCCGAGGGGTCTAACTTGAGCGCCTGTTCATAAGCGCTGATAGCTTCTGGGTAGCGGCCCAACTTCACATACACATTGCCCAAACCGTTCCAGGGCAACGTGGTGGTCTGGTCCAGTTGTGCGGCCCGCTGGTAGGCAGCAATAGCCTCATCATAGCGACTCAACACCGTATAAACATCGCCCAGGCTGTTCCACGGCAAGGCGTAATTGGAGTCAATGGTTCCAGCCTGCTGATAAGCCTGAACCGCCTCCGGCAAGTCAGCCTGTGCCACATAAGTGTTGCCTAGATGATGCCA
>Ga0184627_10001110_pt1 | contig 10794 bp, 5 predicted proteins | sample PLM3_127_b1_FD_133150 | JGI IMG/M metagenome (GOLD analysis project Ga0184627, IMG submission 133150) | Groundwater sediment microbial communities from an aquifer in East River, Colorado, USA - PLM3_127_b1 | ecosystem: Environmental > Terrestrial > Soil > Riparian zone | place: USA: East River...
CCTGGCGAGTCGTTGTCCACGATGAATACATTCTGTCGGTTGCGGGTGATTGTCGCTCCCCCGGTTGCCCCGCCAATCGAAACATCGAATCGCTCGGTGCACTCGCCCACAGTATCGTCGACTACTTGAACTGAGATCCGCTTTGTACTCGTGTCTCCATCGTTCCAAGTGAGCGTTCCAGAAGCGGGCACGAAATCCTCACCTGCGGTTGCCGAACCACGATTCGCCGTGTACTGCACGCTGATCTGACCCGTCGCCCCGTTGGCGCGTCTTACGAACATGGTGACGCCGCCAATGCCTTCCGAGACATGATGGTCATCCGATAGCACGGGGGACCAGAGAAGGGTCACTTCACCCGGTCCATCTTGACTCGAAATTGATGTCGCAGCCTTGCTGACGGTGAGCTGTGCGCCGCCCGTCGGCGCGGAGAGCTGCAACAAGAAGTGCTCGGTCTGTTCTGCGATCGCATCATCGATCAGGCTCACCGTGATGGTCTTCTCGGACGCGTCGCCATCGTTCCACACCAGCCTGGCGTGGCTATCCACATAGTCGGAGCCGGGCTGGGCTTCGCCGGCCATTGTTGCGTAGTCCACGCTGACCATCCCCGTCTTTCCTCCGGTACGTCTAACTGTGTAGCTGACCGATGAAGTCTCTTCTTCCACCACCGACTGGCCTGAAGAGATGAAGCCAATCCTGCCGGGAGATCCTGCGGCAGCGTCAAATCGGGCGACAACAAATGCCCCGAGGTTGAAGTTGTACCCGCTTGCGACGTGCTTGCCATCCGATTGACGCATCAAGCCGAGAGCCCAGCTGGCAGCCGGGACGTCTTCCTCTCCGAAGTCCGCGGTCGCGACGCCGCCGACGCCAAAATCTGCATCGAGCGCGCCGTTCGACTGGATTCGACTCAGGATCATGTCCGGAAAGAAAATGTCGCTCAGTCGATATCCGGCAGTCAGCAGACTGCCGTCCGGCTGCACAACCAGCGAATATAAGATCGTCTCGGCACCTAGATCGATGATGGCAACGCCGCCGTTGCCAAACCCGGGATCCCGGCTTCCGTCGGCGCTCAGGCGAACAAGCAAACCATTGAAGTGATCGCCGCCGATGACGGCCGAATAGCCCGCAATAACGATGGCATCGTCCGGTTGAACCTCCAGCGTCATCGCCTCTTCGCCACCACCGGCAAGGTCGATCGTCACCAAGCCATCGCTATCGAAGGTCGTGTCGAGAGTTCCATCAGCCGTTATTCGCGCGATGCCGACATCCCGTGATCCGTCTCCCTGGAATATCGTACCCGCTACCACGAGTCTGCCGTCTGACTGCCATCCAATTCCGTAGGCCACGAATTCGGAACCGTTGCCGAACTCGAGGAGCGCCGTACCTCCGGCGCCAAAGGATGGGTCAAGAGTGCCGTCGGCATTGAATCGCGCAAGCGCAGCGCGATAGGTCCCAGTGGAATTTGTATAGCCAGCCACGACCAGCTTGCCATCGGGTTGCTCCACCATGTCGAACGCAAGCTCATCGTTGCCGCCCAGGTCGGCAATGGCCCAGCCGCCGCTGCCAAACGCCGCATCGAGCGATCCATTCGCGTCGAATCGCGCGAGGGCGAAGTCAGATGCGGTTGCGCTGACACCCACAGCTCCAGCCAGCGTCAGGGTGCCATTGGCTTGACGTGTCGCTGCAGTGCAGATGTCGAAGTGGCCTGCGAAGTCGGCGTTCACGACACCATCAGTGCCAAAGGAAGAATCCTTCATCCCGTTCTCATTCAGCCGCACAAGGATGAAGTCATCGTCGGTGGCCAGGACCACGTCACCGTAGCCAGCGACGATCAGCCGGCCATCCGGCTGCTCGAGGACTGCTGTAGCCACGCTGCCGCCGAATTCGCTGAACTCGAACGACACGAGGCCGCCTTCACCGAATTCAGGATCCAGGTCACCTGGGGCGGCCAGAGCAAGTCCGACACCCAATAGGCATGTCGATGCGACGATAGGGCTCGCTCTACGCCGGCAAGATTTACGGAGCCTCATCGGTAGTGAATTCTTGACCATGACTACGTCTGAATGCCCGCCAGTTGTCAGTTCGTGCTACGGTCGCTAGCTGTTCGTGAATGTGCCGGTTGGCTCTGCGCTTCTCGCTCAACGGTCGGGACGGCGAATCACGCGGACTGCTCCGAACGCGTTCCACATGTCAACCAGCTCCTCGAACTCGCTGACGTCGGCGATCCTGATGACGAACACCATGTCCTCGGGCTCATCGATACAGCTCGCCGGTAGGTCGACGTGGCCGCTAAACGTCGCATAACCCGTTGTGTGTAGACGCACGGCGCCGGTATCCACGAGTTCGGCGAATCCCGGCGTCGTGTCGTTGCAAACCAGCGTGCCTTTGACTTTGGTGACAATAGTCGGGGTACCGATGTTGCAGCAGCCAAAGTCGAACGCCACCGCGAGGCCATGCACCGTGAAGGTGAGCTTTCCGGTATCAAGATTCACTTCGGCCCGACCGGCCGTCGTGATCCAGGGAGCCGGCGCACCCACGGCGCAAGACTTATCGCAGCCGCCAGAGGGAGGCTCGACGCCTACAATGTTGTCCGGTACGACGATGCCAACAATCCTCCGCCAGATCACTCGGGTGCCTCCTCCATCGGTGCTGGCTTGCTCCGAAGCCTGCGTGCCCGCGATGCTCTCGGACTCGTAGGTCTCTGCCAGAGCGGTGACCGGACCCAGTATCAGGAGAGCCAGCGGGAGCCAGATCAGCAAGCGGCGATGAACCTGCGCTTGTCGTTCGGGTAACCTTCTCGGGATTGTGTTCACGGGAACCTCCTTGGGAATCTCGTTCAATTGACAGGCTGCAGATAGTGGCCAAAGACCCCGCGGCCACGCTCTCGGGTTGCGCGCGCACACATCGTTGCGACGTGACTTGCGATTGTTACTAAGAGCCTGGTGCGGTCAGTTCGGGTACCGGATTTCAGATCGGCTCAAATTCTGGTACCCGAATGGCTCACGGGGGACTCTATAGCGCTTAGTACCTGGGCCGTTTTCGTAGACCGCCGTACCGGGCATGGCTGAACCGAAAAAGGGGTTCGTCGAGAGATTGTTTGCGGAGCACCGCCGTGCCCTGCAGTCGTTCTTCTATCGACGCATCAGGACCAAGTCCGATGCACCGGACCTCGCGCAGGAGGTCTACGTGCGCATGCTGCGGGTGAGCGACACGGACGCGATTCGCAATCCGGAGCTTTATCTCTATACCGTGGCGAGCAATCTCGTGAAGGAACACGCGGTGCTCGACCGTTGGCAGGCCCGCGGCGTGAACCTCGATGACGCGAACATCCAGCAACAGCTGGGCGAGCTACCGACACTCGATGGGCAACTCGACGTCACGCAGCGTGTCGCGCGCTTGCGCACGGTGCTTGCGCAACTTTCTCCCAAATGTCGAGCCGCGGTCATTCTTCAATATCGCCACGGCCTGACCTATCAGGAGATCGGCGAGCGTCTCAACGTGTCGCCGCACATGGTGAAGAAGTACCTGGCGCAGGCGCTCGCTCATTGCAGGCGTCGAATGGCGCGGTTGGAGATGTCATGACACCCAGCGAAGAGCAGGTGCGCAGCGCGGTCGCCCAGCAGGCGGGGACCTGGTTCATTGCCAACCAGTCCGGATCGCTCGAGCACGCCGATCGCGCGGCCTTTGTCGCCTGGCTCAAGGCCTCGCCGATTCACGTCGAGGAATACCTGGGCGTCGCGCTCGTCGCACACGATCTGCCCGCAGCCGCAGAAGATCCGCAGCTGCCGCTCGAGTCTCTGATTGAAATGGCGCGTGCCGATGACATGGACGGCGTCGTGCCGCTCGAGGCACCGTTGCGCGTGCGGGAACCGGCTCCGAAGCGCATAGGGGCGCCGCATGCATGGTCATTTGCCACGTCGATGGCTGCCGTGGTGCTCCTGCTGGCCGCATCGGCACTGTGGTGGCTGCGTGACGGTGAATTCCTCGGGCTGCCGAAGGCCTATCAGACGGCGCATGGCGAACAGCGCGTGGCACGGCTCCCCGACGGCTCGGAGGTTAATCTCAACACGGATTCAGCCGTGACGGTTCGATACACCCGCAGCGAGCGGGCGGTAGAGATTGCACGAGGTCAAGCGCTCTTTACGGTTGCGCGAGACGACCAGCGGCGCTTTCGTGTCGCAGCTGGCGATGCCCATGTACTCGCTGTGGGAACCCAGTTTGATGTCTACCGCAGACCCGCTACGACGATTGTGACGGTCGTTGAAGGAAGCGTCGCTGTGCTCGCCGGAAAGCCGCCGCAGCCGGGCGTGACCGGATTTCCGTCTGATGCACTGCGCGTGAATGCGGGATACCAGGTGCACGTTGACGCAGCCGGTGTGTCGGCTCAACCTATCCCTGTCGATGTGCAGCAGACCGTGGCCTGGCTGCAACGCAAGATCGCTTTTGAACAACGACCACTCGGAGAGGTGGCGGACGAGTTCAATCGCTATGGCTCCATCCCCATCGAGATCGATGAAGCAGCCCTCCGTGCCCTGCCGATCAGTGGCGTGTTCGATGCGGATGACGTCGACTCGTTCGTGGCGTTTCTGCAAACGCTCGATGGAGTTCGCGTGGAAAGGACCAACACGCGAATTCGTGTTTTCAGCGTGAAGTCACAGAAGGAATGAACCGGCCCCTACCGCTCACGAAGCTGCCGCGTTGGAAGAACACTCATGACTTCGGTGCGCAAGCTGCTCGCAATGTGCGCAACCTGGGGTTTCCTCGTGTTCTTACACGCCGAGGCATCCGAAGTACTCTCACGTGACATCGCCGCTCAGCCGCTCGCACCAGCGCTGAGCGAGTTCGCCGCCCAGACTGGTCTCCAACTGGTCTACGTCTCCGAGATCGCGGCCACCCAAGTTTCGAAAGGTGCGCCACGCGGTCTGGCGGTTCCTGATGCGCTCCAGCGCCTGCTGGAGGGCACGGGGCTGCGCTTCGAGTTTATGAATGACCGGACGGTCAGGATTTTTGCGGGGTCGAGCTGCGCTTCGCCGTCGGGCTGCGCTGGCGCTGCGACCGCGCTTGCGGCGGAGCGTCCGTCAAGACCTCCCTCGACGGCATATCCGCTGGAGGAAGTGATCGTCAACGGCGCGCGCCTGTGGCTGGATCCGACCGATGCGGTGGCTCCCGTAACCGTGCTCGACCGGCGCGACATCGAGCGGGGCGGCCAGAGCTCGATCGGCAACGTCCTACAAGCACTGCCGATGACGACCGGGTCGCCGCGCAATACGAACGTCAATGTTCCAGGCGCGTGGGAAGTGCGCGGCTTCGGCGACGGGGGCGACGGATCCGTCCGCGTCTCCTTGCACGATCTGCCCACGGTCGTGTTGCTGAACGGCCGGCGTCTGCCGAGCAGCGGCCTCGGTGCCGACGCCTCGGTTGATCTCAACACACTACCGATGTCCTTCATCGAGCGTGTCGAGGTGCTGGCGAGCGGCGCTTCAGCCGCGTACGGCGCCGATGCCGTCGGCGGCGTCGTCAACGTCGTCACGCGGCCAAACCATCATGGCCTCGTGCTCAGTGGATCGCAGACGATCACCGAACGCGGCGATGGGGAGATCGTCACGGGGCAGGCGGCGATCGGGTTCGACCTGCTCGGAGGAACGTGGAGCCTGGGGGTCGACTACGTCGACCAGGACGGTGTCACGATGGATCGGCGCAGCTACTCCGCGCTTCCGCTGATCATCGTCGATGGCAACGGTACGGTGAAGCCTGTTGGTTACAACAACCTGCCGCGCGACGGGAACATCGAGGTTCCGGAAGGAAACGCCTTCGGATTCCAGCCCGGTTTCTACACACGTGTGCCAGGCGCCACCGGCCAGACCGCCGACTATCGACCGTACGTGAAGGAGCGCGACGGCTTCAACCCCGCGCCATTCAATTACTCGCAGACGCCCAACGAACGCACGTCGCTGTGGCTGCTCGGCTCGCGTCCACTGGGCGAAAACGCGAATCTCTTCCTCGAAGGATTCGCTCATCATCGGGAATCCGCGCTGCAGGCCGCACCAGCCGTCTATATCACGGATTGGCCCATTCCGGAGCTAGGTAATCCGGCCGACAACTATTACAACCCTTTCGGAGTTGACGTGCCGTGGGTTGCGCGCCGCCTGGTCGAGGCCGGCAACCGCAGGAGCGAGCACGAGGTCGATCTATGGCGCGCGTTGATCGGGCTCGAAGGCAGCGTCGCTCGCTGGACATGGGAGCTTGCGCTCGCTGACGCCCGGTCTGACGGGACCACTGTAGAGAGAGGCTGGCCCTCGCAGTCGCGCTTACACGACGCCGCGGGTCCATCCGGGCGGGATGACTCGGGCCGCATCGTGTGCGGCTCGCCCGATCCCGTAACCGGGCGCGTGCCTGTCGCCAGCATCATTCCGAATTGCGTGCCACTCAATCTCTTCGGCGGAGCGGGGAGCATCACGGAGGAGCAGCTGGCGTACTTGATGCCGAGGCCTCTGATCAATCGCGGCACGAACGAGCAGCGGCTCGCGAAGCTAGTGCTGAGTGGTCCGGGCGGGCGAATCGGGGGGAAGGATGTGCGGTGGGTGCTGGGCGCCGACTACCGGCGCGAAGCCGGAAGCCTGACGCCGGATCCCTTGCACGTCCTGGAATTCAACCCGTGGGGGACAGATTCCGAGATGGGTGGAGCCTACGAGGTGCGGGAACTGTTCGCCGAAGTGCAGCTGCCTCTCCTGCACGATCGGCCCTGGGCCAGAGACATGGCCCTGAACATCGGCCTGCGCTGGTCAGATTTCTCCTCATTCGACGAGAACACGCCCTGGCAGGCCGGCCTGCGCTGGCGGCCGATCGAGGAACTGACGCTGCGTGCGAATTACGCCGAGGTCTTTCGCGCCCCCAGCATCGTTGAGCTCTATGGAGCACGTTGGATTGCCGAGGGCTATTGGGATTTCGACCCCTGCGGAAATGATCCGACTTCCAGGCAACGCGCGAATTGTGCAGCTAACGGTGTGCCGGATGGGGCATATGTGCAAGGCGACGAGACGTTCCCAGTGCCGTATGGCGGCAATCCCGACCTCGAGCCCGAGACCGGGCACACCTTCGGAGCCGGCGTGATTTACACGCCGGTCTGGGCCAAGGGGCTTTCTGCGAGCATCGACTATTTCCAGGTCGAACTCAGGCACTCCATCGGGCAGACGTTCCCGTTCGAAACGTTATTCGAGTGCGCGGAGCGCGGTACGAGAAACATCTGCGATGACATACACCGTTTTCCGGACGGCCGCGTTTCCCAGCTGTCGACCTTCAACGAAAACTTTGGCGGTCTGGAAGTCCGCGGCGTCGACTTTGCGATCGGTTGGTCGGCAACGACCCGGTTTGGAGACGTGAGCTCGAGTTTGCTTGCCACCTATCTCGACCGCTGGGACGTGCAGCCGTTTCCGGGTGGTGACGTGTATTCATACGCGGGCAACTTCGATGCAGGCGCGCGACCGCGCTGGCGCGCGTCGGGACACATCGACTGGCACGCCGGGCCCTGGATGGCCAGCTACGCGGCCGAATATATCGGCAGCTACTCGGAACTCGTCGAACCGTGGGGGGATTTCGGCATCGAATTCGAGCCGTTTGACCGCCGCGTCGATCCGGTTCTGTATCACGACATCGAAGCGGGATTCACATTCGACTCAGGTGTCACGGTACGAGCAGCGATCACCAATGTCACGGACGAAGACCCGCCCTACCTCAACATTGCGCCCGTCAACACGGATGCGGCAACCTACCGGCTGCTAGGCCGGACTTACTTTCTGGAACTGCGCTACGACTTCGAGTAGCTGGTCCAGGCTTGCAGCTCGAGCGATCGGCGGATCACGCGCCGCCGGACCGTCATGGCGGGGTTGCGCACCGTTGCGACGCGAGCACCGCTCTCGCCGGGTTCCGCGGCTAACACTCGGGGACATTCACCGCCAATCCGCCTTGCGAGGTCTCCTTGTATATCGATGACATGTCGCGGCCGGTCTGGCGCATCGTGGCGATGACCTGGTCGAGCGACACCTTGTGACTGCCGTCGCCGCGCATCGCGAGCCGCGCGGCGTTGATCGCCTTCACCGAGCCCATGGCGTTGCGCTCAATGCAGGGAATCTGCACCAGCCCGGCGATCGGATCGCAGGTCAGACCCAGGTTGTGCTCCATGCCGATCTCGGCGGCGTTCTCGATCTGTTGATTGGTGCCGTGCAGCGCCGCCATCAGTCCGGCCGCCGCCATCGAACAGGCCACCCCGACTTCGCCCTGGCAGCCCATCTCCGCGCCCGAGATCGACGCGTTCTGCTTGTAGAGCATTGCTATCGCCCCCGCGGTCAGCAGAAAGCGAACCACACCCTCTTCATCAGCGCCCGGCTCAAAGCGAAGGTAGTAATGCAGCACTGCTGGCACGATGCCCGCCGCGCCGTTGGTCGGAGCGGTTACGACGCGCCCGCCGGCGGCATTTTCTTCGTTCACGGCGAGTGCGTAGGCATTCACCCAATCCATCACCTCGAGCGCCCGGCGCGAGCCTTCGCTGGTGAGGGTGCGATACATCTTGGGCGCGCGCCGGGGCACTTTGAGCACGCCGGGCAGCAGGCCCTCGGCATGGAAGCCGCGTTCCACGCAGCCCTGCATCACGCGCCAGATGCGCAGCAGCCCCGCGCGCGTTTCCTCGTCACGCCGCCACGTGCGTTCGTTGGCAAGAACCAGCTCGAAAATCTCGAGACCCTGCTCGCGACCGAGTTTGAGCAGCTGCTCGCTGCTCGAGAACGGAAACGGCACGGTTGCCGCAGACGTGGAGTTGCTTGCGCCACCCTCGCCGGCACGTTGAATGAAGCCGCCGCCGATGGAGTAGAACTCCTCGCTGAGCAGGACCTTTCCGGCCGCGTCCAGCGCGGCGAAGCGCATGCCGTTGGAGTGACCGGGCAACACCTGGTTGCGGTGATAGAGCACATCGAGCGGCTCGTCGAACGCGATCTCATGCCGTCCGAGGAGCGACACGCGACCACTCGAGCGAATGCGCTCGATCGTCGTTTCGATGGTGTCGGTCTCGATTTCATCGGGGCGGTGACCTTCGAGGCCGAGCAGCACCGCGCGGTCGGTGCAGTGGCCCTGACCCGTCAACGCCAGCGAGCCGTAGAGCTGCACCGACACCTTCGCCGTCCCGGCGAGCAGCCCCTGCTGCTCAAGGTCCAGCACGAACTGCCGCGCCGCGTTCATCGGCCCGATGGTGTGCGAGCTCGACGGCCCGATGCCGATCTTGAAGATGTCGAAGACCGAGAGACTCATGTCAGGGTTTACTCGTCATCGCCGGACAGAGCCAGCAGCGTCGCATTGCCGCCCACCGCCGCGGTATTGACGGTGAGCGTCTGCTCGGTCGTGAACCGATGCAGATAGTACGGCCCGCCAGCCTTCGGGCCCGTGCCGGAGAGCCCGCGCCCGCCAAAAGGCTGCACGCCCACCACCGCACCGATCATGTTGCGATTCACGTACACGTTGCCGACTCGCAGGCGCTGCGCCAGCTCGCGCGCGGCCGAATCGATGCGGCTGTGAATGCCGAGGGTAAGCCCATAGCCGGTGGCATTGATGGCATCGACCACCGCGTCGAGCGAGCGGGCCGAGTAGCGGATCACGTGCAGAATCGGGCCAAACACTTCCTGCGTCAGCTGCTCGAGTTTGTCGATTTCCACCGCGAACGGCGCCACGAACGTACCCTGCGTGTGCCAAGGCTCGCGCCGGCAGCGATGCGACCAGCGCGCACCGCGGCCGATCGCCTCCGCGTGCGCCTCGAGCGTCGAGCGCGCGTCCTCGTCGATCACCGGCCCGACGTCGGTCGCCAGCAGCGCCGGGTCACCCAGCACCAGCTCGTCCATATAACCGCGCAACAGGCGCAGCACGCGTTCCGCGATTTCCTCCTGCAGGAACAGGACGCGCAACGCCGAGCACCGCTGCCCCGCACTGTTGAAGGCCGACTGCACGACATCGGCGACGACCTGCTCGGGCAGCGCCGAACTGTCGACGATCATCGCGTTCTGTCCACCCGTCTCCGCGATCAGGGTAGCGAGCGCACCGCCGCGATTGGTCAGCGACTGTTGAATTCTTCGCGCCGTGTCGGTGGAGCCGGTGAATACGATGCCCGCGACCCGCGGATCGGCGACGATACGGCCACCGACCGTGGAGCCGCTGCCCGGCAGGAAATGCAGCACTTCCTGTGGAACGTCGGCTTCGTGTAGCAGCCGAATCGCGCGCGCGGCGATCAGCGGCGTCTGTCCCGCAGGCTTGGCGAGCACGGAATTCCCCGCGGCCAGTGCGGCGGCGATCTGGCCGGTGAAGATCGCCAGCGGGAAATTCCACGGACTGATGCAGCCGAAGACGCCGCGTCCTTCCAATCGAAGTTCGTTGCTTTCACCGGTCGGACCCGGCATGCGTTGCGGCTCGCTCATCTCGTGGCGCGCCCGTGCCGCGTAGTACCGCAGAAAGTCCACCGCTTCCCGGACTTCCGCGACGCTGTCGGGCAGTGTCTTGCCCGCTTCGCGCACCGCGAGTGCAACGAGATCGCCCCGATGCGTCTCATACAGATCGGCGGCGCGTTCGAGGATTAACGCCCGCGCTTCGGCACCCGCGCGATTCCAGTCCGGCTGGGCCGCATGAGCCGCCGCGATCGCAGCGTCCACCGTCCGCTCACCCGCGCCGACAACGCTGCCGATCGTCTCGACCCGATTCGCCGGGTTGGTGACAAAGATTTCCCCGCCCTCCTGCTCGGCGCCGTCGATGCGCGGTCGTGCCGAC
>Ga0184627_10001111_pt1 | contig 10792 bp, 11 predicted proteins | sample PLM3_127_b1_FD_133150 | JGI IMG/M metagenome (GOLD analysis project Ga0184627, IMG submission 133150) | Groundwater sediment microbial communities from an aquifer in East River, Colorado, USA - PLM3_127_b1 | ecosystem: Environmental > Terrestrial > Soil > Riparian zone | place: USA: East River...
ACTACCCAAATGGCGATCTTATACTACCCAAATGGCGATCTTATACTACCCAAATGGCGATCTCATAAAGTTCAAAGAAGTTCAGACGAGCCCGATTGTAGTGTAATCGGAGTATTGTTGTAGTTGTGTTGCAAACTCATGATCCTGATACTGTTTCTGATAACGATAAAGTGAATGAGACACCAAACGTAACCTTACGAATCAATTCATCTAATGATTCTCTGGTAAAGAAGTTTAAAGTTATTTGAAAAGATCGATATCTAGAATATTTTTCATTTTGTATACAAATTGATCTAGAGTATTTTGATTCACTATTTTAGTAAAACTGTTATTGTCGAAACTCTGTACAATTGAAGAGTTATACATGGATTTTTGAAGTGACTGTTTGATTTCATCTACAGAATCTGAAGTACTTTCATTATCGGCCTGAATAGTTTTACTATTGTTCAAAACTCCGGAGGTAGTATTACCCTCTATTCTTGTTTGCAGAGGAGTATCTTGCACAGCACTCTGATTGTTTTTGTCTAGGGTAAGACTTGAAGGCAATTCGCTTTCGAGACTACTTGTTGATGCGTCGTCACCCACTTTGGCAGTATCACTGTTTAGCATGTCAACAGTTTCTCCAATCATCCCATCAATCGATCCAGATAGGACTTCATTTACGGCCTCACTTATAGAAGATGAAGTATTTGGAATATCTACAGTAGGCGATCCATTAGGTGTAGTTAAGTTTGGCTGTATACTGGGGGCGGTTAAGTTTGGCTGTATACTCGGGGTGGTTATGTTTGGTGTGGTTATGTTTGACTGCGCGTTTGATAGATCATAGTTAGCAAACAAGACAAAACTTATGAGAGTCAGGACACAAACAAAGTATAACTTGAAATTTCTCGACACTCGAAAAGGTCAAGAAAATTCCTAATAAATCATCAGGTTCACATGTTCTGTCTTCAGGGTAAATAATTGTGATCCTTGTATCTAAGAATTTCCAGATACTCGTTATTACTTTTCTCTTTTTTCCAACAATGTACTTGAGATTTTAGTAATTTTCTATCATCTACAAAGACAAAATGACACAACTATACCAAAAATCAAATTTCTTTATGTTTTTTTAATTTCTCTAAAGCTCTTTATCATATTAGTTCGCCGACGTTGGCTTAATTATCATCAAATTAAAAAGTGCAAAAAAGCACTAAATTAGTATCAAGTTGAAAACTGGAAAAAAGACTGCGAGTTACTAATTATGAATATCGATCATAGAACAATGGTATGTAACAAGAGAAAAAAAGGATTATCAGTCCATTAAATGCCTGACATCTCCTTCCAAGATACCAGATTCATTATGAAGTCTATCAATGTGTTTTGAAAGCCCTTCTTTTGTATCAAAAGGAGAACCACAATATGCACAGCTGAAATTTGCCTTACTAGAGTCCTTAACATATTCTATGGACTTTGTATCAATAATGCATACTGGTGTTCCATGTAGAACTTCATCTATGGATGAAAGAGCGATAGATTCCATTTTCCTCGAAATATCTTCGCGTGAGATTATTCCAAGAACTGCAGAATACGCGTGAACCATTAATTGTCGTACATTGCGTTTGTTCATGATGGTAAGAGCATCTTTTATTGTGTTTTGAGGATTTACTGCTAGAACTGGAGACGTCATTATTTCCCTAAGTTTAATCTTGGAAGGATTTTTTCCCTCAGATGTTACCTTATAAAGTATATCTGTCTTGCTTACCATACCTACTACTTCTCCAAGGTGTGTTGCAAGAACACTGCGCTGATTTCTTTCCTTCATCTTCTTTATTGCTTCATCTAAATTCCTATCTGCTTCAAGTATAATTGCATCATTATTCATTAGATTTCCAACTGGCCATGAAAGGAGTGACGAAATGCTTTCAGAAACTAACGCGCTTGTCATGAATATATTATTGGGAGGATATATTTATATATATCCACAATCAAGGGCGCTGAATAGTAGTCACAATCTGTAACCTTGGCGCCACAACAGGTTATCTTCAGTTCTTATTTCGTTGGCTTCTTGACCCTTTTTGGTTTAACCTTTGCGGTGTTCTTTGGGGTCTCTGTTTTTAAGAAAGCCTTAAGTTGCTCAATATTTTCCTCACGGCTACTTTTTCTAAAAGGATCAATTGGTATTTTTATTTTTCGAGCTACACGGATATCCGTTATCCCTGATTGTATTAATTCATTCTTAGAATATCCTCTCCCATCTCTGGAAATTAACTTTCCATTGCTCACTGTTTTTACGATTCCGTGCTTTATGGCATCCTTCATAATCTACGAAATTCAGAGATCTAGATTAAAAGGTTCCTGTTAAAAATAATCTTTCCTACTCAACTGACTCAATTTTACAGCTTTCTCTGATGCGTCAGACTACGATTAATCTCAAATCAACGATAACGACTGTTTTGAATAAAATATATTATGTTTCCAAAAATCATCTTGGTCAAGGAGCTGAGCGCCGGGGTAGCTCAGCTTGGTCAGAGCGTTCGACTCATAATCGAAAGGCCGCGGGCTCAAGTCCCGCCTCCGGCACGTATTATTGAAACTACAAACCCGCTTTACACTGCAAAAATAAACAGATATTTATGCCATCTATTTTTTAAAAGTTAGTTGTCAATTACATTTGAAATTCTCAAGCCAGTTATTGATTTTGTAATTTCATTTATCTCCGGTCTGGGATACCCAGGAATTTTTCTGTTAATGATCGTGGAGAGCGCCCTAATTCCTATACCAAGTGAAATTATTATGCCTTTTTCAGGTTTTCTCGTCAGCAACGGGACATTTGATCCCATAAGTGTGGTACTTGCTGGAACATTCGGAAATCTGGTTGGCTCAATTCTGACATATTACTTGGGAATAAAGGCAGGAAGGGCATTCATATTAAAATATGGAAAATATATACTGTTTAAGAAAAGCCATCTTGAATTTACCGAGGAATTGTTTGAAAAATATGGCGATAAAATATCATTCTTTTGTAGGTTGTTACCCGCAGTAAGAACTTATATTTCTCTACCATGTGGTGTTGGTAAAGCAAACTTTGTTAAATTCTCAATTTATACATTCTTAGGATCCCTTATTTGGAATTCAATGTTAACTTATGTAGGCATATTATTTGGAAATAACTGGAAGAATATTGACAAATATGCAATATACCTAGATATAGTAGCAGCGTGTGTAATAGTAGGTTTTATTATATGGTTCGTAGTAAAGGTTCGAAGAAGAAATAAGAGTCGTCAGGAAAATGAAATCTCATGAGTATCAGTTTATTATAAAATTCATGTTTCAAGAACTGTATCCATTATTTTCTACAGATTGATTTATTTGCAATTATATTATTAGCATAGATTGTAAATAATTAATGAATATAGGCATAATATCCGATACACATGATGACCTGTCAAGTCTAAAAAACGCAATAAAGTCCTTTAATGAAAGAAGGGTAGATTATGTAATCCATGCGGGAGATTATGTTTTCCCAGGTGTAGTAAAGCAATTCAAGAACTTCAATGGAAAACTTGTAGGAGTTCTCGGAAACAATGATGGTGAAAAATTGGGATTATTGAGAAATTTTCAAGAGATAGGAGGAGAACTATACGGAGAATTTGGTGATCTTCGATTAGATGGACTGAGAATTGCGATATATCATGGAACAAGTGACAAGGTTACTGAAGCCTTAATCACAAGTCAATTGTATGATTTGGTCATTTATGGGCATACTCATAAGAAGCGAGACGATAAAATACACGATACATTAGTATTAAACCCGGGTTGTGCACACAAAGACTTTCCAAATATAGATGGAAATATTGAAGCAGAACCGTCTATTATAATATTTAATACTTTAGATAAATCTTATCAATTTGTCCAATTGTAATCCTTCAATGTACGATATCCTTCTTGGTAAAGTTTGTTAAAAATTTTTGGTATCTAAATCTATCCCTTTATTCGGGTTATTTTTACCTTTTCAAGTACCTTCCAGTATTCAACTTCTGCGCCTTGTACAATTTTTTCTCTAATTTCATCTTCTACAGATGAAGTTTCGAACATTTCAAATGTTTCAAGATCCATGACTTGAAAAATCTGTCCAGAAATGGAAATAATCTGACCGTTTCTCTTGTCTATCAACGGGACATCCACACTGGCTGAAACAGGTGAGACCAAGCTATGTTTTGACCCATCGAAAACTGAAATGGCAGAAACTCTTGCTTTTGCTGAACCATGTTTCCCGGGTTTACTATGATCGTATGACACAATTCTACATGGTTCATTATCTATAATAACATAGGAACCTACTTTCAGACTCCCTAGATCCATTGGTTTGCTCAATATTGGTCGAAAAAATAGAAAATAACTTCATATTTAACGGTTCTGATCGGAACTTTACTATCGTAGTTTTTCCAAAATAGAGAAGCTTACAAGATTAATGAGGGGAATCCCTTTTCTTGCAACATCCTTTCGCGTCTTTTCGCAATAATTCTGATCACTTTGGTGACTCTTCTTTCCTTCAACTTCCAAAATAATAATGTTATCTGAATGTGGGAAAATAAACGGTAATTTTTTGTTAATTATAAATTTTAGATTTCCCAAATTTGCACTCACGACCATATCCCTTCTTGCCAGAATACCCGCAATATCCCGTACCTCCTGATTGTCTTGGTCGTATCTTGTATAATAAATTGAAAGGTAACTAACTTTTTCATGACATTTTTCGAATAATTCTGTTTCATTACTGAATAGAAAGAGGGAACTATTGGGACTTGGACATTTTGAAATCCCTTCTACTATCTTTTCCAGTCCATCATATTTTACAAGTATATAGTGATTTGAATTATTAGGAAAATACGGTTTACTTTCAAATGCAAATGTGGCTGTAGCAAAGTACAAATCTCTGACGACGTCGCAATCCTTCCAGTACTCAATTAAACTTTGAGCATTGTTATCCCGGGGGTAGCATACATAGCCACGAGGAGCAATTGTAGCATCACTCAATTCTACAATCGTAATTGGAGAGGAGTATTTATACTATTTTCTTATTTTTCTAGTTGAACAAATTTTCTTGTCCAAAAATGTAGAAATTCGAGTACGAATCCGTAATTATTTAGTACTTTGCGCAGTATGCCATAAGGCAGAATCAAGATTTTTAATTCTCAACACATAGAATGGCATAACAAGATAGCAAATGCAGGCAGAAATTGCTCCAACTGGATTTCTTAATGCTGTGTGAATAAATTCAATAACAGATGTCTTTAATGTTAGTCCATACTTTGCTTCGTAGCCAAGCTTTTTTATCTGATTATGGCCTTTTATGGCCCTTAACACCTGAGAACAAAAATCGACAAAAGTCCTTGCTGGCTTGAACATGACAATTGCGTTGGGATTAAAAACTACTTCATAACCCATGTTCGTTACTTGACTTTGTATGTAAAGATCTATTGCTATGAGGTTCTCAGGTATCGTTATTTTTTTAGCAATATCAGATCGTATCGACAATCCTCTTCCCATTACAGTGTATTCGGATAGTTGCTTTTTTCTTATTGAGGCCAACCAGTCGCTGATAAAAATAGTACCTTTCGCTGGAATTCCTCTATTTCTAATGGGTCTCGGATTGGAAGCACAAATTCCGATATTATTATTGACCTTGTTAACCAATTCTGAAATACAATTTGGATTTGGTACCACATCTGCATCATACAGCACAATTATTTCGCCATTTGCATTTTGTATAATATTGTTCCAGGCACTTGCTGCTCCTCTTCTACCATTATTATGAAGAAAGATTATCTTTTCCGAACTATTCTCTATGAATTTTTTTATAATATTTGGAGTCTCATCTGTTGAATCATCGGATATAATAATTTCGCAGAGTTCAACTGAATCTAGCTTTGAGTTGATTACACTTTCCAAAATTGTGACAATATTTGTTCCTTCGTTGTACGATGGAATCCCAACAGATACCGTTTTCAAACTTCCTTAGTTTAGGATGCAACATATTTTATTCTTCAGATGCGCCAAGCATAATGAATCAGAGAATACACTTGTACTGCATTAATCAATCAAATATGAATATATTTACAAGAAAATCATAAGGTAATATTTGACAATCCAAGACGCCTATAGCAAGTCTCTTATCAAAACGAGTAATCTCATTACTCCAATTATCATAGGAACAAACTCGTCTTCTAGTAACACTGGACTTCAGGTTATGACTGATAGAAACCTGATAAATAGACTTGAAAGAATTCTGTCTCTTAACATTGACAAGATAATCATATTTGGCGTGCCCCCTTTACATGATTCAAACGGAACACAAGCATTGGAGAAAAACGGAGTAGTTCAAAGCAGCCTGAAAATAATACGAGATAGCTTTGATAAGAAAATTCAAGTAATTGCTGATGTTTGTATTTGTCAGTATAACTTAACAGGTCACTGTGGAATTGTTAATCAAAATAACTACCCGGATAACGATAAGACCTTGAAACTGATGTCAAAGATTGCCCTAAGTTATGCTGAATCTGGTGCGGATATGCTTGCACCCTCTTCCATGATGGATGGATTGGTCTTATCAATTAGGAACAAACTAAACTTTAATGGATATAGAGAAATCAAAATAATGTCATTCTCAAAACAATTTTCTAGTCTTTACTCACCGTTTAGATTGACTGCATACAAGAAAGTTTCCAAAATTGACAAATCCAATTATCAAATAAGTTATGCTAATTCAAGAGAAATTTTAAGAAAAGTAGAATTGGATTATCGTGAAGGAGCCGATGTTATAACCATAAAGCCTTCCATGGCTAATCTGGACATAATAAGTAGAATTCGTGAAAGAGTGCGCTGCAGGATAGCAGTTCAACATGTATCTGGCGAATACGCCATGCTAAAAGCCGCATCACGCAATAACCTGATTAATGAGTATGATTGGCTTTTGGGATATTTTGCTTGTCTGGCTAGATCAGGAGCAGATTTTATTATAACATACGAAGCCGAGGGAATAGCTGAACTCCTTAGTGCACCGTAAAACTCGATACTTTTAGTTCCTGGGACCCTATAGTACTAGATTACATCCTAATTCAATTTCTAATATTAGTTCTTGATCGTTTTTTTCGCTTTTATTTTTTCATCTGGACTGCATTGACAAGACCCACCTGTCCTGGTCTTGATATTACTCTTGCTAATCCTAATTCGGTTTCAATTATGGTCCCCTTACTAATCACTCCTCTTCTTTCGTAGTCTTTGTTAGCCGTATTCTTGATTACTCTCAATATTTTTGACTTTGTAGTTTTCTTTTCTTCGGGATTTGATACATTTGCAAATTCAACAGTTTTTAACGCAGTCTTGTTGTTATCTCCACGTACTCTTCTTGTTACCTTGATATTACTTCCAATAACCGCCTCATTTGGATACCTATCTATTTCAAATTTGCGTCTACTGCGCATTGCAATTATTCTTCCGCCGGTGTACTTTCGACCGGTTAAATTCTCAATAGATTTTTTCATGTTTGCAAGATAAGTGGAATTGATCCATATTATGAGGTTTTCTATTGGGCAAACACAAGACTGGAGATAATCATTTTACAATCATTTTATTTTTCAGCACATTGAGATCGTTTATTCCAAAATATTCTTGAAATTTTCTGCTTGTTCTATATATTTTCATCCGTCCCAATCTCTCCGACTCTATAAAAGAGTGAGCTCTAAGCTCTTTGAGATGGGTATAAACCTGACTTCCGCGAATTTGGACCAGCCTCTTTGAAGTAATTGGCTGTTCATAGGCAATAAACGATAATGTTTTCAATGCGCCCACCGGAATAAGAGGCTGTTGAGCGAACCGTCTAATCAATGGCATATAGACGGGCTTTACTTGAAATACAAATTTATCATCATCAAGTTGTGCAATCTCTAAAGCAGTCAAAACGTTCTGCGTTTTCTTTATTAGCTCATCTAATATTTTGACTACTTTCTCTCTCGATGTTATTCCTGCAGCTCTCATCAAATCATTAATGGATAATGGTCTACCCGCAGCATAGAGAGCTGCTTCAATTCTGGCAGTAATTTCACTGTCCGGAAGCAATTGAGGCACTTGTCTGTCACTAACTAGCCAATGTTAATCAATGTTTTCGTTAAGATAAATCAATATTTCATCATCTTTTTGCTCGAGAAATATTTTTCTCTTCATGGCAAGATAAAGAATCGCAATAAAGCATCTGACCGTTTCAACTGAGCCCATTTTAAGTGTAAGATTTTTAAATTCAATACGCTTGTCGGCAGTAACAATATCAAAAATCATATCCTCATATGACTGTAGAATTTTCTCGAATTTTACTAAATACTCATCAAAGTTGAATGTCTCGACAGATTCCAGATTAAGTTGATTTCTTTTGGGTTTCGGATTTGCCAGTCCATTAATCATATTTTCAAGTACATGCAATAGTTCTTCCAATGTAACAGGATAAGTAGGTTCGATTCTAAAAGGAATTTCAAGTGGTTTGAGATTTGGTATTGGTTGGATATCAACAACCTCGACACCTTTCTTTGTTTTAGAGATTTTTTCCAAACGCAAGATACTTTCTACTTTTAGGCGATAAATTAATGAAGAAGACAAGGCAGCTATTCCGCACATTCTAAGGTCTTTTTTACCACTTTTGTTGATCAATTTTAACAGCATTTCCAATAGCAAGGAAACATCTATTTCCCAAACATCTTTTTTTGACAACACAGATGGGTTGAAAAGCAAATCAAGTGGTGGTTGAGAAATGCTTTTCTTTGTTGTCATATCCGCCTCATCCGCCTCAGACATTTATGAGAATAACCCCGTTTAGATTATATTAATTGGTATTGTATAATAAATTTTAGACCTGCTGTAAAATAAAGTTAAGATTATTGGAACAACATTCAAAAGTCACTGTTTTGTAAGATAAAAAAAGTGGAGAGTGTTATCGTCATTGGCTTCAAAGAAAGAGATAAGGGACAAAGAAAATCAAGAACGTCTTGCAAATGTTATCAATACTTTAGATAGTATAGCTAGAAATAACAATATTCAAAAAAATATTCGAAACATAGTGAGGGAAATCTTGACGGGAATAAAGGATGAAAAAAATGGGTCTATTTCTGTCAGAGCGGCAAATACCATAAGTATGCTAGATAATGTGACTCAGAATCCGCAGATGCAATCTCACATACGAACGCTGCTGTGGCAAGTCGTTTCGACCCTGGAGAGCATAAGAGAATAGAAACTGGTTACTCAAATCAAGAGGAATCAACATTCTTGGCCTGTTTTAACTGAGGCGGAAGTTTTTCAAGTTTATGAGTTGGGTTAGCAAGATAGTGTCTAGACGCGCCTTCACCGCTAAGGACGATATTACAATTAATACATTTGTATCTTATAGCCAAATTACAATATACTTATACGCACATATCTAAAAAGATACCGAAGCGAACTACCACTTATTGTCTAACCAATCTCACTATTTTAGATGCCGTCGCACGATTCTGCTTAATTACTCATTAATCAAGGGACATGGCTAAGCGACAGTTGAAATAAGCTAGTCAACGATAGAATTTGTGTGCGCGTGAATTAGCATCAATCAAACAATAATGTAATGCGCTAACGCTATTTTAGAATGGTTAATTACACAATATGGTTGAATTAGATATTTATCAGATAAATGATTTAAACTATATAGTTCAACTTTATCAAAACGAGTACTATAAGATCACTTGAATCAAGTATTGGTCTTGGACTAGTATTGTTTCAATACAACTACGAAACGAATTGGATCTATTTTATCTGAGTTTGATTATTTCTCGGTTATCTGGAACAGTAGATCTTATTTTTAATCTAGAAAAAATATTGCTGGCTACATTTTCCGACTTGGACCTTTCTCCGTGATTAACAAGTACTCTTTTTGGCTTAACCCTTGCCGTAAAATTCATAATCTGACTAAAATCACTATGTCCACTAAATCCATCAATTTTTTGACTCGCACATTTTATTGGAATGACTTTAACCTTGCCTTTTTCATCCATCATGCTTATCTCCATCAAACCTCCATCTATGACCCGTCTTCCCAGTGTGCCATTTATCTGATAAGAAACAAACATTATTTTGTTTCTCTTGTCTGGTGCAATTTTCTTAAAGTATTCCACTGATGGACCCCCTTCTAACATACCTGAGGTGGCCATTATGACGCTTGGATTTTCGTCGTTAAATACATCTTCCCTTCTTTCATATCCATTAATGAGCGTGAAGTATTCTGATTGAAATGGATTAACACCGTTTGACACTGATTTTCTAACATCAAAACCAAGGTAGTGTGCATAGGACATGTGTATAGCACTAGCTTCAGATATCATACCTTCAATGAAAACTGGTGCCTCCATTAAACGTCCTTCTCTCATTTCCTTATCTAGGACCAACATTATTTCCTGCGCCCTTCCAACGGCTGGAACGGGAATCAATACCTTTCCTCCTGCCGACATTGTCTTGTTGATAGCATCAGTGAAGGTTTTGTATACTACAGACTGATCCGGCATTATGTCAGCAGAATTACCGTAAGTACTTTCTGTAATTAGTGTCTCGACTCTAGGGTAAACTGAAACGGCACTATCAAGTAATTGTGTCCTGGCATATTTGTAATCACCAGAATAAAGAATATTATGAGTTCCAAAAACATTGATGTGTACTGTAGCGCTTCCCATTATATGCCCGGCATTATTGAAAGTTATTGTAACATCCGGTGAAATATCCGTTGGTTTCCCATAGGGTA
>Ga0184627_10001112_pt1 | contig 10791 bp, 8 predicted proteins | sample PLM3_127_b1_FD_133150 | JGI IMG/M metagenome (GOLD analysis project Ga0184627, IMG submission 133150) | Groundwater sediment microbial communities from an aquifer in East River, Colorado, USA - PLM3_127_b1 | ecosystem: Environmental > Terrestrial > Soil > Riparian zone | place: USA: East River...
AGCAGCCCATGAGGCCCTGACGATCAGTGCGCGTTCTGCTCGATGAACAACTGCCGCGTCAGTTGGCGAGCGCTTTTGTCGGCCACGCCGTCCGGACGGTCGGGCAGCAGGGATGGGCCGGCCAAAAGAACGGCGAACTTCTCCGGCGAGCTGGGGCAGCGGGTTTCGACGTGTTTGTAACTGCCGACCAGAACCTCGAGTTCCAGCAGAATTTGGAGCGCACCCCGTCAGCTCGAGGCCCTCGGGCTGGACCCGGTCCCTTACTCGGTTGAGAAGAATCGGGTTCCCTTGGAGGCGCTCATGCGCTACTGCGCCGAGCAGGGCATCGTAGATCGCCAGCTCGGCGTAGAAGATCTACGCGGGGTTCGACAACGAGGTTCCGCCGTCCGTAGAGCCCGCAGGTCGCCGCCGCTACCGCAAACGCCCAGCATGAGGGAGTAGCAGCCGCATGGCCGTTAACGTCGTTCCCGCGACGCTCGCCGAACCCGAAGCCCGAATCGAAGGTTCGCTCAAGGTTACCGGCGCCGCGCATTACGCGGGTGATCACAACCTGCCCGGCATGGTGCGGGCCCGGTTCCTGACCAGTCCGGTGCCGCACGCAATGATTCGCTCCATCGATACCAGCGCGGCCAGGGCGGTGCCGGGTGTGCATGCCGTCCTTACCGGCCGGGACATCGGTCCCCGGCGGTTCGGCAAGATGCTGCACGACCAGCCGGTGCTGGCCTACGACCGGGTTCGATTCATTGGGGAGCGGGTTGCCGCGGTGGCGGCGGAGACCGTGGAGGCCGCTGACGAGGCGGTTCAGCTGATCCAGGTCGAGTACGAGGAGTTGCCGACTGTCTTCAGTGAAGAGCGAGCGTTGGAGGACGGGGCGCCCATCCTCCATCCGGATGCGTCGAGCTACTTCTATTCTGCGGGCCAGCGCCGGCCCGTGCCCCACCCGAACTTGCAGGGCTACCGCCTACACAAGAAAGGCGCTGAGGATCTGGAACCTCTGTTTGCGAATGCCCACCGGGTGTTCGAGCACGTGTACTACCAGGCCCGCCAGCATCAGGGTTACATCGAGCCCCACGCCTGCGTCGTCTGGATAGATGAGCAGGGCGTTACACACGTTTACTCCACTAATAAGGCGCCCTATTCGCTACAGCAGTCATTGGCCACCGTGGCCGGGGAGCCAGTCCAGAACTTCGTAGTGGATAGCCGGTTCATCGGCGGTGACTTCGGCGGTAAGGGCACGTCTTTCGACGAGTATCCCTGCTACTTTCTGGCGAAGGCGACCGGGCGTCCGATCAAGGCTGTCATGAGCTATGGCGAGGAGATCGGCTCGACGAATCCCCGCCATGGCGCCACCTCGTACCTGCGCACCGCCGTCGATGAGCAGGGCCACATCATCGCCCACCAATCGCGCGTCTACTACAACGGCGGCGCCTACGCGGCGGCGCGTCCCCTCCCGGGCCCGATGGTGGATGGTTGGAGCGCTCTCGATGCCTATCGGGTTCCCAATGCCCGCATGGAGACGTTCCTCGTCTACACCAACACTGTGGACGCCGGTCAGATGCGAGCCCCAAGTGGCTACACGCCCGCATACATCGGCGAGAGCCACATCGACGAGATCGCTCGGGGGCTGGGCATGGATCCCCTCGAGTTCAGGATCCTAAACGCGGTGCGGAGTGGGGACACGGGAGCCAGCGGAGAGCCCTTGCATGATCCGCAGGCTGTGCAGGTCCTCGAGAGGCTGCGTCGCGAGACGGATTGGGGCAAGCCTTTGCCCCCGAACCATGGGCGAGGTGTTTCGTTGCGCTGGCGTGAGGTGGGAGGGGGCAAAGCCACCGTCAACCTCACGCTGTTGGAGGATGGGACCATCGAGCTGCTGCATGGGGCAGCGGACCAGGGCGGAGGCTCGGCCACCGCGATGCTTCGCATTGCGTCCGCTGTGCTGGACGTAGCACCGGATCGGATACGGGTCCGCTATGGGAACACCGGCGAGGCGCCACCGAACCCTGGACCCGGCGCCAGTCGTCTGACCCACATCATCGGCCAGGCCACCATCGAAGGGGCCGCGCACATGAAGGCCCGCCTCCAGGATCTGGCTGCCGAAATGCTGGGGTGGCCCACCGATCAGGTTCAGCTGGTCGAGGATAAGTTCGTCTTGGCCGACGGGTCGGCTGCTCCAGTCGCCTTCGAAGATGTTGCCCGGCGCATTCTGCGCGGCGGCCCCGTCCAAACCGTGGGCAGCTACGACAGCGCGGACAGCGGTCATGAGGACGGGAGGGACAACGGCTTCTGCGCATACATGGTCGAGGTTGCTGTGGACCCCGAAACCGGCCACGTCCAACCGCTCGACGCGGTCCTGGTGGCAGACGTGGGAACCATCATCAACCCGCTTGGGCACCAGGGCCAGCTGGAGGGCGGCTTCGTTTTCGGCATGGGGAACGCACTGACCGAGGAGCTTTTGTTCGACGAAGGCAAGATCACCAACCTGAGCCTCGGCGACTACAAGCTCCCGACCGTAGCGGACGTGCCCCCGCTGCGCACGATATTACTCGTCAGCGACACGGGTCCCGGTCCCTTCGGGGCCAAGCTGGCCGGCGAGCTGACCAACAATTCCGTCCCACCCGCCTATGCCAACGCCGTGGCGGACGCCGTTGGCGTGCGCATCCGCACCCTGCCGGTCACTGCCGAACGCGTCTTCGAAGCGCTACACAGTTCGCCAGCTTCGGGACAAGCGTGACGCTTTACAGCGGGCAGGTCCCGCGATATCCTCTACCGACAATCAGAAATGGGATCACGGTTTCAGCGAAAGGAGCCAATAACGCTAAGTCGTGAAGAAAACGAGCTACTCACCCGGGTGGGTCGCGGAACCCCCATGGGCGAGATGATTCGCCGGTTCTGGGTTCCCGCCTGCCTTTCCGAAGAGCTGCCGGAGCCGGACTGCGACCCGATTCGCGTGCGGTTGCTGGGCGAGGACCTGATCGCTTTTCGCGACACCGAGGGTCGGCCCGGCGTGATGCAGGAGCGCTGCCCCCATCGGGGCGCTTCGCTCTTCTTTGGCCGCAACGAAGAAGGCGGCATCCGCTGCCTTTATCACGGCTGGAAGGTCGACGTTAACGGCAAGGTCCTCGATACGCCGTGCGAACCTGTGGAGAGCATGATCAAGCACCACGTGACGCATGCCGCCTACCCGGTGGTCGAGCGGGGCGACGTGGTTTGGGCCTACCTCGGGCCGAAAGAAAAGCAGCCGCCCTTCCCGAACTACTGGTGGACGAACGTGCCTGCCAGCCAACGGGTCGTGGGCAAGATCGACTACGCGTGCAACTATCTGCAGACAGTCGAAGGAACCGTCAGCGATGCTCATAACAGCGCCCTCCATGCTGGGTTTGCCCTCATGCATTGGACGCAAGAGCAGATCGACCAGCTGAGGGGGATCAGACAGGTGGGTGTCGTCGGACCCGGGGTCTCCCTTCCACATACGCTTGACATCGTCGATACGCCGTACGGCTTCCGTTACGGGAATTTCCGGCCCGACCGCAACGGCCAGCGGGTCGCCAACATGACGCCGATGCTGCTGCCCTTCCATGTGTGGTTGCACGAGGTTCCGCACATGTTCGTCCCGGCCGATGACGAGCACACCTGGCTGTACGACGTGCGGGCCTCTCTGACGAAGCAGGTCGATCATGAGCGAGAATTGACGGAGCGCGGCGAGCGCGTGGGACCAGATCTGGCCCCCGATCACCATAAGCTCCGTACGCTGGCGAACAACTACCAGCAGGACCGCCAGGGTATGCGAGAGCGGCGCGAGTACTGGAGCTATTCTGGAATCCCCTGGGGCAAGCCGCTCCAGGACATGCTGGTTACCGAGACCATGCGCCCGATCTACGACCGGGAGACCGAGCACCTGGGGATGAGTGACTCGGTCGTCGTGCACCTCCGCGAGCGGATGCTGGCTGCGGTACGGCGGTTCATGGATGCCGGGGAGACGCCCGCCGAAGACCCTTCGATCAAGTGGGATCTCATCCAGGGCGGAACCAGCATCGTCCCGGAGGGCACGCCTTGGGCCGAAGTCGAGTACCCCGACGAGGCCAGCGTCGGTGTCCGCTAGAAGCCGGGCCGCCACGCAAAGGATCGAAGGAACGCCAATGTGCTGCCAGCCGGGGGCGGGGCGAGAATCGTACCGGCTGGGCGAACGCCGAGTAAGACCGCCTTGTCGCGGGGTTCAACGTCACTCTCGATCGAATGCATTGCGGATTGAGAAGTCTTTGGCGCTCCCCCGGGGACACCTGCGTGTCCCTTCGCCCTTCCGCGTGGTGGGTCTGATCTCCCTAGCGGTTTTAATCACCAGCTGTGTGCCTTCGGCGCCCACCACTCAATCCAACAACCCGGCCAGCCAGTCTTCGAGTGAGCGCGTCCTCACCGTTTCCCTTGAAACGGAACCTTCCTTCATCGCGGGGCTGGCCCCCGTTCCTGGACTCGGCGCCACCGACTTCTGGCAGCGGACCTTCAACGCGTTCCTGGAGCTCAACGACGGTGACGGTCAGGCGCGCCCGTACCTCGCGGAGGCCCTGCCCGTTCTCAACACCGACAGCTGGGCGGTCTTCCCTGATGGAACGATGGAAACCGGCTACCGCCTCAAGCCCAATCTGGTCTGGCACGACGGCGCTCCATTAACGGCCAGCGACTTCGTTTTCACCTTCGACAACGCGACGGCGCGGGTCGGTTTCCGAACTGGCGTCGCTCCCTACAACCAGATGGAGAGTGTGACTGCGAGTGATGATCGCTCTCTTATGATCCGCTGGAAGGCCCCGTATCCTGACGCCGGCCTCCTGCTCGGGAGCGGCTCTCGCATGGGGCTCGTTCCTCTTCCCCGGCACCTGCTCGAATCGACGTTCGCCGGGGCCGATCCCGCGACCATCCAGGGGAGCCATTACTGGGGGCGGGAGTTTGTGGGCGCAGGTCCGTTCAAGCTCGATCGTTGGGAGCCGGGCTCGTTCCTCGAGGCTGTCGCCTTCGACCAGCATGTTCTGGGGCGGCCCAAGATCGACCGCATCCATTTCGTGTTCGTCGACGATCAGAACACGGCTTTCGCCAACATACTGGCCGAGTCCACCCAGGTGGCGCTCAACTCGATGGGCTTCGATCACCTTATCCAGCTCAAGAGGCAGTGGGCCCAATCGCAAAAAGGGGTGACCGGCTTGAGCACTAGCTCGCTGACCGCCGCCCAGTTCCAGTTCCGGCCTGAATACGCGGATCCCAAGGCGGTGCTTGACGTGCGCGTGCGGCGGGCGCTCGCCCACGCTGTCGACCGCCAAACGTTGTCGGACACCATCTGGGCTGGTGAGCTGTTGGTCCAGGACTCCATCTTCGACCCGACCTCTCCGTACTATTCGACCATCGAGCGGGCCATCATGAAGTACCCGTACGACCTGGCCGCCACCGAGCGGCTGATGAACGAGGCTGGCATTCGGAAGGGCCCGGATGGCGTATATGCGGGTCCGGATGGCCCACTGAACTTCACTCTGCAGGCGCCCAATGATCGACAGGAGCTGCCAATACTGGCGGGCAATTGGCGCACCGCCGGCTTTAACGTTCAGGAACAAGGGCTGGCGGGGAATGACTCAAGGGATTCGCAGGTCCGCAGCACGTTCAAGTCCATGAGTATCAACACCTCGGGGGCACCGGAAATTCAGCAAATCGCGCTCTATCGCGCGTCACTGGTCACTAGCGCGGAGAATCGCTGGCGGGGTGAGAATCGTACCGGATGGGCGAATCTCGAATTCGATCGCCTGGCCGACGCCTTTTTCGTGACGCTCGATCCCGACCAGCGCATCCAGCAGCGGGCCCAGATGGCGAAGATGCTGACCGAAGATCTGCCGGCCCTCACGCTTACCCCCAACGCCAACCCCTTCGCCTACCTCAATTCGGTGAAAAACGTCGGCAAGTCGGTGCTTCACACGACCGGTCGCATCACGTGGAACATCCACGAATGGGAGATCGCGGGGTAAGAGATGCGTGTCCCTTCGCCCTTCTGTCTGGTTGGTCTGGTCTCCTTAGCGGTCTTGGTTACGAGCTGCGTGCCTTCGGGGGCCCCGGCCGGCCAGCCCGGCAGCCAGCGCAGCGAGCCGCCTCGCGAGCACGTGCTCACGGTGTCCCTCGAAGACGAGCCCGACTTACCTTTGAGAACGCCAAACCGGCGGTCGGCTTCCGGACTGGCATCCTCCCCTTCAACCAGATGGAGAGCGTGACCGCGACCGACGAACGCTCTCTAATGATCCGCTGGAAGACCCCGTATCCCGATGCCAACGTCTTGCTCCAGGGCGCCAGTCGGTTTGGCCTGGTGCCGTTCCCCCGCCACCTGCTCGAACAGACCTTCGTTGGCGCTGTCCCCCAGACCATCCAGGAAAGCCAGTACTGGGGCCGCGACTTCGTGGGCGCGGGTCCGTTCAAGCTGGATCGCTGGGAGCCGGGCTCGTTTCTCGAGGGGACGGCGTTTGACCAGCATGCCCTGGGACGGCCCAAGATCGATCGGATCCGCTTCATGTTCATCAAGGAGCAGAGTACCGCCCTCGCGAACATGCTGGCCGAGACCACCCACGTCGCGCTCAACTCCATCCGGTTCGAGCACTTCCTTCAGATCAAGCAGGCATGGGCTTCAACCGGGAAAGGCACGGCGGGCTTGAGCACCGTTTCCCTGACCACCGCGGAATTCCAGCAGCGGCCGGAATTCGCGAATCCGGGCTCGGATGGCGTTTATGCCGGTCCGGATGGAAAGCTCGCCTTCGTGCTGCAGGCTGGCGCTAATCGAGCCGAGCTACCGGTGCTCGATGCCAACGGGCGTCAGGCCGGATTCGACGTTCAACAGCGGACGCTCGTCCCATCTGACTCGCGTGATCCGCAGCTTAGCAGCTCGTTCCCGGCCGTGAACGTCTCCCCGTCCGGTTCGTTTGAGGTCCAGCAGACGGCGAAGTACCGGACGTCGGAGATCAGCAGCGCGGAAAAACGGTGGCGGGGCGAGAATCAGAGCGGCTGGTCCAATCCCGAATACGACCGCCTGGTCGATGCCCTTAGCGTCACGCTCGATCCCAATGAGCGCAGCCAGCAGCGCGCTCAGATGGCCAAGCTTCTGACGGAGGACCTTCCCGCCCTCACCCTCACGCCGAATCCCAACATCTTCGCGTATCTGAACACGGTCAAAAACGTCGGCAACAGCACTACCTTCAGCACCGGCCGCATCACCTGGAACATCGAAAAATGGGAGCTCACGAGCTAGGATGGCTCTGACCTACCGACCAAAGGAAGGGGACACATGCTAACCAAAGAAGGTAACGAGCTATTGACGCGAATCGGCCCCGGTACCATCATGGGTAACCTCTTCCGTCAGTACTGGCTGCCGGCTCTGATGTCCACTGAGCTGTCCGAGCGAGACGGCCCTCCCCGGCGCTTGCGGCTCCTTGGTGAGGACCTCATCGCGTTCCGTGACACGAGCGGGCGCGTCGGCATGCTCGCTAACAATTGTGCCCACCGGGGTGCATCGCTCTTCTTCGGCCGCAATGAGCAGGATGGATTGCGTTGTGTCTACCATGGCTGGAAGTACGACGTCGAAGGCCGCTGCGTCGACATGCCGAACGAGCCGCCGGAGACCAACTTTGCGGACCGGATCCGCCAGAAGGGCTATCCGGTCCGGGAGGTCAACGGGGCGATCTGGGTGTATATGGGCCCCCGCGCCACTCCGCCAGCGTTCCCGCGCTACGAGTGGACCGAGGTTCCGGAAGGCCATTACGCCATGAGCAAGAGCCTCCGGGAATGCAACTGGGCCCAGGCGCTAGAGGGCGACATGGACGATGCCCACGTGCCGGCCCTGCATAGCTTCCTGAAATTCGAGTATGAGCAGGATTCAGCGAACCGGTACTACGGCAAGCCTCTCTACCTCGAGGTTGTCGAAACTCCCTGGGGGCTTCTCTCCGGTACCCGCCGAGACGCCGAGGAGGGCCTCTACAACTGGCGCATCACTCCCATTGTCATGCCGAGCTCCTCGATGTTTACGGTCGGCACCGTTCGCGAGAAGGGCGTCCTGTGGATGCGGATGTGGATCCCTATCGACGATGAAAACGTCTACCAGTGGCGCGCTCGGTGGAAGCCCAACGGGCCGCTAGAAGGTCCCGACGAGCCCGAATCCGGCCCCGGTGGCTACCTCCCCGAGGGCACCCAGTGGTACGAGCATTGGCGCACGTCGGGCAACAAGACGAACGACTACTTCATCGACCGCGAGACCCAGCGCAAGGAGAGCTTCACCGGGATCCCCGGCTTCCCGCTCCAGGACAAGATGGCGACGGAAAGCCAGGGCCTCATCTGGGACCGGTCTAAGGAGCATCTCGGGAGCACGGATAAGGTGATAGCCGCCGCTCGGCGGCGCCTCATTGAGGCGGCCAAGGCGCTCCACGAAGAGGGCGTTCCACCGCCAGGGGTTGACCAGCCGGAAGCGTTCGCGGTGCGGTCCGCGATCGTGAATCTGCCAAAGGATCAGGACTGGGTGGAAGCGAGCCGGGAGATGGTAGCGGCGCGGCGGGGCACCGCGGCCGTCAATCGTGTCTGAGCCCGTCCGGGAATTCAAACAAGTACGCACCAACCCGCCGATAATCCGCGCCCGCTTCGTCCTCGAGCTCGCCTCTGAGCTGGTCGGCTACCCGGGCATGGCCGCCCAACCGCGGATCAACTTCATGCGGCAGGGATCGACCACCCCGGAACTCGTCCTCTTCGGCGGCAATGCGCCGAGCGGCATCGCCGAGGTCGCTCGAGGCGACGTTCAGCTCTCGATCGTCAATCCGTCCACCATCCTGAGCTTGGCCTATCACGGTACTGGGCCCTTCAAGGAGCCGCTGCCGGTCCGCACCCTGACCGTGCTGCCCTCACACGATCAGTTCGTGTTCGGGCTGGGGGGTCACACCGGCCTCAAGTCGATCCAGGATATCCGCGACCGCAAGTACCCGTTGAAGGTCTCCGTGCGGGCGCAACCGGACCACGGCGGCCACGTTGTTATCAACGAAGTGTTCGCCGCGTACGGCTTCTCGCTGGATGACGTGGTTTCCTGGGGCGGACAGGTCATCCGCCATCCGAACATGCCGATCAAGGAGCCGAGCCTCGTGGCGGCGAAAGAGCTCGATGCCATCTTCGACGAGGCCGTCTTCAACTGGGTGCCCGCGGGCATCGATGCGGGCATGACGATGGTCGACTTCGACGAGCCCACGCTCCAGAAGCTGGAGTCGATCGGGTTCCGTCGCGCCCGGGTGTCCAACGAGCAGTATCACGAGTTCTCGAGGGAAGTCGACTTCACGACGCTCGACTTCAGCGGCTGGGCCGTCTTCACTTCGGCCGACGCTTCCGACGAGCTTGTGCAGGCGATGTGCTCGGCGCTAGAGGCCCGCCGCGACAGCATCCCGTGGGAAGGTGAAGGCCCGCTCGCGCTCGACCAGATGTGTATCGACTCGGTCGAGGCGCCTCTCCCAGCTCCGCTGCACCCCGCCGCCGAAGCGTTCTGGCGCTCCCGCGGCTATCTCGCCTGAGTTAAATCCGGGCGGTCCCTAGACGCGCGCTAGTTTCGGGTCGCGTTGGGCCCGGAACTGCGCGTAGGTCGTTCCCGCGGGCAGCGTCTCACCGACCACAGCAATCTCGAGCAGCCGCTCCTGCTGCTCCGTCGGCCGAATCACGTTGGGCGGGTCCCGTCCCTCCTGCACGTCCTTGATCGCCTGCAGGAGGCGATTGCGAGTGGCCATGATGCCCGCGTCGGTCGGCGCCAGGTGTTCATGGGTCCGGTCCTGAATTTCGCCCGCGGTCTCGGTCACCAAGTGGTCGCCGTTGGCGCCGAATCGGGTATCTGGGGTAGTACAAGCTTGACGCCAACAGGGTCAAGTAATAACGTCGGCTCGCGCGAGCCGGAGCCTTCTCGCGTGCCCACACTTTTTAACCTGATACTGCTCGAAATCTAAGGGAGAGAACTTGAAGACGTACACGTGCATCTCGGGCGACAGCCACGTTCAGATCAAAGCCGAGGCGTATGCCGACCGGGTGCCAGAAAAGTTTCGCGACCAGCTGCCCAAGCGCATCAAGCTGCCTAACGGGGGCGACGGAACCGTCTCTCCCGATGGAAAGGTCACGTTCGGTAGCACCGGGCACTATGCCGGCCACACACCTGAAAACTTCGACCCCCGGATCGCCCACTGGGATGACGAGGCGGGTTGGGGAAGTCCCGAGCAACGGCTCAAGGAACAGGATATCGACGGCGTCGACGCTGAGATCCTCTACACGTTCGTCGGCCGAAGTGGCGGCCGCGACCCCGAGATGGCGAAGGCCGTCATCTACGCCTACAACTCCTATCTCGCCGAAGAGTTCTGTGGCTATGCGCCGGATCGGCTACTCGGAATCGGCCTCCTGCCTCACACCGGTGTGGTGGGTGACGACATCGCCGAAATGGAGCACATCAAGAAGCTCGGGCTCCGCGGCGTGGTTGTTTACAGCTACCCGAACGGCGCGCGCTATCCGACGCCGGAAGACGACAGGTTCTGGGCGGCCGCCTTGGATATGGACATGCCCGTCAGCGTGCACACCGCCATGAACTTGCCGCGGGCGCCATTCGGCGAGTTCTCGATCAAGTACCCGATCGAGCCGGAAGGCTACGACCGGCCGCCCATCTGCGTCGTGGATCGCATGTCCCGCTACGGCACCACTCACTGTGGCTGCCTCGAGCTCACCCAGATGATCATGACGGGACTCTTCGACCGTTTCCCGAAGCTCAACAACGAT
>Ga0184627_10001113_pt1 | contig 10780 bp, 11 predicted proteins | sample PLM3_127_b1_FD_133150 | JGI IMG/M metagenome (GOLD analysis project Ga0184627, IMG submission 133150) | Groundwater sediment microbial communities from an aquifer in East River, Colorado, USA - PLM3_127_b1 | ecosystem: Environmental > Terrestrial > Soil > Riparian zone | place: USA: East River...
CCATCCCGCGCATGCGGAGGAGCTGAAGGCGGTCGGGGCGCGAGCGAAGGAACTCAGTCTTACCTTGCAGCCGTTCGACGTGACTCGGGTCGCCGATCTCGAGCAGGCGTTTGCGCGGATGAACGCAAGCCGGCCGGACGCGATTCTGGTTCTGTTCGATTACCGCACCCTGATCTATCGTGAATTGATCGCGGACTTCGCGGCGAGGAACCGCTTGCCGACGATGTTCGGATCGCCTGAGTCGGTCGAAACGGGCGGGCTCATGTCTTACGGCCCGGGCCTGGCAGAGCTGTTTGCGCGAGCGGCGACCTTTGTGGACCGCATCCTGAATGGAGCAGATCCGGCAACACTGCCGGTCGAGCAGCCGACGCGCTTTGAGCTGGTTGTAAATCGCAGGACCGCGCAGTCCCTCGGGTTCAGCATTCCCGAGCCGCTGCTGCTGCGCGCGAACGTTTTCATCGAATGACGCCGCGCCAGCCGCTGTTCGTCAAGTACGCGGCCCTGATCATGGCGCTGGCGGGCGCCGGGCTGCTCGCGAGCGGGGCGATCGAAATCTATTTCTCGCATCGGCAGCACCGGGCCATGCTGGTCGAGGTTCAGCGCGACAAGGCTGCGGCTGCAGCGTCCAGCGTGTCGCGCTATGTCGAGGACGTGGCGCACCAGATCGGCTGGGCGAGCGTGCCGGCGTCGGGCGCGCGGGCCTCCGAGCTGGAGAAGCGGCGCTTCGATTACCTTAAGCTGCTGCGTCTCGCGCCCGCCGTCACGACACTGCGCTTCGTCGATCGGCACGGGCTCGAGCGCCTGCGGGTGTCACGAGTGGACGCAGACCGGACGGACAGCAAGACCGATCTCGCCGGTGATCCCGGCTTCATCGCAGCGCATGTCGGCCGCGTTCATTTCGGCCCGATTTACTTCTTCGAGCAGACCGAGCCCTACATGAGCATTGCCGTGCCCGACACCTCGGGGGACGGGTCGGTCACGCTCGCGGAGGTGAATCTGAAGTTCATCTGGGTGGTGGTGACGGAGATCAAGGTCGGCGAGCAGGGTTACGCGTACGTGGTGGATACCCGCGGACGTCTCGTCGCTCACCCCGACATCAGTCGGGTCCTGCAGATGACCGACCTGTCCGGGCTTCCGCAGGTTCGCGCGGCGTTCGCCCGGCGCGACGGCGACGACGCGTCCCATGAGCCGGTCGAGAACGCGGTCGATCCCCAAGGGATACCGGTACTGTCCACTTACGCAGCGATCCAGCCGCTGGGCTGGTTCGTGTTCGTCGAGCAGCCGCGCTCGGAGGCGCTCGCGTCTCTCTATGCCTCGCTGTCCCGGACCGCCGTGGTCTTATTGCTGGCCCTGGGTCTGGCGCTGCTCGCGAGCCTGGTTCTCGCGCGCAGCATGGTTGCCCCGATCCGAAAGTTGCAAGCGGGAGCGCGCCAGATCGGGGCCGGCGACCTCGGACACCGCATCTACGTGGATACCGGCGATGAGCTGCAAGAGCTGGCGGAGCAATTCAATCACATGGGCATGCAGCTCCAGGAATCCTACGCGGACCTCGAACGCCGAATTGCCGAACGCACGCGCGATCTGGAGGCCGCCAATCAGGCGAAATCGCGCTTTCTGGCGGCGGCGAGCCACGATTTGCGCCAGCCCATTCACGCGCTCAGCCTGCTCGTGGCACAGATGCGTTCGCCGGGGCGTTCGGCGGACCGGAACGAGATCATCGGCCATATCGAAACCGGTATCGCGACACTGGGCAATCTGTTTGACGACTTGCTCGACATGTCGAAGCTGGAGGCCGGAGCAGTGGCCACCCAGTCCGAGGATTTCGCGATGTCTGCTGTACTCGACATAGTGGAGGCCCAGTTTGTTCCGGTTGCACGGGAGAAAGGGCTCAGGTTCCAGGTGCTGGGCAGCAGCGCGCGCGTCAACACCGACCCGGTTCTGTTGCAGCGCATCCTGTCGAACTTAGTCTCCAACGCGGTTCGATACACCGAGCGCGGGGGCGTTCTGGTGAGCTGCAGACAGCGCGGGCCGAACCTGCAAATCGCGGTGTGGGACACCGGTTGCGGCATTCCCGACGACCGCAGGGAGGAAATCTTCCGTGAGTTCGTGCAACTCCACAGCCCGGACCGGGACCGCGGCAAGGGACTGGGCCTGGGACTCGCCATCGTCGCACGGTTGGCGCCGCTGCTCGGCAGCCGCGTCGAGCTGAGATCGGTGCTTGGCCGAGGCTCGATGTTTGCGATCAGGGTTCCACTTGCTAATCCGTCGGACAAGAGCAAGGCCGCTCCGACGCATCGGCACCACCACGAGCGGACGCACGGCACGCCGTTGCGAGGTGTTTTTGCAGTCGTCGTGGACGATGAAGAGACGGCGCGCGCGGGGATGAAGGGGCTGCTGGATGGGTGGGGATGTCTGACGCTCGCGGCTCGGGGGGCGACGGACGCGGTCGCAATGCTCGCGCAGCACGACCGTGTGCCGGATCTGGTTATCTGCGACTATCACTTGGCGGCCGGCGAAAACGGCATCGAGGCGATCCGCCGCATTCAGGCCGCGTCTGAGTGCACGATGCCTGCAATTCTCGTCACAGGGGACTCGAGCCCGGACGTGTTGCGGGCGGCCAGGGACCACCAACACCCAGTGCTGCGTAAGCCGGTGGCGCCTGCCAAGCTGCGCGCGCTGCTCAATCAATTGCTGATATGGGCTCGAAGCGAGCGTAGCGGGGGACGTCAGCACGAATCCGTCTGTGCTACTACTCTTCCGCCTGGTCCTTAATGGGAGATGCGGCCCGTTCGAGCACGAGTCCCATCCGCGCCGCGGCGATCACGGCCTGAGTCCGTGTCGTAACGTTTAGTGCCTTGAGAATCAACGTAACGTGATTTTTGACCGTCGACTCCGCGAGATCGAGATCTCGGCAGATGAGCTTGTTGGACCTGCCTTGGAGCAGCAGCCTCAGAACCTGCGCCTGGCGTTCGCTAAGGCCCAGATCCGCCGGCACTCGCGGGTGCGGCCCGCTGCGGGCGGCAAGGGTGGTGACCGTCTCTTCGTCCGGGGCCGGCTGTGGCGCCCAACGCGCGAGAATTTCCGGCGGTATGTAGATCCCTCCGGACAGCACCAGACGCAATGCGCTCACCAGCACTTCATTGGTCGAAAGCTTGGGGATATATCCCATCGCCCCTTGATCGAGAGCCTGCGTCACGCTTGCGCGATCGTTTGCAGACGACAGAACGACGACCGGCAGCGCCGGGTGGCGCGTGCGCAACTCCTCCAACGCAGCAAGTCCATGCATCCCCGGCAGGCTGAGGTCGAGGAGGACGAGGTCGAGATCTGGATGCGTTTCGATCAGGTCGAATGCACTGCGGCAGTCGCCAGCCTCTAGCATCGTGACGTCGTGGTCGAGTTCACCGAGAACGCCACGCAGAGCAGTGCGTATCAACGCGTGATCGTCAACGACAAGTATCTTCATGGCGCTCTTAAGATACCGAGACCCAACCGTGTTTGCTGTGGCTGATCGGTTCTTGAGGCCGGTTCACGTCACTCATCACTCGTCACGCTTCTCTAGCTTTGAGTCCTTGCTGTACCAGCAGTTCGCGCAGCCGCTCGAGCCGCCGGTCGGCGTCCGTCAACTCCAGCAACTCCTGCTTTATGCGCGCATCGAGCGGCAGCACCTCGGACAGCCGGTAGCCGACCCAGGCAGCGTCGTCGAGCCGCGCCGGCGCCGGAAAGCGCTCGGCGCCTGCCTTGTCGATGATCGCCTGCAACACCTCGCGGCACAGGGAGTCTACTTCGCCTGTCGTGTTGTCCGGCGGTATCGGCTCGACCGCGGCCGAGATGAGATGATTCGGCGCCACCCGCATCTCGCGGATGCGGAAGCGCCCGACGCCCCGCGCGAGGAGGTGGAATACGCCGAGCTGCGGCATGTCCCATTGCTCGATGACGGCAAGGCAGCCGACCGGCTCCGGCACTGCCGCGGCCCCCACTTCGCGCCCCTCGCGGATCAGGCATACGCCGAACGGACGCTCGTCGCGCAAGCACGCCTTGGTCATCTCGATGTAGCGCTGCTCGAACACCCTCAGCGGCAGCACCCCGTCCGGGAACAGGACCGTGCCCAAGGGGAATATATGGATATCCCGGTAGGGCTCGTTTTGCATGTCAGTCCACGCGTAAATTCGCGGATCGCGCATCGCGGCTGGTGACGGGCAGGCGCGGGCCGCCAAGCCCTACTCTTCGAGTCACGAGCCGCCAGTCGCGAGTCACGCTTTTATCTCGCGGTGGCGCACCAGCACCTCGGCGCGACCGCGGAAGTGGCCGGCGAGCGTTTCGGCGAAATAGACTGAGCGGTGCTGCCCGCCGGTGCAGCCGATCGCCACGGTGAGGTAGCTGCGATTGTCGCGGTCGAACGCCGGCAGCCAGTCGGCAACGAAGCGCCGGATGTCTTCCAGCATCTTTTGCGCCGCCGGGTCGGACCCGAGAAACTCGATCACCGGGCGGTCGCGGCCGGTCAACGGGCGCAGGCGCGGGTCGTAGTTGGGGTTGGGCAGGCAGCGCACGTCAAAGACGAAGTCGGCGTCGAGCGGCACGCCGTGCTTGAAGCCGAAGGACTCGAACAGCAGCGTGAGCCCGGTGCGCGGCACGCCGACGAAATCCTTGACCCAGTTGCGCAGCGCGCCGGGGTCGAGATCGCTGGTATCCACGCGGTTAGCGAGGTCCGCCAGACCGGCGAGGAGCCGGCGCTCGCGCTCGATGCACTCGGTGAGCGTGAGGCCGCCGTCGGACAGGGGATGGCGCCGCCGCGTCTCCGAGAAACGCTTGATCAGCGTGTCGGTCTTCGCTTCGAGGAACAGCACCCGCACGTCGTGTTCCCCGGCGCGGAAGCGGGCGAGCTGCCGCGGCAGGTCGTCGAGCCACTGGGCGCTGCGCAACTCCACCGACAGCGCCACGCTCGGGTAGCCGGCGCCGGCCAGGAATTCCACGGTCCGCGGCAGCAGCGCCGCGGGGAGATTGTCCACGTAGTAATAGCCGCTGTCCTCGAGCACGTTGAGCGCCACGCTCTTGCCCGAGCCAGAAAGGCCGGTGATCAGAATCAGCTGCATGAGAAGCGGTGAACGGTGATCGGTGAACAGTATAGCGCTGGCGACAGGCTGGCCCGGTGTTACCGTTTACCGTTTACCGTTTACCGTTCACTGTTTACTGTTCACCGCCTTTGAGCTGATGGGACTGGCGTTCGACGAATTCCTGCGTGCTGTCGAAACCGCGCAGCTGCAGCACGTAGTTGCGCACCGCCGCCTCGGTCAGTACCGCGAGGTTGCGTCCGGCCGCAACCGGGATCGTGACGCGGCGGATGTCCACGCCCATGATTGTCTCGGAGCCGGCGTTGAGCGGCAGCCGCTCCATCGGCTTGCCCTCGGTCGCGGCGGGCTTCTCCAGGTGGACGATGAGCTTGATGTTCTTGCGCGGGCGCAGGGCCGCCTCGCCGAATATGGTGCGGATGTTGAGCACGCCCAATCCCCGCACCTCGAGAAAATCCTTGAGCAGGGCCGGGCAGCGCCCTTCCAGCGTCTCGGCACCGATGCGGTAGATCTCGATGACGTCATCGGCGATGAGCCCACTGCCGCGGCTGATCAGCTCCAGCGCGAGTTCGCTCTTGCCCACGCCCGAGTCCCCGGTGATGAACACGCCCATGCCCAGCACGTCGAGAAGCACGCCGTGGGCGGTGGTGCTCTCCGCCAGCGCGCGCGCCAGGTACGGGCGCAGCATCCACATCAGCTCGACGCTTGCCACCGGCGAGCGGAACAGCGGCGTGCCCCTGGACTCCGCCACCTCCACCAGCGGCGGTGGCAGCGCTTCGGCGCCCGCGACGATGAAGCAGGCGAGATCCCGGGTCGCCGTTTTTTCCAGCACCGAGCGGCAGCTGGCGGCGCCCAGCCCGTTTAGGTAGGCGACTTCCGAGGCTCCCAGGACCTGGATCAGGTTGGGATGGATGAAGTTGAGGTGGCCGATCAGCCCCCGGGACGAATCCTTGGTGAACTCGCTGTCGAGCGCCCTGGCGCCGCCGCCGCGTCCGGCGATCCACTCCAGCTTGAGCTTCTCGCGGTTATCCTCAAACAACCGGGCTATGCTGACCTGCGCCATGGGGCTGCCAGTTGGTTATCAGCTGGTGCAGGTCCGCCGCGGTGGCGGCCGCCAGCAGCCGCTCGCGAAACGCCTTGTCGCTGAACATCTGCGCCAGCTCGGACAGGATTTGCAGGTGCACGTCGGTGGCGCGGTCGGGCACCAGCAGCACGAAGATCAGCCCCACCGCCTGGCCGTCCGGGGCGTCGAATTGCACCGGCTGCTTCATGCGCACCAGCGCGCCGAGCGCCTCCTTCAGTCCCTTGATCCTGCCGTGGGGTATGGCCACGCCCTGCCCGAGGCCGGTGGATCCCAGCTTCTCGCGCGCGAACAGGCTGTCGAACACCTGGCTGCGCGCGATAGGGTGATTGTTCTCGAACAGCAGGCCGACTTGCTCGAACACGCGCTTCTTGCTGCTGACGTCCACGTCGAGCAAGATGTTCGTGACCGGCAGCAGTCTTGCGATCAGATTCATGATGGGATCCCGAATTTAACCTGGCCCGGGCGCGCGGACCGTCAGCTGTCCGCCCGGTGCTTGAGCGGGGCGCCGTCGTGGCGGTAACCGAGGGATTTTTCCTTGTGCTTGATGATGGCGCGGTCGAGCTTGTCCACCAGGCCGGTGACCGCGACGTACATGTCGGCGTCCTCGTCCTCGCAGAAGATATCCTTGCCGCGCACGTGCACGCTGGCCTCGATTTTGTGCCGGAGCTTCTCCACGATCAGGATGACGTTGACATCGATCACGTGGTCGAAATGGCGGGTGATGCGGGCGAGCTTGCTCGATACGTACTCGCGGATGGCGGGAGTGATCTCGAGATGATGGCCGGTCAGGTGCAGATTCATGCGCGGTTTCCTCGGTGTTAAAAGGCCTTCCTCAGATTGACCGGCAGGATCTGCAAGGATTCACGGTACTTCGCCACGGTGCGGCGCGCAACCGTAATGCCCTGCTGCGCCAGGATTTCGGAGATCTGCCCGTCGGAGAGCGGCTTGCGCGTGTTCTCCGCCGTCACCAGCTGGCGGATGAGCGCCCGGATCGCGGTGCTCGACGCGGCGCCGCCGGCCTCGGTGGTGACGTGGCTGCCGAAGAAGTACTTGAGCTCGAAGATGCCGCGCGGCGTGTGCATGAATTTCTGGGTAGTGACGCGCGACACGGTGGACTCGTGCAGGTCGAGCGTGTCCGCGATCTCGCGCAGCACCAGGGGGCGCATCGCCACCTCGCCGTGCTCGTAGAAATGCCGCTGCCGGTCGACGATCGCCTGCGCTACCCGCAGGATCGTGTCGAAGCGCTGCTGCACGTTCTTGATCAGCCATTTCGCCTCCTGCAGCTGGCTGGTGAGCTGCTGCGAGCCGGCGTTGCGGTTGCGCTGCAGGATCTCGGCGTAGAGGCGGTTGATGCGCAGGCGCGGCATCGCGTCCGGGTTGAGCGCGGCAAGCCACACGCCCTTGACCTTTTTCACGATGACGTCGGGCACGACATAGCGGGTTTCCTCGGCGGAGAAAGCGCGGCCCGGCTTCGGGTTGAGCCCGGTGATCAGTTTCTGCACTCCGCGCAGCATCGCGTCGTCGCAGCGCAGCAGCTTCTTCAGCCGGTTGAAATCGCGCGCCGCCAGCGCTTCGAGGTGGTTCTTCGCCGTCTCCAGCGCCGGCGCGCGGTGCGGCGTGTCCTTGGGCAGCGCGGACAGCTGCAGCGCCAGACATTCGCCGAGGCTGCGCGCGCCGACGCCCGCCGGCTCGAAGTGCTGCAGGTGCTTCAGCGCGATCTGCAGCTCATCGAGTTCGACTCCCAGCTCGGCGGGGAGGAAAGCAACCAGCTCTTCCAGGCTCTGCGTGAGGTAGCCGTCGTCGTCCAGCGAATCAATCAGCAGCGCGACCAGCCGGTGGTCGCGCTCGGAGACGTTGGTGAGCGAGAGCTGCCCCAGCAAGTGCGCGCGCAGGGTGGGGGCGTCTGCGGCGACCTGCTGGTGTTCGCCGTCCTCGGCGTCGTCGCGGTAGCCGGAAGGCGGGGCGTCGTCCAGCGGGCCAAGCTCGGCGCGATCGGGCTCGGCTGGCGCCGAGTCGTTTTCGGCGGCACCGTCCTGCGCGGTATCGGCGGCAGGCGCCGCATCGGTGGCGGGCGCCGCCGGGTCCATGGCGGGGACGGGCTGCTCGCGAAAGCCCTCTTCGCGCTCGAGCATCGGGTTTTCCTGCAGGATGCGGTCCAGTTCCTGGTTCAGCTCGAGCGTCGACAGCTGCAGCAGGCGGATCGACTGCTGCAGCTGCGGCGTGAGCGTGAGATGCTGGGATAGCCGGAGCTGGAGTGATTGCTTCATGCCGCTAGCAGTGTGTCGGACTTTGGGTTCCGCACGGGTTCTCGGCGGGCGGCGTCATTATGATCTCCGTTGCCGGCGGGCGACACACTGCTATATATAACGACAGCTTACAGGCAGCTGCAGTCAACCTGAATGGGTTTGGTACGTTGGGTGAGCAGGGCATATTCAGCCTGTCGGCTCGGCGGTAAACAGGATCGACTACCCATGCATTCACTCCGATCGGTGATGACACCAGGTCCGACAGGCTGCTAGAGGCGGAAATGCTCTCCCAGATAGACCTTTCTTACGCTTTCATTATAAACGATTTCTTCGGGTTTGCCGTAGGCAAGCACGGTGCCATCGTTGATGATGTAGGCGCGATCGCAGATACCGAGAGTTTCTCTCACATTGTGATCGGTAATCAGCACGCCGATGCCGCGGTCCTTGAGAAAACCGATGATTTTCTGGATATCGAGCACGGCGATCGGGTCCACCCCCGCAAACGGCTCGTCGAGCAGGATGAAGCGCGGATTGGTGGCCAGGGCCCGGGCAATTTCCACGCGCCGCCGCTCCCCGCCCGAGAGGCTCATCGCGGGGCTCGCGAGCAGGTGACCGATGTTGAGATCGTGCAGCAGGCCGTCGAGCTTGTTGTGGATCACGTCGGGATCGCTGTGGTAGAGCTCCAGCACCGCCTGCACGTTCTCGCCGACCGTCAGGCGCCGGAAGATGGAGGCCTCCTGCGGCAGGTAGGAAAGGCCAAGCCGGGCGCGGCGGTGCATCGGCATGTGGGTGAGCCGGGTGTCGTCCAGGTAGAGTTCGCCGCCGTCCATCGGCACCAGGCCGACCATCATGTAGAAGCAGGTGGTCTTGCCCGCGCCGTTGGGCCCGAGCAGCCCGATTACCTCGCCGCTGCTGACGCCGAGGGAAACGTCTTTCACTACGACGCGCGAGCGGTAGCGTTTCTTCAGGCCGTCGGCGCGCAACTCGTTCACCCGCGCGCCGGGGACGGCGACCGGGGACGCGGCCGGCGCAGCGCGGCTCGCCGCGTCCTCGACCTTATTTGCGAGGGGTTCCGGATTCTTCACGCGGCGCGGCGATGCTGTCAGCGGGTTTGAGGCTTACGGGAGGGCTCGCCGGCGGCGTTACCTTGGGCTTGGGCTGGATCACCGCCCGCACCCGGCCTTCGGGGTTGCCGGGCGCGGCCGCCTTGACGCCGCCACCGGTTACCTGGAAGAACTCGGTTCGCGCGTCGTACGAAATGTAGTTGCCCTGCACCTCGTCCTGGCCGCGCTTCAACTGAGCACGGTCGAACATCTGCATGGTCTGGGCCTGGCTGTCGTACTCGATGCGCTCGGCCCAGCCCTCGATGTGCTCGTCAAAGCCTTCGCGTTTCTGCCGGAAGTAGGCGGGGCTTCCCCAGGTGATGCCGAACTTGAACCCGTCCTTGTCCTGGCGCACTTCCATGCGGTCGCCCCGGATCTGCAACGTGCCCTGCGTCAACAGGACTTTTCCATCGAACACCGCCGTCTGCTTGGCGTCGTCAATCGTCACCCGGTCCGCCTCCAGTTGGACCGGCTTGTCGCGATCGGCCTTCTCGGCGCCCGCCGCGGCCGCCAGCGCCAGCAACGCGCAGCACAGCAGCGCGCGGCCGCGAACCGGCGCGGCGCGTGGCCGTGCCCGATCAACGCCCGCTGCTCGGCGCCTTGGCCGGGTCATAGGTTCCCCGCACGCTGGATAGCAGCTTGATGACACGGGTTTCGCTGTTCATTTCCAGGCCCACCGCGGATAACGTCGTAGTGGCATCGGCAATGGAAACCGTCCGGTCGGTCCTCGCGATATGGCGATCGGGCACGACATGCAGAAAAGTGGTGCGCATGACGAGCTCGCTGGCGCCGGCGTGCGCCGGGCGCGTGACGCGCACGTCGTCCTGGAAATAGACGTGGTCGCCGTTGGACGAAATCACCGCCTCGCTGGCGGTGACCGTCACCGCCACCTGCGCTGAATCACCGTAGCTTACGAACCGCGGCGCCGTCAGCAGCGTGCTGTCGTCATCGGGATAGTGCATCATTTTCTCGGCCGACAGGGTATAGCTCGCCAATCCCGTTGCGCCCAGGCGCACACCCGACAGTTTATCCACGATGTAGTCCGGGTCGTGACGGGTCACGATCCACGGGCCGTTCCCGGACGTCTGCACCAGGCGATCCAGCCAGAAGGTTAGCGCCGCCAGCATGCCGACGAGCAGCAGGGGCGCCGTCACCGTGGTCAGCCGCCCGGCCGTCATGCCCCACCGCCATCGATCATGTCAGCGCTCCGTTCGGTCATCGTTCCGCGTACTCGGCGAGCCGCGCTGTCAGCGCGCCCTGCGCTTGCAGGATGAGTTCGCA
>Ga0184627_10001114_pt1 | contig 10773 bp, 8 predicted proteins | sample PLM3_127_b1_FD_133150 | JGI IMG/M metagenome (GOLD analysis project Ga0184627, IMG submission 133150) | Groundwater sediment microbial communities from an aquifer in East River, Colorado, USA - PLM3_127_b1 | ecosystem: Environmental > Terrestrial > Soil > Riparian zone | place: USA: East River...
CCTCCACGGTCCGGCGTGTGTGAACACGTCGATCTTGGACGCCCTTCGTCTGTCTGTAACGGGTTGGCGGCGGCCTGTCGCAACATCGCCTGACCTGCACCGAATTCCCGGTCAACGATCTAGGCGAGCTCGCGGGGGAAGATGACGCGGAAGACGTCCTGCACGCGCTGCTCCACCACGCCGGACGCCCGCGTGTTCTGGTGGGTGGCGTCGAATCGCACGCCGTTCCAGGGCATGATCGTGTCTCGGCCAGGGGTGTCCAGGCTGATCAGGGCCCCGCGTACCCGCTCGGGGTCGACCGACCCGGCCAGGTCGATCGCCGCGGCGAGCGTGAGCACCGCCGTGAAGGAGCCGGCGGCCACCTCGGTCATGGGCGTGTCGAACCTGGCTTGGTAAAGGTCCACGACCGGCCTGGCGGCCGGGTTGCGCTCGGCGGTCTCGCGTGACCAGGCAGCGCTGTAGAGCACGCCCTCCCCATCCTGGCCGGCGGCCTCGAGGACACTCGGCTCGAAGGACCCGGAGCCGAAGGTCAGGAGTCTCGGTGGCCTGTAGCCGAGCTGCCCGAACGCCTTGAGGGCCTTGCTGGCGTCCGCGCTCGCGGATGCGACCAGGAACACCGCGTCGGGCTGGCTTGCGCGGACCTCCACGATCCTCGGGGTGAGGTCGGTCCCACCCGGGGCGAAGCGGACCTGGGCGACGACGTCGTACCCTCCCTGGTCGGCGAGTTCCTCAGTCAGCGTTGCGATGCCGTTGCCGAGCGTGTCGTTGGCGAACAGGATCGCGACGTCCGATGGCTGCGTCTTGGCAGCCTTGCCCTGCTGCTGTCCGAGGGCCGAGAAGAAGCTCTCCCCGAACATCCGGTCCGTCGGCCCGGTGCGGAAGAACCAGTCGAGGCCGCGCTCGGTCAGGTACCCGGCCGAGGTGTCGCCGTTCACGAACGGCACCCGCAGCCGGTCGGAACGCTGGCTGGCCGCGGCCGTCACGTCGGTGTCGTAGGCCCCGACGAGCCCAGCCACCCGCGCCTGGTTCACCAGCCCGACGGCCTCTGTGACGCCTCGCTCCGGGGCGCTCTTGGTGTCCTTGGCCACGATGGTGATCTTGGCGCCGCCGAGCCTGGACAGCCCGGACGTGCCGACGCCGGGCAGGCGGACCGACCCCTCGTCGCCGTTGACCAGTGCCGCCGCGAGCTGCGCGCCGTGCAGCGCATCTGCCCCGGCCGCGCCGCTCGCTCCGGAGAGCGGAGCCAGGAGGCCGATCTTGACGTCGGGCACGGGGGTTGGCTGGGTGTCGCTCCTGGAGTTCGTACAGGAGGCGGCCACGACGAGGACGGCGGCGACGGCGAGGAGGCGGGTGAGCGCGCGCATTTTTGAGGACATCTCTCCCATGGGAGCGCGACCGGATCGACGCGCTAGATTGCGCTGGCGCCGAGGTGGTGTCAACTTCTCGGCAGTCGAGCACGCAGCCCGCGACGCTCACGTTCACCAGGCCGCGGGCCGGTGCAAGCCTCGCGACTCCCATAACCCTCGCAAGACTGTGCGAGCTGCGTATAATCCGGCGCCAGGCGCCGTGAGCCATCTCGGCATGCTCTACCCCCACGGTGCCATGGGCCCAGCGACAGCCAGCACGTCTCCGGTCGACAAAGGTTGTGAGACCTGGTGCAGACACTGCGGAAAGAAGACGCCTCGATCGGCACGTCCCCGCGCCCGGCCGCCGGGCCCGTCTGGACCGGCGCGGCCGGGCGGGGCCAGCATGCGCGTAACCTGGGCATGCGCCTGCTCTCGCTGCGCGACTGGCGCGTCCGGTCGAAACTCACGGCTGTCCTGGTGATCCCGGCTGTCGCCTTCCTGGTACTGGGCAGCTTCGGGATCAGGTCGTCACTCCGCAACGCCGACGAGTTCGACAGGGGAAGCAAGCTCGCCGGGTTCGGCGGCGAGGTGACCAAGCTGGTCCACGAGCTGCAGTCCGAGCGCGACCTCAGCGCCGGCTTCATCCAGACCGGCGACAAGGCCGCCCAGCAGCGGGACCTCGTCCCCCAGCAGCGGCGGGCCGACCAGACCGCCTCCGGGTACCGGGCGGCCGAGGCCCCGCTCTACGAGGATCTCGGTGCACGGCTTCAAGGCAAGTTCGACGCGGTGCGGGTCGGGCTCAACGACCTCAACGGGCTCCGGGAGGCCGTCTCGTCTGGCTCGCTGACCGAACGGGCTTCCTTCGACGAGTACTCGAAGATCATCGCGGTGCTCCTCGACGTGGACCTCGAGATCGCCCAGGCCGGCGGCGACGAGGCGCTTGCCCAGAACGTCCGGGCGTTCAACAGCCTCTCGCGCACCAAGGAGGTGACCGCGCAGGTCCGGGGCACGCTGTTGGTCATCGCCGACCGGGACAGCTTCACGTTCGGCGAGTTCCAGAACTTTGCGGACCTGCTCGCGCGCCAGCGGGCCGCCCTGGACCAGTTCCAGGCCGACGCCAACGAGCGGCAGCGCGCCTTGTTCGCCAATGCTGTCAAGGGGCAGGCGGTCCTCACCGTGGTCCGGATCCAGCAGGCCGCGCTGAACCGCCAGTCGGCCGCGAGCCTGGACATCGATCCCCAGCAGTGGTTCTCGGCCAGCACCACCCAGATCCAGCTGCTCCGCAACGTCGAGTCCCAGCTCCTCGACGCCGTGGTCGAGCAGAGCCGGCAGCTCAGCTCGTCCGCGCAGCGCCAGTCGGTCAGGGACGCCCTGCTCATCGCCGTCATCCTCGCGGTCGCCCTGCTCGCCCTGCTGGTGGTGGCGCGGTCCATGGCCCGGCCGCTGCAGCGCCTGCGGGCCGGCGCGCTCGACATCGCCGGCAACCGCCTCCCCGACGCCGTCCAGCGGCTGCGCACCTCAGAGAGCGGGGACCTGGTGATCGACGCCAAGCCGATCGGGATCCGCTCCAGGGACGAGATCGGCCAGGTCGCCCAGGCGGTCGACGCCATCCAGCAGGTCGCCCTCAGGGTCGCCAGCGAGCAGGCCGCACTGCGCCGGTCGATCGGCGACATGTTCACCAACCTGGCCCGGCGCTCCCAGACCCTGATCGACCGCCAGCTCGAGCTGATCGAGGACCTCGAGCGCAACGAGACCGACCCGGAGACCCTCGAGCACCTGTTCCGCCTCGACCACCTGGCCACCCGCATGCGGCGCAACGCCGAGGACCTGATCGTGCTCTCGGGCGCCGACGAGGGGCGGCACTGGGCCCAGCCCATGACCCTGGTCGACGTGGTGCGGTCGGCCGCCGCCGAGGTCGAGGAGTACCAGCGGGTGGAGCTACTGCCCTTGGCCGACCTCGACGTGCGCGGGCAGGCCTCGGTCAACGTCATCCACCTGCTGGCCGAGCTCATCGAGAACGCGACCGCCTTCTCCCCGCCCAACACCAAGGTCCAGATCGCCGGCCAGGCCGTGCCCCAGGGCTACGTCATCGAGATCGAGGACCGCGGTCTCGGCATGACCGACGACGAGCTGATCAAGGCCAACGAGCGTCTCGCCGACCCGCCCGAGATCGACTTCGCGCTCTCCCGCGTGCTCGGGCTCTACGTGGTCGGGCGGCTCGCCCAGCGGCACGGCATCAAGGTGCAGCTCCGGCACTCCTGGTACGGCGGGGTGACCGCGCTCGCGCTGCTGCCCCACTCACTGCTGATCTGGCCCAACGCGCAGCAGACCATGCCCGAGTCCAGCGCAGCCCAGGGCCGGGCCGAGCTGCCACCGCCCGACCGTAGCGCGCCCCCGTCCGCGGCGCCGCTGGCACCGGCGCCGCCGTCCGTGTCCGCCGGGCCGGCCCCGGCGTCCGACGGCGCCGCCGACCTGCCGATCTTCGAGGCGGCCCGGTCGGACTGGTTCGCCGCCGAACCCAAGATGCCCTACCGCCCACCCCGTCACGCCACCCATGCCAGCCAGGCCAGCCACGTCCACCCCGACGCCGCGACCGACGGCGGCGCGACCCCCTCGTCCGCCATGCCCACGCCACTGCCGACCCGGTCGTGGGTCACCGACGGGCCGGCCCCGTCTGCTGCCCGGCCGAGCGCCCCGGCCGACGCCACGCCGCCGCCGTTCCGCCCGGCAGCCTTCCCGGCGACCCCGCCGCCACCCGATCCCGGGCAGGCGCCACCCGATCCCGGGCAGGCGCCGGGCGGAACGGCCCCCGCCCGGCACCCGGACCAGGCGGGCACGCCGCCCAGCCCACCCGAGACCGCTCCGGGCCCGCGCCTGACCCAGGCGGGCACGCCGCCCAGCCCACCCGAGACCGCTCCGGGCCCGCGCCTGACCCAGGCCGGGCTGCCCCGGCGCGCGCCCAGGACCAACCTCGCTCCGGGCATCGCCGCTACGGACCGGCCGGTCGAACCTTCCCAGGCCAGCCCCCGCTCGCCCGAGGAGGTGCGCACCATGCTCTCGAGCTACCGCAGCGGGCTCGAGCGTGGCCGCCTGGTCGCTGGCGACCCGAGCTCGGGCCCGGATCCCCAGGACACTCCGTGAACCACCCCTAGGCCGTCGCCCATGCCGCAGCACCAAGGAGCGACCATGCCGCAGGTCAGCACCGGAACAGAGAACCGCAGCCGTCTCGTCGACATCCTGAAGCTCCTGGCCCGGCTCCTGTCGTGAATGCTCCAAGCCGGGCCGGGTGAGACAACGGCATGACGATGACCCCGGACGACCAGACCGTATCCGCCCGCCGGCGGGTGCGTCCCTATGCGATGACCGGTGGGCGCACCCGGCCGGAGCATGCCGACCTGGAGATCGAGGCGCTGGTCTCGACCACCTCGCTCGGGGAGCGGACGCCAAGGCTGACCGTCGAGCAGCGCGCCATCGCCGCGCTGTGCCGGGACATCCTTTCGATGGCGGAGATCTCCGCCCGGCTCGACCTTCCGCTCGGGGTCACCCGCGTCCTCGTTGGCGACATGGCCAACGAGGGCTTCGTCATGGTCCATCGGCCGGCCCACGGGGACGAGCGCCCAGACCTGGCCTTGCTCGAGCGGGTGCTGTACGGGCTGCGCGCCATCTAGCGGGACCCGAACCGCCTCCCGCGCAAGGCCGCCACACACGTCGCGGCGGGCGGCGGCTCCCGGCCCTCGCCCTGGCTACCCGCAGCTCCTGCCCAGGGTCTCGTTGGCGCCGTTGCCAGCCAGCACCTCGGGCCGGTCCAGGGCGAGCCGCACGGTGGCGCGGATCAGCTCGACCTTGGCAATGGGCGTATCGGCCGGGCTCCGCTTGGTGGCGTACCTGGGCGGTGCGAACCCGATCGCGACCGCCTGGTCGCGGCGGGCCTTCTTGGCCAGCTTGACCAGGGTGGGCAGCCGCTTCATGGGGATGTCGGTCGAGACGCTGCGGTCGATCACCGGCACCAGCCGGGGGAGCGCGCGCAGCAGGCTGGTGGCGCTCGCCTGGCCCGCCAGCGCCGAAAGCAGGCAGCGCTGGCGGCGCATGCGGTCGTAATCGTCGGTACCCCGGCGCGAGCGCACGTAGGCGAGGGACTCGCGACCGTCGAAGTGGTGGCGCCCGGGCCGGATGTCGAACGCCTGCCACGCGCCACCCTCCTCGGGCGGGGAGAGGCGGTCCTGCACGTGCTCGGCCACGTCGACGGTGACGCCGCCGAGCGCGTCCACCACGTCGACGAAGCCGGCGAGGTCGACGAGCGCCCAGTGGTCGATCGGGATCCCGAGGAGCGCCTCGGCCGCGCCGGCCACCGCGGTGGCGCCAGGGTCGGCGGCGCCCGGGAACAGCTCGGGGTGGAGCTCGGCGTAGCGGTAGAGCGCGTTGAGCTTGTCCGGGAAGCAGCGGCAGGGGAACGCCGCCGCGGCCGGCCCGTCGGGCAGCGGGACCCGGGTGAGGTTGCGCGGCAGCCCGAACAGCGCCGCCCGGCCGGTGGCGAGCTCGACGCTCACCACCACCATCGTGTCGGTGCGCAGGCCGGTCCGGCCGGGCCCAGCGTCGCCACCGAGCAGCAGCACGGTCACGCGGCCCCGCCCCGGCCGGCTGGCCGTGCTTGGAGCCGGCGTCGTCCCGCGAGCAGGTGCCGGTCCGGTCCGGGGCCGTTCCGGGCGGTCCACCGGCGCGGTGTCGCCGAGGGCGGCGCCCGTGTCGGGGTCGCTGTCGAAGACCGAGGTGAGCAGGGTGTACGCCTGGAAGTCGTACCAGCCGGCGGCGACGTGGGGAGCGGCGGTCAGGACTGCGGTCAGGGTCACGGCGGCGGCCGCGCCCAGGCCCGGCCGGGAGCGGCCCTGCGCCCGCCTGGGCGCATGCCCACCCAGCTGCGGAAGGGGCCCGGCACCAGCCTGCATGGACTTCCAGGAACCCAGGCGGTACGCGTCGGCGACACACAGCAGGCGCAGGGCCAGGAGGGCGGGACGGCCACGGGACGGCCGGGAGGCGGGCGAGCACACCTACGTAGCGAAGCGGGGCGGGTGGCGCCTACGGCGCTGTTAGCGTTGGGGTCCCGGGTGGGGCGTGGCCGCCTGCTGCTGCTTGAGCCAGCTGGTGAGGTCGTCGGCGGGCACGGGCCGGCTGACGTGGTAGCCCTGGATCGCGTCGCAGCCCAGCGCATCCAGTTCCCGCCAGGTGGTCTGGTCCTCGACGCCCTCGGCGACCACCCGCAGGCCGAGGTTGCGGCCGAGGTCGACAGTGGAGCGCACGATCACCGCGTCGCTGGCGTTGCTGGTCATCTGGGTGACGAAGGAGCGGTCGACCTTGAGCTCGTGGACGGGCAGGGTCTTGAGGTAGGCCAGGGAGGAGTAGCCGGTGCCGAAGTCGTCGATCGCCAGCTGCACGCCCATCGTGTTGAGCCGCCCCAGAATCTGCAGGGCGTGGGCGGGGTCGGCCATGATGGTGCTCTCGGTGATCTCAAGCACCAACTGCCGCGCGGGGACCTGCCAGGCGGCGAGCAGGCCGGCGACCTCTTCAGGGAAGGCGAGGTCCAGCAGGCGCCGGGCGGAGATGTTGACGGCGACCGACAGCTCGTGGCCGGCCTGCTGCCAGGCTCGGCATTGGCGCAGGGCGGCGTCCATTACGTAGTGGGTCAGGGGCGCGATGAGCCCGGTCCGCTCGGCCAGGGGGATGAACTCGTCGGGCGGGACCAGGCCGTGCTCGGGGTGCTGCCAGCGCACCAGCGCCTCCACCCCCAGGACTCGCCCGGTGTGGGCGTCGACCTTGGGCTGGTAGTGCAGGACAAGCTGCTGCTGCTCGATGGCCCGGCGCAGCTCGCCGAGCAGGGCCAGCCGGCGGGGGCTGTGCTGGTCGAGCTTTGGGTCGAACAGCACGAACCCGGCGTGGGTCTGTTTGGCCGTGTACATGGCGATGTCGGCGCGTTGCAGCAGCTCGTCGGCGTCGGCGGCGTGGTCGGGATACAGGGCCACGCCGATGCTGGCCTCCACGTCCAAGCTCAGCCCCTCAAGTGCGAACGGCTCCTCGAGGGCGGTCTGCAGCTTGTTGGCGACGGCCACGGCGCCCTCCCCGGTGGCGATCTTGGGCAGCAGGACAGCGAACTCGTCGCCGCCAAGCCGGGCGACGGTGTCGACCTCGCGCAGCGCGCGGCGCAGCCGCTCGCCTACCTGCAGGAGTAGTTGGTCGCCGTAGTGGTGGCCAAGGGTGTCGTTGACCTCCTTGAACCGGTCCAGGTCGAGCAGCAGCAGCGCAGCGGGAACCAGGTCCCGGTCGGCTTGACGGATGGCCTGGCCGGTGCGGTCGCGCAGCAGGGTGCGGTTGGGCAGCCCGGTGAGGGCGTCGTGGGTGGCCGCATGCTCGCGCAGGCGCCCATGGTGGGCCAGCCGCCGCAGGCCCAGCACGCACAGCCCGAGCAGAGCGAGCAGGACCACGGCGAGGAGCTGGGTCTCGCGCGCTGCTGTAGCCTCGACCGGCCCGTAGGGCACGAGGACCTCGGTGGCACCGTTGACGGGGCCGTCTGGCCGGTGCCGGACGGGGTACACGGGCACCACCGCGAGGGCGGGCAGGTGGACGCCCGGGTTGGCGCGCGCCACCGCCCGGGCGTCCCAGCGCGTGACCCCGGCCTGGAAGAGGTCGGCGAGCAGCTCCCCGTCGAGCTTAAGGGCTTGGCGCACGCCGGGCAGGTTGTAGATGACCACCACCGCGCCCAGTACGGTGGGGATATGCAGCACCGGGCCGCCTCGACCCGACGCGGTGGCGACCTCCCGGTCGGTCAGGGGCGTATCGGTGGCCGCGAAATCCACGGTGCCGGCCGACCCCCGCAGGCCCCCCCGGGCAGTACGAGCGCGAGGGCGAGCGCGACCAGCCCGACCCGATGGGGAGCCTGTCGGACCCTGTCCAATCAGCCTCTCCTCTCCACAGCCCGGCCCGCGCGCCAGGACGACCGGAGCCACTCCCGTCCGCCGTCCATATCGGCATCGGAACGCGCGGCGCAGCGGTTGAACGGCAGGGTCGTCGCGGCGAAGACGTAGCGAGTCGAGACCGTGACTCGAACCAGCCGCTGCTGCCCGCTCACCGGACGAGCAGTCACAGTTCACCTCGGGGCAGCGCTTGCGACTGGCGCGAGCGTGCCGCCTCAAGCAGGGCCCATCGTCGGGTGAAGAATGCCTCGATCGTCTCGGGGGCGCGTCCGCTGAGTCGTTCGATGTGGTCGGTCACGACGTTGAGGCATCCCTCGCGAACCGCGGCATACAGGGTGAGGAACGCCGGGGGGATGCCGGGGCTGGTGGCGAGGTAGTCGTGGTCGATTGCCGGCTCAATGCGGTTCGAAGCGACGCTGGGTCGTCATAGTCGGCGCGCCGGATGACCGCTCCTGCGGAGGCGAACTCATCGAGCCGGTCGGGCGACCGCGAGCAGACGACGAGCGAGCCTGGGGCCCACCCGCGGTCGAGCACGGCTTGGACGGTCACCCGGCCCAGGCTGCCACTGGCGCCTACGACGGCGATCGTCGTCATCGACGTTCCTCCTGCTCGTGGGTCGGCGCGCTACTCGCGTGGGCTGTGCTCGGAGCTGGGGCCGCCGGTCAGATCGTGGACGAGGTTCCAGATGTAGGTGCGCGTGGCTGGGTCCTGGACCGCTTTGGGCCAGTCGACGAGCTTGCTGTGCCGGTCGACGTACTGTCCCGTCATGGTGTCGACGTGGGGTGAGGTGGCGAGGTAGACCGAGGACCGGGACGCCTTCTCGGCCGAGGAGCCGTCGTCGGGGCGGGTGGCCAGCGCGAACAGAGGCCAGAACAGGCGCAGGGCGGCGGGGGCCATGTCGCGGGTCACCGAGCGGGTCATCGTCGTGCGGGCTCGGCCTGGGTAGCAGACGTTGATCGTGATGTCCGGGATGGCGAGGCGGTGGGCGTACTCGTACATCACCGCCATCATCGCGACTTTGGCGTGCGAGTAGGTCGTCAGTCCTGCGAAGGATCGTTCCGCCTGCAGGTTGTCCAGGTCGATCTGCTTGGGGTGGGAGCCTCCGGTGAGGGTGACCACCCGCGCGCGTTGGCTGCGGCTGAGGGGTTGTAGGAGCAGGTGGGTGAGTAGGAACGGCGTGACGACGTTGACGGCGAAGTCGGACTCGATGCCGTCCTCGGTCAGTTGCCGGGTGGGCGCGGCGAGGCCGGCGTTGTTCACGAGCACGTCGAGGCAGTCGGTGCGTGAGGTGACCTGCTGGGCCAGCGACCGAACGCCGGCCTGGGTGGACAGGTCGGCGAGGAGGAAGTCGATGCGGTCGTTGCCGCTGCGGGCCTTGAGTTGGGCGACGGCGGCTTCCGCGCTGTCTCGGTTTCGACCGGTGACCAGGACGCGGGCGCCCCTGCCGGCGAGGGCGGCCGCTGTGCTCAGCCCGATGCCACCGGTCGCGCCGGTGATCAGCATCGTCTTGTCCTGCAGATCCATGTCCAGGTCCTCTTCCTGTGGTTGGCCCGTGCTCACGGGTGGGCGGGGTGACCCTTGGGGGTCGGGTCGTTCGCCCGGCGGAGCAGCGCGCCGAGGGTGCGCAGCTCGTCGCGGGTGAATCGTGAGAGGAACTCGCTGCGGACGAAGGCGATGTGGTGATCCGCGGCGGCGGCGAACCGGTCCGCCCCGGCCGCCGTCAGCTCCGCGTACGATCCGCGACCGTCCTCGGCAGCGCGGGAGCGGGTCACAAGCCCCTTGCGCTCCAGGCGCTCGACGACTCTGCTGAGCCCGCTACGGGTGAGCAGACTTTCCGTGGCCAGATCCTGGATGCGCGCCCGACGGTCCGGGCTCCAGGCGAGGCGCAGCAGCACCTCGAACTCGGGATGGGTCAGGCGGCTGTGCTGATCGAGGTCCTCCTCGACCCGACGTATCGCCCCGCCCTGAACCGCCAGGATCCCGCCCCAGGCTGAACGCTCGACCTCATCGAAGCCCTGCGGGCCGGTCCTGTGCGCGAGATCCGAGCCGGAGCTGTCAGCCGGGCCGTGGCCGATCGGGCTCATCGTTGCCCCGCCGCGGTTCCGCGGAGCAGTCCAGGGCGCCGCGGAAAGATTAGGTGCGGGCTCACGCACCTAACTTAGCTGATGTACGGCCCGGTGGCCAGTGTGGGTGGATCCGGGGGACGAACCTTCCCGCCGGTTATCCGTAGTGGGTGTGATCAAGGGGGCGGTGGCCTGGCCGCGCAACGGTTCGATCTTGGGTCGTTAGCGCGGATTTCCACGCAACAGGTTCGGGGCAAGGGGAGGCTGTCCTGGTGGGTGGGTGGGTGGGTGGGTGGGCCTGTGCCAGTGGGTCAGCGCGAGCGTTCCTTGATGATCTGCTGGGCGCGAGGCGGGAGGGGCGCGCCAATCTCGGTCGCGAAGTCGAGAAGGCGCTGGTGGCCG
>Ga0184627_10001115_pt1 | contig 10773 bp, 11 predicted proteins | sample PLM3_127_b1_FD_133150 | JGI IMG/M metagenome (GOLD analysis project Ga0184627, IMG submission 133150) | Groundwater sediment microbial communities from an aquifer in East River, Colorado, USA - PLM3_127_b1 | ecosystem: Environmental > Terrestrial > Soil > Riparian zone | place: USA: East River...
GCGGCGACCGGCGCGGCAATCGCCACCCGCCACGTGTGGCTGCAGCACCTGCCCAAGGACCGCGTGCCCGAGTGCGGGCCGGGCCTGGAGTTCATGCTCAGGAAATTTCCGCTGACGCAGGCGCTGGAGAAGGTCCTCGCGGGCAGCGGTGAATGCGCGGAAGCAGGCTGGACCTTCCTCGGGCTGACCATTGCCGGCTGGTCGCTGGTGTGGTTCGTGCTGCTGGGTGTGTTTGCGCTCTACCTGCTGTGGCTGGGCCGCGCGCAGGACGGGCGATGATCATCGATTCCTGTTCGCGACCGACTACCCGCACGACGACCCGGGCGGCCGCATGAAATTCAGGGACGTCGAATTACTGAACCAGCGCGCCGATATCGGCGCGGCCGACAACGAGCTGATCTGGAACGGCAACGCACAACGACTGCTGGGTGGCGCATGACACGCGTCGCCCAGCGTTCAATGTTCAACGTTCAATGTTCAAAGTTACCTACAACCTTGAACCTGGAACTTTGAACCTGGAACGTATGTTAGGCGCGGATATCGGGCTCGAGCTGGCGCTCGAGCATGGCGATCTGGTCTTTAATGAGGAGTTTGCGTTTCTTGAGTCGCTGCAACTGGATCTGGTCCTGGGCGGAGCTTTGCGCTAAGCGGGAGATTACGTCATCGAGGTCCCGGTGCTCGGTATGCAACTGGTTGATCTTTACCTTGAGACCGTCGACGTCGGCGGTATGTATCATGGGTGACATCCTCCATATACCAACGTGGTTTTTAGTATAGACCCAATTATTTCAAAAAACGAGCCCTTAGCCGAATGCGCACAGGCGCGCATCCGGCTTACCAAGGACAAATAACTTGCTGTTTTTTATTGACAAGCCTGGCTTGCACGCCAGGTAAAGGGATTGATTGTGACTATAACGATTCATGTGAACGGCACCGGTCACGCGGTCGCGGCGGAGCCGGAAACGCCGCTGCTCTACGTGTTGCGCAACGACCTGAAGCTCAAGGGCGCGCGGTTCGGCTGCGGCCTCGGCCAGTGCGGCGCGTGCACCGTGCTGGTGGACGGCAAGCCCGTGCAGTCGTGCGATTTCCCGCTGTCCGCCGCGGCGGGCAAGTCCGTCACCACCGTGGAAGGACTGGCCGCTGACGGCAAGCTGCATCCCCTGCAGCGGGCATTTATCGCCGAGCAGGCAGCGCAATGCGGCTATTGCGTCACCGGCATCATCATGACCGCCAAGGCGCTGCTCGACGCTAACCCGCGTCCGTCGGATGCCGAAATCCGCGCCGCGCTGAAGGGCAACCTGTGCCGCTGCGGCACGCACCAGCGCATCCTGCGCGCGATACGGCGCGCGTCGGAAGCGGGAGCGAAAGCATGACGACGGATCAGAACGCGCCGCGCAAGCTGCCGGGCAATCTCAATACCAACCGCCGGCTCGACCGCTGGCTGAGAATCAACCGCGACGGCACGGTCACGGCATTCCCGGGCAAGGTCGAGATCGGGCAGGGGATACTCACCGCGCTGGCGCAGATTGTCGCCGAAGAACTTGACGTGGCTCTGGAGCGGCTGCGGCTCGCCCCGACCGATACCACTTACAGTCCCGACGAAGGCATGACGTCGGGCAGCCAGTCGATCACCGACGGCGGCGTTGCGCTGCGCTATGCCGCGGCCGAAGCGCGCTTTCTTCTGCTGCAGCGCGCCGCCGCCCGGCTCGGCGTTTCGCTCGAGCAACTGTCGGTCGCCGATGGCGTCGTAAGTGCGCGCTCCGGCGGCAGCGTTTCCTACTGGGATCTCGCCACCGACGACCTGCTCGCGCGCGAGGCGAGCGCGGAGATCGCGCCCAAACCGGCTTCCCAGCACACGGTAATCGGCACCCCGGCGCCGCGTCGCGACATCGCCGCCAAGGTGAGCGGCGTGCCGGTTTACGTGCACGACCTCGATCTGCCGGGCATGCTGCACGGGCGCCTCGCGCGCCCCCCGAGCTACGACGCCCGGCTGGTCGGGCTGGACGAAGCGGAAGTGCGCTCGCTGCCCGGCGTAGTGGCGCTGGTGCGCGACGGCAATTTCGTGGGCGTCGTCGCGGCGCGCGAGGAACAGGCGCTGCGCGCGCTCGCCCGCATCAAGCGGATCGCAAGCTGGGAGGAGAAAACCGCCCTGCCGCAGACGACGGACCCGCGCTTCCTGCTGAAGGAGACGACCGAGGACGAGGTCATCAGCGACAAGCGGGATACCGCGGCCGCCGCGCGCGCCGCGAAGACGCTCGAAGCGGAGTACACGCGGCCCTATATCGCGCACGCGGCCCTCGGGCCATCCTGCGCGGTGGCGCGGTTCGAGAACGGGCGCTATACGGTATGGACGCACAGCCAGGGCATCTACCCGTTGCGCAATGACCTCGCCGGCGTGCTGGCAATGGACAAGGAACGCATCGCCGTCATCCACATGGAAGGCGCCGGCTGCTACGGCCACAACGGGGCTGACGACGCTGCGCTCGACGCGGTGCTGCTGGCGCGCGCGGTCCCGGGGCGGCCGGTGCGGGTGCAATGGACGCGCGAGGACGAATTCATGTGGGAGCCCTACGGCCCGGCGATGGTGGTGAAGCTCAAGGCGGCGCTGGACTCCGCGGGGAACATCATCGACTGGAACGAGGACATCTGGAGCAACTCCCACAGCACGCGCCCCAGCGGGCTGGGCGGCATCAACCTGCTGGCGGCATGGCACCTGGCGCAGCCGTTCAAACCGGCGCCGCCACGCAATCCGCCGCTGCCTGGCGGTGGCAGCCACCGCAACGCCATCCCGATCTACGAGTTTCCCAACCAGCGCGTGACCAACCGCCTGGTGAAGCGCATGCCGGTGCGGGTATCCGCGCTGCGCGCGCTGGGCGCCAGCGCCAACGTTTTCGCCATCGAATCGTTCATGGACGAGCTGGCGGGGGCGGCCGGCGCCGACCCGGTCGAGTTCCGGTTGCGCCATCTCAAGGACCCGCGGGCGCGGGCGGTGATCGAGACCGTTGCGTCGAAGGCCGGCTGGCGCAAGGGCGAGAAGGGCGACGGCGCGCGCGGGCGCGGCGTCGGTTTCGCGCGCTACAAGAACGGCGCCTGCTATCTGGCGGTGATCGTGGAAGTAGAGGTCGGCCGCGAAATTGCGGTCCGGCGCGCCTGGGCCGCGATCGATGCCGGTCTTGTGATCAATCCCGACGGCCTCATCAATCAGACCGAAGGCGGCATCATCCAGTCCACCAGCTGGGCGCTCAAGGAGGCGGTCCGCTTCGACCGCAGCCGCATACTCACGAGCAACTGGGATGACTATCCGATCCTCAACTTCGAGGAATCGCCGCAGGTCGAAGTGACCATCCTCAACCGGCCCGAGTTGCCGCCGCTCGGCGCGGGTGAAGGGCAACAGGGGCCGACCACCGCCGCGATCGCCAACGCAATCTGCAACGCCATGGGCATCCGGCTGCGCGATATGCCGTTCACCCGCGAGCGGGTGATGGCGGCGCTTGCCTAATCGAGAAAGGCGTGAGTCGTGATTTGTGAGTCGTGATTCGACTCCGAATACTCCCCTCCTTGTTGAGGAGGGGTGGCGCGGAGCGCCGGGGTGGTGGAAGTGTCACCTCGACGCCGAGGTCTTGCAGCTATCAAGTTGCGCAGCGGGAAACGTGATCAGATCTGACGCCAACAAGACAAGGAGTCACCCATGGACCGGGGAATCTGGGCGCTATGGTATGAATTTCCCGAGGCGGGCAAATCCGAGTACCTGGAATGGTTCCACCGCGTCCACATTCCCGAGAAGCTGTCGCGTCCGGGTTATTTGTGGGCGGCACATTACGAGCTGGGACACGGTGGAAACCGGTTCAAGAAAGTGGTTGACGGGCTGCATCACGCGCATGAAGTCGGCCTCGGCCTCGGCCGCGGTGGCGATTACCTGGCATTGTTCGGGGGGCTCACCGCGCATACGTTCCTCGACCCCAGTCCCGCTCAGCTCGCGCAGCGCCAGAGCCCCGAGACGCGGCGGATGATCGGTCTCCGGCAGCAGGCCTATTCCTGCATATTTGCCGAGGAGACCCGCGTGAACGGGCCCGACGTGGCGAGGCGGGGTCCGGGAATCACGCCGGGTCCGGTCGTCCAGATGGGGAACTTCAACGCCGCCAGTTATGAGATCGAAGCGGAAATAGGCGCGTGGTACGCGCAGCACCGGCTGCCTTTCGTGGCTGGCATGCCGGGCTGCATCGGCGCGCGTAAACTCCTCGCGACCGCCGGCTGGGGGAAGCACTCGATCCTTTACGAGTTTGTCTCTCTGGAACAGCGGGAGGACCGGTTTATCGCGCACGAGGAACAAGTGCACGACTCCAAGAGCTGGACCGCGCGCATTCTCCCGCAGCTGCGTCATGCGCCGTGCTCGCCGGCGGTGGGCCGCCGCATCTGGCCTGCCGTCCAGAATGGCTAATGGGGGACGAAAAGATGTCAGTAACCCTTAGGGGACAGACTGAGGTAACCCTGGTTTGTCCTGGTCAGGTGCCTTCTTACCTGGGGTTGAACTGCGGCGTGCGCCTGCTCGCGCGAATCGACAGCACGATCGCGCGCCTTGGGCTGAAAGCCATAGGTGATCCGGAGAACGACGACGAGGAGGAAGAGGAGGAGAAGAAGAAGCCGGAACAAGAAGAGGAAGAAGAAGAAAATGATGGGGAGGAAGAGGAAGTGCCGTGGCAAGTAGCGGACCCGCTGTCTGAGGGATGAGGGCGGAGGGAGCAAACCTAAGGCAGAAGGCAGAAGGATGAAGGCAGAAGGGCCAAACGCGGTGATGAAGTGACGCTTCCACCACCCCGGCGCTGCTGCGCCACCCCGCCCGGCCCGCCGCGTTGCATCGCGTCGGGCGTTCGCCGGCTCGAACGTGCAAGGCGCCAATCGCGCCTTCCAGGCGCGGTATACCCACGTTCTTCGAAACCCCGGCTTACCCTCCGATAGAAGGGGAGTCGAACCACGATTCACGAATCACGATTCACGCCGTCCCTAAGAGTCGATTCACGATTCACGACTCACGCCGTCGCTGAGAGATGAGGGCTCGCGTCCTTCGCGGTGAAAGGGTCGGCCATCGGCCACCGACGCAAAAAAAAACGGACCGTCCATAAGGGCACGGCCCGCCTCCGGGGGGAGACTTATGTTCTAGATCTGGCTCGCCAGCGCGTAGATGCGGTCCATCATCGCCGGCTCCACGTCCGCCAGGTTGTCAGGCAGGTGCGGGCTCAGTTCCTGCGGCGTCTGGTAGCAGGTCAGGGCGACCACGCCGAACGCCGGGTTCCAGTTCACGCACAGCAGCTCTTCGTCGTTGCGGCGGGCGGGCAGTTTTACCGCCTTCGCCTTCCGGTATTCGTCCAGGTAGATCAGCATGGCGTCCTCCGTCCATTCTCTTGTTGACCCTTATTGAGCAGGTTCCATGCCAGCATGAGCCCGAAGTCGGGCTCATGATATAAGTATATGAATTTAATTGTATTATTACTTTCATAATGAATTCCGGAGGGCATTTTCCGGAATTCATAGGGTGTCGAATACCGAATAGCAGGACAGGCAATCGACTTGCGCCAACGAAATTTCGACAGTGCCGCGGTAACGGTCGTGACATACGTCATAGCCCGTGACTGACGCCGCCGCCCCGCGCGCGCCCTACGCGGCGGCGCTGGGCCTGTTGTTCGCGGCGCTTTCCGGCCCGGCGCGCCTGCGCATTGCGGCGATGGTCGTGCAGCTGAACAAACATCCCGCGGCGGCCCCATTGTTGAGCTGGACGCCGTTCGCGCTGTGGCTGGTCGCGGCGGTGCTTTCCGCCGCGCTCGCGAATGCCGCCGGGCGCCGTGTCCGCGCCCTGAGATGACGGGCTCTAAGGTAGAATCGCGCGGGCCGCAACTCAACACTTAACCCTCAAAACTCAACACTTTACTTCTCCATGCTGTTGCACGCCGCGACGATATTCCTCAGCGCCTTCCTGCTGTTCCTGGTCCAACCCGTCATCGCCAAGCAAATTCTGCCCTGGTTCGGCGGCGCCGCAGCGGTGTGGGCGACCTGCCTCGTGTTCTTCCAGTCGGTGCTGCTGCTCGGCTATGCCTATTCGGACTGGACCACGCGCTGGCTCGCGCCGCGCAAGCAGGCATGGCTGCACCTCGCACTGCTCGCCGCCAGCGTGATGCTGCTGCCCATCATCCCGGACACGAGCTGGAAGCCAGGCGCCGATAGCGGGGAACCCACGTTGCTGATCCTGGGCCTGCTCTGCGCCACCATCGGCCTCCACTACTTCCTGTTGTCGACCACGAGCCCCCTGGTGCAGGCCTGGTTCTGGCAGAAATTCCGCCACGCCGTGCCGTACCGGCTGTTCGCCCTCTCGAACCTCGCCTCCCTGCTGGCCCTGCTGTCGTACCCGGTGCTGATTGAGCCGTTCCTGCCGCTCGCCGTGCAGTCGTGGGTCTGGTCCATGGCCTATTGTGGCTTCGTGGCATTGTGCGGGGTGACCGCGTTCCTGAGCACCCGCGGCCCGGCGGCCGCTCCAGCGCCGGGGGGTCAGGGCGGCAGCAGCGCGGAGAAGGCTCCACCTGTTAGCAGGCTGCTGCTGTGGGTCGTGCTGTCCGCGATGGGCTCATGCCTGCTGCTGGCGGTCACCAATCACCTGACGCAGAACATCGCCTCGATCCCGTTCCTGTGGGTGGTGCCGCTGTCGCTGTACCTGTTCACCTTCATCCTGTGCTTCGATCACCCGCGCTGGTACCACCGCGGCGTGTTCCTGACCCTGGCTGCGGTGTTGCTGCCGGCGATGGCCTGGTACGGCGATTCGCTCGAACTGTGGACCGCCGCGCCGCTCTACGCGGCGGGGCTCTTCGTGTGCTGCATGTTCTGCCACGGCGAGCTTACCCTGCTCAGGCCCGGGCCCCGCTATCTCACCCGGTTCTACCTGATGGTGTCGGTGGGCGGAGCCATCGGGGCGCTGCTGGTCGGCATAGCCGCGCCCAACCTGCTGTCGGGCTACTACGAGATGGGCATTACGCTCACGGCGTGCGCGGTGCTGCTGTATTACCGCACGCTCGCCAGCCGCTGGTGGGTTGCCGGCGCCTCGCTCGCGGTAGTGATGGGGACCGCGACCTTCACCGTCATCAATATCAGCGACACTATTTCCAACGCGCGCGTCAAGCTGCGCAATTTCTACGGTGTGGTGCGCACGCGCGACTACACGAACCCGGTGCCGTTCCGCGTCATGTACCACGGCAGCATCAACCATGGCGGGCAGTTGCTGGACCCGGCCCAGCGCAACCTGCCCACCAGCTATTTCGCCCCGACCAGCGGCTACGGACGCACCTTCGCCAGCCTGCCTTCCGGGCCGCGGCGGGTCGGCGTGATCGGCCTCGGGGCAGGGGCCATCGCCGCCTACTCGCGGGCGGGCGACCATTTCCGTTTCTACGAGATCGATCCGCAGGTGGCCGCGGTCGCGGTCTCGGAATTCTCGTTCCTGCGCGACAGCCCGGCGCAGACCGAGATCGTGCTCGGCGACGGGCGCCTGTCACTGGAGCGCGAGGCCGACCAGAATTACGACCTGCTGGCGGTCGACGCCTTCTCCGGTGATTCCATTCCGATGCATCTCGTCACGCGCGAGGCGATGGCGACTTACGTCCGCCATCTGAAGCCCGACGGCGTGATCGTCTTCCAGGCGACCAACCGCTTCGTCGACATCGCGCCGGTGGTCGAGCGGCTGGCCGCCGAGTTCGGCATGACAGCGGTATTGATTGCCGACGCTCCCGAGGGCACCGAGGGCGCGGACTATTGGGTTTCAGGCACGGACCAGATCATCGTCACGAAGAACCCGCGGCTGCTGGCCGCGGATCCGATCCGTTCGGTGGCGCAGCCGCTGGCGCCCCGTCCCGGCTTCCGCGTGTGGACCGACGACTTCTACAATTTGCTACACATCCTCAAGCCCTGATGTGATGAAATTTTGTGCAAACCAGCCGCGAGCTAGTGATTCCGCCTGATTCGCGCCCGTCGCTGCCGCTTACCCACACAGTTATCCACAACAATTGTGAATTACTTTTTTCAATGCAGACTGTCGCCGCATGGAGACACATGGAGGACGGCCTGCGGCGGCGGGCACCGCCGTACCCCGCAACAGATTAGCCGCCAAGACACCAAGACGCCAAGAAAAACAGAATGGAACCGCAGATAAACGCGGATAAGATCAAGAGCAATCAGCCACAGAGAGCACAGAGGAAGAAGAAAGTCGAATCACGAATCACGCTTCTCAGAGCTGGCGAACGAAGGTCTCGATACCCCGCAGCAGCATTTCCACCGCGATGGCGGTGAGGATGAGCCCCATCAGCCGCTCGAAGGCGAGCAGCCCTTGTTCGCCCGCCAATTTGGCGAGGCGATCCGCGGAAACCAATAGAGCCACCGTCACCAGCATGGCAACACTGACGGCAGCGCACCACTCGAGCAGCCGCAGCGGCGCGCGCGAGACCAGCAGCATTACTGTCGCGATCGCCGCCGGCCCTGCGATCGAGGGAATGGCGAGCGGCACGATGAACGGCTCGCCGCTCACCGTGTCGCCGAACACGCCCTCGGGGCGGCGGAAGATCATCCGCAGCGAGATCAGGAACAGAATGACGCCGCCGGCGATGGTCAGCGATGGGTCGGAGAGGCCGAGGATTCCGAGGATGGCCGCGCCGAAGAAGACGAACACGAGCAGGACCGCGAACGCAATGGCGCATTCGCGCAGGATGACCCGCGTACGCCGCTCCGGCTCGACCTGTCGCAGCAACGACACGAACAGCGGGATGTTCCCGATCGGGTCCATCACCAGCAGCAGGATCACGACGGCCGAAGTGAACGAGATATCCATCGCACGATGGCCTGAAATCGACAGTTTATGCGCAATTCACGCCGAAAATTGATAAGATTGGCGTGGTTTCCTCATAGCAGCCTGTCGGACTTAGCACTCCGCCAGGCTGCTATAAGCAATACCGCCTTAGGGTTTGAAATGAATTAGGAGTTTGTCGGGGCTAGGCCCGACAAACTCCTCCCCACTCGAGATCCATCAATGCCGGATGCCAGGGTACAGTCGGCGATCGCGCACTGGGCGCCGCGCTTCGTATCGAACGGGGTGCCGCTGACCGACTTCGAGGAAGTCACAGCCGGCGTTGAGCGCTGGGAGGACTGGTGCCGGGCCTGGAGCGCGCGCGCCGCGGTCCACGAGGAGCTGGGCCGTAAGGCGCTGGCCGATGGATACAAACTTTCTGCCGGCGAGCATTTGACGCGCGCCGCGGTGTGCTACCACTTTTCCAAGTTCGTGTTCGTCGTCGACTACGCCCAGATGCAGGCCGCGCACCGGAAAGCGGTCGAGTGCCGCAACCTGGCGCTGCCACTACTCGAGCCTGCCGGAGAACGGGTATTGATCTCCTATGAAGGCAAGTATCTCGTGGGTAATTTTCGTAAACCGGCGGGCGTAGTTAGACCGCCGGTGGTGGTGATGTGCATGGGGCTCGATTCGACCAAGGAAGAAATGGACTCCAACGAGAGCGTGTTTCTCGCGCGCGGCATGGCGACCCTCGCCTTTGACGGGCCCGGCCAGGGCGAAGGGGAGTACGATTTCGCCATCCGGGGCGATTACGAAGTGGTGGTCAAGGCCGTGCTGGATTACACCGCGACCCGCGGCGATCTTGACGCCGCGCGCGTCGGTCTCTGGGGGGTATCGTTGGGCGGCTATTACGCGCCGCGCGCTGCCGCCTTCGACAAGCGCATCAAGGCGTGCATTGCGCTGTCGGGGCCGTTCGAGTGGGTGGAATACTTCGACCGGCTCCCCGAGTTGACCCGCCATACGTTCCGGGTGCGCTCCAAGAGCCGGACCGAGGCGGAGGCACGCGAGCACGCCGCGACGTTGACCCTCAAGAAGGTCGCGAAGAATATCACCTGCCCGCTATTCATAGTCGCCGGCAAGCAGGACGGCATCGTGCCCTGGCAGGAAGGCGAGCGGCTGGCCGCGGCGGCTTCCGGCCCGGTGGTGCGTTGCTTCCTCGATGACGGCAATCACGTCGCCAACAACCGCGCGTACCGGTATCGTTCCCAGTCCGCGGACTGGATGGCGCAATGCCTGGGCGTACCCCAGCACTAAACTATCGAGCACCCGCAAAATGCTTGACGATGCTCGATCCCTCACCCCTTCCCCCTCTCCCGAGAGGAGAGGGGAAATGGATGGCGGTAAATGATTCGTCAACCATTTACCGAATGTTCAATAAAGGAGGAAACAATGAATCGATTGAAAATACTGGGATTGGTCCTGATTTTGTCGGCGCACGCCTGGGGCGTCGATGCGGCCGAGAAGTATCCGAGCAAGCCGATCCGCATGCTGGTGCCGTTCTCCGCCGGCAGCCAGACCGACATCCTCGCGCGCTGGATCGGGGAAAAGGTGTACGAGGGCTGGGGCCAGCGGGTGGTGGTGGACAATCGCCCGAGCGCGGGCGGCACCATTGCTGCCGAGTACGTGCTCGCCGCCAACCCCGACGGGTACACGATGATGATGCACGCTACCGGCCATGCGGCCAATGCGACGCTCTATTCGAAGCTTCCGTACGATGTCGTCAAGGACTTTTCGGGCGTGTCCCAGGTGGCGAGCGTGCCGAACCTGCTGGTGGTGGCGCCGTCGCTGGGCGTCAAGTCGGTGAAGGAACTGATCGCGCTGGCGAAGTCCAAACCCGGCCAGTTCAACTTCAGCTCGGCGGGCATCGGCAGCGGCACCCACGTCAATGGCGAGATGTTCAA
>Ga0184627_10001117_pt1 | contig 10769 bp, 9 predicted proteins | sample PLM3_127_b1_FD_133150 | JGI IMG/M metagenome (GOLD analysis project Ga0184627, IMG submission 133150) | Groundwater sediment microbial communities from an aquifer in East River, Colorado, USA - PLM3_127_b1 | ecosystem: Environmental > Terrestrial > Soil > Riparian zone | place: USA: East River...
CTGTGTGCCATACTGACCTCCCTGGAGAGATGGGAGAGTGCATACAAGAGGGTCTGAAGTGCGAGCCGGTTTGTCCTGACGAGAGACCTTCGTTTCGATATGCTTACCGTTCTTGTGCGGAGGATGCTGCATGGCAGGTGTGAGAGTCTATGAATTAGCGCGGGATCTAGGCATCGCAAGCAAAAACCTTATTGAGGAGCTACGGAATCAAGGTATTGAAGTCAAAAGTCACATGAGTACAATGGACGAAGAGACTGCGGGGCTGGTACTCGATTTGTATCGTCCTCAGGAGACTGCTGTCGTTACCAACTCTCCTCCAACAGAAAGCCCTGTTATGTCCTCTCCTACACTTGTTCAACCTATGTCGCATGCGGTGGAACCCTCTATCCCACTGTCTCACGCAGAACCAAAGGGTACACTAGTACGCCTTCCGGAAGCTATAACAGTCAAGGATTTTGCTGAAGCATTGCACCTCAAAACCAAAGATGTTTTGATGCAGCTCATGAGCCTGGGCACAGTCGCTTCCATCAACACAGTTATTGGTCTTGAGCTTGCAAATACTGTCACACAGAAGCTCGGAAAAGATGTGATCCTGGTTTCAGAGGAAGAGGCTCTCGAACGTCCCGAAGACCATACGGAGACAGGGTACCTTGAGCCGCGCGCGCCTGTCGTCACGATTATGGGGCACGTCGACCACGGCAAGACGTCACTCCTTGATGCTATTCGTGAGGCCAATATTCAGGCCACTGAAATGGGGGGGATCACCCAGCACATCGGGGCCTACGAGGTGGAAACGCCGAAGGGTGAGATTATCTTTTTAGATACTCCCGGTCATGAAGCGTTTACTGCTATGCGTGCGCGTGGGGCACAAATCACGGATATCGTTGTCCTCGTTGTGGCTGCGAACGACGGCGTCATGCCGCAGACGCGCGAGGCTATTGCACATGCCAAAGCGGCTGGCGTGCCGATCGTTGTGGCCATCAACAAAATTGATCTCCCAGACGCCAACCCTGACCGGGTGAGGCAACAGCTTTCTGATCTTGAGCTGATCCCAGAGGAATGGGGGGGCGGCACGATCTTCGTGGAGGTGTCGGCCAAGCAAAAAGTCGGGCTAGAAGACCTCCTGGAAATGATTTTATTGCAAGCTGAAATCCTCGAACTGCAGTCTGATCCACAGCAGATGGCCAAGGGCACCATTGTCGAAGCCAAACTTGATAAAACGCGAGGGCCAGTAGCAACTGTCTTGATTCAGAAGGGAGCCCTCCACGTCGGGGACGCCTATGTAGCTGGTGTGCATTATGGTCGGGTCCGCGCTATGTTCGATGATCGCGGCCGTAAAATGGTGCTGGCAGGGCCCTCAACACCCGTAGAAGTCCTTGGCTTTGCCGATGTTCCGGCCGCCGGCGATACCTTTACGGTGGTAGAGGATGAACGGAAGGCCCGTCATATCAGCAGGATACGCCAGGAAAAACTCCGCACCAAGCAACTCTCCCAGACGAACCGGGTGACACTCGATGACTTATACCGACGTATTTCTGCTGGTGAAGTGAAGGATTTGAATCTTATTATCAAGGCCGATGTGCAAGGTTCGGTGCAAGCCCTGTGGGATGCTATCGCCAAGCTTGAAAGCGAAAAAGTGCGCTTACGCTTGATTCATGGCTCGACAGGTGCTATCACTGAATCGGACATTATGCTCGCTTCGGCGTCGAATGCCATTGTGATCGGTTTTAACATCCGTCCTATCCCGAAAGCCGCTGAGCTTGCAGCTCAGGAACGGGTTGATGTCCGTCTCTACACGGTGATTTACGAAGCCATATCTGATGTACAAAAGGCCATGCTGGGGCTGTTGAAGCCGACCTACACCGAAAAGGCGCTTGGGCGTGCCGAGGTGAGGACGCTGTTTCATATCACACGTGTTGGAGCTATTGCAGGGTGTCATGTGCGGGAAGGCGTGATCCGACGCAACGCTGCAGCACGCGTACTCCGCGACAATACGGTCGTTTATGAAGGCAGAGTCGCCTCGCTGCGGCGTGTGAAGGAAGATGTGGAGGAAGTGGCGGCAGGGTTTGAATGTGGTATTAGTCTGGGGCGCTATCAGGATATTAAAGAAGGAGATATGATTGAATCCTTCGTCCTTGAGGAAGTGGCTCCAAAACTCTAACTGGCATTAGGGGAGTAGAGTACACACAGCTATGATTGTCGGGGTCTGTACTATTGAACTGCGCCTACGGGAAACGCATTCCCTCAAAGAGAAGAGACAAGTTGTCAAGAGTATTATCACTCGGGTGAAAAACAACTTCAATGTTGCCGTTGCAGAGGTTGACTATCAGGACAAATGGCAACGTGCTGTGTTGGGTGTGGCTGTGGTAAGTACAGCCCAGGATCACGCCAATGGTATTCTCAGCAAAGTAGTGAATTTCGTTGAGGCGATGTACGTCGCTGATCTACTCGATTACCAAATCGAGATCTGGTAAATATCTATGATCCGTTATCGTCCAAGCCGTGTAGGGGAACTCCTCCAAGCAGAGATTGCGCATCTCTTGTTACGTCAGCTGAAGGACCCACGTTTGAGTATGGCGACGATTTCTCGCGTCGAAGTATCCTCTGATTTGCGTCATGCTTGCGTCTATATTAGTAGAATAGGTAGTGAAAGCGAACAGCAGGCTGCCCTCGAAGGGTTTGAGCGTGCCGCTGGCTTTATCCGTAGCCAGCTTGGTAAACACCTTACACTGCGCTACACCCCAGAACTCACCTTTAAACTCGACACAGCTATTGCCTATGGCGTCAGAATCTCTCGTATCCTGCATGATCTCATCCCAGCTTCTCCTATAGAACCTGCGGAAAGTGACACTTCTCATGCTTAGTGGTATCGTAAATCTTGACAAGCCGCGAGGCATGACATCACACGATGTGGTTGCTGCTGTACGTCGTATTCTAGGTATACATGCGGTCGGCCATACAGGTACGCTGGACCCAGAAGCAAGTGGGGTTTTGGTGCTTTGCCTTGGCAGGGCAACAAAATTTGCGCGTTTTTTTGAAGCCCTGGAGAAAACGTATTGGACCGTTATACAATTGGGCCTATGTACCGACACCCAGGACGCCACTGGAACGATTACACGTCAATGTGAGGTGCCACCTCTCACGCCGGCACAGCTCCGTGATGTCTTAGAGCGTTTTCAAGGCCCATTGCAGCAAACTCCTCCCATGTATTCAGCCGTGAAATATCATGGCCAACGCCTCTATCGTCTCGCCCGGCAAGGCCAAACTGTTGCACGTCCAGCTCGCGGTATCTTCGTGCGGCATCTCGAGCTCCTGGAGCAACGTGGGACGCAAATCACGCTCAGCGTCACCTGCTCCAAAGGCACTTATATCCGTACCTTAGGTGAAGATATCGGCCTAGCATTGGGTTGTGGGGCGCATGTCGTGCATCTGCAGCGTTGTCGTGTAGGCCCTTTTTCTCTGCAAGGTGCATGCTCGCTTGCTGTGCTTCAACAACATGTACACGCAGGAACCTTGTCGCAAGTGCTTATGCCGACCACGGAGGCCCTCTCCTTCCTCCCGTCGCTCATCCTGACATCGCAACAATATGACGACCTTCGCACCCGGCAGGGGGGAGCACTCTCTACCATTCTAGACACTATGCAGCCGTTGTCTCAGCACGCTTGTTATCGTCTGTGTATACAATCACAGAAGACAGTCGCTGTCATTCAACGTCAATGGTCTCCTGAAAGATGGAAATTGTATGTTACTCCCTAGTCCTATGCACTCTTATAGCTAAGGATTCTTTGAGTATTGCGTATGTTCGATACACTCCGTGGCATACAATCTACAAAGGAGAAAGCACCATGCCGTTAGTAAAGGAACAGAAAGATACGATTATTACAGACTTTCGAGCCCATGATAGCGATACGGGCTCGTCAGAGGTCCAGATTGCTCTCTTGAGTGCCCGTATCAGTTATCTCACTGAACACTTCAAAACTCATAAAAAGGACCATCATTCCAGACGTGGATTGCTCAAGCTCGTCGGCCAACGTCGCCGTTTACTCGATTACTTGAGACGGCAGGATCGCGAGCGCTATCAGCGTGTCATTACACGCCTCGGTATTCGCCGATAAATTGGCTCAGCAGGTCATCTGAGATAAGAGCAGAGCCTGCATGGAGGAACACCTTTGCATCATCAAGCTGTGAGTCATGTCATTAACGGACGTACATTGACTATTGAAACAGGAGAAATCGGCAAGCAAGCCAATGGGGCAGCTATAGTGCGTTATGGCGATACCATGGTACTGGCTGCGGCCACTGCCGCCTTAGAAGATCGAGGGGACTTAGATTTTTTCCCCCTGACGGTCGATTATCGTGAAAGGACGTACGCTGCTGGCAAAATTCCTGGAGGCTTCATTAAGCGTGAAGGCCGGCCAAGTGAAAAGGAAACGCTCACCTCACGCATTATTGATCGCCCCATTCGTCCACTTTTTGCCAACGGTTATAGCAAAGAGACACAAGTACTATGCATGGTACTTTCCGTGGATCAGCAGAATGATCCAGATATCGCTGCAGTCATCGCTGCTTCAGCTGCTTTGACGGTTTCAGACATTCCTTTTTTAGGACCTATTGGTGCCGTGCGCATGGGATACATTGATGAGCGGTTAGTCGTGAATCCGACCTCCCAAGAGCTAGAGAAAAGCTTGCTCAACATGATCGTTGCTGGTACACGTGATGCTATTGTCATGGTCGAAGGCGGAGCAAACGAATTACCAGAATCGATCATACTCTCTGCTCTGGAAACTGCGCATCAGGCCTTACAACCCTGTATTGATCTGCAACTGCAGCTGCAACAGACTGTTGGGAAGAGCAAGATACCTGTTGCGGCTCCTGTGAGAGATGCAACGCTTGCACACCAAGTCCGCACTATGGCTTATGAGCGCCTCAAGGCAGTCTTAGCCATCGAGGGCAAGCTTGAGCGCCAAGAGGCGTTACAGGCCCTCGAAAATGAAGTCATTCAGGCCTGTCTTGGAGAAGAAGGGGAAGGCCAGGAAGCAGGACAGCGCAGTAAAATCATCAAGAGCCTCTTACACGATTTGGAAAGCCAGGAGATGCGTCGGCAGACCGTGGAAGAAGGGCGTCGTGCCGATGGACGGGGCACCACGAGCATTCGTCCCATCAGTGGTCGTGTTTCTCTGTTACCACGGGCACATGGTTCAGCCCTCTTCACTCGTGGGGAAACCCAGGCTCTCGTCGTGGCTACGCTTGGCACACATGGCGATGAACAGGTTGTCGATGGCTTGGAGGGTAAGAACTCCAAGAGTTTTATGCTGCACTATAACTTTCCTTCCTTTAGCGTTGGGGAAGTTGGGCGTTTCGGTGGTCCAAGCCGACGGGATATCGGCCATGGTGCCCTGTGCGAGAGAGCCCTGCGGACTGTCTTACCCGCTCACGAGGATTTTCCATATACGATACGCGTTGTATCCGACATTATGGAATCAAATGGCTCGTCGGCTATGGCAACCGTATGTGGCGGCACACTTGCGCTCATGGATGCGGGGGTACCCATTAAAGCTCCTGTGGCCGGAATCGCTATGGGGCTCATCACGCAGGGTGATAAAGTCGCGATTCTGTCAGACATCATGGGCTTAGAAGACCATCTCGGCGACATGGATTTCAAAGTTGCCGGTACCACGCAAGGCGTCACAGCTATTCAGATGGATATCAAAACCACCGGGGTCTCCCAGGCGATTATGGCTCAGGCGTTGGAACAGGCGCGTCAGGGACGCCTGTACATCTTAGAAGCCATGGAAACCATCTTGCAGGCGCCACGCCAACAGACCTCGATGTACGCACCACGTATCGTGACGATCAAAGTACATAGAGACAAAGTGCGTGAAGTGATAGGGCCTGGTGGGAAAACCATTCGTGGCATCATCGAGGCCACAGGGGTAACCATCGATATCGATGATAGCGGAACGGTGGTTATTGCTGCTGCAGACGAAACTGCAGCGCAGGCTGCAGTCCGCATGGTGCGTGAGTTGACGCAAGAGGCCGAGATTGGCCAAATCTATCTGGGGACTGTACGAAAAATCATGGATTTTGGAGCTTTTATTGAAATTTTTCCTGGTACCGATGGCCTCCTGCACATTTCACAAATATCTGATAAGCGGATTAACAAGGTGACAGACGAGTTCCAGGAAGGTGATCAGCTCCTGGTGAAGGTTTTGGAAGTTGATCGGAACGGCCGTATACGTCTCAGTCACAAGGAAGCTATCCGCGAGCGCGAGGCTACCAAAATCGGCTAGTACAGGAAGCAAAGGAGAGCCTATAGCTGGGGACGTGGTGTCCTCAAAACCAGAAAGTTTACATAATAGCCCTTATCGGAAGTCACAAGTTATCCCCTGAGCAGTTCAGGCTTGCTCAGGGGCAGTACCTCGCGTCTTATCCTTGCTCCTTGGTGCGTAATTGCACAAGCGCTAATTGCTCAACGATGGCTTGGCGTGTTACCTCATTGATTTCCCCGTCGGATAGCGCGCGTTCATAGATGGTCACGGCTTTGTGCGGTGCCCCAGTACTTTCGTAGCATCGACCTAAGCCCTGATAGGCTTCTCCACGCACCCAGTGAGCTGGTAATTGTAAAACAGCTTCAAAATGAGGGATGGCCTGGTCGCAGGAGCCACTGGCCTCCTGCGCATAGCCGACATCCAGGGTTACTAGAGCGAGCATCAGGGGCTGAGAAGCCTTAGGGAACCGCTGCTGTGCCTGCCTATACGCAGTGAGTGCAGCACTATAGTCGCCTCCTTCGAAGCGCAGGTGTCCCAGATACCACAAGGCGAAAGCTGCTGCTGGTGTACTTCCATAATCACTTACGAGCTTTTGTAAATGCTCTATAGCTGGTAAGCGGTTGGCAGTACGTGCAGGCACATGCACCAGTTTGGTCGCCTCATGGAGTAAGATTTCTGCTTGCCGCTCACGGGACTTCTGCCAAACCGACCAGCCAGCAACCAGAGCGGCCACCACTACCACCCCTAAAGCGCTATAGATCAAGTATCTGGTGTGTCCCCTCATCCAATCAAAAGTCTGGACACTCAGGGACATAAACTGATCTGGCTGCCTGATTTCTTTGCGGGACAAACGCTGTTCAGCCACTACGCCTCCCCTTTCATTACCTCTCGGGATTATTGTATGTGGGACAGTATGCTGTAATGAGGCTAAGATATGGATCATTGTGGAAGCAAAGGGTATACGGGCAGGCTGAAGCCTACCCGTACAGAGGCACAACCTCGGTGGGAGCTACGCTTCGTCGTGCTTGGCACCTGCCACAATAGCTTGCAGCAGGTGCTGCGGAACAACTTCGTAGCGTAAGAATTCTATCGAGTATGAGCCTTCACCACCGGTGACTGACTGCAGAAAGGCGCTGTACTGTTGAATCTCTGCCAGAGGGACCTCAGCCCTTACCACTTGAAAGTCTCCCAAACTCTCCATACCACTGACTCGACCACGTCGACTGCTGATATCGCCTGTGATGTCCCCCATATACTTCGCTGGAACTATAACATCCATTTTGACAATAGGCTCCAGTAAGACAGGCGAAGCTTTCGTCACCGCCTCTTTCACCGCCTCACGGCCAGCTATCTGGAATGCAATATCCTTACTGTCGACAGGATGCTCTTTGCCGTCGTAGAGCTCGACCTTCAAATCAACAACTGGATAACCAGCGATTATCCCCTCGGTCATCTTATCCTGGACACCTTTGTCAACGCTCTGACGGAACTGCTGGCTGATGACACCGCCAAAGATTTTGTCGATGAATGCGTAACCAGCCCCGCGTTCATTTGGCTCAATGCGTATAGCGCATTCGGCAAACTGTCCCGCTCCCCCCGTTTGCTTTTTATGACGGTAACGTACATCAGCCTTTCCAGAAATAGTCTCCCGATACGCAATTTTGGGGAGTTTTGTAGTGACCTGCACCCCGCGACGTTGCAAACGATTGAGCATTAACCCAATATGCTGTTCGCCAATGCCCGAGATAACTAACTCTTTCGTTTGCGCATTCACTTCAACCTGAAATGTTGGATCTGCCTCTGCAAGACGACGTAGCCCTTCGGAGATCTTTGCTTCGTCTCCACGGGTTTTTGGTTCTACAGCTCTCGCTACCATGGGAAGCGGATAGTGCGGCATCACAAATGGTCGCTGGTCCTTCGTGGCTACCAGCGTATCGCCGACGTGGAGTTCTTCAACCTTGGCAGTCGCCACGATCGCTCCACCCTCGGCCTCGCTGACCTCTTTCTGATCCTTTCCCTGAGGACGAAACAACTTGGGCAGTTTAACGACTCTGCCAGAATTCGCCAGCACTACCGTGTCCCCAGCTTTTAATACACCCCCAAAAACTCGTATAAAACTTACCTTGCCCACAAATTCATCGGACATAATCTTAAAGACCTGTGCCGTCAGAGGTCCGTCGAGATCTATACGGCGCTCCTCTACGCCTCCCTGGCCATTAGTGATTTGCTTCCTAGCGGATGCCGGTGAGGGGGCATAGGCAGCGATAATGTCTAAAAGTTCAGAGACCCCTTTATCCTGCTCTGCAGCACAGCAGAGGATAGGAACAACAGTCCTCTCTATCAACACGGGTGTAAATACACGTTCAAGCTCCGCAGGCAGTATAGTTTCGCCTTCCAGATAGCGTTCAAGCAGCGTGTCATCACCAGAAATAAGTGACTCCATCAGTATCCCACGTTGCGTTTCGACGACCTCCTGCATGGTGTCAGACACTTCGCCAGGATGAAGCAGGTTCACTATCCCGTTGAAATTGCTCCCACTTCCCACTGGCAGCATCAGAGGTGTACACGCCGGACCAAAAGTCTCCTGCAACGCTGATACAACCTCCTCGAACCGAGCATTCTCAGCATCCATGCGTGTAATCACAAACATGCACGCACAACCCTGCTGCTTCACGAGTTCCCATGCTTTGCGGGTTCCGACCTCGATGCCGGCAGCAGCATTAACCGTAATGAGTGCCAATTCGACTACCGAAAGCGCCCCATACACCTGTCCCATGAAGTCGGCAGAGCCAGGGGTATCAATAATATTGATCTCCCGGCCTTTCCACGTAGTGTGGAGCAGCGCCGAGTAGAACGACTTCTTGCCTTCTCTCTCATCGAGATCAAAATCGCTTGTCGTTGTGCCATCACTGACTCTTCCGAGTCGATTTAGCTCTCCTCCCTTCAAGAGCATAGCCTCGGCCAACATGGTTTTCCCGCTGCCTGAGTGCCCCACCAGAGTCACATTCCGGATCGCCTCTCCCTTAGTACTGGCCACCATGACCTCCTTCTCACTAGGCACTTTATGTCCTGTGTCCCATGCTCTGCATGATCTCTAGCAACACGCATCTGAGTGCTCCCGGCAGGACTTGAACCTGCGGCCTGCGGATTAGGAATCCACCGCTCTATCCACCTGAGCTACGGGAGCACAACATTTCAAAGACTTATGAAGTATGGTAGTCCCCTGCCCTATCTCCTGACGTGGAAATCGCTGAGACTGTTTCCCACATTGCCCCAAGGCACGCGCCGTACGCTGTGTGTGGTTGCTGGATAGCGTGTTATAGCGCACAGTCATACTGATGTCCTGATGCCCTATAAGTCTCTGGCCCGTTGCAGGTCGACACCGCGCATCACCCACCGACTGGCATAGGCATCCTGCAATGTGTGACCTGCCTAGTGGCTGCATGCTCAAACGCTGTCCAAAAGGGTTAATAGGGTATCTCAGCCGATCGTAGAACACGTCTCACATTAATGCGCTCATTCTACCCCTCTGGAGCGTTGCGGTCAATACAGCGTTCATAGACCCGCTACGCCGACCACGATGGCCAGGCGCAAGAGGATTTGACAACTGATGCGACACTACTTATAGTGTCGCATCAGTATTACAAAAGCCCTCTCAAACGAGTTCTACCCTACTCCTTGTGTGTAGATTGTCTGTTGTATGAATGCTCTCTATGGACGTAAACCACTTGCGAGCTCTCGTCTTATGGAGAATCCCATGGCCCTAGCACAAGACGTCGTCCACCAGAAGATGCTGGAAAAAGCTCAGCGCTATTTTCCTGGAGGATCAAACGGTAACGTCACTTTGCCGCCAGAAGACGCTTTCATTATCGCTTCTGGCCAAGGATCGCACGTGTACGATCTTGAGGGACACGTATGGATTGATTACTTACTAGGCTCAGGCCCAATGATCTTGGGCCATGCCCATCCCAAAATTGTCGCTGCTGTCCAGGAACAACTATGTAAGGGTTCTACCTTCTTCTACCTCAATGACCACATTATTGAGCTCGCAGAGGAAATCATTAACGCTGTCCCTTGTGCTGAAAAAATACGCTTTACCTCCTCTGGCACCGAAGCAACTTTTTTCGCCTTGCGTGTGGCGCGTGCATTCCGCGGCAGAGACAAAATTCTCAAGTTTGAGGGAGCGTATCATGGTAGTCATGACTATGCTATGATGAACGTCGAAGGACAAGCGTCTCACTCATATCCTCAAGCGGTTCGTGGCTCAGCTGGTATTCCCCGCAGCTTAGAGCAGGAAGTTCTGATTGCGCCATTTAATGACAGTGAATACACTACAGCCCTCATTGAAAAACAGCACGACGAACTTGGAGCGGTCATCGTCGAACCCTTTCAGCGCACATTGTCTCCCCTCCCTGGTTTTCTCGAGAGGCTACGAGAGGTAACCGCTCAGTATCATATTCCATTAATTTACGATGAGGTCGTCACTGGTTTTCGTTTTGC
>Ga0184627_10001118_pt1 | contig 10769 bp, 4 predicted proteins | sample PLM3_127_b1_FD_133150 | JGI IMG/M metagenome (GOLD analysis project Ga0184627, IMG submission 133150) | Groundwater sediment microbial communities from an aquifer in East River, Colorado, USA - PLM3_127_b1 | ecosystem: Environmental > Terrestrial > Soil > Riparian zone | place: USA: East River...
AAGAATGTCAACGTTATTAACCTTTTGAACCCACATGTGAACATTATCTCTGAGAGCTGAAGTATATTTTTTTATCTGCATCGAGGGTTATCTCCTTTACAGATCTATTTGTGATCTAAATTTTAGATAATCCAAAGGGTTTGACAAATAGGATTTTCAAGGTTCAAATATAGCACACTGCCTATCAATTATAACCAATTTTCTAGCCATTAAATTCGTTACTACTCTTAAAAGATTATATTTCAACTCCTGACCTTGGATTCCAACTTAATCGGGAAATTATTTAAAAGGTAAATTAATTCTCAGAAAGCCTTCTCTTTAGAGTCTCATTAACCAGCTGGGGATTAGCTTTGCCCTGCGTTAATTTCATGACTTGCCCAACAAAAAATCCAAGAAGCTTGTGTTCACCGGCCTTATACCTTGATGTTTCACCAGGATTCTTTTCAATCACCTCAGAGATTATTTTCTCTATCTCATCAAGGTCAGATATTTGCTTGATACCCTTTTCACTTACGATTTCCCTTGCCCCTTTTCCAGATAAAGCCATTTCACTAAAGATGCCCTTTGCTAATTTGCCACTTATAGTTCCATCCTCTATAAGACTTAGCAATTCCGAAAGCTTCTGTGGATTAATTGCAAAATCCTTAATATCCTCCTCAGACTTTAACTCCCTTAAGACCTCGGTCATTATCCAATTACTCACGACCTTGGGTTTATTAAAGAATCTTAAGCAGTCCTCAAAGTAATTAGCTACATCTTTTGATGCTGTGAGGACTCCGGCGTCATATGCTGGAATCATAAGGACATTTATAAATCTTTTAAGCCTTTGATCGGGGAGTTCAGGGAGAGAACTCCTTATCTCCTCTACCCACTCATCATCAACTATTACAGGAAGTAGATCGGGATCTGGAAAGTACCTATAGTCATGAGCTTCCTCTTTAGACCTCATTGGAAACGTTAAGTTGCGGCTTGGATCGTACAGCCTGGTTTCCTGCTCGATCTCCTTTCCGCCCTCCAAGACTGAAATATGTCTCCTTATCTCATATTCGAGAGCCTTCTGTATGTACTTGAATGAGTTAACATTTTTTATCTCCGTTTTAGTCCCCAATTTCTCTGTGCCTTTTGGTCTTACAGAAACATTTGCATCACATCTGAGGCTTCCTTCCTCCATGTTACCATCGCATACCCGTAAATAAACGAGAATAGACCGGAGCTTCTTCATATATGCAACGGCTTCATCTGGAGTATTAATATCTGGCTCACTCACAATCTCAATAAGTGGAACGCCCGCTCGATTCAAATCCACATGACTATGTTTTTTAGAATTTTCATGTATAAGCTTTCCCGCATCCTCTTCAAGGTGGATTCTAGTAATTCCGATCCTCTTCTTCGTCCCATTGAATTCTATTTCAAGCCAACCCTGTTTTGAGAGTGGCTCCTCGTATTGAGATATTTGGTAACCCTTAGGAAGGTCGGGATAGAAATAGTTTTTTCGTGCAAACCTAGATGATTCAGAGACTGAGCAATTAACTGCCAAAGCTGCTCGTATAGCGAATTCCAATGCCTTCTCATTCAACACTGGAAGCACCCCAGGCATTCCTAAGCAGATTGGACAAACTTGTGTGTTTGGTTTAGCTCCAAATTTTGTAGAACACGAGCAGAATATCTTCGTATCAGTCAATAGTTGAGCATGAACTTCAAGGCCAATTACTGGTTCATATTCCATTGTTCGAATCACCAACCTGATAGATTAATTTGATTTAGTGGAGGAAGGTTGTCAAGCAGAATTTCTTTGGTTGAATAGATTACTTCAAAATATCTTAGAATACTTGCTTTAAAACCTGCTAAGAATAGTCCCCGCAGCCGCTGCAACCAACCCTGCACCCCCTCCACAGTTAGACATGCTCACTGCTCTGGAGAGGCCCTTCGACGTAGCTCAGTATTTACTCCGTCGAAGGGAGGTCGCTGCTACACGCGATGAAAATTTAACGAGGAGATTGCTTCATCCCCTTCGTCCTTCGCTCAGGGTTCCTCGCAATGACATTACTTTAATAACAAATGGCGATTGTCAAAGAAATTTATACTTAAATTTATTTTAGAATCTCGCCAGTTCTCTCACTCCAAAGGAGGAGATCAAGTTCATCCATATCAATATCAATCTTTTTTGCAAATTTCCTGAGTTTATTCTCTATCCGAAGATAATCGTTTCTTGTAATCGGCGGTTTAAGATTGTCTATTACATTAAAATCGTAAAGTGACCGCAAGATGTGCTTATCAAGAATTGCATATCCACCAAAACCAATATTTCTTAGAAAATGACTCGCCTCTTTATAGCCAATTCCCTTAATACCATTGCAACTGGCGAAGAAATCTCTCCTCTTTAAAGGATGCTCAAATGAAATTATCAAATCCTTTAATTTAAAATCAAACTCACTTTTTAGATATTCTCTTGTTAGAAATAGATACCTTGCCCTAGAATTCGGAAATCTGTGCACACCCTTTAGCCTTTGTGAAATTTCACCTGTATCGGCATTCATAAGGATATCGCTAACTGCGTTTATAGATTTTAACCCCATTCTTGCAGTTGCATTAGCAGTAAATATGCAAAATGTAAGTTCTAAAAAGATCTGTACATCGTCTCCTTTCTTAAATACCTGTTTGAACTGTCGAAGACGAGATTTTATTAGGCTCCTCTTGTGCTCATATCCCTTCATGAGCTTTTCAACAGCTTTTTGGCTCATATTGAATCTTAACAGGGACCTATTAATAAGGAGAGTATGTTACAGCGAAGAAATTGCTAGTCTAAATTAATGCTTAATCTCTTACCAGCAACCAGTCTACTTGATTTTAGGTTATTCCACCTTTTTAAATCTGAAACTGAAACATCATATTTACTGGCGATTGCCCATAGTGTATCGCCCCTTCTAACTCGATGAGATATAGTGCCACCATCATTATCAGAGGATTTTTTAGAAGCCACCATTCCACCGGGTATGTTAAGAGCATGTCCTACCTGAATGTTTGATCCCCTAATATTGTTGGCCTGCTTTAATGAAGCCACACTCACTCCGTTTTGTTTTGCAATTGAACCCAGTGTATCACCACTTTTTACCCTATATTTTACGGGGGTCCTTTTAGTGCTAGCGTAAGAGCGCCCAGAGCCCTTAACTGGAATCGTTAATGATTGACCAACCATTATTTTCGATCCTTTGATATTATTTGCTTGCCTGATCGCTGCTACACTCACCCCATATCTTCCAGCAATTCCCCCTATAGTTTCACCCGTCTTTACCCTGTGCTTAACTGTAGTACTTCCGTTTGAACCATAATTCTTGCTATTACCAGAACCTGGAATAGTAATTTTCTGACCTGCTTTTATTGTTGATCCACTTAAGCTATTTGCTGACTTGATAGATTCAACACTCACGCCATGATGTCCGGCTATTCCACTAAGTGTATCTCCGCGATTTACCCTGTAGTTTGTCGGAGATTTACTTTTTGCTAAATATTTGGAGGTTACTGCATCGGGAATACTTAGAACCTGACCTACCATTATTATCGAACTATTCAGTTTATTAGCACGCTTTATTGAAAAAACACTTACTTGGTGTCTAGCTGCGATTGAACCCAATGTATCACCACCATCAACTACATATCTGATATCAGACCTGTTACCACTCGAACTGGAACCTGAGCTGGCGTAAGTTGGACTATATCCACCCCTGCCCGGTATGGTAAGAACCTGACCAACCCTAATATTCGAACCCCTGATTCTATTTGCCTTTTTCAGAGAATTGACACTAACATTATAACGACCCGCAACCCTACCAAGCGAATCACCTCTCTTAACCCTATATCTTAGAGAACCTCTGTTACTACTCGAGTACTTAATTGAGGCTACGGTGGTTAATGCAGATAATTCAAACTGCTTAGATGCTACAACCCTACTGTAACCAACAGGAACATTAATTTCATATGAACCACCTGGAGGACTGGCATTATGCTTCAGGCCTGGATTCAATTCCGCTAGGAAGTAACTGCTAACTCCAATCACTCTCGCTATTTCATTTAGATTCTTTTGAGGAGGTACATAAGCCTTATCAAATCTCAATGGCTCCTGATACGCAATACCTCTAAAACCAAACTTCTCTGGACTTTTTGCTATTATCAGCGCAGCCATGAGTTTTGGCACGTAGTCTTGGGTTTCTTTAGGGAGTGCATACTCTGATATCGCCCAATAATCATAAAGGTTATAGTCATCGATCGCAGCTTGCACCCTGTGTTCCCCGCAGTTATATCCAGCAGCTGCAAGTTCCCATGATTGAAACATATCATACAAATCAGCTAGATAATTTGCAGCCGCAATCGTTGACCTCTCGGGATCCATCCTTTCATCAACCCATGGGTCAACCCTTAGCCCATACCTTCTTGCAGTTGGCTCAATAAACTGCCATGGTCCAACTGCTGCCATATGGGATCTTGCAGTGACCTTAAATCCACTCTCAATCATTGCTAGATAAACAAGATCTGGAGGTAAACCCTTCTCTATTAATATCTTGGACATCATTGGAATGTATCTTCCAGACCTTTCAAGCCACGATTCAAAATAATCACGTCCGGAGGTTTGAAAATACCCTACGTAATATTGAACCCTATAGTTATAGACAACGGGAAGCTCCTTCCTCTTGACATTTAACTCAGGGTAGTTTTCAACAATTTGGTTTCTAAGATAATAGAAATAATAATACGCTGCCCAAGTCTGTGTATTCGGTTCAAGTAACAAAAACCTCGAATCCCTGTCCTTCAAAAACAAATCTTTTGTTTCGTACGAAATTGCAAAGTTTCTACCAAGTGCATCTTTTCCAAAAGGTGTTTCTGAAACCCCACGATTCTCTGCTCCGTATAGGGCTATGCCCCTTTGCAAACTAGAATCTTTTGACTGATAATTAGCGGCGCAGCTGCTGAAGAGTAGGCAAGATATAAAAAGGAAAGAGAATCTTCTTAATTTCATTGGCTCTTTTTTATCACATATCAGCCTCTATGTCAATAATTTTTTTTGCCTTTTGTAAAAATATTTAATGATTCAGCATCATGTTTATCCTATTCTCTCACATTTTTAACCTGCTCAGAATAAAATCTTCCTTGAATCTTAAAGGTTCACATGGATAATAAGAACAATGCTTGGTCGGAATTCATACCTCAAATAATAGAAAGGCGATCCTCGAACTCATGAACAAGCTCTTCTATATTCCTCTTTTATATGTCCCCCTATTTTTTTTTAACCTCAACATAAATTCATCCATTGCTATTGAAAACTCTTCAAACGAGGACCGAACGACTGAAAGAATAACTAAAATTATGATCAAGGGAGGCAAAGCGATATCCAGAAAGAAGATTAAGGAGAGTATGGCAACTGAATTCCCGTCGATTAAGCCATGGGTAAAAAAACCCGAATTTCACGAAGAGATATTAAAAGACGACATGATCAGAATAAAGAATCTATATAACAAAAACGGTTACTACGATGCAACCGCCAAATACGAATTAAAGTACAGCAAAGAGGGAAATACCGTTGAAATCGAAATAAATATCAGCGAAGGAAAGCCCGTGATCCTCACCGAATTAAATCTGAATTATAAAGGTGAAATAAGTGAGTTAACAAGAAAAAAGATAATTGAATCCATACCTCTTAAGGTTAATGAGACCTTTTCACAATTAAACTACGAAATTACTAAAAATGTCATATCGAATAACCTGTCTGACGAAGGACATCCAAAGGCAGAGGTTCTTGGAGAGGCACTCGTTAACAGGAGAGAAAAAAGGGTAAAGGCGAGTTTCACCATCATCCCGGGTCAGCTTTATAAATTTGGAAAAATCAACATCGAAGGGAACGAGAAAGTTAAAACAGATCTAATAAAGCGGGAAATCTTATACAAGAGAGGAAAGATATACTCACTACAAAAGGTGAATGACACTGAAGCGAAACTATTTCAATTGGGGTTTTTTAGATCGGTAATTATTGACACAAATTTTAATGATCAAGAACGATTCGCAGATACCGTCATTAGAGTATCTGAGAGAAAGCTAGGAACAGTTAAGATAGGTGCTGGATTTGGTACCGAAGATAAGCTAAGGGGGCAGATAATTTGGATTGAAAGGAATCTCTTCGGAAGCGGTAGAACCCTCCTTACATCCGTAAAAGCCTCTTTTATCACTCAGAGATTTCAGACACAAATTATTCAACCCTATATAATCGGTAGAAATTCCGATTTATCAATTAATTTAGATGTTGAGAGAGATGATGTACCGAGCTTCGAAGGTTTTACTCTAATAAACACTCTTAGGATAAGTAAACGTTTTAAAGATATCTATAATGCATTCGGAGCATTCAACATACAATTCGCTAAGGTACAAAGCAGTAATGTAAGAACCCCAGAAGAGGAAAGCAGAGGCGACTTTTTTTTAACATTTATTAACGGAGCCATAGAAAGATTCACTACAGACAGCATACTCAATCCAACCTCGGGAACATCAATTTCAGTAGGACTAGAATCATCATCAAAGGCAATTGGTTCTGACGTTAATTATGTTAAGGGAATTATAGATTTGAGGGGATTTAAGGCACTATCCAACGTAGTTTTCGCAAAAAGAATTAGTATTGGTGTAATTCAGCCGTTTGGTTCAACAGAGACATTAGATATTCCCATCTTCAAGAGATTCTTTGCAGGTGGAAGTAACAGTATGCGTGGATTTCCATTCCAAAAACTTGGACCGCTTAATAGAAAGGATGAACCACTTGGAGGGAATTCACTACTCATAGCAAGTTTCGAAACGAGATTTCCTTTATATAAAGATTTAGGTGGTGTGATATTTTTTGATTATGGGAACGTCTACACGAAGCAATGGGACTTTGGATTTGGAGATATCAAATACGCACCAGGTATAGGATTAAGATATAACACTTTAATTGGTCCAATTAGATTTGATGTTGGATATGCGCTTAATCCGGAGCCAGGGATTAATAGGTTTCAATACTGGATCAGCATTGGTCAAGCCTTCTAAAAAAAGAATTTGAAAAATTTTACTTCAAACTACTAGTTTAAGTCCTATGATGTTAAACTCATCACCATAAATAAAAAATGAATTCAAAGATTCTTAAATTCTTAGGAATTTTAGCCTTAATCTCAATAATCTTAATTTTTATCTTCATAAACTTCACCCAGACGGAATATTTCAGATACCTTCTCAAGAGGTCAATAGAAAAAGCAGTTAGCTCCGCAACCAAACAATCATTAACTATATATAAAATCGAGGGCAATCCCTTTAGCGTAACAAGACTTAAAGACATCTCCTTCAAAATTGAAGGTGAACCATTTATACAACTCAAAGAGCTTACCGTGAAATATTCTATTCCCCATATAATTAACAACTTCCTGATTTTTAGAAAATTGATTCCTCTTTTTGATGTTTATGCAAATGGTCTCGAGATAAATCTTATTCGCTACAGTGATGGGAAGTGGAATTTCAATAGACTCGAATCTGAAAGGAACAAAGAAAAATCTAAACCTAAGAAAAGTAAAAATGCCTTCAACTGGAATATCGGATTAAGCAAATTACTTGTGAAAGATTCGAAAATTAAAGCTGATGAAAGAAAGACGAATGAAGTATCAGTGGTAGATATAAATCTAATAGAAGGCTCCGCAAGATACATAGGTGAAATAAACAGTTTTGAATTGGATCTAAGAGAGGCTGACTTAAAAGCTTTACCTCAAGATATTTCGATCGAAGGACTCTCAGCTAAAGCACAATTTTCAAAGGAAAAAGTCCAGATAGAAGAATTAAAAGCAAACTTAAATGGGGCTGAAATAAAGTTTGATGGTGAAATCAATAATTTCAAGCAAGGAGAATTCGTAGTAAAGGCCTCTGCATATGGTTACAAAATAAAAGAAATAGGTGTATTAAACGTTGAAATTGAAGGTTTCGGACAGTATATAAACGCGGAAAACTCGAGGGCTGATATAAAAATTCATTTTCCCAACTCAAACATATTGGGAAGAAAGGTATCAGGTGAGATAGATTTAATAAGACTTGATGGTAATAAATTAAATATAAAAAAGGGAACAGTAATTACGGACTTCGGAGAGGCTTCAATAAGCGTGGATGCATATATCCAACGTCTCCTCACGAAAAAGGGAAAAAACGAGTTCAATTTTGATATCTCATTAAAAGACGTAAAAACCGTTGAAATCTTTTCATTATTGAGAAAAGAACAGCTAAAAAGTAAGGTAATAAATACGAGTCTTAGTGCGATACTCAACACAAACATAAGGGCTACCGGATTCTGGAATACTTTAGAAGAATTTCATGCAAATGCTAATATAGACAACTTACAACTTAAAGGGGATACTACGGGATCGATTGATTTAAATGGGGTAATCGAAGCTACTAGATCATCCATAAAGGCTGATCTCAATTCAAAAATAAACAAACTAAATTTAGCTTCAATCTTTGGGAACGAAAAGTATAAGAGTAATTTGACATCAGACATGCATTTTGAAGGGGATATTCCATTAACTGGAGATTTCCTCGATAAATTGAGTGCAAAAGTCAATGCCAAAATCTCTCCATCCAGTATTTTTGATGTAAAACTCGACAAAGGAAATATCGTTTCCGCATACTCTGATAATAGTTTACAGATACAGTCATTCTCCGTAACATCAGATACGTTTACCCTGAAGGTTGATGGAAAAAGCTCTAAGAGTAAGGGAATTGATGTTTCCTACAATATATCAATAAATAACCCAAAAGTGTTTAAACCTTTCTTACCAATAATTGACTTTAGTGGATCATTAACAGCCAAAGGCAGTATTAATGGTGACATAAAAAAACCAAAAGTTACTTTTTTATTAAATGCGAAGGATTTCGCATATAAAAAACACTTCGACGCAAAATCGATAAATTTCTCAGGAAGCGGTGTTACCGATCTTAGCAATCCGCAATTAAGGTTAGATGGAGATCTCAATGATTTAAAAATCCAGGGAATTTCTTTTGAACGAGCAGATATTCAGGTAAGAAGCGAAGGTAAGGGTCTCAATGGTCAAGCCTCTATAGTTGAAAACCAATTAAGGAGATATGAATTTGAATTTAGCATGCCAGACATTCAAGCAAAAGAAAGAAGCATCATTTTAAGTAAGGTCGATCTAAATCTTGGAGGAAAATCATTGCAGAGTAAAGATAGAATAACAATGATAATTGCCAGAGATAGGCTGATCGTAAAATCCTTTAATCTTGTTTACGAAAATAGCTCTGTACTAGCTAATGCAGATATGAATTTCAGGGGGAATGTCGATTTGGATTTAAAAATAAATAATTTGAATCTATCAAATCTCTCCCACTCTTTAACGCCCGATTCTCAGGTTCAAGGCGTTGCATCTGCGAGTGTAACTCTTGGAGGTACAGTAAACGACCCAATCATAATGGCCAATATCACAGGAAGCAACCTGAAATATGATAGTTTTGAAAGCGACGGTGCTAGATTGAACCTTTCCTATTCAAAAAAGAATCTTGCTTTAAACCTTGGCGTCGAAAGTAAAGGTAAAGAATTATTTGTCGCCAGCGGATCAGTAACTGTAGACCTTAACTTCAATAAATTTGCTGAAAACATTAAAAACGCATCACTGGACCTAACTATTAATTCTAGTGGGGTCGATCTAAGTCCAATAGCAGTTTTATTTGAAGAGGTTAAAGAAATAGAAGGAAATCTTATTACAAATTTGAAGATTACTGGAACTATAGAGAATCCAATTATCAATGGACAAATCGAGATCAAGGAAGGTAAGTTGAGACTATATTCATTAAGGAACGACTTTATTATTCAGAAGGCATTACTTGAATTCCAGGGGAAGAGAGGAATTCTAAGATCCCTTGAAATACAATCCGATGGAGGTAGAGGGGATCTAAGTGGGGAGATTGATCTTGAAACAATTTCTTATAACGTCGCTGGAAAATTAGACAATCTCAACATCAAGCCAAAATACCTATCAGCAAGCCTCAAGGGTGATCTCAATATATCCGGGATCAAGGGGAAAATCAGTATAAATGGCAAATTAAAGGTACCAAAGGCTAGAGTTACAATACCAGATGAGCTGGATAAGAAATTACCCGAGATTAAATTTGTAGGTGAAGAAAAAGAGGAGTTCGTTCTAAAAGAAACGAAGAAAACTGACTTCTTCAATGATGATGTGGCAATCGACATAGAGGCGTCTCTCCCCAAAGATACATGGATAAAAGGAAGGGGAGCTAATATAGAAATCAAAGGGAAATTTGATATCAAAAAGGAATTTGGAGCTCCTTTAAAGATATTCGGTACAGCCAATACAGTCAGGGGTAATTACAGCGTATTAGGAAAGGTTTTCAGAATTGAGAGGGGCACGGCAAATTTTCGAGGAACTCCTGATATTAACCCGTTAATCGACATTCAAGCGCTTTACAAGGTTTCAAGTGTAAAGATATTTATAAACATTAGCGGTACAACAAAGAAGCCTGAAATAAAATTCAGCAGTGACCCTCCCCTCCAGGAAACCGATATTTTGTCATATCTAGTCTTTGGGACTTCTTCGCAAAAAATTGGGTCTAATGAGAGGAGATCCCTTGAGAGTGCAGCCGCAGGTCTGGCAGGCGGGATAGCTTTGAACCAACTTAAAAGCCTGATTGGCAAAGAGCTTTCTCCCGATGTTCTAAGGATAACCGGAAGCGAACAAGGGACCGAG
>Ga0184627_10001119_pt1 | contig 10761 bp, 9 predicted proteins | sample PLM3_127_b1_FD_133150 | JGI IMG/M metagenome (GOLD analysis project Ga0184627, IMG submission 133150) | Groundwater sediment microbial communities from an aquifer in East River, Colorado, USA - PLM3_127_b1 | ecosystem: Environmental > Terrestrial > Soil > Riparian zone | place: USA: East River...
TTGAGTTCATGGGACACGATGCCGAGAAATTCGTCCTTGACCTGGTTCACAAGCCGCAAGTCATTGGCCTGCTTTTGGATCCGTTCGAAGAGCTCGAAGTGGAACATGGCCAGAGCCGCCTGCCCGGCCATGGTGGAGAGACACTCGATCTCATCCGCGGAAAAATCATGCTCCTCGCGCATCAGAAAGGCCAAAGACCCCAGCCGCTCCCCGTTCCCGACCAGAGGTATGCTTAAAAATGACGTCACGCCCTCATCACGCCACCACTGCGAGTCCTCGTCACCGCACTCCTCGACTACGTTACGGATCGCGAGCGGCTTTTGAAGTTTCGCGACCCGATCGGCCCAGGCGATCGGGGCCGCCGCGCCTGGTAGAGCGGCTAAGGGAATCCCGCTCACAGCGACCGTCTCCAAATGACCCGTGTCGAAATTGCGCAACCGTACGATCGCCGCTCCGAATGGGAGGTAAGTCGACACTTTCTCTAGGAAGGCGTTCAGGACTTTCGCGCGATCGGTAATGGTCGAGCTAACCGCGAGGTTCACTGCGTGTAGCACTTCAAGCCGCCGGCGCTGGCGCCGGATTTCTGCGCCGCTCTCACGCTCCCGTTTGGCTTGCTGCTCGTTCTCCCGCGCCACGAGTTTCATGCGTTCGACCTGCGCGAAGTAACCGTAGAAGAGCGATATGACCATCGGAAAAAGCACGCGCAGATAGACGCTCGGATCATCGGCTGCCTCCGAGTTGAGAACAATGTACGCATAGATCAGCGGGGCCAACAGCGTCACGACCATCAGGCCGCGTGCATCGTTGCAAATGCAGCTGAGGATCAAGGTAAGAAAGCAGGCGATATAGAAACCCGAGGTTGCGCTGCCGCTCAGCCACAGCGCCACGGCCAAGAATACGGCATCGAAAACCAGGAGCGGGCCGTAGAAGGTGCTCGCATCAAAAACTTCGTCGCCGACAAAATAAAGGGTCGCATTGGTGAGTAGATAGAAGACGATCACGAACTGAGTCTGGGTGGCCGACAGCCAAGAGCCGGGCGAAAAAAGCAGCAGATATGAACAGAGAATTACGAGAAGCCAACGCAGCTCAATCACCGTCGCCTTTTTCGCTGCCTCGAAGAGCTTATCCAGGCCGCAAAGCGGGCGCGTTGGCCGTCGATTATCGACCGATTGAGTCTCGTTCTTCATGGCGTCCGATCGCCTGTCATCTGCATGCAATCACCCTGTCAAATGGCCACCTTGTGCATATTGTGTGCCATGTCAGAATTTTGCCCGGTTCGATCAAATGTCTGATTTCTTTAAAGATTCTAGCCGATCGCGGATGTGGATCGCCGAACCCATCGGCCCGCAGTCGCTAACGGCGGACAAAGCAATCCGTTTAAGGACAAAATTGTAAAGATAAAGGGTCTTTGAGATAGAAAGTTTATAATCCCGCCGATTCACATCCGGCGGGCCGCGCAGTCATTGGGGCTTAACCGAATTGTGGGACTTGTTCTGCCGCGCCCGATGCACCGCGCGCAGGATATCGGCGTAGCCCGCGCACCGGCAGAGATTGCCGGAAAGATATTCGCGGATCTCATCGTCGGAAGGATCGGCAATTTCGTCCAGCAGCGCTTTGACCGAGAGCACGAAACCGGGAGTGCAATAAGCGCATTGCAAGGCGCGTTCGTTCACGAAGGCGTCCTGAATCGGGTGCAGCGTCTGACCGTCGCCGAGACCTTCGAGGGTGGTAATTGCGCCGCCCGTAGAACGAACGGCGAGCAAAAGACACGAGCTGACTGGCCGTCCATCGAGCAACACCGTGCAACTGCCGCAAGCGCCGACGCCGCAGCTTTCGCGCACGCTCCAGAGCTTCAGGCGATCGCGCAGCACTTCTAGCAATGTATCCGCGTCCTCGACGACAAGAACCTCATCGCGGTCGTTGATGCGCAGGATGATCTCGCGTTTCATAAAGATCAATTTCTCGGCAGCGTCGCGCCATCTTTCTCGGCCAATGCGCGGAGAACTTTCTCCGGCGTGATCGGCAAGTCGCGAATCCGCACGCCCACGGCGTCCTCAATGGCGTTGGCCACCGCCGGCGCGACCGTCAGCGCGCCGGTCTCACCGGCTCCTTTAGCACCGAACGGCCCGTCTGCATGCGGCACTTCGACGACGACGGAGCGGAAGGAGCGCGGCATGTCCTTGATGGAGGCGACCTGGTAGTCGAGCAGCGAGCCGTTAATGAGCAGGCCGTCGTCGAATACCATCTCTTCAAAGAGAGTCAAACCGAGATGCATCACCGCGGCGCAGAGGAGCTGTTGTTCGCAGTGTTTCGGATTGATCGCCGTGCCGGTGTCGCCGACACCGATGAGTTGGAGTATTTCGACGCGCCCGGTTTCGGTATCGACCTCGACCTCCACGGCGGTAGCCGAAGGAAACCAATACTCGGTGCACTTTTCCGACTGGCCGGTTTCCGGGTCCATGTGGGCGGCGGTCGGTTGACACACGGCCTCCGCGGCAAGCGTGGTGCCGAGACTGCCGAACTTGGCCAAAAAGATTTCCCCGATCGTCATGCCGCGCTCTTCCATGCCGCGCACGCATACCCGTCCGTGGCGCGCGAGCAGATCGTCGGGATCGACCTCCAGCCTCGCAGCGACGACTTCGCACAGTGCCGCTTTTACTTTGGCCGCGGCCATGCGCACGGCGTTGCCCATGTGGTAGGTCGAACGGCTGCCGGCGGTGATCGTGTCGTAAGGCGTCACGTCGGTATCGGGTTGAACAATGTGAACCTGATCCAATGACAGTCCCAATTCTTCCGCGACGATTTGCCCCATCGTCGTCTCCGAACCCTGGCCCATTTCCACGGTGCTCGTGAGCACGTTCGCCGTGGCGTCGGCGTTTAGAATCACGATCGCTCCGGAAATCGACGGCGTCAGCACCGCCTTCACGCCCGCCGCGATCCCCTTGCCGCGGCGCTTGGCGCCGGTTTGGATCGCTCTTGGCTTGGTCCAGTCAATCGCCTGCGCCGCCTGCCGGATAGCTTCTTTGACGCCGAACGAGTGCACCAGCGTGCCGGTGGCGAAAGGCTCGCCCTCTTCCAAGGCAGGCTGTAAGCGAAACTCCACCGGGTCCGCGCCAAGCGCGCGCGCGATCATGTCCGTCTGCGAGTCGTACGCCCAGATTACTTGCGGAACGCCGAAGCCGCGAAACGCCCCCGCCGGCACGCGATTGGTATAAACGCAGTAAGAATCGATCCACACGTTGGGAATCCGGTATGGGCCGGCCGAGGTATAACCCGACTTGTGGCCGATGCGCGGCCCGATTTCCGCGTAGGCGCCGGTGTCCCAGTACACTTCGCACTTGCGCGCGGTGATCGCGCCGTTTTTGATCGCGGTTTTGATCTTGGTCACAACTCCATGCTTGGTAATGGTCAAAAACTCCTCTTCACGGGTCAGCGCGTAGCGCACGGGCTTTCTCGTTATCAACGCGAGCACGGTCACCAGCGGTTCGAGCTTCGCGTAGAGCTTGGCGCCGTAGCCGCCGCCGATGTAGGGCACGCGCACGCGAATGCGGTTCATCGGTATGCCGAAGGTGGCGGAAAGCTCCGTGCGCACGTAGGAAGGCGATTGACTGGCGGTCCAGACGTTGAGGCGCTCGTGTTCGTCCAGGTAAACCAAGGTGACGTGCGGCTCCATCGGCACATGCTGTGCCGGCGGCGAGCTGAACGTATCGTCGAACACTCGGTCCGCCTCGGCGAAGGCTTTATCGACGTCGCCGGTGCGGAGCTTGAAGTGGTAACAAATGTTTGACTGCTGCCCCGCCTTCACATGCGCGAGATCGGCGAAGGCCTTGGCCGGTCTATGTTGTTCGTGCACCAGTGGCGCACTCGGCTTGACCGCTTCGAGCACATCGAACACCGCTGGCAGCGGCTGGTACTCCACTTCCACAAGCTGCAACGCGTCCTCGGCCGTGCGTCTGTCAACCGCGGCCACCGCCACTACCGAATCACCGGCGTAGCAAACTTTTTCCACGGCGAGTATCGGCTGGTCGCGAAACGCCGGACCGAAGTGCGCATCGACGCCGGGCATTTTTGCGATCTCCGCGCCGGTCAAGACGACCGCGACGCCGCTCAGCGCCTCGGCCTTCGCTTTGTCGATGAGCGTGATGCGCGCGTGCGCATAGGGGCTGCGCAGCACGGCGACGTGAAGCAGGCCCGGCATCTCGATGTTGCCGACGTGCAACGCCCGCCCGGTGACTTTCGGATGGGCGTCGGTTCGGTTAGGGGATTGTCCAACGACTGTCAAGTTTGCCATGCCGCTACCCCCGCTCGCCTTTGAGTTGTGCAATCGCCTTTTTTACGAACAGGCGCGCCATCCGCCGTTTGTACCACTCCGAGCCGCGCAGGTCCGACGAAGGCGAGATCTGTTCATCCACCGTCTGTAATACCTTTTCGACGACTCCATTATCGAGCGACTGGTCCCGGGTAAACTCAAGACCATCAAACAACAAAGGAGTCGGTGCCACACCGCCGAGCGCCAGCCTCAGTTCCTTGCACCGGCCGTTTTCTTTGATCAGCAACGCGGCAACGCCGAGGCAGGGCCAATCGTTGGCCGCAAGAGTGCTGTAGCGCAGGTACACCGCTTTACTGTTCGCCGGCGGCGCGGGAATTTTTACGTCGACCAATATCTCTCCCGGTTCCAAAGCGGTTTCGTATATGCCGCGAAAGAAATTCTTAAGCGGAATCCTGCGCGAGCCATTGGGACCTACGGCGCCGATCTCGGCGCCGAGCACGAGCAAAGGCGGCGGCGGATCGAGACGGTAATCGGCATGGGCGAGATTACCGCCCACTGAGGCTGTCTCACGCACGCGCACGTTGCCGATGTGACTGAAAGCCTCGGCTACCACCGGAAATGCTTGGCGCACCACCGGCGATAGTTCGACCATGCGGTGGGAGACCAGCGCGCCGATGCGCACGCCGTCGTTCTCGTGGGTGATCAGATTCAGTCCTGGAATCGTCTGCAAGTCGACGAGATAGGGATAGTGAACCGCCCGCTGCTTCATTAATATAACCAGCGTCGTGCCGCCGCCGAGCGGCCGCGCATCGTCACCATGTTTTTTGAGCAGCTCGACGGCCTCGGCCAATGAACGAGGTTGGAGCAATTCGAAGGAACGGATCGTCATAATTGATATTCCCGCACCTAACCTGCTTGCTTGCCAGAAGTCAAGGTTTCAAAAAGTTTCGGCTTTCGAGTTTCGAGCCGCCTGATCAACCCGAAACTCGGAACCTGGAACTCGAAACCGCCGTCGGCGGCGTTGTCCGCGGTGGTTGACAGGCGGGCTTAACTTTGAGAACAATCCATCTCAAAAGGAGGAACCGACGATGTCATTTACGACGATCCGCCACATAGCGATCCACACGGACGATCACTTTCGCATGGCCGCCTTTTACAAGAATGTCTTCGGCATGAGAAAAATCACCAACGGCATGACCGACCAAAACGGCAACTACGACAAGGAACGGGGACACTATAGCGATGGGGTGATCGGCCTTGCCCTGCTCCAGCGCCAGCCGGGTTTTATCGCCGGGCTCGACCACTTCGGTTTTGCGGTCGAAGACGTGCAAAAAGTGCGCGACCGGCTCAAACAAAGCTATCCGGATATTTACATTACCCAAAGCCAGGAGCATGTGCCCTTCGCCGGTCTTCGGTCGCACGATCCCGACGGCAATCAATTCGACCTGTCGCAAATGGACATGGCCAACGTGCGCGAAGGCTATGTCGAGTTCGGCTGGGAGCAGCCGCGGTGGATCAATCACATATGCATCCGCACCGCGCGGCCCGGCTACCTGGCCGAGTTCTACGAAAAAGTCTTCGAGCTCAAAGTCGACCAAAACCTTTCGGATGAAGGCAGTTTCTTCGTTTCCGACGGCAAAGTTTGCATTGCGCTCAGACCCTGGAACATGGTCACGCACCGCGGCATGATGGCCGGGCTGGACCACTTTGGGTTCAAGGTCGACAGCATCGAGCAGACGACCAAGGATATCGAGGCTCTTGCCGCATCCGCGCCCGCGTCGGCGGCACGCAAGATCGCCATCGGCCGTGACGGTCCGCAGCGCCAGAAGAATCTCGAAGGTTGCAAACTCTGCAAGCACCCGCTGGCTGACCCGGACGGCGTGCTGCTGGATTTGACGGATTGAAGCGGAAAATCGATATTCTCGATGAAGCTTCCGCCGGACTCGGTCATCAGCGAGCGAAAGCTGACCGATTATCTTCTCGCCCTGAGACTCGAAGACGACAAGTCCGGGTTTTTGGCGTTGGCTGGTTATACTTTGGATAACTGGCAGCAATTGGCCAAGGACTTGCGTCAATTTCTGGAAGATCATGAGGCCGAGTTGCTTCGCACGACTGAGTATGGTGACATGTATCAGATCAAGGGATCCTTAGCCGGGCCGAATGGTCGGATCCTCAATGTTAACACCATCTGGATTCGGCTCAGCAAAAATAATGAAACGAGGTTCGTCACGTTGATCCCCGACTAACGAGGCGAGAAAATGAAGATAGAGCTTTTCAAGCGAGTGGCACTTCGGATCGATGTTCCCGAGCATGGGCTGTGTAAGGGTGATGTCGCAACCATCGTGGAACACTTACCCGGCAAAGTTGGAGAGGATGGCTATGCCCTTGAAGTTTTCAATGCGGTGGGAGAAACCATCGCGGTGATAACTGTGCCTGAGTCGGCCGTCGAACCCCTCACTGCGGACAGAATTCCGTCCGTTAGACCGCTCGCTAAAACTGCCTAGCACCTTAGGGATATTGGGTAGAGAAAGTCGTCACGAAAGAGCAAGCCCGGTCGCAATAGAAATCAGCACGACCTCCCGGAGGACCAATGGAATTCGCGAATATCAACGACACCGTGCGCGCGGCAAAAGACGAGAACAAGCGATTCGTCCCCCTGTTTGGCGCGGACAATTTCCGCTCCTGGATAATTTACTTCCGCCCCGGCGAGCAGACCGACATGCATTATCACATGTCGCCCGAGACCTTTGTGGTGCTCCAGGGCAAAGCCTCGGTCAAGGGGCTGAAAGGGGAAGAGCGGATCATCGAAAAAAACGAAATCGTTTTCTTCGGCGCCAAAGACTACTACCAGATCACCAATGTCGGCGCCGAACCGCTGGTGCTCGTGGGGAACCGCTCCGAAGCATTCGGCGGCGCCCATGTGACCGCGAAGGAATAAAATCTGAATTAAATTGCGGTCCGCGACCAAATCATTCAGAAAAATCCACAACAAGTTCTTGGTGTAGTAAGAGCGGTCTTTCGCACCATGGCATTCGCGAGCGCTAATCCCCAAGAAACCAGACAGACGCTGGTTAAAAGGTTAAAATTAGAACCGGAAATTACCGTACTTCTCTGCTGACTGTGAACACTGACACCGTTGCTTGACCCCAGGAGTAGGCGTGGATAACAGAGCAGTCGAACGCCGGCTGGCGGCGATAATGGCGGCTGATGTCGTGAGCTACAGCCGGCTCATGGGCACAGACGAAGTCGGCACCTTAAGGAAGCTGAAAGCCCATCGTCGCGAGCTGGTCGATCCGGCCATCGCCGGCCATCGTGGCCGCATCGTCAAGACCACCGGTGACGGCATGCTCGTCGAGTTCGCCAGCGTGGTCGACGCGGTCACATGCGCTGTCGCCGTCCAGCGAGGCATGTTGAGCCGCAATGCCGAGGAGCCGGAGGACAAGCGCGTCATCTTTCGCGTCGGCATCAATGTCGGCGACATCATCATCGACGGGGACGACATCTTCGGCGACGGCGTGAATGTCGCGGCGCGGCTTGAGACCTTGTGCGAGCCGGGCGGGCTGTGCATTTCGCGCACGGCGAACGACCAAGTCCGCGACAAGCTCGCATTATCCTTCGCCGATCTGGGCGAGCAGACGGTGAAGAACATCGCCCGCGCGGTCGGCGTGTTTGGGCTGGCGGCGAAAGACATCGCAGCACTGCCCGAGGAAGAGCTGCCCCAAGTGCCGGAGACCGCCAAGCCGGCGGTCGAGACCGCGCTACCCCCGCGACGCCGGGCGGTGTTATTCGCGGCCGCCGCTATTGTCATTCTCATTGTCGCCGGCGGCGCATGGTTTGTACGCCAACATGGATGGACGCTCGGCGGAAACGTCGCCTCTACCACGCGCCATTCGATCGTCGTGCTGCCGTTCACCAACCTGAGCGGCGACCCGGAGCAAGCTTACCTGGCCGACGGCCTGACTACCACGATCACCACTGACCTGTCGCGCGCGTCGGGACTCTTTGTGATCGCCGCGACGACTGCGAGCACCTTTAAAGACAAGCAGATCAATGTGCAGCAGGTGGGGAAGGATCTGGGCGTGCGCTATGCCTTGCAGGGCAACGTTCAGCGCAGCGGTGAAAAAATCCGCATCAACGCCCAACTGGCCGACACCTCCTCCGGCGGGCAGGTCTGGGCCGAGACGTTCGATGGCGACCGCTCCGACCTGTTTGCCCTGCAAGACCAGATCACCTCGCGCATCGCCAACTCCATTGGGCGGGAGATCGTAGTGGCGGCCGCTCGCGAGAGCGAAGCGCGGAAAACCGACCCGAAGGCGGGCGACCTGCTGCTGCGCGCTGTGGCCCTGACGACCAAGCCCACAACTCTGGAAAACCTGCAACAACAGGAAAAACTCTTTCGCGAGGTTTTGGTGCTGGATCCCAATAGCGTCGATGCCATGGCGCACCTGGCAACCTGCCTAGTGTACCAAGCACGCCGATTCATCAACGTGCTGGGACCTCAGGTCGCTGAGGAAAAGGTCAAAGAGGGTTACAACATTGCCCTCAAAGCCAAAGAACTCGACCCGGCCAACGCCTTGACCTACGACGCACTGGGCTTGTACTTCATTTTCCGGCGCGACCTTTCCCAGGCGATTTCCACGCTTAAGAAAGGCATTGCACTCAACCGCAATCACATGCCTTTCTACGATAGCTTGGGCTTGGCGACTCTCATCAGTGGGGAACCGAAGAAAGCGATCGGATATGCGGAGCAGGCCCTGTCCCTCGATCCGCGCGGGCCACAGATTTGGCTTTCGATGGGCATGCTTGGCGTGGGTCACTTGTTTCTGGGCCACGATGACCTGGCGATCGAGTGGTTAGAAAAGGCGCGCGCGGAGACTCCGAAGAACCCCCAACCGCTTCAAAGCCTTGCCGTCGCCTACGCCAAGAAAGGCGACCTCGTGAAAGCCAAGGCGACTGCAGCGGAACTGCTTCGCATCGCGCCCAACTTCAGGCTCTCGAATAGCGGCGGTTATCCATTCCCATCATCGCCCGAGGCCTACAAAAAATTGTGGAGAGAGGTCTACATGCCAGCCGCCAACAAGGCGGGTCTGCCGGAGTAAGTCGTAGGGTGGGTTGAGCCCCGCGATACCCATCGTTCTTGTTTTGACACACGCAGAGCGTTGGGTTCGTCGCTGCGCTCCTAAACCCAACCTACAAATCTGGTTAACCCCAGCTCTTCGTCATTCTTCCGCCTTGCTCTACTTTTGCTAAGCTGTAGGAATCAGCGTACAATTCTTCTCGACTCTGTAGAACAAGAGAATGTTAGATGGCCCCGAAAATCTACATCGACGGCCAAGCTGGAACGACCGCACTGAGAATTCGCGATTGGCTCGCGGGATTAAGCGATCTCGAAGTCGTCACTCTTCCCGAGGAGCTGCGCAAGGATGCGGCGGCGCGGAAAGAGGCCCTTCAACACGCCACGGTCGTGCTGCTTTGCCTTCCCGACGATGCTGCGCGCGAAGCCGCCGGCTGGCTCGCCGACTCGCCGGTGCGAATCCTCGACGCGAGCACGGCGCACCGCGTGACCGATGGCTGGGTTTATGGATTGCCGGAACTGGTTGCCGGCCAGCGCGAGCGAATTGCCAAAGCTAAACGGGTGGCGAATCCCGGCTGCTATGCTTCCGCCGTGATCTTGCTGGTACGTCCGCTGGTCGATGCCGGACTGATCGCGCCCGATACACCGCTTTCGATCCACGCGCTGTCGGGTTATTCCGGTGGCGGGCGCGCGCTGATCGAGCGCTGGGAAGACCCTAAACGTAAATTGATCCCGCTGCCGCACGAGGCACCCTACAGCATCGGCGAGCTGCACAAGCATATCCCGGAAATGATGCGCCACGGCGCGCTGAGCGCCGAACCGCAATTTGTGCCCAATGTCGGCCCGTTTCGTTGCGGCATGCGTGTCGAGATCATGATTCCGGCCAAGGCGCTGCCGAAACCGGGAACGGGCGAAGCGATGTGGGAAACGCTCGCGGCGCGCTACGACAAAGAAGCGTTCGTCGAGGTCGAACCGCTCGCGGATGCTTCTGAAGCGGATGAACTCACTTTCGATCCGCAAGCGCACAACGACACCAACCGCATCTCGCTTTGCGTGCTACCGCATCAGTCCGGCCACATCTTGCTCATGGCCCGCCTCGACAATCTCGGCAAAGGCGCCGCCGGCGTGGCGATTCAGAATCTGAACCTCATGCTGGGCATGCCCGAAGGCGCCGGATTGCCGGGCTAGAGTCGGAGAAACACAGTCTCACGTCAACGTTTCGCTCGTCAACGCCGCTTCAGGAATCTCTTCGCTATGACGCATCGCGGCGGGAAGAATCCACGGGGCCAGCGCGCCGAGTATCAACGAACCGATCCCACAGATAAGGTATAAGAGGTCGATGCCGCCTCGGTCCACGAGCCACCCCGCCGCGATATTCGACACGATGCCGGCGATCCCCGCCCCCACCATCGAAAAA
>Ga0184627_10001121_pt1 | contig 10753 bp, 10 predicted proteins | sample PLM3_127_b1_FD_133150 | JGI IMG/M metagenome (GOLD analysis project Ga0184627, IMG submission 133150) | Groundwater sediment microbial communities from an aquifer in East River, Colorado, USA - PLM3_127_b1 | ecosystem: Environmental > Terrestrial > Soil > Riparian zone | place: USA: East River...
AAGTACCCGCGCATCGACGAGAAGGCTGCGGCGAATTTCGTCTCGCTGCAGGAAATCGTGGCGACGGCGCGGCGTAATCTGTCTCAGGATCTGTGGGACCACCTCTCCGGCGGCTCGGACTCCGAGACCTCGTTGTGGCGCAACCGGCAGGCGCTCGACAGCCTCGCGCTGCGCCAGCGTGTGCTGGTGGATGTGAGGAAGATCGACATCACCACGACGCTGCTGGGGCAGAAGCTCACAAGCCCGGTGTTCCTCGCGCCGGTCGGTGGCTTCGTGGGCTTCGCCCACCCGGAGGGCGCCTGCAACGTCGCCCGCGCGGCGGTGGCGCACGGCACGACGGCGTTCATCAGCACCGCGGCCAAGCCCAGCATCGAGGCCGCGGCGGCGGCGGTCAAGGAGCCGCTCATCTTCCAGCTCTACGTGAGGGCTGACCGCAAGTGGGTGGAGGACACCCTCGACCGCGCGAAGGCGTCCGGCTACCGCGCGCTGTGCGTGTGCGTGGACCGCAACTACTACGGCCGCCGCGAGCGCGACATCATCAGCCGCTCCAACGTGCGGGAAGGATTCGGCGATCCATCCTTCCAGATGGGGCTGCAGTGGAAGGACCTGGTCTGGATGAAGCAGCACTGGAAAGTGCCGCTGATCGTGAAGGGCGTCGCCACGGCGGAGGACGCGAAGCTCTCGGTCGAGCACGGCGCCGATGTGGTCTACGTCTCCAACCACGGTGGGCGCCAGCTCGATCATGGCCAGGCCACCATAGAAGTGCTGCCCGAAGTGGTGGCGGCGGTGGCCGGCCGCGCCGAGATCCTGTGGGATGGCGGCGTGCTGCGCGGCACCGACGTGGTCAAGGCGCTGTGTCTCGGCGCGCGCGCGGTCGGCGTCGGCAAGATGCTCGGCTGGGCGCTCGCCGCCAGTGGCGAAGCGGGCTTGAAGCGCATGCTCGAGCTGATGGATGTCGAAATCCGCACGGCGATGGGGCTGATGGGCGTCACCTCGCTCGCCCAGTTGAATCCGTCCTGGGTACGCCCGGCCGCGCCGGTGCGCCCGGCGAGCCAGACGAACGCGTATCCTTGGTTCGAAGAACAGAACATCAAAGGAAGCCGCCGATGAACGCCGATAAACGCCGATCGAAGTCACGAAAGCACAAGCCAGGCACTACGGATGTGCTTAGCAATCCGGGTCTCATGCGCCAGATTGAAAAGAGCCGCGTTTTCTACGCCGCAGGTGGGAAGGGACTCTCTTTCGAGGACGTGTTTAGGGAGCCGCTGCACCCGACGCGGAGGGGCCGCCGATGAACGCCGATAAACGCCGATCAGGCAGAGACAAAAAGAAACTCAGCACTCAGCACTCAGCACTCAGCACTCCTCTCATGATTGCCCCGCGGCTGCGGGCGATCATGTGTCAAGAGTACCCGCGCTTCTCCGACGCGGAATATGCCCAGCGGCACAAGGCGCTCGGGGCGGTGATGGAGAAGGCGGGGGTGGACCATCTGCTGGTGATTACCGATCACCGCGCGGGCAACGCGCCACAGTGGGTCACCGGTTGGCCGGGGACGGTCGAGGCCTACGTGATCTTCAAGCCGGGCGAGAGGATGTGGATGTCGGTGGAATGGGTCAATCACTTTCCGCTGGCGAAAAAGATTGCCCGCGACGTGGAAGTGCACTGGGGCGTGCACCACGGACTACAGCAGATGATCAAGGAATTGAAGCACCGCGGCGCGAAGCGCGTCGGCATCATCGGGCCGCTGGTGGTCGCCAAGTACTGCCAGCTCGAAGAGCACTTCCAGATGGTCGGGCTCGATGCGGAATACATCCGCCTGCGCATGATCAAGTCGGAAGAGGAGCTCGACTGGCTGCGCATTGGCGCCGCGCTCTCCGACGCGGGCCTGGCGGCGCTGCTCGCCGGGACGAAAGCCGGCCTGACCGAGCGCGAGCTGGGGGCGATCGTCGAGAGCGCCTACATCAGGCACGGCGGCACGACGATGATCCATTACATCGGCGTCACTTCGATGGCACAGCCGCACATCTACGTGCCGCCGCAGCACCACTCGCCGCGCAAGGTGAAGAAAGGTGACATGGTGTTCTGCGAGCTCTCCGCCTACTGGTGGGACTATGCCGGGCAGGTTCTGCGCACGTTCACGGTGGACGCCGAGCCGACGCCGCTTTACCGCGACCTCTACGACACCGCCGAGGCGACGTTCGACGCCGTCACCAAGGTAGCGCGGCACGGCGCGACGATGCAGGAAATCGTCGACGCCACCGGCGTGATCGAGCAGAACGGCTTCACGATCTGCGACGACCTCATGCACGGCTTCGGCGGCGGCTATTTCCAGCCCATCCTCGGTTCGAAGGGCCGTCCGTCCGGCCCGCTACCCGACATGACGCTCGAAGAGAACATGACTGTGGTGGTGCAGCCCAACGTGATCACCCGGGACCACAAAGCCGGCGTGCAGGTAGGGGAATTGATCCGCATCACGCGCACGGGGTGCGAGCGGATGCACCGCGCAAAGCGCGGCTTGTTCCGCGTTGGTTAATGTAAAGCCTCGCCGCGAAGGACGCAGAGGACGCCAAGGAACGCAATAAGTCGAATCACGACTCACGAATCACGATTCACGGTATTTCGGAACCGCCAAGCCGCCAAAATGCATTCAACCTCTCATCGCAGAGGACGCAGAGGACACCGAGAAGAGCAAGAAATAGACAGGATTAACAGGATTTACAAGAACGAAGATCGAACTCCTGATCCCTGTTTTTCGAGTCACGAGCCGCGATCCGCGAGTCACCAATAAAATGATAGGAGAGATCCGTTGAGAATCGTAGATATCCCGCCATACCGGAGAGAAGGCGTTAACTACAGCACGACGGAAGGGCACTTCATGATGCGCGACCTCATCGCCAACATGAAAGCGAAAGGACAGCTGGACGGCGTCGAGATCGACATTGACGAGGGAGAGCCCACGGAACATGGGGCGGAGACCCGCGACGATGAGGTCGTGGCGAACATCGCGGTGGGCGTCGTCAAGCGCGTCAAGGCCGTCTGCGCGATGGGCAAGTACGACGCGATCGTCACGCAGGCGGGGATCGAGCCCGGCTTTCTGGCCGCGATGTCGGTGTCCACGCTGCCCGTCGCCTACCCCGTCCACTCGGCCATGCACTTCGCCTCGCTCCTGGGAGAAAAATTCTGCGCCCTGACGACGACGGACGCCCAGGCCATGATCGTCCGGCGCAACGCCCAGCTCTATGGCATGAACCACAAGCTGACGAGCGTCCGGTACGTATCGCGTTCGTCCACCTTCACCATGGCGCTCGTTCGCAAATACAAGAAAGCGGAGCGGGCGAACAGTCCCGAGGTCAAGGAGTTCGTGGGCGCCATCGTGGATCAGTTTGTCCGGGCGATCGAGGACGAAGGCGCGGACTCCGTGATCATCGGATCCCCGCATCAACAATGCTTTCTCGATGAAGTCAGGCTGGGCCTCGACGCCAAGGGCTACCAGGAAATAAACCTGATCGGCGCATTCCCGGCTGCCGTTGAAATGGCCAGGGCCATGGTCAACATGCGGTTGAGGCAATCCCCAAGGGCCTATCCAACCGATGCGCTGAAGGCGAAGCCCGCCTTCCGTTAAACCCGGGAGATCGGGAAATCGGGAAATCGGGAGATCGAAAGAACTTTGTTGGCCCTTACGGACTGAAAGAAATGCTCTTCACCCCCTCGACCTCCCGCCCTGCCGCCCTCACGGCTTTTCTCGCCCTCCCGCCCTCCCGCTCTGCCGCACTCACGGGAGCAATCCTGTCGGTGCTCGTCGGGATCGCGGGAGTCGCTTTTGCGCAAGGCTATCCCGTAAAGCCCGTCCGCATCGTCACCACCGTAACCGGCGGCAGCCAGGATCTGACGGCTCGGCTCATCGCACCGAAGCTCGCAGAGCGCCTGGGTCAGCAGGTCATCGTCGACAACCGGGGCGGGATCGCCTCGATGGAGCTCGTGGCCAAGGCGCCGGCCGATGGCTACACCCTGCTCCTCGCCAGCGCCAGCCTCTGGACCTCGCAGTTTTTGCGGGACGATGTGCCCTGGGATGCGATGAGGGACTACTCGCCGATCGCGTTGCTGGTGACCTCGCCCAACATCCTGGTTGTGCATCCGTCGTTGCCGGTACGGTCCGTCAAGGAATTGATCGCTCTGTCCAAAGCCAAAGCGGGAGAGCTCAACTATTCTTCGGGTCAATCCGGCGCTTCGTCGCACATTGCGGGGGAATTGTTCAAGGCCATGGCCGGCGTCAGTATCGTGCGTGTTGCTTACAAGGGCCAGGGACCGGCGATGCTCGCGCTGATTACCGGCGAAACGCAGGTGAGTTTCCCCAATGCGGCTTCGGCGGGGCCCTTCATGAAGTCGGGAAAATTAAGAGCCCTGGCGGTAACGTCCGCTCAACCCTCCGCGCTGGCTCCCGGTTTGCCCACGCTGGCGGCTTCGGGGCTGCCGGGTTATGAATCGAAAGCGATACTGGGCCTATTTGCGCCGGCCAGGACGCCGGCGCCGATCATCGACCAGCTGAACCTGGAAGTCGGCCGCGCCCTCAACAACGCCGATGTAAAGCAGCGGCTTTTCGACTCTGGAGCAGAGGTCGTTGCGAGTTCGCCGGCGGAGCTGACGGCCGCGATGAAATCCGAAATGGCTACGACCGGCAAGCTGATCAAGGATGTCGGCATCCGCACCAGGTAACACTTGAAGTCGAAAGTCGAAAGTCGAAAGGCGGAAGTGCAAAGCGCCGTAATCAACCCCGAGTCCACATTCTAAGAAAGTGATGAATTGATGCGGTGACGGAACCCGACTCTGCGCGATGCGCAGGAACACTTTCGACTTTCGCCTTTCGACTTTCGCCTTATACTTGCCTCCAACAAAGGGAGGCAAGTATGTTTGACGTCCGATTGTCCGAGGAGCAGCGGGAATTTCAGAAACTGGCGCGCGACTTCGCACAGAAGGAGATCAAGCCCGTCGCCATGGCTCTCGACCCCAAGCCGAACTGGGAAGACCGTGTCCCGTGGGATCTGCTGAAGAAAGGCTCCCAGCTCGGCTTCCGCACCTTCGTGCTCAAGGAAGAGAACGGCGGCTCGGGCATGTCGGACCACCTCACGACCTGCCTCGTCGCCGAGGAACTGGCCGCCGGCGAGATCGGCACGGCCTACTACTTCATGCTGACGGCGCGGCGCGCGCGCGACTGGTTCGAGCTGCGCATGACGCCCGAGCAGAAGGCCTATTTCCTGCCGAAATTCCTGAACGACGACCTGTTCTTCACGACGGTCGCCATTCACGAGCCCGACACCGACTTCGGCTTCGACTATTTCACCGAGACGCCCGAGTCCGCCAAGTACAAGACGCGCGCCGTCCAGCAACCCGACGGGTCATGGAAAATCAACGGCGCGAAGAACTTTCAGACCGTCGGTTACCTGGCCAAGCTGATCGTAACCATGGCCCAGACCGAGGCCGGGCCGAGGGCGTTTCTCGTCGAGGGTGATTCGCCCGGCCTCGTGCGCCACCCCTTGCACAAGATGGGACGGCGCGTCGGCGACAACGCGGAAATCTTCTTCGACGACGTGCGGGTGCCGAAGGACTTCATCCTCCCGCCGCCGCCCAAGGGCCGCACCGACATGGGCACCCACTGCACGATTGCTGCCCTGACGCTGGGGCTCGGCCGCGCTGCGTTCGAGGAAACGCTCAAGTACACCCAGGAACGGGTCGCCGGCGGCAAGCTCATCATCAAGCACCAGGCGGTCGGCCTTTACCTGGCCGAAATGGCCATGAACCTCGAAGCGGCGCGACGCCTGCTCTGGACGGCGGCGTGGCTGAAGGACCATCCGGAAGCGATCCCGGAGGGCGGCGTCGAGAATCTGCCCTACGAGTACATGGCGATGGCGTTCGTCGGAACCGCCGTTCAGCGCCTGACCGAGCAGGGCATCGAGCTGTTCGGCGGTATGGGCATCGTCCAGGGCATGCCGATCGAGAAGTACGTTCGCGACGCGATCATACAGAAGCACATCTCGTTCCCCTTCCCGACGCGGTTCAAGATCACCGAGACGCTGGCGGGCTTCAAGCGGAAGGTTGCGCCCTTTATAGGCGCCAACTAATAGAAGGATGAGGGATGAGGGATGCGTGATATCAAAGAACTTACAGTACTCATCCTGCCCGGCCTGGGCGGCGCGGGGCCGGATCATTGGCAGACCTACTGGCAGAAGGCGTTTCCCAGCTTCCGGCGGGTGCAGCAGGCCGATTGGGAGAAGCCCGATTATTCCGATTGGTCCCCGCGCCTGACGGAGGCGGTGACGAGTAGCGAGCGCCCGGTCGTGCTGGTCGCGCACAGCCTGGGCACTTCGCTGACCATGCGCTGGTCGTTCGATCAGCCTGCTCTGGCGCGCAAGGTGGCGGGGGCGTTCCTCGTCGCGCCGACCGACCGCGACATGTTCGACACGAAGCCCGGCGGCTCACCCGTGCGCGGCTTCGGGAAGATGATCCTTGAGCGCTTGCCGTTTCCTTCGGCGGTCGTGGCAAGCCGCAACGACGACCGCGTTTCCTTCGAGCGCGCCCAAGCCTTCGCAGCCGCCTGGGGTTCGACGCTGATCGATGCCGGAGATCTGGGACACATTGGGTCGGCTGCAAAACTTGGCGACTGGCCCTTCGGTCTGTTCTGGTTTGGGCAGTTCGTTGCATCGCTCGACTGAGAATCTCCAGTCACGAGCCGCGATCCGCAAGCCGCGCCGGGTCTGTCCCAATGCATTTGTCCCTATTTATTGCCACTACTTGATGATGCCGAGGTCAGACATCACCGCGCGCGTGATCGCGTACTCGGCATCGAGATAGGCGGCAAACTCGCGGCTGCGCATGAACTGCTGGGTAAGATCGCCTTCTTCGAGATTCTTTTTCCATTCGGCGGCGTCGGCCATTTTCGAGAGCGCATCGTCCCAAAACCCGATCTGTGCCGGCGTCAGCGGCTGCGGTCCGTGAAATCCGCGCCACGCGGCTATGCCCGTGGTATTGATACCCTGCTCGCGAAACGTGGGCGCGTTGGCGAATATGCCTCCCATCCGCTGCGCGGCGGCGACGGCAAGCACGCGCGCCTGCCCCGCCTGCACTTGCCCCAGTACCGAACCGGATGATGACACCATCACGTCCACGTGCCCTCCCAGCACCGCGATGATCGACTCGCCGCTGCCCTTGAACACGACTACCTTCATCCTGCGCGGATCGATTCCAGCCGCGCGTACCGCGGCAGCCGCCGTCAGATGCGGCTGGCCGCCGCGCGCCGGCATCGCGAACGACACGGACTCCGGATCAGCCTTGAGACGCTCGGAAAGATCAGCCATGTTCCTGATGGGGGATCCGGCGCGCACGGACAGCACGGTGTTCTCGATCAACAGCAAGGCGAGCGGCGTCAATTCGGTGTAGCGCCGGGTGCTGATGCCATTAAGCTCGTTGGTAAAAATCGCCGGATTCGAGAACAAAACGTAGTGCGGATCGCCCGGATGCTGTAGCGTGTACAGCAGCGCCAGCGTCTGGTTGCCGCCAGTGCGGTTGAACACCACGGCGGGCGTCGTCACCAGCTTGCGATCCTGCAGAATTCTCTGTGCCAGCCGCGTCAGCTTGTCGCTGTTGCCACCCGCGACGGTGGGCACGATGAATTCCACGGTCTTTTCCGGGCGCCATGCCGGCTGGCTCCACGCGCCAGTTGCGAACGATAGTGCGATGGCAAAGACAGTGACCATGCGCAACCGTGCTGGGTAGAAACTCCGCATCGAATGCCCTCCTGCGCTTATCACAGCCGCGCGCGCCGGTCTGCCGCGGCCCAATTTCAGGAAAATTCTGCCGCAGGATTCGCGTTAACCCATAGCGTGAACCGGCGTGAACCGGGGACAGACCAAGGCTTCCGCTAAAGTATCGCGCCAAACCCCGTCCGGCGCCACATGGAGCATAGCTCCCTGCGGGAGTGACGAGATACGGGTGACGAGGTAAGGGTGACGATTACGGGTGACGGGACCTTCCGCTGCGCGGGAGACTTATCGCTTATCACCCGTCACTCATCACGCCGTCATGCGCTGAGGCGTGTCAGGAAATCCCCTACAAACTAGGAATGAGGGCGGAGCGATGAGGAGGGTTGCCTTAACGCGGAAGGGAAGGGGGTTTTCTCAGGTTTCTATAAGATGCAGTAGTCACGGCACGATTTGAAGGGTATTGTCCGTTTTCGCAGCCAAGAGCGGTCACTCCCGCCCAATTGACAGCGTCATAGTGCAGGCGTAGCGTTTTTTGAGCCATATGAGCCTCGGGCTGAACATTGAACGATGGCGGCGCGCGACGGAATATGGCGATATGCCAGCCTCTATACTTGCCAGTTGCGTGGCGTCGGGTGACTGACTTCACTTTTCCCCATTTGAATCGGAGGGAGTATCAGCATGAGAACTCAACCGCTTCGCAGTCTGGCATTGATGACCCTGATTATTGCGTCGCTGATTTCCGGATGCGCGGGCAAGGTCATGCACATGCAGGAGCTTGCGGCAGACAAGGCCCCGGTTGCTCCCGCGCCGGGCAAGGCGGCGGTGGTTTTCCTGCGTCCCTCGGGCATGGGCTTTGCGATTCAGTCGAGCGTCTTCGAGGTCAAGGACAATCAATCGCTGCTCGTGGGTATCGTTGCGGCCAAGACGAAAGTCGCCTATCAGGTCGAGCCAGGGAAACGCCTGTTCATGGCAGTCGGGGAGAGCGCGGAATTCATGACCGCCGACCTTCTCCCGAACCGGACCTATTACGTCTTGGTTGCCCCGAAGATGGGGCTCTGGAAAGCGCGGTTCGGGCTCGAACCGGTACCCGGGAAGGAGCTGGACTCCCCCGAATTCAAAAGCTCGCTGGCCGAATGCAAGTGGGTCGAGAAGAACGCCGCATCGGTGAACTGGGCGCGTGGCAGTATGGCAAGTGTCGAATCCAAACGCACCGAATATTACCCGGGCTGGATGAAACAGCCGGAGCCGGAAAGGCCGCATCTCCTGCAGGGCGACGGCCGATAAGACGGCGGAATACGTAACAGCAGCACACACAGACCCCGCTTCGGCGGGGTTGTTTCTTGTGGTTCCGGTTATGGATCCCGAGGGCCGCCCGGGCCCGCTCTACTTCGCAGGCGCCATTAGCGCCTTGCGCAGGGGCATGCCGCTTCCGAACTTTTTGGTGAACTCGGCATTGGCGGCGCCGTACTCGTCCACCACGTCCACCCGCATGATCTCGAAGAACTCGTCCCGGTGATAGCGCAGGGTGCCGATGTACACGGCGCGGTCCCCCGGCTTCAGCGCCACCCTCAGCCCACCCGGGAAGTGGGCGCGGCTCATTCCGCTGCCGGCTTCCAGGAACAGGACGCCGCCCAGGATATAGAAGGGCGTGCTGCGGCTGTGCACGAAGAAGTGGCTGCCCAGCGTCGCTTCGATGCGGCCCGCAAAATCGGAGATCGCTGGCTCCGGCGGCAACGCGCGCTTGCGCTCGTCGGTGAGCAGGAATATCCGGTTCTCGTACGTGCCGGTGCCGATGCCGCGGAGGCGCTGCTCTCCTTTACGCAGCGGCGGCACAAGCTCCACGCGGCCGACGACAATCGTTTCCCCGCTGCCGACAGCTTGCTCGCTATCGACTGGCGCGCGCGGCGCGGGCGCGCAGCCCGCAAGCGCGAGCGCCAGGAGTAGCGCGAATCCGCGCGTCACTTGAGCCGGGACAGCCGCTGGCGAATCTTCTCCTCCCAGGCGGAGCCTTTGATCTCCTTGTCGTCGAGGATCCGCTGCAGGAGCTCCGCCTCGGTCGGCGAGTCCACGCGCTCGATGTTGAACTTGCCGCCCTCGAACATCCCGGTCTTCACGTCCTTGTACTTGTAAGAGCCGAGGAAATAGATGCCGGGCTGGGTGATGCGCACCCCTTGGTCCGCGCCCTGCCGCGGGAAGTTGTAGCGATAGTCGCCCTTCCAGAAGCTCGACCCGCTAAGCGATGCGAGCTTGTACGACCCCGGCGGCAGGTAGTAGGTGTAGAACAGCCCGTCTCGCACGTCGGTTCCCCAGTACGGCTTGTCGATCGGCGGCGCGACCTGCAAGATCGACGCGCCGTTCACCTTCGTCGGCGCGTCCGACATGTCCACATAGCCGAACACCAGTGAGTTGCTCGGGTCGTTGATGCTGCGTCCGTGCCCGCCACTGGCGCAGCCAGCGAGGAGCCCGAGCGCGAGCAAGCCAGGAATTAGCCAGATGCGTTGCATGTTGATACTCCCTCGAAAAAAAGATAGGTAATCCAGTCCGCCGATGATCCCGCCGCGCGTGGTATGCGCACCTCGACCCTCTTCCGTCATCCCTGCGGTTCGGCCCCGCCACCTTCTACGACCGCCGTCCGTCTTGCAAGGAATTTCCTGACACGCGCGCCTCATTTCCGCACATTCCTGTGGCATACGGCCGGGTTTGGCGCGATACTTTCGGGAGAAACCGTCGTCTGTCACGAGTGACGAGTGACGAGTGACGAGTGACGGGTGACGGGTGACGAGTGACGGGTGACGAGTGACGGGTGATTTTAGGTGAAAGGCGGTAGGGGAAAGGCGAAAAGGGCCCAGCCTAAGGGGTGTTACTTCCGACTTTCGACTTCCGCCTTCCGCCTTGCTTTTCCCCCGGAGATTGCTAACGTTCAGCGAGCGGTTCAGACCAGAGCCTATCTCAATAATAGGCGCGTGATGCGTTGTGGCCAGGACGGGATGGATGCGAGG
>Ga0184627_10001123_pt1 | contig 10731 bp, 15 predicted proteins | sample PLM3_127_b1_FD_133150 | JGI IMG/M metagenome (GOLD analysis project Ga0184627, IMG submission 133150) | Groundwater sediment microbial communities from an aquifer in East River, Colorado, USA - PLM3_127_b1 | ecosystem: Environmental > Terrestrial > Soil > Riparian zone | place: USA: East River...
AGGTTCGCGCCGTACAGGTTCGCGCCGGCCAGGTTCGCGCCGGCCAGGTTCGCGCCGGCCAGGTTCGCACTTTCTTTAACGGTCAGGTCATTCCAGATCAACTGGCGACCGCCATCTTCTTCGTGTACCCATTTGGCGTGTTGCTCAAGAATCTGAGCAACAGTGCGGTCTTCAACTTCGTTCATGTTCAGGCTCCTTGATGGGGTGGGTGGGCCGGCTACCTGTTGACATACGGCTCGTAGTATCTGAGTCCAACCTGCTCAATGTCCCGCACCGTCACAAAGAACGGCACCGACATTTGCGAGTCAACTGGCATCCCGCCGTTCTCAACGCACACACGCAGCGCCCGCTCGCGCGCCTCACGCCCCACCGACGGCGTGAATACCACAGCCGTGTCGGTGATGTGAGCAGACGTGACGGCGTACATGAATGTCATGCCGGCACCTTCTGCACCGGGCAGGCTCGATAGACCGCGAACGGCGTTCGGACAGGCACGCCGCTCCGAAGAACATTCATCGTGGCCTCAATGTTGTTGTAGCAATTACTGAGACGGTCCACGGCGTCGTTGTAGTCGATAGTCTCTTCGGGATTCTCATCAAGGTACTGCACGGTGTATCGGTAGTCGGTGACGATGTTCACCGCGCCTTGCGGCTGTACGGCCGGGGTGGTGGATGTAATGGCGCTCATGCCTGTACTCCGGTGGGGGTAGCGCTGGAGGCGCGACGGGGGCGACCCGACTGAAGACCCATCTGCGCATCTGCTTTTTTATGGCATGGCGTACACAGAAGCCTCGTCGGCGCACCTATGTAATTGTCGTGATGGGTGTCGAGTTTCACGCCGGTCGCGTAGCACTCTTCGCAAGCATTGCCACGCGACTCTACAAATTCGGCCAATTCCTTTGTGGTGGGTCTTACGAGTTGTTGCGCTCGCTGGCGGCTGATACCCATGCGTTCGCCAATCTCAGCATAGGTCAACCCGGCTTGCTTCAATTGGCGCGCCACATTGCGCCGGGGGGAGCGAGGCTTGGGTAGCGTTCGCATGTCAATATTAGGAACCAAGCCAAGACTTTTCAGTCTAAAACTGACGGCCGCGGGTGTCACATCGAACGCTCTGGCGAGAGCGCTATTGCCAGCACCAATCGCGTGCATTTCAATGAGGGCCTGCTTGTCAATTTTTGCTGGCCGCGTCATGACTGGACTCCGGTAGGGGAGGGGGCTTGGGTGCTGCGAGCAACTTCTCGGCGGCGAATATCGGCCGCAAGTCGCCTGATGGCACGCCGGACAATCATTGAATCAACGTTGCTGGTTCCGGTGCGCTTTTCCTCGCGTTCCGCGAGGAACGCAAGGTCTTCAAGAGTGGGGCTGTCAAATGATATGGTCTTGGTAGTCCACTTGATTTCTGTGTCCATTCGTAAGCACCTTGCTACAATATGTACCTAAGTGCTGACATCTTATCACAGGTTGGTATAAGTTGTCAATAGTTAGGGACATATTGTAATCAATTTCTAACAAATTGTATGTTACGCTCATCACTATGAAAGAAACCTTTGCCACTTGGCTTTCACGCGAACGCCGTGACCGGGGCTGGTCGATTCGTGAGGCTGCTAGGCGCGGGAGAATATCGCATACATCACTGGCAGACACTGAGAACGGTGATGTGCCTTCACTTGACACCTGCAAGGGGATAGCGCGTGCGTTCGGTATTCGGGATGTAGATGTGCTAAGGCTGGCTGGCCTGATTGACCCGAAGCCGCCGACCGATATGCCTGTGATGGAGGAGATTGTCCAGATTGCTTCCGAGCTAGATGAGGACGATCAGGAATACGCGCTGCGGATGCTGGAGGGCTTGCGGGGAACGCAACTGACCGAGGAGTATGCTGACGCTTCGCAAGCCTACTTTCTAAAGAACTTACACCTATTGAATGATGATGAAAGAAAACATGTAGCCGATGTTGTGAACCGGGCTATCGCTCGTAGTGAGGGGAGTCCGTCTGTTGAATTTCCCAAGCCCGGTGACGGCGCTTCGGTCGGCGGGCGCGAGCGCGCGAGACCACGCCGTAAATCGTGATCTTGTCAGAGTCGTTAAGACTGCTCCAATTCTTTCTGCTGTGCTCTGCCAGTGTGTCATCCGTTCTATTGCGCTTTCTTCGTGCCATGACAAAGGTCTCCAATCCGTTAGAAGCAATGCAAATGTTTTACATCACATCCCAACTGCGCGCAAGACATATAAGATTTGAACAACATAACAATCGCATAATGCTTTGGTAAGAAATGTTAGATGGCGCAAACCGTATGACCGGGTAGGGTAGGGGGATAGATGGGGTGTACCGTGTTTCGCATCTGTCTCGCTCTGTTGCTCACTGGCATTCTCGCCGCGTGCAGTTCCGAGCCAAGTACTCCATATTATCCCCCTGGCGCTTTCGATGGTAGCCAGAGGTCTACTACCGATGAGTGCATGACTCACGAGGAACGGTGCGACGGTAGCCAGTTGCCTCCTGAGCCGGAGCTCGACCTGCCGCCAGAATACAGATCGTCAACGCCGGCCTGCGATGATTCATATCCCGACATTTGCGTTGCTCCTTTCCCGCCCGACCTGGACTGCAAAGACATTTCGTACAAGCGCTTCAAGGTACTCTCGCCCGACCCGCACAACTTCGACGGTGACGGCGACGGCATCGGTTGCGAGACCTGAAAGAGGGTAGGGGGATGTGGGATCTGCCATGACCGGGCTTCTGTAGTTTTGAACAAAATATACGTTACGTTAGATTGCTTGCTTACCCGCTCGTAGTAGTGCGCCAGACTCAGCTATCCCCCTGCCCTGCCACTGCTCGTCAGTAGGTGGAAACAAACAGGCGTTCCGCTCACCCGTTCTAATACCCCTGTAGCGCGTCCAGAAGCCTGCCAGGGCGCGCAGCGGGTGAACAATGTCAAAAGACTCGTCCAACCCAAACGGCCACCTGCCTGCGCCTGCCCACGATGCAGCAGGCGGGGATACCCACGCTTCGGTGGAAAAAGAACGAATGCCCGTCAGGGCATTGAGACTCCTGCGCGCCGCCATCTACGCCCGCGTCTCCAAAGACGAACAGGCCGAGCACGGCTACAGCCTCCCGACGCAACTCGACAACTGCCGGCAGTACGCTGTCGCCAACGACATGCACGTCGTCGGCGAGGAAACCGACGACTACACCGGCATGCGTCTCGACCGACCTGGCCTGATTCGGGTCCGCGACCTCATCACGCGCCGGCAGATTGACGCCCTCGTCGTCCATTCGTCCGACCGCCTCACGCGCAGCCTCGCCCACGTCCTTCTGCTCCGCGAGGAGTTGAAGCGCGCCGGCGTCGAGCTGCACTACGTTCGGCGCGGAAAATCCGATGACACGCCCGAGGCCCGAATGACCGAGAACATTGAAGGCGTGTTCAACGAGTATTGGCGCGAGAAAATCATCGAAGCCTCGATGCGCGGGATGGGCGCGAAGGCGAAAGCCGGCGGCTGGGTCGGCGGCCACATCTCATACGGCTATCGCATTGCTGGAAGCAAGCACGAAGCCAAGATTGAGATCCATGAGCCAGAGGCCGCTACCGTCAAGCGAATCTTCGAGTGGTATATCCGCGACCTGCTCCCGCTGGCGGAAATCCTCAAGCGGTTGACGGCCGAGAACGTGCCGTCACCACGGCCGGCGGACGGAACAATCAGCCGCTGGTATCGCGGCTCTCTCCGGCGCCTGTTGCGCAATCCGCTCTACGTCGGCGACTACAAGTGGAACAGCCACCTGTCGGCACACCCAGAGCTCGCCATCGTCAGCCGCAAGACATTCGATGAGGCGCAGAGCCGGCTGCATCGAAACCGGCAATTGGCGAAGCGCAACCGGAAATACGACTACCTACTGAGCGGCATGATAAGATGCTCGTGCGGAGCGGCGATGGTCGGCGCGGCCCTGCACGTCTCACGAAAATCCGATGCCAAGACGCTCTACTACTACTGCTCCTCCCGAATGGCCGACCGCCACCTGAGCCAGTGTACCGAGCGGCACATACGCGCCGCCACTGCCGACGCGCTCGCCTGGAAGTGGATGGAGGAATTGTTGCTCGACCCGGACCGGCTGGAGCGGGGTGTGACGGAGTACGTCAAAGACATTCGCAGTGAGTCTGACAGTCGGCGCATGCGCATCTCCGAGCTGTCAGATAAGATAGAGGACGCAGAACACCGTATGATCCTGCTCGCCAACGACCTGGCCAGCTTGGGCAGCCAGAAGGGCAGGGGAGCGATACTGGAGCGTATCGATGCGCTGGCCGGTGAAATCTCCGACATGGAGCAGGAGCGCGACACGCTCGCCTCAGAGTTATCCCGTGTCAACATCAGCGGCGAGATGCGGACACAGATTGCGGCGATGTCTGACGACGTGCGTCACGCGATTGAAAACGACCTCGTGTCCTACGAGGTCAAGCGCCGCACCTTCGACCGCCTCGGTGTGACGATCGCGCTCGAGCGGCGTGGCGAGAAGGGCGGTCTGCTACTGGCAACCGACCCGGCCGTGTTACCTGTAAAACCTCAGTGGATCGCGTTGGATTGAGACTCGCTTTCGCACGCGAACGAGTCTCAATCAGCCATCTCCTATCCGTCAGATTCTCCTGATCCGCTGTTCACTCCTCTTAGCTCTTCGCTCAAGATGTCCACGGCCTGTTCCTCTTTCGCCATCTCATCCTCTATCTGCTTGAGTACCCCGTCCAAGTTCCCCAACTTCTTGTTGACGCGGTGGCGCAAGCCGAGCAGGTAAACCGTGTTTTTGTGCATCTGGATTTCTGACTCGACGATCACTTTCTTGACTGCGTTCGGAACGTCAACGTCATTCATGCAAGACTCTCCTTTCTATGGCAAATCAAGCGGAGGCATGGCGCGCGCTTGACTTTCTGCTATCGCTACCTCGTGCGATTTCACTACATCTTTGATGTGAAACACCAGCCACTCGCGGACTTTCGCCAACTTCTCTTGGGGCGTAGGCGGGTCTTCATATCCCCGGAACTCAGCGAACGCTTCGCTCACGAGTACGACTTTGTCGTTTGGAATTTCGATGATGATTTGCATGGCTTCTCCAGATGTGTCGATGGATTAAACTGCGTCCAGACTTATGTGATACTCAACCTCGTTAATCCACACGCGCAATTTGTGACTTTCCGTAAACGTGCCGATAGCCTCGACAGCCTGTTCCGTTCGGATGGCAAGCGTCGCATTGGCAGCTCCAACGCTGCTATCCTTGCTGTAAATCTGAATCATGTTGGCAGGTGATGTACTTGGCACAGCCACCGCATTGCCAATACCCAACACTCTGTCTGCACTTGTTCCGAATGTGGTAGTACCTATGCCTACATTTCCATTCGGGAAGTTTACGAAGTTAATTGTATGACTGGTGGCATTGCGCTGTATTTGAAGTGCAGTCTCAGATAAAGTGAAAGCATCATTAACTGCACGCAGGTTCCAGGAGTTACTCGATCCAAAGTCCAAGTCCCAAAGCTTGCTGTCAGTTCCCCCGGAAGCCATCTCCCATACCATTACAGCGGCAACTGCCTTCACTGTGAATGCTGCACTATTAACAAAGGTTGTAGTGCCAATGGCAAGACTAGTATCCACCACCAATGAGTCCGGCGTGCGCCCCACATCCGCCGCGCTTCTGTAGATTTGGAAGTCGCCGCCCAAAAGAACGCCCGCGCTGCTTCCAACCTCCGGGAAGCGCGTCTGTCCATCCACAAACTCCATCGTCAAATGTCGAACGGATGCTCCTGTCTTGGTTGTGAAAAAGCTGAGTTTCGCCCCACGCGCCGATAGCTCAAAGTTCTCCGTAGCAGTGACAGACATCCGAACTGCGGCATAGTATGATCCCCCAACTTCGAAGCCAAGCATGTCCCATCGCCACAATTCGTCATTTATCAAAACCTTGGTCGGTGAGGCTATCGATCCTTTCGCTCGCTTTGACTCAAAACTGGGCACTCCGCTCGAAGTGGACAGAGTGATCTGCCCAGTTCCAGCGGAATCTGTTTCTACCAGTAGATTGCCGTCTTTGACCTTGACGCTGACAGCGCCGCCGCCACTGGCGAACGTATGCACCCCCGTCCACGTCGGCGCGATGGCCTGATTCAGAGCGGGCGCGGCGTCCGAGCGCATCGCCGTCGCCGCCACTCCGTTGATCGCCGTCAGGCCGACGAGCGCGGTCGGGTTGGCAAGGGCTACAGCAGCCCCCCACTTGACTCCCAGCGTCTGCACGGAGTCTGCTATCAATACCTGGTCATTCGTCCCGACCGGCAATCGGCCCGGCGTGTTGTCGGCAGAAGCGACGTATAAATCGCCTTTGGCGTCTAAGAGCGATTCGAGCACATAGCCCGTGTGCGGATCGGCCGCTGCTCCGTGCGCGTCCAATTCGGCTTGAGTCGCAACATCCTCCCACTTGACGCCGAGAGTCTGAGCGGAATCCGCTATCAGGGCAAACCCGTTTGTTCCTATGCCTAATCGAGCAGGCGTGTTGTCAGCCGACGCCACAATCAGATCGCCTTTTAAATCGAGCAGGGCTTTCTGGATGTATTCGGTATGAAGGTCGCCCGTCGCGACTTGAGCATGAGAAATCGTAGCCGCGCCGCCTGCGCCTCCATCGGCAAGGCCAATGGCCGTTCCTGACGTCAGCGCCCGCTCGTTGGAGAGCAGGCTTGTGTTGCCGATGGTAACGAATGCGGCGTCGTCTGGTTCAGTTGGGGTAGGCGGTGAGAGGAATGCGGTGCTGTCCGGCGTGGCGAGCGAGAAGAGCGCGTCGAGCATCCTTCCCAGCTCTTTCTTTTTCTTCGCGGTTTTCGGCTCGTTGGTTTCCTCGACGCCCTTCAAGGTGTCGCGCAACAGTTCGCTAGGCTTAGGCATCAGTATCCTCGCCCCACGAGCATCAATAGCTTACGGTACGCCATCTCGTCGTCGAGCAGGTCGCCTTGAGCGATGATGTGATAGCGGAACGGATGGCGCCAGGCTTCCGCAATCATCTGCGAGCGTTGCTTGTCTCTATTGACGAGAGCCTGCGATGAGACGTGCCAGTAGTCGCCATTCGGTTCGATGATCACTGGCCCGCCCATTGCCCAAACCACAAAATCAAGCAACGCCCCACCTGGCAGGCGTCCGCCCAAGATGGGCGTCTGGAAATCAATGTTCGCGTCCGACCACCCCAATCGCTTCAGCGCCTTGTAGACACGCCACTCAAGGTCGCTGGCTCGTTTGCCCTGAACGTAAAAAGGCCCGACTTCGCGCGGGGTAGCAGTTCTCCGCTCCGTGCGTCCCGCGGGGTATGTCGATTCTCGGCTCGGCAAGGGTCGCTGATACACGCCCTCCGGCACATTCGCCTTGCGACCATACATCTGTCAAATAACCTTCACTAAGATGTTGCCCGTCAGTTTCGTCTCCTCATTGTCCCATTCCGTGACGGCAAGCGACACCGGATCAATGTGACATTTCACGTTGTCAATGATGCCGCTCATCCCCGGCCCGGCGAAGCGCAGCGTCAAAGGCGCAGCCTTCTCCTGCCATGCCGCCAGTTGATTAACGACCGCCGACGCCTTCTGCGTGCTGTCGTCTCCCGACATTAACATCAGGCGATCCTCAATCCTCACGTCGATTGTGAAGTCGTACTTCACCTCGTTCATCTGGTTTCCGCGAACCTCGAAGGCGTTTAGCACCGGTGTCGCGAACGAGTCGGACATGAACGCAATTCGAAATTTGATGCGCTGGCCCCACACGGTCGATCCGCCACCTCCGATGCTTATTCGTTCGTACGGGGACTGGGTGAAACCGGCGAGGCCCTGCCAATCAGAAGCCGGATCGCCCGGCTCGTCTCGGTTCATTTTGAAGAACACACGCAAGGTTTTGTCAGTCCCCAAGTTCCGGGTCATCACTCGCAGGTCGTCAAAGTAATGCTCAAGCTCGGGCGAGTCAAAATCGATCCAGCCGGTCGTCAGGTATCCCCACCAGGCATACCGTACGTTAGTGTCGTTCACCGGGTTGTGAATATCGTCCGGCATTTCCAGATACCCTATATCCCGACCGTGGATCATCCACAGACGATTAACCCGACCGGGCACGGCCTGGTAGTGAATGGTGGAGATGCGTTGGTTCTTTTCAATGGCCGTAAAAATGTTGTGCCAGTCGCCGCCGGGCTGCGTCGTAGCCAGAACACTCGAGTAGCGGCCGTCTCCCGCGCCGGCGTCATAGGCGCCGAACATATATTGAACGACCGGTAAAAGCTTCTTGAACGACCCCTTCTTGGTGTTGCGCATCCCCTCGTCGCGGTTGGGGCCGATGTCGTCCACTATCTGACCGAATAGGCGCTCCAGGCCGTCGTGCAGCGAGAAGTAGAAGTTGGTGTTCCATCCGGCCGTAGCCCAGTTGTTGCGCCGGTCCTTGGCCGCACGCATGGCTATAGGCACTTCGTTGAACTTTCCGTTCTTCAAAACAAACACCCCGTTCTCATTCCCGGCCCAAACCATGTTGTTGTACATCGCCAGGCTCATAATCAGCGAGTCCCGGTCTCCCACGTCGATGTCCGCCTCAAATGTCAGGTTGGTTCCCCACGGCTGCTTCGGAGCGACGGCGACCGTTCCGGATATGTGTCTCGCGCGGTATAACGAGGTGACCCCCGTGCTCCAATGCGGACCAACCAACAGCCACGCGCCGTCGTTCGTTCCATCATCGGCAAATTCGTGAAGCAGCGTCGTCGCGTCGTACCGCATACGCCGGATGTTCACGCCCTCCAGGCGACCGAAGTACGCGATGTTGTTCATCACGGCCACAGATACGATACCGGACGCCAGCCCGTGACCTGTGATTTCAGTCCACTTGTCGCTTCCGACTATGACATACTCCAACCCAGCAGACGCGTTAATCACGTCTCGCGTGGTCAGCGTGTTGGCCGTGTTGAACAGGATTTCCGAGTAGTACGTGGACGCATCGCCGCTAATCATAATGACCACCGCGCCGACCCACTCGTCGGTTGTCCAAGTTTTAGCGGTGTCGGTCAGCGTGTTCGCGCCGCCGCCCGTGGCCTTGCCGCGATCTCCGTTGAGGTGCAACTTTGTCGTTCCGCCGATGCGCCGGCCCACGAAGTACAGCCCGCCGCGGTAGTCAAAGAACGTCCCCCTATCCCAGTCGGCGTCCTGGTAATGAGAGACGTGAAATAGAGGCGCCCCGGTTGTGTTCGACCATCCCCCGCCGTTGGCCTTGTACTTGCCGGTTAAGCTGCCGTCGAGCGCGACGTTAAACGGGTTGGCGACGGTCACGACAACCCAGTAGGTCGTTCCGCTGACAAGGTTTACACTGGTATTTTTGGATACGAATGTGACGAGTCCAGGTTCGGGGAAGTCGGCTGCGGTCAGGGTGTTCGTCCAGATAACCGTTCCGGGTGCACCTGCGGCGTCTGTGTAAAGGGCGATAGTCGGATATGTGGTGGCCGTCGAATCATCCCACTGGATAGAAACCGTCACCCATTGCTCTGTCATCGCCCCATCAGCCACGAATGACCGGGCGTAAAGGCCGCCGACATTCGAGTAGATCACGCCCGCCGATCCAGGAACCATGCCGATGTTCTGTGTCCGCATCTTCGAGAAGCGAAACATCGGCCCGGCGCAGACCTGGCCCGACACCATCGACCAAACGCTCTGAGAGTCGTAGAAGCGCGTTGTGTCTTCGACAACCCGGTCTTTCCCCATCCCGCCTGTCCAGTCGCGTTGCGTTGTGTGCTTGCGCTCCACTCCCGGACTGCGCGGTAGGCGGCGAATCCCGGCCCGGTCCGGCGTCAACAGGCCGACGGTGTTGACGCCATCCGATAGCGTGAGAACATACTGCGGTTGGTTGCCCGTCGCGCTGATTGGCATACGTTAACGCTCCGGGTAGTTCATTGGAAAGATGTTGGTTGCGGGGCTGGGTCGCCAACGCGGCTCGTCGCCGCCCCCCCCCGACGTGCTAGGTGGCCCGCCTCCACCACCGCCGCCGTTTCCTCCTCCGACGACAACTGTCCCACCTCCGAAGTTGTCTGTTCGCACGTTGGGTGGACTGATTGCGCTAAGAGCTATACCCAGGCGTCCGGCAGCAGTGTAGGTCGTGTCAGTGACGGTAAGGGCAACAGTCCAGGCTCCCGCGACGGGCTTAAAATATCCCTTCAGGGTGCTGCCGATCATCTCTAGCCCGAATGACTCGCCGGCGGCATTGGTGCGAACGAGTGTGCCCAGGAGTGTATTGGTTCCGCCAACCGACTTGAAGATTTGGATAGCCGAGCTTGACACATGGAGGAAGTAGCTATTGTTGAAGCCGCCGATGTTTATTCCCGTCATCCTTGCGTGAAGTCTGAACGGAAATATACCGGTAGTTCCTGCGTCTGCGTAAACCTCACTGTCAGGCCCGAATGTCGCCGCGTTCCAGGTCGCATATCCGAACAGGCCCGCCGGGGCCGCCTGGTGCGTGGCCTCGTTCGAGCTGACGATGCAGCCGTCGAGCGGGTCTAGGAAATCATCGAGTGGCGTGTGCCAGCTTGCGCTGGGGGGTGGACCCTGGTTGACTCGATTGAAATTGTCCAGAATGGGAGTTGTTGGAAACGCCATGTCCTATTTGCCCCGCGCCGTCTTACGTTTCCGGGTAGCCTGTCGGAAAGACGTTGGTAATGGAATTGGGTCGCCAGCGCAGCCGGCGCGCCCGAATCCCCCCCTCGCGCGACATCAG
>Ga0184627_10001124_pt1 | contig 10720 bp, 9 predicted proteins | sample PLM3_127_b1_FD_133150 | JGI IMG/M metagenome (GOLD analysis project Ga0184627, IMG submission 133150) | Groundwater sediment microbial communities from an aquifer in East River, Colorado, USA - PLM3_127_b1 | ecosystem: Environmental > Terrestrial > Soil > Riparian zone | place: USA: East River...
ACATCCGGCGAGACTGACCTTTGTCGCGGTTGCTTTGATCGCTATCGGCGCCGTTGCGTTTTTTCTCATTCAATCCGAAAAACAGATCCTCCAGCGTCGGACGAGACTCCGGGCGTTCGATCTGCAGGCGCGAGAAGCCGCGGGCCTGCTCGCCGATGTCCGGGCTGCACAGCAGGCTTACGTGGCGGCCGGTCAGGGCGTGGCGTTCTGGATGCCAAAGGTCGCGTCGCTGATCGATGAAGCCGCCCGCTCGGTCGACAGTCTGCGTGCATCCGCAGACAGCGCACCCGCCAGAGAATCGCTTCTGCAGGCTGGCGCCACCGTCACGGAATTCGGCAATGTCGATCGCCGGGTGCGCGACTACTTGAAGTCTGAACAGCAACTGATGGCTGGCGATGTGGTGTTCACCGAGGGCGGTGAGACCACCGCTCAGGCGGGGCGGCTGATAGAGGCTGCGCGTATCGGAGAACACCAGGCGCTCGACGAGTCAGAGGCGGGCCGGCGGCGCCGGCAGGCCTACGCTCTGGGCGGAGCCGCGGCCGTGAGCGTTATCGTCATGGTTCTCCTCGCGTTCATCGTGCCTGAGCGGGAGGGATCCGCCGCTGAAGCCTCCTCGGGTGAAGCGTCGGTTGCGGATGGCGAGCTGATGCTGCGCGATATTCCACTTCGCCGGGCGGATCCGGCAGGCCATGTGCCGCGACAGTCGGTGCCGGCGCTGAAAGCGGCCGCTGAGCTTTGCACGGAGCTCGGTCGCGTGAGCGATCTCGAGGACTTGAGAAAGCTGCTGGTCCGCGCCGCAGGTGCTCTCGACGCCAGCGGTCTGATTATCTGGATTGGCAGTCCGACAGGCGCCGACTTACGGCCGGTGCTCGCCCACGGTTATTCGCCGCAAACGCTCGCGCGGATGCCCGCCGTGCCGCGTTCGGCTGACAATGCCGCGGCAGCGGCCTACCGGACAAGCGCGCTCCAGATTGTCCTCTCCCGGCCGGGCGCCTCGAGCGGTGCCGTGGTCGCGCCTCTCCTGTCACCCGAGGGATGCATCGGCGCGCTGACAGCCGAGATCAACGACCGCGGGGAGACATCAGATGCCGTGCAGGCCTTCGCCGAGATTTTCGCGGCCCAGCTGGCCAGTGTCCTCGCCTCATCGTCGGTCCCGGCCGCAAACGCGGGTCAAGGGCAGCTCGCGATCTGACATCTTCCGAACGAAAAGAGACCGAACTCTAGACAGGTCATCCTTGCGTCCGCGGCTCAGGACGACCCTGGCTCTGACTCGTCGTTTCCGGCCATTTTCGCGCATTCCACACGGGCACGCGATTTGATGTGATCGGTGCCAGAGCCGCGTTCGGTCAAGCGGGATACGTAACTTCAGGCAGGCGCTGGCATCGCCGTATCCCGTGCTTCATTCACGACTGGCGCGGCTCGTTTCGTGAACGCGTGGGGACCGCGCGCGTGCTCCCCAGGGAAGGGCAGACACCGATGGCAAACACATTCTCCCGTTTAGCGCTCGTGCTCGCGCTCCTCGCCACAACGTCGGCGTGCGCGTTGGGGCTGCGCAACCCGCACATCGGCGACCTGCGAAATAACCCGGGGCGGTATCAGAACCGCACCGTTTATGTCGATGGCACGGTCACCAGCTCGTGGGGCATTCCGCTCGTACCATTCCGTCTCTACAAGATAGACGACGGCACCGGGGAGGTCACCGTGATATCGCAGGGAACCCGAACGCCCACGCGCGGAGCGCACGTGCGCGTGAAGGGTAAGGTCAACGAGGTCGCCGTCTTCGGGGGCCAGGCGGTCGGGCTCCACCTCAGGGAGGAACGCCTGAGCGTCCACAGGCGGTAGCTCGGAGAATCTTGGAAACTATCCCGTGATTCTGATCGCCACAGCGGTCATGTCGTCGTTGGGCGTGGTCTCGCCGCGGAAGTCCTGAACCGCGGCGAAGATCGCGTCTACCAGCTCGCGCGCCGTCTTTTCCCGCGATTGCTCGATCACCCGTAGGAGCCGCCCGATCCCGAATTCCCGCCCCACTGCGTCCTGTGCCTCGACCACGCCATCGGTGAAGAAGACGAACAGATCTCCCGATGAAAGAGCGAAGGCGGCCTCGTCATAGGATGACCCTGGAAATGATCCAAGGGGTATCCCAGCCAGCTCGATCTGAGCCGGCGCAGACGCGGCCGGCCCATGCTGCCGATCTTTCGACGCCGATCGAATCGGGTACGGCAGTCCCGAGTTTGCGATCGTGACCGTCCGGCGTTTCAAGTCGAAGAGCGCATAACATAGCGTGCAGTAATAGTCGCCGAGTTGTCGCTCATGCAGGATGGTGTTCATCGACGCGAGCACGCCTGCGGGACTGGAGCGGTCGGCCGTGAATCGCCGTCGGAACGTGCGCGACCTCACGAGCTCGCCTGCGAACACGCTGTACAGAGCGGCGGGAACGCCCTTTCCCGACACATCGCCGACAGCCACGATCAGGCTGTTTGGCTCGGGGACCAGGAAGTCGTACAGATCTCCCCCGAGCTCCAAGGCAGGGGCAAACCGCGCCGCCACATCGACGCCCTTGATGCGTTTGGGCAACTCGGTTGGCAACAGCGCTGCCTGCACGCGCTGCGCGAAGCGGATTTCCCTCTCCAGGCGGCTCTCGTTCGCAAGGATCGTCTGGTACAGCCGTGCGTTCTCGATCGCGACGGCCGCCTGGCTCGCGAGGAGGGTGAGAATCTCGACGTGGCTCCTGTTGAACGCGTCGAGCTCCGGGCTTTCGAGATCGAAGACGCCGAGACAGCGATCCTTGAGCAGAAGGGGAATCACCAGCTCCGAGCGCGCGTCGTCGACGACCTTGATGTAGCGCGGATCGGCGGACACGTCCGGTACGAGCACTGCTTCCTTGTGAAGCGCGGCGTAGCCGACCAGCCCGCTGCCGACGTGAACAGGCGGAGCCGTTGTCGTGTCTCCGTAGCGGACGGCGACCTTCATCTCCAGTTCCTGCGTCTCCTCGTTCAGCAGCAGGATGCCGAAAGTCCGATAGTCGATGACACGCCGAGTCAGGCTCGCGATACGCGTCAGCAGCTCATCGAGGTTCAGAATCGACCCGAACTCGCGGGCGACATCGGACAGTGTCTCCAGCGTGCTCGTGTGCTCACGCTCCTTCTCGAAGAGCCTGGCGTTCTCGATGGCGACGGCGACGTGCGCCCCGAACTGACGGAGGATTGCCTCGTCGGTTTCCGTGAACTGGCCGGGCGTGTCACTCAAGAGGTTGAGCGCGCCGATGACGCGGCCCTTTCGACGCAGCGGCACCACGAGCTCGGCGTTCGAGCCTGGAACAGCCTCGACGTAACGCAGATCGGCGTGCACGTCGTTGACCAGAATCGGCTGCCCTTCGGCCACCGCGGCGCCCACCAGGCCGTGACCGACCTTCAGCCTCACGGTACGGGCGTGCTCATCCGGATACCCGACCGAATACGCGATCGACAATTCGTTTCGAACTGGATCCAGCAGGTACACCGCAAAGGCGTTAAATTTTGTCAGACGCGCGATGAGCTCCGGGATCTTATGCAGGAGCTCGGTGAGGTCGAGCACCGAGGTCACTTCACGTCCCAGCGCGAAGAGCGTCGTCAGGAGGTCGGTTGTGCTGGCCTCGTGGGAAGGAATCGAGGATTCGCTCACGGAGAACGCCAGTGTAGCGCAGGATTTTATTCCTGCCTATAATCCGGAGATCACATGGATGTGACGCTTCCGCTCGACTATGCTGCGATCGAACGAATTCTGCCGCACCGGTATCCCTTTCTCTTGGTCGATCGCATCACTGAATTCGAAGTCGACAAGCGTATCGTCGGCATCAAGAACGTCTCGCTCAACGAGCGGTATCTCTCCCATGAGCTGCATGGATCGCCCGTGATGCCTCCGACGATTCTTACGGAGGCAATTGCACAGGTGGGGGCGATCCTCATTCTGGCGAATCCGGAGAACCGGCAGCGCCTGCCCCTCTTCGCGGGTATCCAGCGGGTGCGTTACCGGCGTCCAGTGCACCCAGGTGACGTCGTGGAAATCGAGGCGTTCGTTGTACGACTCCGAAGCCGCATGGGCCTCCTGAAAGGTGTGGCGCGCGTGGACGGCAAGCCCGTCGTCGATGGCACCATGACGTTCGCTCTCGGCCCCGTTCAAGCCTCCCCTGCTCAGGCGTAGGCAGCTCGTCCGAGCCGCCTGGCCAGCCCTTCCGAACAGCAGAGCATGGCACCCAAGTTGCAGTTTCGCTGAGCCGGAAGGTCCGCCCTAACATATCGTGGGGCGAGGATGGGAGGCACCACCGTGTTGGAAACACTTGCGATCATTCTGCTCGTTCTGTGGCTGCTCGGCATGGTCAGCGGTTACACACTCGGCAACTTCATCTACATTCTCTTGGTCGTCGCGCTCGTGCTGTTCCTGGTGAGACTGCTCAGCGGACGGCGCGTCGTCTGACCGAGCGGCGACTTCGCGCAAGCCCCCGGCAAGGTCGAGCCGGGGGTAGGATCCTGTTGGGGAATTACGCGAGCGTACACGCGCGCTGCGGATGGCGGGGGACGTGTCTCAGGGACGGCGGTTTTGGCGCGACCAGCCTGACGAAGTCCCGCCTGCCTCGAGAGGGCCGAATCAGCGATCTCTCCCCCTTAGCGACGTTTCGAATCGCAGTCCGGCAAAACCTCACCCACACGCACGCCTGATCGGTGTAACACGGTAAGATAGGCTTTTCGGCGCTGCGACCGGCAAACGGACGGAAGCCCGCCGTCCGGTGCTCGCGTTGGGGTCGCCGCGTGGAGGGGAAACATGCCCAAAAAAACGTCGCGAAAGGGTCCCGGTCTGCCTGCGCCGGAGCCTGCCCGAAAGGCATTCAGTCCGTTCGTATGGGTCGCGGTCATAGTGGGGGTCATCGGGGTCGGCGGGCTCGCGTTGTGGCGCTCGACTCCATCGGCGGCGCCTGGGACGACGTCGGCTGTTTCACCCTCCGGCACTGCCATAGACACGCAGAAGCCCGCCGAACTTGATCCAAAGGTGGTCGCGAAGGCCGAAGCCGCGGCCAAGCTGGGGCCGCACAAGCAGGCGACGCTGCCGCCGATTCCCTTCCAGGGTTATGCGCCGCCGCGACCGTACGAAGTCGTGACCGCGGCGTATCAATTCGCCGCCGAACACCCCGAGATTCTCAGCTATGTGCCCTGCTTCTGCGGGTGCGAGCGAGCCGGACACACCGGCAACTCGGATTGCTTCGTGAAATCGCGCGCCGCCAATGGCGATGTGATCGACTGGGACGAGCACGGGGTCGAATGCGCCGTCTGCATCGACGTGGCGAACCGGTCGCGGCAGATGCACTCGTCGGGCGCTTCGGTGCGCGATATCCGGGCGGCGATCGACAAGGAGTTCGGCCCGTTGTCTTCGGCCCATACACCGACGCCCCATCCGCCAGGCCACCTTCAGCAGTAATCACGGCGTCAACGGGAGTGGCCAATTATTCTTCGCGGCCTTCTGGCGTGCGTTGCCGATCGCCGCTGTAAAATCGCCCCGTGGAAAAACGAGCCGCGGCGTTCGCGCGGCTGTTCGAAGCAGTGCACGAAGGCGTGTACATCGGAACGATCGGTCCCGAGGTCACGTCGACCATCGCGGCCAATCCTCACGTCAAGCTGATGTTTGGGTACGGCAGCGAAACGTCGGAACAAGACGTCCGCCCCTTCGACCGCGAGCGCTTCGTGGATCCGCAGGCGCGCGTGGCGCTGCTTGAGCGGCTCACGACCGACGGCGGCGTGGCCAACTACTTACTGCGGCTCCGGCGCGCAGATCAGGCGGCCATCTGGCTGGAGGTCACCGGGCATGCCGGTCGGCCGGCGGACGATGGCAGCGTGCGGATTGAGGCGCTTATCCGCGACGTCAGCGAGCGCAAGAAACTGGACGACGAAACACGCGACATCTATCACCAGCTTCTGCAGGCCGAGAAAATGGCGGCGCTCGGTCAGACGATTTCAGGCGTCGCGCACGAGCTCAACAATCCCCTCGCGACGATTCTGAGCTGGGCTGAACGGCTTTCCGAGAGGACACTCGAGCCATCCGTACGCCGCGGCATCGAGACGATTCTCAGTGAGTCCGAACGCGCCGCACGCATCGTCCGCAGCCTGCTCACCTTCGCCAGAAAACGACAGACGACGCGCGTCATGGTGGATGTGAACCAGGTCGTGCGTGAAACGCTGGCGTTGCGAGCCTACGAGCAGCGCGTCACCAACATCGCGGTCATCGTCGCGCTCGCGACGGGTCTTCCGCAAGTCTTCGCAGACGGTCAGCAGGTACAGCAGGTACTGCTCAACCTGATCATCAACGCCGAACAGGCCATGCTCTCGGCCAACGGGCGGGGCGTACTCGTCGTGCGCACCTGGCACGATCCTCATCAGGAGTCCGTCCTCCTCGAGATTAACGACGATGGGCCGGGGATTCCCGACGACGTGCAGCCGAAGATCTTCGATCCATTCTTCACGACCAAAGAAGTCGGCCAGGGCACCGGCCTCGGCCTGACGGTCGCTTACGCCATCGTGCAGGAGCACGGCGGCCGCATCCGGCTCGAGTCGCACCCCTCGGCCGGCGCGTCGTTTTACGTCGAACTGCCGATCACCGGTTCGAAGCTGCCACCCGTTCCGATCGTGGGCACGGGGAAGGCGCCGGCCGGCGCGATCGCCGGCGCGTCGATTCTGGTGGTTGACGACGAAGCAGCACTCGCGGCAGCAGTCACCGACGCACTGCGCGACGCGGGCTACGTCGTCGAGCGCGCGGCTGACGGTGAAGAGGCGCTCGCGCGGGTGCGGGCGCAACAGTTCGATCTCGTGATCTGCGATCTGAAGATGCCGCGGCTCGACGGCCAGTCCTTCTATCGAACGCTCGATGAGACCAGCCCCGGCCTCGCGCATCGCGTGATCTTCGTGACTGGCGACGTGGCCGGCACCGACGCCGAGACGTTTCTGAAGGAGAGCGGCTGCCGCTTTTTGGCGAAGCCGTTCAGGTTGGGAGATTTGTTACAAGCCGTTCGCGACGGGTTGTCGTAAGAACGCCGCCATGGGGAGCGCGGAGCCAATGACCCTGCGGAGGCGCGGGCCCCTGCGGTGCTCGGCGTGATTTACCGCGCGGCCGCCACCACCTGGCGTGTTCGCGGCATCCGGAGCGTCGCCCGAGCCGGCGTGGCGCGTTTGTAGGGCAGCACCACTGCCTGCGTCGAGGCCAGCTTCTCTTCCCGGGCCGCAGGCAACGTGGCTTTTGCCATCACCGGTTCCCGGCTGGCGAATGCGACCAGCGCCTTGCGCATCTCCGCGATCTGCTGCGGACCCATCTCGCCGAGCGCCTCGCGCATCCGCCGGATGGCGCGCGCGTGGAGCTGCGAGACACGAGACTCGTTGACTCCAATCTCCGCGCCGATCTCCTTCATCGTCACCTCCCCGTAGTAGTAGAGGCCGATGACCTTCTGCTCACGCGACGGCAGCGACAGGATGGCCGCGCGCACGCGTTCGCGTGTTTCGGCTTTCTCGTACGCGGTGTCGGGTGAATCGGGCTCGGAGGGGACGAGCGCGGCCGGCAGTGAGCTTTCGTCGAAGTGCTCGCCGGTCGCGAGCGGCGAGGTTGATTCAATCGTATGGATACGGACAATCGTGCGGCTCAGGCGCTTCTCGTCGGATCCCACGCGGGCGGCCAGATCGGCGAGCGACGGCTCGTGGCCAAGCTCGCGACGTAGCGCCTCACGTGCCGCGTCGAGCTCGCGACGTTGACGCCGGACGCCGCGCGGCCAGGCATCACGGCGCAAGGCGTCGATCATCGCACCCCGGACGCGCCGCTCGGCAAACGTTTCGAACTTGATTCCGCGATCTTCGTCAAAGCGGCGGGACGCATCGATCAGACCAAGCACGCCGTCTTGCACCAGGTCGCCGACGTCGACGGAGTTGGGCATTGATGCCGCCATCCGGCGGGCGAGCGCCTCGACAAACGGGAGGCTGGCGACGATCCGGCGATTGTGGCTCGCGACGACGGGCTGGGCGCGCATTGTCTGCTCCTTGAAAGTCGCTCGGCATTTACGCGACGCTGCCGGGCGTTGCTCAAGATCGCAATGGCGGTACCAACAGTCGCGTTTCGGTTCACGCGCGACCCGATGCAGACCGAATATTCACCGTAAACATTGTATTTAATTCACTTACAAGTCGTGTCCGAAAGTGGATCGTGGAAGCGATGTAGGTCATAAAACCTCAAAACTCGTCAAAGTATTGACGAAAGACGAAGTTTGATCGTCAATAATATGGCCGATGTACTACGAATTTGGTATCTATAACCGATTCTGATCAGGTGGGTCGTAGGCTGCGGTGTATTACTGGGGCTCCGCTGGCCCGCTGGCGTGGCGGCGAATCTCCGTCGCCGTTCCGATGGCTTCGAGGGCGCTGGCGATCACCTGGGCGGCGCGGGCGCGGTTCATATCGTCCGTGGCTTTCGCCTCGATCAGCTCGGCGTGCGCGAGGATGATCCCGAGCTGGTTGTTCAGACGGTGAAAGAGGAGGCGCAGCTCGGGCGATTCGTCCATCGATCCCCTCGACAGCAGCTCCTCGACGGTCACCGGCTCCTTCATCAGGTCACGTGGCCCCCGCACGTCGGACGCTAGTTCCGTCCTTCTGCCTGCCACGCGACGTCGACCGCGGAGCGATCGTTTCGATGCGGATCGCGCCACAATGTGTCGACGAAGATGCGTACTGACCCGCCTGCCGTCCGGACGTACTCGATCTTTCCGGAGGAGAGCCAGTTGTAGATGGTTCGACGGCTGACGCCGACCAACTCGCACGCTTTCATTATTGAAATCGTTTTTCGCTCCACCTGGTATTGCCTCCAGGGAGGGTATCGGAACATCAGGGACCAGGGATTAGGGACAAGGCCCGGAATTCCCGGGCCTCGTGCGGCTAGCCTTGGGAGCTCACTTATGTCAAAGTATTGGCAGTCGCTTAAATGGCTGCAACAGCTAAACATCTTCTTCTGGTTGAGGACGAGGCACCTCTTCGGCAGGCCATCGCCGAGCAGCTGTCCGATCGGGGCTATCGCGTCGAACAGGCCGAGTCGGGCGAGGCGGCCCTGGCGCGTCTCGCCGACTTCGCGTTCGACATCATCGTCACCGACCTCCGGCTCCCCGGCATCGACGGGGCCGCCGTCGTCGACGCGGCCGTCGAACGGTATCCCGAGATCGTCGCCATCGTCGTGACCGGTTACGGCACCGTCAAAGATGCGGTGGAAGCCATCAAACGCGGCGCGTGGGATTTCGTCAGCAAACCGTTTCAAATCGATGAACTGCTGCATGTGCTCGATTCGGCGCTCGAGCAGCAGCGCCTGAAATCCGAGAACGCGTACCTGCGCGCGCAACTCGAGGAGCGCTACTGCTTCGAAGGCATCATCGGCAAGAGCCCGCCGATGACCCGCCTCTTTCAGCTCCTCGAAACGATCGCCGCTACGAGCAGCACGATACTCATCACCGGCGAGACGGGTACGGGCAAAGAAGTCGTCGCGCGCGCCATCCACCACAACAGCCCGCGGCGCGTCCATCACTTCATCGCGCTCAACTGCAGCGCCATTCCTGAGACGCTGCTCGAAGCCGAACTCTTCGGACACGTACGCGGGGCGTTCACCGGGGCGGTCGGCAACCGCCAGGGGCGTCTGGAGCAGGCCCACAAGGGCACGTTGTTCATAGACGAGGTGGGGACGATGAGCGCGGCGCCGCAGATGAAGTTGCTGCGCGTGCTGCAGGAGCGGGAGTTCGAGCGCGTCGGCGACTCCCACACCATCAAGGTGGACGTGCGGGTGATCGCCGCGACGAACGTCGACCTCGGGCGCATGGTGGCCGATGGGCAGTTCCGCGGTGACCTGTTTTATCGACTGAACGTCATCCCCGTGCAGCTGCCACCCCTGCGCGACCGGAGGGAAGACATCCCGCTGTTGGTCCAGCACTTCCTGGATAAATACCAAACACGTGTCGCGCAGGATCTGCATCCGGCGCGCAAACCTGACGGCGGGCCAGTCGCGAAAGCCGTTCCGCTGACCCTTTCGCAGGAAGCCATGCGCCGCCTTATGTCCTATCAGTGGCCGGGAAATGTCCGCCAGCTCGAGAACGCAATCGAGCGTGCGGTGGCGTTCAGCGCCGGGCGATTACAAATTGGCGTACAGGACCTGCCGTCGGAACTACTGGAGGGAACCACCTCGCCCATCGCCTCGCCCGTCTCCCTGCCAGAGGAAGGTATCGACCTGGGTGCGCTGGTTGCCGACATCGAGCGCGAGCTCATTCAACGGTCGCTCGAACGGTCCGGCGGCAACAAGGGGCAGGCCGCCCGCCTGCTCAACCTGAAGCGCACGACGCTGGTCGAAAAGCTCAAGCGACTACAGAAGTAGAAGTCGTAAATCTGAATTCTGCAATCTCGTAGAATGTAGTTGTGCCGCCCCGTTACGCGTATTGGACCATTCTCATCGACAACAAGCCCACCGCCTTTCGTGCGCGCGACAAGGAAGAGCTGCAGCCCACGTTTCGTCAGCTCCAGCGGAACAATACGGATGTCGTGATGAAGTGGTTCGCGCGCGGGCGAGTGTGGGACACGCCGGAACAAGCGCGATGGGCGGGGAGTCATCTGGAGGGGACGCGTGAAAAACGCGGCCGCGAATGGAGGCACGGCGGGAAGCACGAAGATCCCCGCGCACGATTCGACAA
>Ga0184627_10001125_pt1 | contig 10715 bp, 12 predicted proteins | sample PLM3_127_b1_FD_133150 | JGI IMG/M metagenome (GOLD analysis project Ga0184627, IMG submission 133150) | Groundwater sediment microbial communities from an aquifer in East River, Colorado, USA - PLM3_127_b1 | ecosystem: Environmental > Terrestrial > Soil > Riparian zone | place: USA: East River...
CCAGGCTTCGCTCCGCGTCCGACCACTTGTAGTGATAGAACTTGGCCGCAGGCTCCGCCGTCGGCCGGGCATGACCGTGGAGCCCCACGGGCAACCCAGTGGCACCTTCCACCACGCCCGTGGGGCGGAATTCTGAGCGGGAGCCCTCAGCCAAGGCCGGGGCGCGAGTCGAAGGATAGAGCAGAGCCACATCCTCGCTGGTATTTTGAATCGGCTGCGCGCTCTGGGGGCTGGGCTCGAACAGAAGCTGGTGCAGAGATTGAACCAGGGGAATATCCAGCCCGTCGAGCCAAATGATCGGTTCCCCCGAATCGTTGGTATGATCATGCCAGCTGAGCTGAGGCGTCAGAATCAGATCGCCTTCCTCCATCACGCACTTCTGGCCATCGACCGTGGTATAGGCTCCGTTCCCCTTGAGGATGAAGCGCAAAGCGGCGGCCGTGTGCCGGTGCGGCCGCGCGCGCTCGCCCGCCTTGACGCACTGGAACGAGACGTGAAGCGTATGCGTGGTGGCCTGCCGTTCGCGCAGCGCCGGATTGAGCAGGCGCACGGTGCGACGCTCGGCTTGATCCATGCTGACGACGTCGACGGCGCGCATCAGGCTCTCGTAAACGTCGCGCCATTTCCACAAATAGGGTTGAACCACGGTCTCGGGATACGGAGCATAGCTTTCGAATCCCAACTGCCAATGGCCGCCGAGATTTTTTTTCGCCATGTCTTGGTTAAGAGCGTCGACGCTATCGCTGCCAACCGGTTGCTTCATTGCAATCTCCTATTTTTTGCCGGCGTCAATACTTTGCCGCGCCGAGAGTCGGCATCGTAATCGATCACACAACGAGTTGTCATCCCAGCGAACGCGAGGGATCTAAGAAAAATTCCTCACGGAGCCCGCCCTGAGCACTGCCGAAGTGGTCGGAATGACATTGCGACCCACGCTCTCAACGGTGCGGACCGGGATTACTTGGTGCCGAGCCAGCCGTGCTCGGACAAGTCGATCGTCACGCCGTCCGGCCCCGTGAACTTGACCTCGACGTTGCCTCGCTTCGCCATCTCTTCGGTTCCCGGGTAAGGACGGTGCATGGCGCCCGCCTTCTCGATTTGCGCCTGAGCCTCCGCCATGTCCTCGACTTCGACACCGAAGTGATGAATGCCCGTGTACCTGAGCGCTCCCTCTGTAGTGGCGGGGTCGTCGGATTTGAACTTTAGGATTGCGAGGTTTACGTGGCCGTCACTCAGGTAATAGCCCTCAGAGGTCGGCGAGTTGACTTTACCGACCTCTTTCAAGCCGAGACCCTCGATGTAGAACCGCTTCGTCGCCTCGGGGTCCCGCGTGGCGATCGCGATGTGCCGAATTCGTGCCATTGTACTACCTCCTTCCTGTCTGCTCTCTTTATGCAATGATCCGATCTAGTTTTTCCAGAGCTGCTTGAAAAAACCGCTCAGTTCGATTTCTTGCAGCAGTGAAAGATCGACAAAACTCTCCGGCGCCGCTTTCCTAGCCTGCGGCTGCCTTTCAGCCATTTCATCTAAAATAAACTTTATGCCCTTGAGCGTCGGGTAGGGAATTTTTTGGACTCTTTGTGAGTAAACGGCATAGGCATCGTCCAATAATTCTTTTTCATCTATTCTCAAGTATTTTTTCATTACCCGAATGGAGAAATCCCGGTCAGTTACAAATCGATGAAGACCCTCTGCGTAAGCCTGGACAAAGGACTTGACGACCGGCCGCCGCTCGCGCAGGTATTTAGTAGTAACCGTGATACAAGTCTGCTGCAGCTCCAGGCCGAGCGCATCGAGATCGAAAAGCTCTCTCATGCCGAGCCGTTTGGCCCGACTTGAAATGGGCGGAGAGGCAAATCCGGCTTGGACGGCTCCCCTTTCCATGGCTGTGATAATCTCAGGCAGGCCGCCCAACTGGATGATGGCCACGTCTGCGCCCCGCTTCAGGCCGAAACGCTCAAGAAAAATGGCCGCTGCCGTATCGCTCAAGGCGCCAAACCGCGATATCCCAAGCTTTTTCCCTTTGAGCTGCTCAGGACTCTTAATTTCCGGACGGGCGTAAATAAACCCGACGAGCCTGTTGAGCGAGCTGGCTACGATTCTCACGTCTGCCCCTGCTAAGATAGCCCCGGCGGTAGAGACCCCCGTCACTTGAGCCAACTGAATGTCACCGCCGATCAGCGCCTGGGTGGCTGTGATCGTGGGAATATAAACGAGCTCCGCTTCAATGCCGTACTTTGAGAGGTACCCTCCTTCCTTTGCCATCCATGCAGTAACCTGACCGGCCGAGAGAGCCGCGTAGCCTAGCTTGATGGGTTCAGCAAAGACCTCGGGGCTGCTTAACAGTGTTAGCGCCAGCGCAAGAGGTTTGACGAAAAAGAGCCAGCCTCCTCTCCCGTGAGAACTGCTCGCTTCGTAACTCTCACGGAGACGTCTCAAGGCGCTATCGTGCCGATCTTCGCGCAACGTTTGTGGACGATCAAAAAAATTCATTTCAAGATCCTCCTCTGTCACATTGCTTCACATCTGCCTGATCTTTACTTCCCCTTCATCTCCATCTCCCTCTGCGCCTCCCTGAGAATCGAGAGATCCGCAACTTCGCTTAGAGAAACCTCGCGGCTCAAATTGGCCGCCTTTTTCGCCTCGTCGATCAGCAGCCGAAGCCCGCTCTCGGGCAAGCTCAAATCATCGCCGTAGGTCTTCACGACGGAATTGTAGGTGGCCGCGGCCATCTCTCTGTCGATTTTCATCCACTCCGCCATCGCCTGAATCGTCGCCTCGCGATTCTGAGAAATATAGCGGTTAGCTCTGATACCTGCTCTGATCATTCGCTTGATCTCGTCAGGCTTCTCCTTAATCTTCCTTACGTTCACGATTAGACCGCTGGAAGGGTAACTGAAAAGTTCGCCGGCCCTCGCCAGGACAATAAAGCCCAGCTTCTTTCCCAAGAAATCTATCGGCGGGGAGCCTATCGTGGCGGCGGTCAATTCCTGCTTCAAAGCAGTGAGGCGGGACTCGACCCCTCCCGTGGCAAGAAATTTTATATCCTTGTCCGGGTCAAGGCCCAACCGTTTGAAGATCAACTTCGCCTGGCCCTCCAGGCCGCCGCCGTAGCTGTTTAATCCGATTGTCTTCCCTTTAAGCTCTTCGACGGATTTAAACTCAGGGCGGGCGATGAGCGCAGTGGCAACGGTGGGCGTGTAGCAGGCCACGATTCTGACCGGCGCTCCGCGGATCGCCGCGGCTATCCCAGGGCCGAGGACCGTGTGATAATCGAGTTCGCCGCTCACTAACGCCGTCAACGCGACGGTCGACCTTATCCTGATGAACTCGGCTTGCAAACCTTCTTGTTGAAAAAAGCCCGGCTTCTGCCCCAAAGGGAGCGAGAGAAATGGAGAGGAGAAGTCCGGAAATCCGATCCTGATCTTCTCTACCGCGTGGAGCGAGGTGTGGAGAAGTATGACAGTGAGCAAAACTCCATAAATTTTGATCACAACATCACCTCCGGGTCATTCGCGCGCGCTTGACAAGAACATCGAGTTGTTACAACCTGCTTAGTCATAAGCTGAAAAACATTGTGAAGAGGTCCTATGTCGTCTACTTTCCCTCAAAGCATCCCTCAGGGTAAGATCGTCCTGACCTATGACGACTACTGTCTCTTGCCCAACGACCGCAACCGCTATGAGATCCTTGATGGAGAGCTTTCCGTGACGCCGGCGCCCCGCACTAAACACCAGAGTATTTCGGGCCATCTACACGTCATTCTTGCTAATCATATTCTTACGAATCAACTTGGCGACATCTATGCCGCGCCTACCGACGTGATTCTTGCTCCCACCACCGTCGTGCAACCCGATCTCATCTTCATTGGCAACGATCGCCGCAAGATTATTACCGAGCGGGCCATCGAGGGAACTCCGACTCTAGTCATCGAGATCCTCTCACCCACGACTCAGCGTACGGACCGCCAGACCAAGGCCCAGTTGTATGCTAAGTATGACGTGCCCCACTACTGGCTCATAGATCCAGATCAACAGAGCCTCGAAGCCTACGAGCAAGTGGCGCAGCAATACAACCTCGTCGTCAAAGCTCAAAACGCTGAGGTGTTTTCCCCTTCGCCTTTCCCCGGCCTCTCGATTCAGCTCGCCGATCTTTGGGCGTAAGCTTAAGCCGGGACTTCGGTCCCGACTTCCCGACAAAGGCAAAGTTCGGCGCCACGACTTTGGTCGATCGGTACTATCTCGTCGCAATTCCCAACTCCCTCTGCGCCTCTCTGAGAATGGACAGATCCACTACTTCGCTCAGAGAAACCTCACGGTCCACTTTGGCAAGCTTTTTTTGCTCGTCGATCATCAGGCGAAGCCCATTTTCAGGCACGCCGCCGTCCTCGTTAAAGGCCTTCCAGACAGATTCATACGTGGCCGCGGCGATCTCCTTATCGATTTTCAGCCACTCCACCATCACCGGAAGCGTGCCCTCACGATTCTGACGAATATAGCGGCTGGCCTTAATTCCGACCTTGATCACTCGCCTGATCTCATCCGGCTTTTCTTTAATCTTCTTCACACTCGCCACCAGGCCACTCAGGGGGTAACTGAAAAGTTCGTGGGCTCGCGCAAGCACGACAAAGCCCAACTTCTTGCCGAGATAATCCAAGGGCGGAGAACCCAAAGTGGCGACGGTCAACCCCTGCTTCATAGCGGCAAAGCGGGCGTCGACCGTACCCAAGGCAAGAAACTTTATCTCCTTGTCCGCGTCCACTCCGAAATGCTTGAAGATGAGCCTGGCGACCACCTCAAGAGCAGTGCCGAAGGTGTTGAGTCCAATCGCCTTGCCTTTGAGCTCTTGTACCGATTTGAACTCCGGCCGGGCAATTAACGCGATCGGCGCGCCGGGCACGTAAGAAGCTACGCCCTTGACCGGAAGTCCTCGGATCGCGCCGGTGATGCCATTGCCGATCACCATGTCATAATCGATCTCGCCACTGACTAACGCCGCCAACGCCACTGTGGGCCGTATTCGAACGAACTCTGCTTGAAGTCCTTCCTCTTGAAAGAAGCCCTTCCTTTCTCCTAAAGGCAGGGGAACAAATTGCGCGGCGAGATCGGGAAAGCTGATCCTGATTTTATCCGCGGCATGGAGCGAGGGACATGAGAGAAGAAGGATAAGCAACGCCCGAAGAGTTTTTTTCATCGCACACCTCCCGTCAACTTTGCTCCAGCAATCTCATCTTCACCGTACCTGTAAGCGCGGAACACGCGATTGTTGAGACCGGTTGGCCCTTCGCCAAAATACGGATTGACATATTCCCACACGAGTTCGCCTTCAGCAGTGACTTCGAAGAAGCGGCCGAAATCGCCTTCGCAGATCAGCGTATTGCCGTTCGGCAAGCGCTGAGCGTTTGAGATCCTGGGGCTAAAGAAATCGCTCTCTCTTCTCTCCTGGTACTTCCAGACGATTTGCTTGGTTGCCAGCTCGACCTCGATGACGCGTGAAAACGGCATCGGATGATCTAGGCGGTGCGGGCCGTTGTCGAAGAGGAGCAAGTTGCCGTTACGCAGCGGCGTCGGGGCGTGCTGGCCGGAGAGGGGAGGTGCGCCGAGTTTCCAGATGATCTTGCCAGTCTTACGGTCGATGATGATGACGGTTGAGATCGCGCGAAAGCTCATCACAATATCGCCATTCGGCAGCTCGGCCACGCCATTGCTATGCATCCATTCTTCGCGCCGCTCCTGAACCGCCGTGATGCAATCCGCCTCCGGATCAAAATGTTCCCAGCTCCGCCATTCCCAAACAATCCGTCCGTCAGTCGTCATCTCGACCAGATAGTCGCCGTACATCTCGCCATTGTGCTCGGTGCCCGGCATTCCGCCTTTGACCTTCGGAACGAGAACCTGTGGAAGCTGAGCTAAGCAGATAAGCAAAAGATTGCCGTTGCGTGATCTTATGCCATCGTGATGGTGGTCGGGGTGACGCACTTCCCAAAGAATACGCCCGCTCCAATCAGCTTCCAGCGCGGCGCCGCCTTTCCATGGTTGTCTCGAGATAAAGCGATTTGAATTTTCGAACGTCTTGCCGTTGTAGAATAAGGTGCCCTGTTCGGTGAGGTAACCGTAGTTTCCGGGAGGGTAAGGCATGCGCCACGTGTGGAGGACATTGCCCTCAAGGTCGATTAGATAAACGATGCCTCCGCCGCTTTGCGGCGCGAACAAGGTAAATCCCGGAAACGCTCGGTCGGGATCATAGGCCCGTAACCCAGTACCGGCACGCTTAGCCTTATTCTGTTCAACCGGAGGCATAACCTCTTCGTTCGATAATCGAAAATCTAAAATTCTTCATCTGCCGACTTCGCCTAATCCAAAATCCAAAATCGAAAATCTAAAATTACTTGATCCCAAGGTCCCTCTGCGCCTCCCTGAGAATCGAGAGATCGGATACTTCGCCCAGGCCAACCTCGCGCTCAACCTTGCCGAGTCGTCTGGCCTCCTCAACCGCGAGACGCAGACCGCTCTCGGGCAAGCTGCCGTCGTCGTTGTAGGCCTTCACCACGCTTTCATAGGTCACCGGCGCGATCTCCTTATCGATCTTCAGCCACGCCGTCATGATCTGAATCGTTCTCGAACCACATCTTTGCGCGAGATACTCCGCCTTGGCTGCGGCTTTGCCGCTCTGTGCGATACTGGTCATCGGGATTCTTACTCCGATAATCCAAAATCTAAAACCTGTCCTGAGCACGTCGAAGGATCCAAAATCTAAAATGGGGTGGATCGGTTGATTCACTTCCGCGTCTCGATACAGACATCGCAATGAAGGCCGCTCTCCCTGGGCGGCTGTTTGAGGCAGAGAGTATTTGATGAGGACCTGTTGTGTCAATATAGATCAGGCGCGGCTATGGGAGTGCGTTCCGCCGAAGTTCGAGTTGATCCCGTACATTGACGGTAGACTGCCGCCTCTGCTAAAACTCACATGCTTACCGATAGACAAGTCCACCATGCGCGTGGGGGGGGGACGGAGAGATCAAATGAAAACAGGCACGAGGCAGTAGGCAGTAGTGAGGAGACGGACAGATGGACAAAACATTCTCGGTTCGATTGCGGGATTCTTACTCCGACAATCCAAAATCCATAATCGAAAATCTAAAATTGGTGGGGCTTTTTGCACTCGTTATCGCCTTCGTAGGATTGGCGGGCATGGTGGAGGCGCAGCCGAAGAAGGTCCCGCGGATAGGGTATCTATCGTCGGGCAATCCAGCTAGTGAGTCCACCCGTGCCGAGGCAATTCGGCTGGCTCTGCGCGAGCGTGGCTACATAGAAGGACAGACCATCGCCATCGAGTACCGATATGCGGAGGGGAAGCGCGATCGGTATCCTGAGCTTGCGGCCGAGCTGGTGCGTCTCAAGGTTGAGATCATCGTGGCAGCAGGAGCGGTCGGAACGGTCCGGGCGGCCATGAATGCGACCAAGACGATTCCCATCGTTATGACGGGCCCTGGGCTCGATCCTGTCGAGGCAGGCTTCATTGAAAGCCTTGCCCGTCCCGGCGGCAACGTCACCGGCATTACAAACCTTGGCAGCGAACTAGGCGGGAAGCGGCTGGAGCTGCTCAAAGAAGCCGTTCCCAAACTTGCCCGTGTCGCGCTTCTCTACGATCCGGCCACTCCGGGCCCTTCACGCGAGGTGAAAGAGGATCTTCCAGTCGCGGCGCGCGCGCTGCGGTTGACTCTTCAGCATTGGGAGGTACGCAGTGCGGACGGCTTCGAGAAGGTTTTTGCTACGATGGGCAAGCAGCGCCCGGATGGACTCTATGTGCCCAGCGGGAGCGCGCTCATGCGTGCGAGCGTCGGCTTTGCGTTAAAGAGCCGGTTACCGTCGGTGTACCAGAACAAAGAACCTGTTGATGCCGGCGGGCTCATGTCCTACGGGGCGGATCAAGCGGAGAGCTACCGGCGCGTCGCATATTACGTGGACAGAATTCTTAAAGGCGCCAAGCCTGCTGACTTGCCGGTGGAGCGGCCGATGAAGTTCGAGCTGGTATTCAATCTCAAGACGGCTAAGCAGATCGGCGTCACGATTCCGCAGTCGATTCTTTACCGGGCAGACAAGGTTATTCGGTGAATCGATTTGTGCCCTGTTATTTTTCCTCCTTTGATGGGAGAGACTGAGGTGAGGGAAATGGGATTAGGACTCCAAGCCATCGTTTCGAAACTGAGTGCTATTCAACGGCTTGATCCAAGTAGACGATTTACGAATAAAGTTGACGACGAAGACAAGATCGCGGTCCTGCATTGAGACTTTCAATGGGGTTGGGTAGGATGATTCACTTCAAACGCGGAGGTGTCGACCATTATGGGTACGCACAAATCGGAACAACTCCCAGAGCGGCTCAGGCAACTTCTCACCGAGGCCTACCTTGCGAATGAGAAAGTCTATTGGCAGCAGCGGGAGCAGCTCGTGCAGAGATTAGCGAACAAGTGGGTGGCGGTGCACAACGGTCAAGTGGTAACCGTCGGTGAGGATATGGCGACCGTTATGGATGAGGTAGGGAAACGGGGACTTTGTGATGCCTATATTGAAAAGGTTGGTGCAGAATCCGACACGGTCTTTACAATCCGGCAGCAGAGAGAGATTGGCTTCGCCTACGATAGCGCCTATAGCGATAAGGGGACAGGCTACTTTTTTCTTTGACATGCGATCTCGTGAAAGAGTAATGCTGATCACCATACAAAAAAGTAGCCTGTCCCCTTTTCTAAATCTCATTGAACCCCATCCCACCTTTGACGGGCGTTTACTTGGACGCGACGTATTGAATACTTTTGTGACGATCTTTGACGGGCCACGTCGCATGACCACTTTTCAATTCTAATTGCTATGAAAGTTTCTAGTTTGACGATTCCACCGAACGTGTTGGTGCGGGCGGATAAAGTGATCAAATAACAGTAAACGGTCTCCGCCAGAGGCGGATCAGCCCCAGCCTGAGGCTGGTCCGCCTTAGGAGGATCAGGCTGAAGTGATCAGTTGTCAGTAAAGAACAGGAGCGAAGACTTATGAATTCAAAATCTCTTTTCTGGTTACTGACAACTGTCTTGCTGACAACTGCCCCCCTCGCCGAGGCGCAGCAGCCGAAGAAAGTCCCTCGGATAGGGCATCTATCGCCGGGCGATGCAGCCAGTGACTCCGCCCGTGCCGAGGGAATTCGGCTGGCTCTGCGCGAGCGTGGCTACATAGAAGGACAGAACATCGCCACCGAGTACCGATATGGAGAGGGGAAGCGCGATCGGCTCCCTGAGCTTGTGGCCGAGCTGGTGCGACTCAAGGTTGATATCATCGTGGCAGCAGGAGGGACCGCGACAGTCCGGGCGGCCATGAATGCGACCAAGACGATTCCCATCGTTATGGTGGGTGCTGGGATCGATCCTGTCGACGCGGGCCTAATTGATAGCCTTGCCCGTCCCGGCGGCAACGTCACCGGCCTTACTCTCCTTTCCGGAGAACTAGGCGGGAAGCGGCTGGAGCTGCTCAAAGAAGCCGTTCCCAAACTTGCCCGTGTCCCGGTTCTCTACGATCCTGCCGCTCCGGGCAACGTAGTCGAGGTGAAAGAGGTTCTCCCGGTGGCGGCGCGTGCGCTGAAGTTGACTATTCAACCTTGGGAGATACGAGCTGCGGACGATTTCGAGAGGGTATTCGCCGCGCTGAATAAGCAGCGTCCGGATGGACTCTCCGTGTTTGCGGGCCCGCTAATGGATACTAACCAAAAACGGACCGTCGGCTTTGCGTTAAAGAGCCGCTTACCGTCGGTGGGCACCAGAGCATATGTAGATGCCGGCGGGCTCATGTCCTACGGGGCAGATCAAGCCGAGAGCTACCGGCGCGTCGCATATTTCGTGGACAGGATCCTGAAGGGAGCCAAGCCTGCCGATCTGCCCGTGGAGCGGCCGATGAAGTTTGAACTGGTGTTCAATTTGAAGACGGCGAAGCAGATCGGCGTCACGATTCCGCAGTCGATTCTTTACCGGGCAGACAAGGTGATCAAATGAATCCATTTTGGATTTGCGTCTGCGGGGCCGCTTTTGGATTCAGGGACAGCCGTGAGCAAGCGTAATGAGTGAGAAAAGCGACGGTACAAGCTCAGCGCAAAGGGCTACAGTGCCAAAAATACTTAGCGCTTGGTCTTTTTTTCTTGGTGCCTGATGTAGAGGGCAAAAATAGCCGCAAAGATGAAAACGGCTACACTGATAGCGGCGATATACTCCATGTTAACTCTCCTTATCGAGCGGGGTCACATAGAAAGCTATGGCCACTAAACCGACCGAGAAACTCACGGCTATCGCAAGGGCTACGAAATTGACTTCCTTCACTACAAATGTTCCTACCGCAGTCGTCGTGAGCAGATATTTTGCCACATCGAAGATTACCTGGCCTAGCGCCTTTCTTCGTTCCCAATTCACACAGCGCCATTATACCATAAGACGACGGGAGTCAAATCGGGCCGAAGGGCATGGCCTCACCATTCCGCCCAACGTGCTAGCGCGTGCGAGTGGACAAAGTGATCAAATAACAGTGGAGCCCCACGGCCTTACGGCCGTGGCACCTCTCCATACGCTTCGTAGGGCGGAACCCTCCGAAGCGTACCCTCCTTCGCCAAGGCTACGGAGGGTACCCACCTCGCATTCATCCACGGGTTTACACCCGTGGCCTTCTGCGAAGGAGGGTAAACGG